>Ga0233425_10000755_pt1 | contig 80062 bp, 92 predicted proteins | sample Watercolumn_Towu_2_FD_181712 | JGI IMG/M metagenome (GOLD analysis project Ga0233425, IMG submission 181712) | Freshwater microbial communities from Lake Towuti, South Sulawesi, Indonesia - Watercolumn_Towuti2014_140_MG | ecosystem: Environmental > Aquatic > Freshwater > Lake | place...
TGTCGCGGTCGTTGCGATGCAGCTCACCGGCGCTGAGCCAGTCGAACCAGAGCGTCGCCAGTTCCAGCGCCGTCTGGTGGCGGACGTCCTCCATACGGTTCTCGGCGACATCGACGCCGAGATTGCCCGCCTCACGGTCGAGCCCAGCCTTGCCCGGCAGGCGGAACGGGCGGCTGACGGTGATATCGAACTCGTCATAGCCACCCTCGCGATCGACGCTGCGGCGGATGTAGCTGCCATTGACGACCGCCTCCTGCGCGCCACGCCGGAGCCCAACACCCTGTGCTCGGGCGGCCTCCAATCGGGCGCGCGCCGCCGCAACGGTAGGATGTCCGTCGAGCGCAGCCAGAACCTGCGGAGTAGGTGGCAGGCTCGAGGCGGACTGTGCGGGTGCCGTCGGCATCGCTGCCAGGAGCGAGGCCGATGCCAGAAAGAGCCTGATCCTCATCCGATCCTCCCCCGCGCCGACACAGGGGTCGCGAGCCATCGGACCGGCCAGCGACGGCGCGCACCCTCGACGGCCGCGAGCAGCGAGGCCATCATGCTCTCGTCGACGACCAGTTCGACAGCGCTGCGCCGAAGCCTCGCCAGCACCTGCTCGCCGGTCCCGGCATCGCTGAAGTCACGGCCAAGCACCCGTTCTTCGCGCACATGAACCGGGGCCTGCGCGACGCCGCGCAGCGCTTCGGCGATCGCCTCTGCATCGGCCGACGCGCAATGGAAGCAGAGCAGGACGTCAGCCACGGGCAGCCTCCGCGCGGCTCTCGCCGAACCGTTCGTACAGCATGGGCAGCAGAACCAGGGTCAGGAGGGTGGAGGTCACGAGACCGCCGATCACGACGATCGCCAGCGGGCGTTGGATCTCGGACCCCGGCCCGGTCGCGAAGAGCAGCGGCACGAGGCCGAAGGCGGTAATGCTCGCCGTCATCAGCACCGGCCGCAGGCGCCGTTCGGCACCGACCCGCACCGCCTGTGCCATCGGCAGCCCTTCGTCGCGCAGCTGACGGAAATAGGCGACGAGGACGAGGCCGTTCAGAACGGCGATTCCGAGCAGGGCGATGAACCCGACCGAGGCGGGAACCGACAGATATTGCCCCGACACCCAAAGGCTGACGAGGCCCCCGACCATGGCGAAGGGGATGTTGAGCAGAATGATGACCGCTGCCCGCAGCGAACGCAGCGTGGCGAGCAGCACCCCGAAGATCAGCAGGAGCGCGCCCGGCACGACCAGCGCCAGCCGCGCAGAGGCGCGCCGCTGATTCTCGAACTGGCCGCCCCAGACGATGCGATAGCCATGCGGCAGCGTCACCTTGGCGGCGACCGCAGCCTGCGCGTCGTCGACGTAGCCGACAAGATCGCGGCCCGAGACGAAGGCCTGGACGAGGGCGAAGCGCGATCCATTTTCATGGTCGAGCTTCACCGGCCCCTGCACCCGCTCGACCCTGGCCATGTCGCTGACCCGGGCGAGCGTGCCTTCGGGCGTGTGTAGTTGGAGGTCTGCGAAGCGGGCCGGATCGGCACGCAGGCTCTCATCGCCCCGGATCAGGATCGGGACGCGCTTCTGTCCCTCGGCAACCACCCCGGCGCGAACGCCCTCGACCTGCGCGCGCAGCGAATCCTGCAGCTGATCGATCGGCATGCCGAAGCGGCCGGCGGCGGCGCGGTCGATATCGAGCCGCAGATAGTCGACATTGGCATTGGCGACCGTCATCACCTCGGACGCGCCGTCGATCCCCGCCAGGACATGCTGCACCTGCCCCGCCAGATCGGCGAGTGTGGCGAGGTCGGGCCCGAAGATCTTCACCGCCAGATCGCCGCGGGCACCCGTCAGCATTTCCGACACGCGCATCTCGATCGGCTGGGTGAAGGTCGGCTCGATGCCCGGCAGCCCCTCCATCGCCTTGCGCATTTCGGCGAGGACGAACTCCTTGTCGCCGCGCCATTCGGAAGCCGGCTTGAGCCGGATGAAATTGTCGGTTTCGTTGGGCCCCATCGGATCGAGCCCGATCTCGTCGGACCCGACCCGCGCGATCACCTCGCTGACCTCGGGGATCGCTTTGAGGGTGCGACCGACGAGCAGGTCGTCGCGCACCGACTGGCCGAGGCTGATCGAAGGGAGCTTGCTCGTCTGGACGATCATCGACCCCTCGTCCATCGTCGGCATGAAGGTCTTGCCGACCGCCCCATAGGCGATGGCCGCGACGACCAGTCCGGCCGCAGACAGGCTATAGACGAGCCGCCGCCGCGCGAAGGCCGCCTCAAGCAGCGCATGGTAACGCGGGTTGAGCCAACGCATGATCCAGGGCTCGCCATGGTGGCCGCTCTTCAATCCATAAGAGGAGAGAACCGGCACCAACGTCAGCGCGAGCAGCAGCGAGCCCGCGAGGGCGAAGACGATCGTGAGGGCCACGGGAGCGAACAGCTTGCCCTCCAGCCCCTGCAGCGACAGCAGCGGCAGGAAGACCAGAGCGATGATGACGATACCCGCCGTGACGGGCACGATCACTTCGGCGGTCGACCGGAAGACGAGGTTGAGGCGAGGATGCCCCTCTTCATGCTCGCGGCCCAGCCGCTCGACGATATTCTCCACCACCACGACCGCGCCGTCGACGAGCATGCCGATCGCGATGGCAAGGCCTCCCAGGCTCATCAGATTGGCGGACAGGCCCATGCCGCGCATGAACAGGAAGGTGATCAGCGCCGCCATCGGCAGCGTTACCGCGACGATCGCCGCCGCGCGCCAGTCGCCGAGGAACAGGATGAGGAGGATGACGACGAGTATCGTCGCTTCGATCAGCGCCTTTTCGACGGTGCCGACCGCGCGGCCGATCAGGTCGGAGCGGTCGTAGAAGACGTCGAGCCGGGTGCCGGCGGGCAGGCCGCGCTCGACCTCCGCCAGCCGCTCGCGAACGCCATCGACCACCTGCCGCGCATCCGCGCCGCGCAGGGCGATGACGAGCCCCTGCACCGCCTCGCTCTCCCCGTCCTTGGTGACCGCGCCGTAGCGGGTGAGACTGCCCATTCCGACCGAGGCTACGTCGCCCAGCCGGACGATGCGCCCGTTGCGGCTGGCGACGACCATCGCAGACAGATCCTCGACCGAGGCGATTGCGCCGACCGAACGAACGATCAGCGCTTCTTCGCCGCTGGTCAACCGGCCGGCACCGTCATTGCGGTTGCCACGCTCGATCGCTGCGCGCAGTTCGTCGATCGACAGACCGGCGCTCGCCAGCGCGACCGGATCGGGTCGCACCTCGAAGCTGCGGACGAAACCGCCCAGCGCGTTGACATCGGCGACGCCGGGCACAGTGCGAAGCGCCGGACGAATCGTCCAATCGAGCAGGTCGCGCCTCTCCTGCAGGCTCAGCGGCCCCTCGATCGTGAACATGTAGACGTCGGACAAGGGCGTGGAGATCGGGGCGAGGCCCCCGTTCACTGCGCCGGGCATATCCCCGAGGACGCCGCCCAGGCGTTCGGCGACCTGCTGTCGCGCCCAGTAGATGTCGGTGCCGTCGACGAAGTCGATCGTAATGTCGGCAATCGCATATTTGGCGGTCGAGCGCAGGATCGCCTGGCGCGGAATGCCGAGCATCTCCATCTCGATCGGCGCGATCACCCGGCTTTCGACCTCTTCCGGGGTCATGCCGGGGGCCTTCAGGATGATCTTGACCTGCGTCTGGGCGATGTCGGGATAGGCGTCGACCGGCAGGGTCGAGAAGGCCCAGCCGCCAAGCCCCGCCGTAACGAACGCCAGCATGAGGACCAGCAGGCGATAGGACAGCGCCTGCGCGACGAGCGAGCGGAGCATCGATCAGCGCGCCAGGGCCAGCGCCTTGAGCGCGCTCGTGCCGGTCACGGCGATCAGTTCGCCCGGCTTCACGCCCGAGAGCAGCAGAGCCTGTCCATCGCTGGTCGCGCCGCTGGAGACGGTGCGGATGCGGAAACCACTGCGGGTGCGGACGAAGACGACATCATGGCCGTCGAGACTGGTGACCGCCCCCGCCGGCACCGACACCGCGCCGGCCGGAGGCGGGCCTTCGAGCGTCACGCTGGTCGCTCGCCCCGCGATCACCCCCGGCGATGCGGGAAGCTTCGCCTTGAGCATGATCGAGCGTGTAGCGGGATCGATCGTGCTGCCGACCGAGGTGACCGTGCCGCGGGCCGTTCCGAGCCGGATGCCCATGCCAGGTCGCGCCTGACCGGCAAGACGCTCGGGCAGTTGCGCCTCGACCTCATAGCGGTCGATCGCGTCGATCACATAGGGCGCGCCGGCGCCGTCGACGGGATCGCCGGCCTGGAGGGCGGCCTTGGTCACCCTGCCCGCGATCGGGGCGACTAGTGTATAAGTGCCGTTGCCGCCACGCCCGTTGACGAGGTCCAGGATTCGCGCCTTTTCGACGACGTCGGCGCGCGCCTCCGTGGCCTGGGCCTGGGCCTCGTCGAGACGCGCGCCCGCGACGACGCCGGCCTTCTGCAGCTGCGCCATGCGCTGAGCGCTCGAGGTGGCGACGCCCAGCCTCGCGCGGGCGCGGGCGAGATCGCCGCTGAGAGACACGACATCGCGGCTCGCGATCAACGCCAGTGGCTGCCCGCGCCGGACGCTGTCGCCCTCGACCGCCATCGTGCGGACCACCACGCCGGGAAGTGCTGCGGCAACCGCGACGCGCGCGCCGGGCGGCGGCACCACCACCGCCGGCAGCTCCGCGATCGGTGCTCTGGTGGCGACCGTTGCCGGGGCGGTCCTGATCGCGAGGCGGCCCAGTTGTTCGGGCGTCAGCGTCAGTATGTCGGATCTCGCAGCGGGGGCGGCATTGGTGCCGTCTGGCTGCCCCTGAAGGGCGGGCTCGCCGCCCATGCCCCACCACAGGAGCCCTGCCGCGCCGATCGCCGCCAGTCCCCCGATTGCATAGCCCCGATAGTTTCGCATGCGCAGCGGTTACCCTGCGAAACTGACGGCTGCCTGACGTGCCAATCAATTCAGCCGGAAATCGAGGATCAGTTCGCGCCGCTCCCGATCGGTCGACAGCCGGCCACCGGCCGCCGCCATGATGCGGTCGGCGATGGCCAGGCCCAGCCCGGCGCCCGTGCGGCTGGCATGATCGGCGCGGCTGTGTCGCTGAACGAGAATCGCCAGCCGTTCCGGGGACAGGCCCTCGCCCTCGTCGCGGACGCGCAGCGTCGCGCCGGGGCCGGCTGCGACGATCACGGACCCGCCCTCCGGCGTGGCGCGAATCGCATTTTCGACCAGATTGCGCAGTGCGGCGGCGAGCGCTTCGCGGTGCCCGTTGACGACAGGCGGCACGCCGATGGTTTCGATCGCGATGCTGCGCCCCGCATCGATAGCCTGCCCTGCCATCAGGGCGACCACCTCCTCGGCGATCTCAGGCAGCATGACCGCACGCGTAGGCTGTGCCGCAACTGCGCCTGAATCGACCTGCGCGAGCAGCATCAGCTGGTCGATCAGCCTCCGCATGGAGGCGAGATCGCGCTTGAGCCGCGGCACGTCCGGATGATCGATGCTGTCGAGTTCGAGCGACAGCACGGCAAGCGGCGTCCGAAGTTCATGCGCCACGTCGGCGGCGAAAGCCTCGTGCCTTGCCGCCGCATCGTCGAGCCGGCCGAGCAATCGGTTCACCGCCTGTGCGAAGGGCAGCGCCTCGGCAGGAAAGCGCGCCGTGTCGATCCGGATGCCACGCTCGATGCCCTCGGCGCTTTCGATCGCCTGTGCGGCATCGCCGAGTGGAGCGAAGGCCCGACGGATCACCCACAAGCTCGCAACAGCGATCGGGAGAAGGAGCACGAGCACCGGCAGTGCCACATGCTCGGTAAGCTCTTCGATCGCGAGATCCAGTGCGGGCCCAGGACCGAGATCGCGAAAGGACAGGCCATATTCGAGCAGGACACCGAACATCAGCAGGACGGTGCCGCCCCCGCCGATGAGGGCCAGGCCGAGGCTCAGCCGGCGGATGACCGAACGGCGGGCCGGCATCAGTCGGCAGACCGCAGCATATAGCCCAGTCCCCTTATGGTGTGCAGCATCCCCCCCGCCCCAGCCTGATCGAGCCGGCGGCGCAGGCGAGAGACGATCGCCTCGATCGCATTGGGGGTAACGGGCTCGGCGAAGCTGTACAGCGCGTCCTCGATGGCCGACCGCCGTACGACCGTGCCAGCCTGACGCAAAAGAATTTCGAGCAGATCGGCCTCGCGCCGGCCGAGATCGAGCGACTGCCCGGCAACGCTCCCCTGCCGGGTCGCCGTGTCGAAGCGCAACTCACCATTTTCGAGCAGGCTGCTCGCGCGCGGGCCAGGCCGGCGAAGCAGGGCCCGGATCCGTGCGGCGATCTCGTCGATCTCTGCAGGCTTGGTGACATAGTCGTCGGCGCCGGCGTCCAGCCCGGTAACGCGTGCCTCGAGCGATCCGCGCGCAGTCAGGATCAAGGCAGGAACGCTGTCACCGCCCCGTCGCCGCGCAGCGAGCCAGGCGACCCCGTCTCCGTCGGGAAGGCCCAGGTCGAGGATCAAGGCGTCATAACGGACGGAACGCAGGGCGGTTTCGGCCGCGTCGAGATCGTGCGCCACGTCGCAGGTCAGCCCACGGCGGGCCAACCCCTCGGCGGTGAGTGTCGCGAGCCGCGCATTGTCCTCGACGATCAGCAGCCGCACATGCCCTCCCTGCGTCCCGCGACACGACGCTTCCCGCTACAGCAGACGAGTATGGCGAGGCAATCTGACCTCAGCCTGACGCAAGGGCCCGCGCAATTCTATTGCGCGGCGGAAATTAGGGGCTAGGCTGCGCTCCCCATGACCGGCCGCGCACCAGAAGCCGGCCAGACAAGGGACATCCGCATGATATTCGGGCGCGTAAAGCCTCTCGACGCCATTCTCGCTACCGCAGCCAAGAAGTCGCTGCACCGGTCCTTAGGCCCCTTCCAGCTGACCATGCTGGGCATCGGCGGCATCATCGGCACCGGTATCTTCGTTCTTACCGCCGAGGCCGCCCAGAAAGCGGGGCCGGGCATGATGCTCAGCTTCGTGATCGCCGGTTTCGTCTGCGCCGTAGCCGCGCTCTGTTACGCCGAGATGGCGGCCATGGTGCCGGTCTCGGGCTCCGCCTACACCTATAGCTATGCCGTGATGGGCGAGCTGGTCGCCTGGATGGTGGGCTGGGCGCTCGTGCTCGAATATGCGATCGCGGCTGGCGCCGTCTCGGTCGGCTGGTCCGGCTATGTGGTCGGGCTGTTCCAGCATCTGACCGGTATAACGGTGCCCAAAACCTTCATTTTGGGACCGATCGACGGTGGCCTGATCAATATCCCGGCTGCGATAATCGCGCTGGTGGTGACCTGGCTGCTCGTGCTCGGCACCAAGGAAAGCGCCACCGTCAATGCGATTCTGGTCGCGATCAAGGTGGCCGCGCTGAGCCTGTTCGTCGTGCTGGCGCTGCCGGTGATGAACCTGCAGAATTTCGATCCCTTCGCGCCGCTCGGCTTTGCCGGCATATCGGCGGCGGCGGCCTCGATCTTCTTCGCCTATGTCGGCTTCGACGCGGTTTCCACCGCCGCCGAAGAGACCAAGAATCCGCAGCGCAACATGCCGATAGGCCTGATCGGCTCGCTCGGCATCTGCACCATCTTCTACATGCTGGTCGCAGCCGGCGTGATCGGCGGCGTCGGCGCCCAGCCGATGCTGGACGCAGCGGGCAATGGCCTGCCCACCGGGTCGACCGAGCTCGCCGCTGCCTGCTCGGCGATCGGCGACGCCAAGGTCGTCTGCTCGAAGGAAGCGCTGGCCTGGACCCTCCGCGAAATCGGCTGGCCGCAGGTCGGGAATCTGATCGGCCTTGCCGCCGGTCTGGCGCTGCCGTCGGTCATCCTGATGATGATGTTCGGCCAGACCCGCATCTTCTTCGTGATGAGCCGCGACGGCCTGCTGCCGTCGGCCTTCTCGCGCGTCCATCCGAAGTACAAGACGCCGCATGTCGTCACGATCATGACCGGCATCTTCGTGTCGATCTTCGCCGCCCTCTTCCCGGTCGGCGCCCTGGCGGACATCTCCAATTCCGGTACGCTGTTCGCCTTCGCTGCGGTCTCGATCGCGGTGCTCGTGCTGCGCCGGACCGATCCGGCCCGCAAGCGCCCCTTCCGCACCCCAGCCGTGATGCTGGTGGCGCCGATCGCGGCGGCCGGCTGCGTCTATCTGTTCTTCAGCCTGTCCTTCTATACCGTGTCGCTGTTCTTCGGCTGGGCCTTTGTCGGCCTGATCGTCTATTTCAGCTATGGCTATCGGAAGAGCAATCTGGGTCGCGGGATCATCGATACGCACGAGACCGATACCGACGCTCCGCCGCTTCCCGTGCCGCCGGTCGACTGATCGGCGCTGATGGCAATCCATGCGAGGAGCCCGGCGAAAGCCGGGCTTCTTTCGTTTCAGCGCTGGTCGAGCCGGCCTTCGATCAGCCCGGCAAGATCCTCGTCGGCTGGAAGACGCGGGCCCATCTGCGCGATGATCCGGCCTGCAGCGATCGACCCCATGCGCAGGCAGGTCTCGATGTCGCGCCCGCGCGCCAGCCCGGCGAGGACACCGGCCGCGAAGAGGTCGCCCGCGCCGGTCGTGTCGACGATCGGCCCGAACGGCTCCGCCGCGACCGCGACGCGGCGCCCGCCTTCGACCGCAATGGCTCCCTCGGCACCGCAGGTGGCGATGAGCAGCGGAACGCGCGCCGCAGCCCAGGCGACCCCGGCCTCGAAATCGGACCGGCCGCTCAGTTCGGCCAGTTCGCCCTCGTTGGCGAACAATATGTCGATCATGCGCTGCTCGAGCAGTTCGACGAAATCGTCATGATGCTCACGGACGCAAAATTCGGACGACAAGGTGAAGGCCGTCCTACGGCTATGGCGGCGCGCCATGTCGAGTGCGGCGCGGCATGCAGCGCGCGGCTCTTCGGTGCGCCACATATAGCCCTCGACATAGAGGATCGCGGTATCGGCCGCGATGCCTGCATCGAAGGCGGCGGCCGGGAGATATTCGGAGGCCCCGATCGCGGTGTTCATCGTGCGATGCCCGTCCGGGCTGACGATGATCAGACAGCGACCAGTGGGCGTATCGATGGGGGGCAACGGAAAGTCGATCCCGTTCGCCGTCATGTCGCCTGCGAAGAGCAGTCCCAGCCGGTCCCGCCCGACCTGCCCCACGAAGGCAAGCCGCAGACCCAGGCGCGCGAGCGCCGCCATCGTGTTGGCCGCCGATCCTCCGCACATTTCCTCGCACAGGCCCATCGCCTCGTGCAGGAGCACCGCGCGATCGGGGTCGATCGGCTGCATCAGGCCTCGCTGGAGGCCTTGGGCGAGCACGAACTGATCATCCTTGTGGCAGAGCACGTCGACCAGCGCATTGCCGATCGCGACCACATCATAGCGGGGCGGAATCATGCGCCTCCCCTAGTGCGAGACGCGGTGGGTGAAAAGGGCGCGACGACGGCCCGCTTCCGACCCGGTTTCGGGATGTTTCGCGGCAACGGCCTTGCGCCCGGATGCCAATAATGCTGATCGGCGCGCATGACGATCCGCCTGATCCCGCTCACGATTCCCCTCGGCCTGCTCGCTGCCTGCGGACCCGGCACGCCGCCACCGGTGCTGACGCCGGCCCCCGTGGTGCGAAACGAAGCGGGTCTCGATCGGGTGCTGGGCCGCGATGCGCGCGCTCTGATCGCTCTGTTCGGGACGCCGAACCAGGATGTGCGCGAAGGCACGGCGCGGAAACTGCAATATGCCAGCAGCGTCTGCGTCATGGACGCCTATCTCTATCCGCCGGCAGCAGGCCGGGAGGCCGTAGTGACGCATGTCGATGCCCGCCTTCCCAATGGCGACGACATCGACCGCGCGTCCTGCATTGCCGCACTCAGCCGCCGGCGCGAGGCACGCTGACCGCTACAAGGCCAACCGGTCCAGAACGGCCGGAAGCAAGGCATCGACCGCACGTTCCGCTGCGCCTTCATCTACGCCGAAAACGCCACTCAGTGCCAGTTGCGCGAAGCCGTGGACCATCGCCCAGGCCGCGAGCGAAGGGGTGGCATCCACCTCACACGGGCTGGCACCCGATGCGTCCTCGCCGCGCACGACCCGGTCGAGAATCAGGAAGGCGCGCTGGTTCGCAGCCTTCAGCTCCGCATCCTCTGCGTCCACCAGTCCCCGCCGCCAGACCAGATCGAACGCTGCGCGATGCGCGAGCGCGAAGCGGACATAGGCGGTGCCTTGTGCCCGCAGGCGAGCCACGCGGTCGCACCCGACATCGGCCCGCTCGAGCGCATCGCCGAAGGACCGGCTGATAACCGTCGCCAGCGCGGTCAGCAGGCCGCGCGCGTCGCCGAAATGATGGCCGGGGGCTGCCGGTGAAACGCCTGCCCGGCGCGCCGCTTCGCGCAGCGAGAAGTTATCGGGTCCGCGCTCCTCCACCACGGTACGGGCGGCGTCGATCAGAGCCTCGCGCAACGCGCCATGGTGATAGCTTGGCCGCCGCAGTATCTTGACACTGTTCACATCATCCTGCATCGCAAATCTGTACAGTGTATAGATAGGGGCCGCAACATGGACCTGCCTGCACAGATTTTCTCCATTGCCAATCTGCTCGCCATGCTCGCTTGGCTGGTTCTGCTGGCGACCCTGCCCTTCGCGTCGATCCGACCGAAGGCGAACCGTGTCGCGACGATCGCGGTGCCAGCGCTGTTGGCAGCGGCCTATCTCGGCTTGCTGCTGGGCAGTGGGCCCGCGCCGGAAGGCGGTGGCTTCGGGTCCATCGCCGAGGTCAGGATGCTCTTTGCCGACGACGCCATGCTCACGGCGGGGTGGATCCATTATCTGGCCTTCGACCTATTCGTGGGTGGATGGATTGCCCGCGACGCGGCCGACCGCGCCATGCCCTTGTGGCTGCTTCCGCCCTGTCTGATCCTGTGCTTCCTGTTGGGACCCACCGGCTTGCTCGCCTACATGCTGATCCGCACGCTGGTGCGGCGCAGGGCGGCAGCATGACCATGGCCGTGCCTTCCCGCCGCTCGGGCGCACTTGTTAGCCTGGTCGACGAATTGCTCGCCGGAGACCGGATGCTCGCCCGATACGGACTGCTCCTGCTGGGGCTGTTCCCGGTGGCGCTGATGCTCCAGTTCGTCGACCCGCGCCTGCTCGCCAGCGGCGTCGACCCCTGGGTCAAGCCCGCCAAATTCCTCCTGTCGCTCGGTCTGTTCGCGCTGACGACGGCGTGGATAACTGGCTTCGTCGAGCCGGGATACAGAGACACACCGCTGCTCCGCGCCAACCGCCGCACCATCGTTGCAGCCGCGACGTTCGAATTGGCCTATATCGTCTTTCAGGCGGCGCTCGGACAGGAATCGCATTTCAATCGCGGGACGCCTCTGCATGCCGCGCTCTACGCGCTGATGGGGATCGGCGCGACGGTGCTGGTCGCGGCCATGCTGCCGATCGCCGTTCAGCTGGTCCGCCATCCCGTAGCGTCGCTTAGCCCTTCGTTCCGGTTCGCGCTCGTCGCGGGCCTCGTCCTGACCTTCCTTCTCGGCGGAGGCCTCGGCCTCTATATGGGCGCGCGCACCAGCCATGCAGTCGGCACCGAAGCCCATGGCCTCTCTTTCTTCGGCTGGAACCGCACCGGCGGGGACCTGCGCGTCGCGCACTTCCTGGGCATCCATTCCCAACAGGCGATCCCACTACTGTGGCTGTCCATCCGCACTCTCGACGACCGCAACGGCTGGGTGCTGCTGATCGCGGGCACCCTTCTCTATGCCGCTCTGACGCTCGCCACCTTTGCCCAGGCGATCTCGGGATTGCCGCTCCTAGGCTTGTGAGAACGTCACCGAGTTGCTCGCCGCCTTGCGTGACCGGCGACGAAGCGCGTTGCCCACCAGACCGAAGCCGAGGATCAGCATCATCCAGGTGCCGGGCTCTGGCGCGACGATCACCGCCTGGACGAGGAAGTCCTGCTTGCCAGCCACGGTCAGCGCCTGGAGGCCCTGCGCCAGCGGCGCCGAGCCGTTCGCCGTGCTGACATAGTTCAGATAGGTCTGCGCCTGCGCGATGACCTGCGAGAAATTCGACGAAGCCGGAGTCGAGAAATAGGTTGTGCCGCTGGTAACGTCGAACGGGTTGCTGGCGGACTCGCTGACGATTTCCCAAAGGGCAATTTGCAGTGCCGACGCCTGCACGGCGGTCATCGGGGTGGAGAGGTTGGGCGCGAACTGCCCGAACAGCTGCGAAATCTGGAGTGCCTTGCCGACGCCGATCCCACCCGCGATGCTGCTCTTGCCGGCCTGCGCGAGCGGATCGAGGGTGTAGGTGTAGCTCGAATTGAGCACGGCATCCTCGAACGGCTCGACGCAGAAGGCGAAGAAGCTGTTGCCCGAGCCTTCGAGCTGCTGCGTTTCGGTTCCTCCTGTGCGCGTCAGGGTCGCGAGACCGTTCAGCACCTGGCTGGCGAAGGGGGTGCCATTGGGGCGAATACCGTGCATCGTAATCGTATTGCCGGTCCCGACGCTGTTCAGCGTGGCGATGATGGTGCCAGCCGAGGCGGCGGACGCCATGCAGAGGCTGGCGAAGCCCAGCATAAGGGAAAGCGCGACGGTGCGCAGACGCAGCATGATGTAAATCCCCCACAGAGCCGGTCGCCCCCGGCGCATTCGTTACGACTGCGGAACTAGCAAGAAGTGCGCCATTTTAAGCCCCATTGATATCATGGGGAAAAAGCAGGACGCTGCGCTCGACTGTAAACAGGCCCGACGGTTTTCGAGATCCGGCGCGAGCCTTAGCGATCGTGGAGGCGGCTCAAGTCCAGCAGGTCTGCGGTGATCCAGCCATTGACGTAGTTCATGTAGAACAGTCCGAAGGCGGCAGCCGAGACAATCGTCGTCCACAGCAAGGTACGCCACACCGAAAAGCGCGGGGGGGCGCTCTCTGCCTGACCCGGAACGACCGCCTCCGGCTCCTGGCTGCTGCGCAGGCGAAAGGGCAAGACGAGGAAGAGGCAGCCCCACCAGAACAGCAGATAGATCGCGATGATCGAGGTGTACTTCATGGCGCCGCTCTCCCGAAAAGCGTCAGAGCCGGATGATCGACACGTCGACGATCGGCTTCTTGCCGGTCCAGGCGGTAGCGCGCCGCCGCACGGCGAGCCGCACCGCCTCGCGCAGCTTGGCCTCGTCGCGCGCGCCCTTGTTCACCGCAGCTTCGGCCGCATCGGCTGCATCGGACAGAAAGGCCTCGCGGTCCTCCTCGACCGGCAGGCCCTGGATCTGCAACGAGGGCTCGCCCCGCAGCCGATCGCCCTTGTCGAGTATGATTGTCACCCCGACGAAGCCATATTGGGCAATGCGACGGCGCTCGTTCATCGTCGCACCGTCGGCCGGCAGGATCACGTCGCCGTCGAGGACGAGGCGCCCGGTGCGCTCGTGACCGATCGCCTTCGGTCCGTCGGGTGCAAGCCGCACGACCGTACCATTTTGCTGCACGATGCCGTGGGGCACGCCATGTGCCTTCGCGAAGCGGGCCTGTTCGGCCATGTGGCGCAGTTCGCCATGGACCGGCAGGATGATCTCCGGGCGGATCCAGTCGTACATCGCAGCCAGTTCGGGGCGCCCCGGATGCCCCGAGACGTGAACGTCGGCCTGGCGCTCGGTGATCATCTCGATCCCCTTGGCGGCCAGCGCATTCTGGATGCGGCCGATCGCGATCTCGTTCCCCGGAATCTGCTTGGACGAGAAGACGACCGTGTCCCCGGCCGACAGTTTGACCGGATGGCTGTCGAAGGCGATCCGCGACAGCGCGGCGCGCGCTTCGCCCTGTCCGCCGGTGCCGATGATCATCACCTCCTGCGGGGGCAGGCGCATCGCATCCTCGACATCGATGATTGGCGGGAAATCCCTCAGATAGCCGCTCGACTTCGCCACCCGAATGATGCGGTCGAGCGAGCGGCCTGCGACACACAGTTTGCGCCCGGTGTCGTTCGCGACCTCACCCAGCGTCTGGAGCCGTGCCGCGTTCGAGGCGAAGGTCGTGACCAGCACGCGCGCCTTGCACGCACCGATGACTTCGTCGAGCCCCTTGCGCACCGACGCCTCGGAGCCCGAGGCCTCAGGATTGAAGACGTTTGTCGAATCGCAGACGAGCGCGAGGACGCCCTTGTCGCCGATCGCCTTCAACTCTTCAGCGGTCGAGGGAATACCCAACACGGGCTCGTCATCGAGCTTCCAGTCGCCGGTGTGGAAGATGCGCCCGTAAGGCGTCTCGATCAGCAGCGCATTACCCTCGGGGATCGAGTGGGCGAGCGGCACATAGGTGAAACCGAACGGCCCGAGCGCGAAGCTGCCCTCATTGTCGATCACATGGAGATCGACCTTGTCGGTGATGCCCTCTTCGTCGAGCTTGCCGCGGATCAGCTCTGCGGTGAACTTGGTCGCATAGAGCGGCACGCCGAGATCGGCGGCGAGATAAGGGATCGCGCCGATATGATCCTCATGCCCATGGGTCAGCACGATGCCGAGCAGATCGTCGGCACGCTCCTCGATGAAGGCGAGGTCGGGCAGGATCAACTCGACGCCCGGATAGCCGGGATCGGCGAAGGTGAGGCCGAGATCGACCATCACCCACTTTCCCTGGGTGCCATAGAGATTGACGTTCATGCCGATCTCCCCGGAGCCGCCAAGCGCCAGGAAGAGCAGTTCGTTACCGGGAGTGGTCACTTAAAAACTTGTCCAATCTGTCAAAGCCGGGCCTTCAGCCGGTCATACATGATGCCGAGGCCCTGGATGGTGAGGTCGGGCTCGATGCTGTCGAACAGTTTGACATGACGTTCGAACAGCGGCGCGAGCCCGCCGGTGGCGATGATCTTCACGGGGCGTCCGACCTCGGCCTTCATGCGGCCAACGAGCCCCTCGATCATCGAGACATAGCCGAAATAGATGCCCACGAGCATCTGGCTGGTGGTGGTGCGTCCGATCACGCTGGCGCTTTCGGGCGCCTCGATCGCGATGCGCGGCAGTTTCGCCGCTGCCCCGACAAGCGCGTCGAGCGACAGGTTGATGCCCGGCGCGATGATACCGCCCTTATAGGCCCCCGTATAATCGACCACGTCGAAGGTCGTGGCTGTGCCGAAATCGATCACGATCAGGTCGCCGGGATGACGCCGATGCGCGGCAATGACATTGACCGCGCGATCGGCGCCGACATTCTGCGGTTCGTCGACGTCGAGGGTGATGCCCCATTCGACGGGCGGCCGGCCCGCGACGAGCGCGGTCACCCCGAAATATTTGCTCGCCAGCACCTCCAGATTGTGCAGCGCACGCGGCACCACCGTGGCGATGATCACCGCTTCGATCGCCGAGCGCTCATAGCCTTCGAGCTGAAGCAACTGGTGCAGCCACACCGCATATTCGTCGGCCGTGCGCCGGGGATCGGTCGCGATCCGCCAGCGCGCCTTGATGGCGTCACCGTCGACCAGTGCGAAGACGATGTTGGTGTTTCCTGCGTCGATCGCGAGCAACATGGCGCGTACGTGTCCTTCCTTCGGGGCGCCTATAGCAGGAAAACGTCGCCTGCGTGCACCTGATGCACATGTCCATCTGGGCAGCGAAGCTTCAGCGCGCCTTCGGAGCTCAGCCCGTCGAACAACCCTTCGAGCGCGCCTTCCGGTGCCTGCACGCGCAGCGCCGTCCCGATGGGGTGCGCACGCGCCTGCCACCGCGACAGGATGACGGCCAGACCCTCCCCCCGCCAGCGGCCGAGCCAGGCGGCGAAGCTTGCAGCCAGCTCCTCTGCGAAGTCGGCGGGCGCAGGTGGCGACAGCCCCAGACCGGCGAGGCTCGTCGTCGGCCGGTCGAGGCCCACCGGATGATGCGCAAGGTTGACGCCTATCCCGACGACCACCGCCTCATCGGCCCCTTCGAGCAATATGCCCGACAGCTTGGCCCCCTCGACGAGAAGATCGTTCGGCCATTTGATCGACAGGCGGTCGGGCCCGGTCCACGCCTGCAACAGCGCATCGAGCGCGACCGCTGCGACGAAAGCGAGGCTCGGAGCGGGCGGGTCACCCGGCAGGCGGCGGACGAAAGTCGAGCCGTAGAAATTGCCGGGTGGAGAAACCCAGGAGCGCCCCTGCCGGCCGCGACCTCCGGTCTGGGCATCGGCCCGGATCCAACTACCCTCGGGCGCGCCAGCGCGCGCAAGTGCAGCAACATCGGCATTGGTGGAGCCGGTTTCGGCGACATGCTGTATCGCGGGGATCATGACGCCACGCCCCCCGCGATGCAGCGACCAGTCCCCTTGGAGGCGATCAGAATAGCGCGCGTGCCGCCGTCATGCTCGTCGCGTCGAGCAGCGGGATCGCCAGATAGCCGAGCGGCGACACCGCAAGAGCCGTGAGCACGATGACACCGCCTTCGATCGGCGAATCCGCGGGCGCGAAGCCTTCGGCCGGCTCGTCGAAGTAGATCGTCTTGACGATCTTCAGATAATAGAAGGCGCCGATTACCGAGGTCGCAATGCCGATCATCGCCAGCGGCCAGTAGCCCGCACGGACGAGCGCGTCGAACACCAGGAATTTCGGCCAGAAGCCGAACAGCGGCGGGATGCCGGCGAGGCTGAACATGAAGATCGCGAAGGCCGCGGCGAGACCCGGGCGCGTGCGCGACAGACCCGAGAGGCTGGCGATCGCTTCGACTGGGCGGCCGTCGGCATCGCGCATCTGCAGCAGACAGGCGAAGCTGCCGAGCGTCATGGCGACGTAAACCGCGAGATAGGTCAGCGTCGCCGCGATGCCGTCGGCTGTGCCGGCAGCCAGACCGAACAGCGCGAAGCCGACATTGTTGATCGAGGAGTAAGCCAGCAGCCGCTTGATGTTCGATTGGCCGATCGCGGCGACGCCGCCGACGATGGTTGAGGCAAGCGCGGCGAAGACGACGATCTGGCGCCACTGGTCGGTGGCAGAGCCCATCGCCTCGACCGAGACACGCATCATCAGCGCCATGGCAGCGACCTTCGGCGCGGATGCGAAATAGGCGGTGACGGGCGTCGGGGCACCTTCATAGACGTCGGGCGTCCACATGTGGAACGGCACCGCCGAGATCTTGAAGGCGAGGCCGGCGAGGACGAAGACGAGGCCGAACATCATGCCGATGCCGATGCCCTTCGACATGGCGTCGGAGATGCCCGCGAACAACGTCGTGCCTGTGAAGCCATAGAGCAGCGAGATGCCATAAAGCAGGATGCCCGAGGCGAGCGCGCCGAGGACGAAATATTTGAGCGCCGCTTCGGCCGAGCGCGTGTCGCGGCGGAGGAAGCCAGCGAGGACATAGGCCGACAGCGACTGAAGCTCGAGACCGACATACAGTGTCAGCAGATCGCCTGCCGACACCATCATACCCATACCCACAGCAGACAGCAGGATCAGCACCGGATATTCGGCGCGATAGCCACCCGCCCGCGCGAAGAAGCCCGGTGCGAGAAGCACCGAGATCGCCGCGGCGATATAGATCAGCAGCTTGGCGAAAGCCGCGAAGCTGTCGGCGATGTAAAGCCCGTCGAAGCCTGGGCCGCCACTGCCGGCCGGGCCGGTGAGCGAAAAGGCGGCGGCGCCGAACAGCGCGACCGCGCCCCAGCCGATCGCGCGGGACAGGCCGTCACCGCCAAAGGCAGCGACGAGCAGCAGCAGCAGCGCGCCGATCGTGAGGATCAGCTCGGGGACGGTGAGAGCGAGGGAGGCGGTAATCGACATCAGTGGTGCGCCTCCGCATGCGCCGACGCTTGAGCTGGGACAGGACCGACGACGACCTTGGCGTCGCCATGGGGAGCCGTGGGCGCGAGCCGGGCGAGGATCGCCCCGACATCGTTGCGCATCGGCGCGAGGAAGCTCTCCGGATAGACGCCCATCCAGAGAGTTGCCGCCGCGAGCGGGGCGAGGATCGCCATTTCGCGCGCGGTCAAGTCGGGCATGGTCGCCGCTTCCGCCGTGCGCGCAGAGCCGTAAGCGATGCGCGCATAGAGGTAGAGCATATAGGCCGCACCGAGGATCACGCCGGTGGTGGCGACGAAGCCGACCCAGGACGAGATCTCATAAGCCCCGACCAGCGACAGGAATTCGCCGACGAAGTTACTCGTGCCCGGCAACCCGACCGAAGCCATGGTGAAGAGCAGGAACAGCATCGCATATTTGGGCATGTTGTCGGACAGGCCGCCATAGCGCGAGATCTCGCGGGTGTGCATGCGGTCGTAGATCACGCCGACGCACAGGAAGAGGGCGCCGGAGACGAGGCCGTGGCCGAGCATGACCATCAGCGCGCCTTCGAGGCCCTGACGGTTGAAGGCGAACAGGCCGATCGTCACGAAGGCCATGTGCGCGACCGACGAATAGGCGATCAGCTTCTTCATGTCCTCTTGGACGAGGGCGATCAGCGAGGTGACCACGACCGCGACCATCGACAGGCCCATCACCAGCCACATCAGCTCGGCCGAGGCGACCGGGAACATCGGCAGCGAGAAGCGGACGAAGCCATAGCCGCCCATCTTCAGCAGCACGCCCGCGAGGATGACCGAACCAGCGGTCGGCGCCTGGACGTGCGCGTCGGGCAGCCAGGTGTGGACCGGCCACATCGGCATTTTCACCGCGAAGGAGGCGAAGAAGGCGAGGAACAGCCAGGTCTGCGCTTCCGGCGGGAAGTCATAGGCCATCAGCGTCGGGATGAAGGTCGTGCCGGCCTCATTCACCATCCACAGCATCGCGATCAGCATCAGCACCGAGCCGAGCAGCGTGTAGAGGAAGAATTTGTAGCTGGCGTAGATCCGGTCGGCACCGCCCCAGATACCGATGATCAGGTACATCGGGATCAGGCCGGCTTCGAAGAAGATGTAGAAGAGGAACAGATCCTGCGCCGCGAAGACGCCGATCATCAGCGTTTCCATCAGGAGGAAGGCGGCCATATATTCGGGCACGCGCTTCTCGATCGCCTCCCAGGAGGCGGCGATGCAGATCGGCATCAGGAAGACCGACAGGACGATCAGCAGCAGCGCAATGCCGTCGATGCCGAGCGCCCAGGCGAAGCGCCCGAACAGAGCGACATGTTCGGTGAACTGCCATTGCGCGCCGCCGACCTCATACTGGTTCCACAGCAGCAGGCCGAGCGCGAGATCGACGAAGGTCACGAGGAGCGCGATCCAGCGCGCCCCCTTGTCCCCGGCGAACAGACAGGCGAACGCAGCCACCAGCGGCAGCGCGATCATCAGGGAAAGGATCGGAAAGCCCATCGCGTCAGCCCACAATCGCCCAGGTGGCCGCGGCCGCGAGGCCGAGCAGCATCACCAGTGCATAGGTATAAAGGTAACCCGACTGCGCGGCCCGCGCGATCGTGCCGGTGCGGACCACCAGCGCCGCGACGCCATTGGGACCGAAGCGGTCGATCGTGCCCTGGTCGCCCTTCTTCCAGAAGAAGCGGCCAAGCCAGAAGGCCGGTACGACGAACATATAGTGGTAGAGTTCGTCGAAATACCATTTGTGCAGAAGGAAGTCGTAGAGGACTCGGAACTGCGCTGTGAAGCGCGCCGGGACGCTCGTGTCGAGGACATAGGCCCACAGTGCGATCAGGAAGCCGGTGACCATCACGACGGTCGCCGAAAGCTTCACCCACAGCGGAACCTGATGCATCGCATGCATCAGATGCTCGTCGAACATCAGGCTGCCCGCCCAGAAAGCGGCACCGTGCTCGGCCTCGATGAAATAGGGAGCCCAGATCCAGCCCGCGAAGATCGCGCCCAACGTCAGCACGACGAGCGGGATGAGCATCGGGAAGGGGCTTTCATGCGGATGATAACCAGCATCACCCTCGAGGACGTGGCCGTGACCATGATCGTCATGACCATGGGCGGCATGCGCGTCATGGGCGTGCGGATCGTGGCCGGCATCCTCCTGCGCGGGAGCATCATGGTCATGGCCGTGGCCATGCGCATCATGAACCGCATGCTGGATATGCTCGGAGCCCGCCCAGCGCGGCTTTCCGTAGAAGGTCAGGAAGACCAGGCGCCACGAATAGAAGCTGGTCAGCAGCGCAGCGATCACGGCAATCGCGAAGGCGAAGCCGCCCGAGGTGGTGCCGCTGGCGAAAGCCGCCTCGATGATCGCGTCCTTCGAATAGAAGCCGGCAAATCCAAAGATGCCGATGACGCCGACGCCGGTGATCGCGAGCGTACCCGCCATCATCGCGAAGAAGGTCAGCGGAATATGTTTCCGGAGCCCGCCATAGAAACGCATGTCCTGCTCATGGTGCATCGCATGGATCACCGAACCCGCGCCGAGGAACAGCAGCGCCTTGAAGAAGGCGTGGGTGAACAGGTGGAACATCGCTGCGCCATAGGCGCCGACGCCTGCCGCCATGAACATGTAGCCGAGCTGCGAGCAGGTCGAGTAGGCAATCACGCGCTTGATGTCGGTCTGGGTCGTGCCCACCGTCGCCGCGAACAGCGCCGTCGCGGCACCGACATAGGTGACGACGTGCATCGCGGTCTGGCTGACCTCGAACATCGGCGACAGGCGGCAGACCATGAACACGCCGGCGGTGACCATCGTCGCGGCATGGATCAGCGCCGACACCGGGGTCGGGCCTTCCATAGCGTCGGGAAGCCAGGTGTGCAGGCCGAGCTGCGCCGACTTGCCCATCGCGCCGACGAACAGCAGCAGGCAGATCAGCGTCATCAGGTCGACGCGGGCGCCGAGGAAGCCGATCGAGGCATTGGCATAGCCGGGTGCGGCGGCGAGGATCTCGGGGATCGAGACGGTGCCGAACACCAGGAAGGTGGCGAAGATACCGAGCGAGAAGCCGAAGTCGCCGACGCGGTTGACGACGAACGCTTTGATCGCGGCCTGATAGGCCGACTTCTTGTGGTACCAGAAGCCGATCAGCAGGTAGGAGGCGAGACCGACACCCTCCCAGCCGAAGAACATTTGGATCAGGCTGTCCGAGGTCACGAGCATCAGCATCGCGAAGGTGAACAGCGACAGGTAGGCGAAGAAGCGGGGCTGGCTCGGATCCTCCGCCATATAGCCCCAGCTATACAGGTGGACGAGGCTCGAAACCGTGGTCACCACCACCAGCATGACGGCCGTCAGCGTGTCGACGCGCAAGGCCCAGTCGACGGCAAGATCGCCCGACTGGATGAAGGTCAGCACCGGCACGACATGCGCGGTCGCATGGCCCGCCATGAAGTCGATGAATACAGGCCAGCTCATCGCGCAAGATGCGAAGAGCGCGCCCGTCGTGATGCACTTGGCGATGGTGTTGCCGAGCATGCGGTTGCCGAGGCCGGCGACGATCGCGGCGAGCAGCGGCAGGAAGACAATGGCGGTGATCATGCCGCGAGGCTCCCGGGCGTCGTTCCGGCGCGAACCGGGCTATCGGATTTTCGACACGCGACCGTAGCGCGCGCCGGCATGGCGGACAGGGACATGGCTGGACTCACCCCTTCATCCGGTTGATGTCGTCGACCGCGATAGTGCCGCGGCCACGGAAATAGATGACCAGGATCGCCAGGCCGATCGCGGCCTCGCCGGCGGCGACCGTCAGCACGAACATCGCGAAGACCTGTCCGACCAGATCGCCCAGATAGGCGGAGAAGGCGACGAGGTTGATGTTCACCGACAGCAGGATCAGTTCGATCGCCATCAGGATGATGATGACGTTCTTCCGGTTGAGGAAGATGCCGAACACGCCCATCACGAACAGGATCGCCGAGACGACCAGATAATGCTGGAGCCCTATCACAGGTCCACCCCCTGGCCCACGGCCGGCTTGACGTTGCGCACCGCATCTTCCGGACGGCGCATGTTCTGGGCGGCAACATTCTGCGCCTTCACGCCGCCACGGGTACGATGGGTAAGCACGATCGCGCCGATCAGCGCGACGAGCAGGACGAGCCCTGCGCCCTCGAAGGTGTAGAGGTAGCGCGTGTAGATCAGCGTACCGATCGCCTCGATGTTCGGCACTTCGCCCGGCGTCGGCGCGATGCGCGACGCCATGTCGATGCCACCGGCCTGCCAGGCGCCGATCGCGAAGATCATCTCGGCGGCGAGCACCAGCACGAGCAGCACGCCGAAGGGCAGATATTGCGCGAAGCCGGCCCGCAGTTCGGCGAAGTCGATGTCGAGCATCATGACGACGAACAGGAACAGCACAGCGACTGCGCCGACATAGACGATGACGAGCAGCATCGCGATGAACTCGGCGCCGACGAGCACCATGAGCCCGGCCGCGTTGAAGAAGGCGAGGATCAGCCACAGCACGCTGTGCACCGGGTTGCGCGCCAAAATGGTGAGCGTCCCGGAGGCGATCACCAGCGAGGCGAACAGGTAAAAGGCGATGGTCTGGATCACGATTGAACCTCAACCCCTGGGCCGACAAGTCCCTCCCCTTCAGGGGAGGGGTTGGGGTGGGGTCTCACCCCATGGAACGCGCTGGCGGATAGGCCCCACCCCCGGCCCCTCCCCTGAAGGAGAGGGGTGAAGGAGGACCAGCCCTGACGCCGGAACGAAGTCACGCGCGCCATTACCGGTACGGCGCGTCGGCGGCAAGGTTGGCGGCGATCGCGGGTTCCCAGCGGTCCCCGTTCGAAAGCAGCTTCGCCTTGTCGTAGATGAGTTCTTCGCGCGTTTCGGTCGAATATTCGAAATTCGGACCCTCGACGATCGCGTCGACCGGGCACGCTTCCTGGCAGAAGCCGCAGAAGATGCACTTCGTCATGTCGATGTCGTAGCGCGTCGTGCGGCGCGAACCGTCATCGCGCGGCTCGGCCTCGATCGTGATCGCCTGCGCGGGGCACACCGCCTCGCACAGCTTGCACGCGATGCAGCGTTCCTCGCCGTTCGGATAGCGGCGCAGCGCATGTTCGCCCCGGAATCGCGGCGACAGCGGGTTCTTCTCATAGGGGTAGTTGATCGTCGCCTTGGGCTTGATGAAATACTTCAAGGTCATCCAATGCGCCTTCACGAACTCCCAGAGCGTGAACGACTTGATGATGTAGCCGAGGCTCATCGAGCTCAAACTCCGTAGCGGGTGAGCATCAGCCACCCCGAGACAAGGAACACCCAGAACAGCGACAGCGGCAGGAAGACCTTCCAGCCCAGCCGCATCAGCTGGTCATAGCGGTAGCGCGGTACGGTCGCCTTCACCCAGGAGAAGATGAAGAAGAAGACCATCAGCTTGATGAAGAACCAGACGATGCCCGGCACCATGTAGAGCGGTGCCCAGTCGACCGGAGGCAGCCAGCCGCCCCAGAACAGGATCGCGTTGAGGCCGCACATCAGGATGACGTTGGCATATTCACCGAGCCAGTAGAGCGCGAAGGACATCGACGAATATTCGGTCTGGTAGCCGGCAACGAGCTCCGACTCCGCCTCGGTCAGGTCGAACGGTGCGCGCGCCGTCTCCGCCATGGCGGATATCAGGAAGACCACCGCCATCGGGAACAGCAGCGGGTTGAAGCCATAGCCGTTGATGAAGCCGAAGATGTGGGCGCGCTGCCCTTCGACGATCGCCGACATGTTGAAGCTGCCGGTCCACAGCACCACCGAGATGAGCACGAAGCCGATCGAGACTTCATAGCTGACCATCTGCGCGGCGGCGCGAAGAGCCGAATAGAAGGGATATTTGGAGTTGGACGCCCAGCCCGCGATGATCACGCCATAGACGCCGATCGACGAGGCCGCGAGGACGTAGAGCAGGCCGATGTTGATGTCGGCCAGCACGACGCCCGGCGCGAAGGGGATCACCGCCCAGACGATCAGCGCGACCGTGAAGGTGATGATCGGCGCGAGCAGGAACAGGCCCTTGTTCGCGGCGGCCGGGATGATCGTTTCCTGCAGGAAGACCTTCGCGCCATCGGCGAAGCTCTGCAGCAGGCCCCAGGGGCCGACGACGTTCGGACCGCGACGCAGCGCCATGGCCGCCCAGATCTTGCGATCCGCATAGATGATCATCGCCACGGCGAGCATCAGCGGCAGCGCGATGACGAGGATGCCAATGATCGTCGAGGCGAGCCAGGCCCATTCGAAGGCGAGGCCCCAGCTTTGGAACAGCGCGGTCATTCGGCGGCCTCCGCGAAGCTCTGGCCGTGGATGAGCTCGGCCGAGCAGCGCTGCATCGTGTCGCTCGCGCGAGCGATCGGGTTGGTGAGGTAGAAGTCCTTGATCGGATAGCCGACCGGACCGGACGCGCTCGTGGCGAGGCCCGTCGGGACCGACCAGCCATAAGCGGCAAGACCCTCGACACCCAGAGCGGGCACTTCGGCGATCATCGCGGCCCGCAGCTGATCGAGACTGTCGAACGGCAGCTTGTGGCCGAGCACGTCGGAGAGGGCGCGGAAGATCGCCCAGTCCTCGCGCGCGTCGCCCGGCGGGAAGACCGCCCGGTCGCTGCGCTGAACGCGGCCTTCGGTGTTCACATAGGTGCCCGGCTTCTCGGTATAGGCGGCACCCGGCAGCACGATGTCCGCACCAGCGGCACCGGCGTCGCCATGATGCCCGACATAGACCTTCAGGCTCTTGGCGAAGCGTGAAAGGTCGACATCATCGGCGCCGAGCAGGAAGAGAAGCTTGGGCGCGGCGGCGGCGAGGTCGGCGATACCGCCCTTCTGCGCATAGCCGAGCATCAGCCCGCCCATCCGCGCAGCCGCGAGATGGACGACATTATAGCCGTTCCAGCCGTCCTTCACGAGGCCGAGCGACCCCACAAGAGCCAACGTCGCGCCCTGTGCACCCGCCTTGAGCGCACCGCCGCCGACGATCATCGCCGGGCGTTCGGCCTTAGCGAAGGCGTCGAGCACCTCCTGCGGCAGATTGCCGAGCAGGCCGAGATCATTGCCGAGCCAGGTGACCGGATATGTCAGGTCGACCTGTTCGCCGATCGCGAAGACCTTGGCGCGCTTGCGGACGGCCGCCTTGCGGACGCGCGTGTTGATCAGCGGCGCTTCCCAGCGAAGGTTCGAGCCGACCAGCAGGATGACGTCGGCCGTCTCGATGCCGGCGATCGTGCTGTTGAAGTTGACCGCCGAGAGGCTGGAGGCATCATAGTCCATGCCGGTCTGGCGACCCTCGATTAGGGTCGAGCCCATCGCGCCGAGCAGCGCCTTGGCGGCGTACATCGTTTCGCAGTCGAGCTGGTCGCCCGCGATCGCGGCGACCGACGATCCGGCCTTGGCGGCCTTGATCGCGGCAAAGGCATCGGCCCAGCTCGCCTCGACCAGCTTGCCGTCCTTGCGGACGAACGGACGATCGAGACGGCGACGGACGAGACCGTCGACGGCGTGGCGCGTCTTGTCCGACGCCCATTCCTCGTTCACGTCCTCGTTGATCCGCGGCAGCACGCGCAGCACCTGACGGCCACGGCTGTCGAAGCGGACATTGGTTCCGACCGCGTCCATCACGTCGATGCCGAGCGTCTTCTTGAGCTCCCACGGACGGGCCTCGAACGCATAGGGCTTGCTGGTCAGCGCGCCGACCGGGCACAGGTCGACGACATTGCCCGAGAGCTCGCTGGTCACCGCCTTTTCGAGGTAGGAGGTGATCTGCATATTCTCGCCGCGATAGACCGCGCCGATCTCTTCCACGCCCGACACTTCCTCCGCGAAGCGGACGCAGCGGGTGCACTGGATGCAGCGGGTCATCGTCGTCTTGACGATCGGGCCCATATATTTGTCGGTGACTGCGCGCTTGTTTTCGCCAAAGCGGCTCTGGCCACGGCCATAGGCGACCGACTGGTCCTGCAGGTCGCACTCGCCGCCCTGATCGCAGATCGGGCAGTCGAGCGGGTGGTTGATCAGCAGGAATTCCATCACGCCTTCGCGCGCCTTCTTCACCATCGGCGACTGGGTGAGGATTTCCTGATTGTCGGCAGCGGGCAGCGCGCAGGAAGCCTGCGGCTTGGGCGGCCCCGGCTTCACCTCGACGAGGCACATGCGGCAATTGCCGGCGATCGACAGCCGCTCATGATAGCAGAAGCGCGGGATTTCCTTGCCCGCGGCTTCGCACGCCTGGAGCACCGTGGCGCCGGCGGGGACTTCGACTTCGATCCCGTCTACGGTCAGTTTCGGCATAAGTCCTCGACGGTCATCCCTGAGTGTCAGCGGGCGGCGGAGCCACGGCGCGCTGATAAAGAGCTTCGGCCAGCACCGCACGCAGCGACTGGCGATTTGCCTTGAGCGTGGCGCCCTGCGGGAGGCACGGCCCAAGCGTAGCGCCCAGCGCCTTCGTCGCCGCAATTTCTTCTGGGCTTTCCGGCGAAGTCGCGAGCAGCGCCTGGATGCCCTGCGGGTTTTGGTCGGCCGTGCAGGCGCCCATCTCGTCGATTGCCGCCGGACGGCCGGTGACGGCGAACCAGTCGCGCGCATAGCTCGGCTGCCCCGGCAGCGGCTGGAGCGCGTCGTCTGTCTTCATCTTGAGCAGCGCCGCCTCGGCATACATGCCACGCATCACGTCGGCAGGCGCCGTCACCGCAGCCCCTTCGATATTCGGGGTGTCGGTTAGCTGCGCGCGCGCGCATTCGACACTCTTGCTCAGTGCACGGTCGTAGCGTTGCAATTCGGTGTCCGTGCGGGCCGCGAGAAAGCCGCGCACATCGCTGCTACGCTTGTAGTAGAGGCATTCGGCGAGACGATGCGCAGTCCGCAACGCGTCATAATTAGCGCGCTGATTGACCTTGGTCGTGCGCTCGCCAAGGCGGGAGCCGATCGGCGGTTCCGCCATCGCCGACGAAGCGATCAGGGTCGCCGACATCAGGGTCGGGAGAAGAGCCGCCTTCATTCGGCCGCCTCCATCAACGCTCCGCCGCCACGCTCCGCGATGCGGCGCTCGACTTCGGGACGGAAATGGCGAAGCAGGCCCTGGATCGGCCAAGCCGCCGCGTCGCCGAGCGCGCAGATGGTATGGCCTTCGACCTGCTTGGTCACGTCGAGCAGCATGTCGATTTCCTCGACCGCGGCGTCGCCGGTGCGCAGGCGCTCCATCACGCGCCACATCCAGCCCGTGCCCTCGCGGCACGGGGTGCACTGGCCGCAGCTCTCATGCTTGTAGAAATAGCTGAGCCGGCTGATCGCCCGCACGATGTCGGTCGACTTGTCCATGACGATGACCGCCGCCGTGCCGAGGCCCGACCCGACGCCCTTGAGGCCGTCGAAGTCCATCGGCGCGTCCATGATCTGCGCGGCCGGCACCAGCGGCACCGACGATCCGCCCGGGATCACCGCGAGCAGATTGTCCCAGCCGCCGCGAATGCCGCCTGCATGCTTGTCGATCAGCTCGCGAAAGCTGATCCCCATCGCTTCCTCGACGACGCAGGGCTTGTTCACATGGCCCGAGATCTGGAACAGCTTGGTGCCCTTGTTCCCCTCGCGACCGATGCCCGCGAACCAGCTCGCGCCGCGCCGGAGGATCGTCGGGGCGACCGCGATCGATTCGACGTTATTGACGGTGGTCGGGCAGCCATAGAGGCCGGCCCCCGCCGGGAAGGGCGGCTTCAGGCGCGGCTGGCCCTTCTTCCCCTCGAGGCTTTCGATCTGCGCGGTTTCCTCGCCGCAGATATAGGCGCCCGCGCCACGATGGACGAAGACGTCGAAATCATAGCCCGATCCGGCGGCGTTCTTGCCGAGCAGGCCGGCGGCATAGGCTTCCTCGACGGCGGCGAAGAGCACCTTCGCCTCGTAGATGAACTCGCCACGGATATAGATATAGGCTGCGCGCGCACGCATCGCGAAGCCGGCGACAAGCGCGCCCTCGATCAGCTTGTGCGGGTCGTGGCGGATGATCTCGCGGTCCTTGCACGAACCCGGCTCGGATTCGTCGGCATTGATCACCAGGAAGCTCGGACGGCCGGGCTTCGGTTCCTTGGGCATGAAGCTCCACTTCATGCCGGTCGGGAAGCCCGCGCCGCCGCGACCGCGCAGACCCGAGGCCTTGATGTCCTCGATGATCTGGTCCGGCCCGCGTTCGAGCAGCTTCTTCGTATTGTCCCAGTCGCCGCGTTTGCGCGCCGCCTCGAGATTCCAGGGCTGGAATCCGTAGACGTTGGTGAAGATGCGATCCTTGTCGTCAAGCATCGAAGGCACCCCGAACAGGAAGCGCGGCCCCGGCGCAGGCCGGATGACCGAGGGAGAAGCCGGTCGGTGCCGGCGTAGTGAAAAGGCCGATAGCAGCCATCAGATCTTCTTTCCGAACAGCTTGTCGGCCACGAAATAGGCCAGCAGGCCCAGCCCGATCGCGATCGCCACGCCCAGCAGCTTGAAGGTCACCTTCACGAGGACGACCGCCAGCACGACCGTGACGATGATCGCGATCAGCGCGCTCATGCCGGCGCATCCCAGCGACCGCGATAATCATGATTCTCGCCGACCATTTCGACCAGCGTCGTCGGGCCGCCCTCGGGGCAGCTCGTCTGGCGGTCGATCTGCGGACCGATCTTCGGCTGTTCGCCGCGTGCGAGCGCATCGAGCACCGCCGTCATGCTGTCGAAGGTCAGGTCCTCGTAATTGTCGTCGTTGATCTGGACCATCGGCGCATTGGCGCAGGCACCTAGGCACTCGACCTCGGTCAGGGTGAACAGCCCGTCGGCGGTCGTCGCGCCATTCTTCATGCCCTTCTTGTAGCAGGCATCGAGCACGTCGTCGGAGCCGCGCAGCATGCACGGCGTCGTGCCGCACACCTGCACATGATAGCGGCCGACCGGCGCCAGATTGTACATGGTGTAGAAGGTCGCGACCTCGAACACCCGGATATAGGCCATGTCGAGCTGCTTGCCGATATATTCCATCACCGGCACGGGCAGCCAGCCCTGGGTGTTGGTCTCGGCACCGACCTGGCGCTGCGCCAGGTCGAGCAGCGGCATCACCGCCGACTGCTGGCGCCCCGGGGGGTAGCGGGCGATGATCTTCTTCGCCTGCTCGGCATTATCCGCCGTCCAGGCGAAATTGCCCCAGCGGGCGCGGGTCTCGGCCTCGTCGGGAATATGGGCTGCGTCAGCCATCAGCGCACGAACTCCACGCGCGACACCTTGTCGCCTTCGAAACTGTAGATGCTCATCACCTCGAACGGCTCGGCATCGCTGGACCGGTACACCTTCTCGTGAAGGAGGACATAGTCGCCCAGCTGCTGACCGGAGAGGATTTCCGCACGGTTCTCGGGGAACTGCGCGAACATCGCCTTGAGCCCTTCGCGCACGCCCTCGCGCCCGTCGCGCAGCACCGCGCCGCGATAGCCGGCCTCGGCCGCATCGTCGGTCATCAGCGCGACATAGGCGTCGGCGTCCTGCGCATTATAATGCGCGATCATCTGCTCCGCGATCGACAGCTTGGCGCTCACCGGTCGCACTCCCCGAACACGACGTCGATCGCCGAGAGGATGGCGGTGGTGTCGGCGAGCATATGGCCCTTCATCATGAAGTCCATCGCCTGGAGATGGCTGAACGCGGTCGGGCGGATCTTGCAACGATAGGGCTTGTTGCTGCCGTCCGAGACCAGATAGACGCCGAACTCGCCCTTCGGGCTCTCAGTCGCGACATAGACGTCGCCCTCGGGAACGTGGAAGCCTTCGGTGTAGAGCTTGAAGTGGTGGATCAGCGCTTCCATCGAGCGCTTCATCTCGCCGCGCTTGGGCGGAACGACCTTACGGTCGAGGCTGGCGATGGGCCCTTCGGGCATTTCGCGCAGGCACTGCTTGATGATGCGTGCCGACTGGCGGACTTCCTCGATGCGGACCATGATCCGGTCGTAGCAATCGCCCTTGGTGCCGACCGGAACCTCGAAGTCCATGCGGTCATAGACATCATAGGGTTGCGCCTTGCGGATGTCCCAGGGGATGCCGGCAGCACGAATCATCGGACCGGAGAAGCCCCAGGCGATCGCGTCCTCCTTGCTGACCACGCCGATGTCGACGTTGCGCTGCTTGAAGATGCGGTTGTCGGCGAACAGGGACACCGCGTCCTCGAACAGGCGCGGCATGCGCTCGTCGAGCCAGTCGCCGATGTCGGTCAGTAGCTTGAGCGGCACGTCCTGGTGCACGCCGCCCGGACGGAACCAGGCCGAGTGCATGCGGGCGCCCGAAGCGCGCTCGAAGAAGTTGAGGCAATCCTCGCGGATTTCGAACAGCCACAGGTTCGGCGTCATCGCGCCGACGTCCATGACGTGCGCGCCGATGTTGAGCATGTGGTTGCAGATGCGCGTCAGCTCGGCGAACAGCACGCGCAGATATTGCGCGCGGATCGGCACTTCGAGCTGGAGCAGCTTCTCGACCGCCAGCACATAGCTGTGCTCCATCCCGAGCGGCGAACAATAGTCGAGCCGGTCGAAATAGGGCAGCGCCTGCAGATAGGTCTTATACTCGATCAGCTTTTCGGTGCCGCGATGGAGCAGGCCGACATGCGGGTCGACACGCTCGACGATCTCGCCGTCGAGCTCCATGACCATGCGCAGCACGCCGTGCGCGGCCGGGTGCTGCGGACCGAAGTTGATCGTGTAGTTCTGGATCTCCGTCTCGCCCTTCTGGGCCTCGGGAGTCAGCGTATCATAGGTCGAAGCCATTACTTCTTCGCTCCGTCGCCGAGCGGGTCGGCCTTGCCTTCGCCGGTCTGCCCTACATGATCGGTCGTCTTGGGCGTGGGCGGCGGAGCCTTGCCCTCGACCGGCTCGGGCGCCTTCTGCGCGGGAGCGGGCGCAGGCGTCGGCGCACCCGGCTGCACAGCCGAGACCTTCTCGTCACCGGGCAGGATATAGTCCGCCCCTTCCCACGGGCTCATGAAGTCGAAGCTGCGGAAGTCCTGCGCCAGCTTGACCGGCTCATAGACCACGCGCTTGTGCTGTTCCGAATAGCGCAGCTCGACATAGCCCGTCAGCGGGAAGTCCTTGCGCTGCGGATGGCCGCGAAAGCCATAATCGGTCAGGATGCGGCGCAGGTCGGGGTTGCCCTCGAACAGCACGCCATACATGTCGAACACCTCGCGCTCGAGCCAGCCGGCCACAGGCCACAGGCCGGTTACCGACGGCACCGGGGTGACTTCGTCGGCGGCCACATGGACACGGATGCGATGGTTCCGCGTGAGGCTGAGCATGCAATAGACGACCTCGAACCGCTCGGCGCGTTCAGGATAGTCGACGCCGGCGATCTCCATCAGCTGCTGATATTCCAGCTGATCGCGCAGAATGGCCATCGTCTCGACGAGACTCGCTCGCGCGACGTGCAGCGCATATTCGCCAACGCACTCACGCAGCCCGATCAGGCGTGCGCCCAGCGCCGCCGTCACCGCCTCGGCGAAACCGTCTTTGGCCGCGAAACGCGGGAAGGTCAGCGAGGTATCGCTCATCTCTCGAGGGTCCCCACGCGGCGGATCTTACGCTGCAGCTGCATGATGCCGTAGAGCAGCGCCTCGGCAGTCGGCGGGCAGCCCGGCACATAGATGTCGACCGGCACGATCCGGTCGCAGCCGCGCACGACCGAATAGCTGTAATGATAATAGCCGCCGCCATTGGCGCACGACCCCATCGAGATCACATATTTGGGCTCGGACATCTGATCGTAGACGCGACGCAGCGCAGGGGCCATCTTGTTGCACAACGTACCCGCGACGATCATCACGTCCGACTGGCGCGGAGAGGCGCGCGGCGCGGCGCCGAAGCGCTCCAGATCGTAGCGCGGCATGTTGACGTGGATCATCTCGACCGCGCAGCAGGCGAGACCGAAGGTCATCCACCACAGCGAGCCGGTGCGGGCCCACTGAAACAGCTCTTCGGCGGAGGTGACGAGGAAGCCCTTGTCGTTGACCTCGGCCTGCAGCGACTTGAAGAAGTCGGCGTCGGGCTGGACGATATCGCCGCCGAAACCTTCCAGCTTGTGCGGGTTGCGCGCCGGATCGAGCGTCACTCCCATTCCAGGGCTCCCTTCTTCCACGCGTAGATATAACCGATCGTCAGTTCGACGAGGAAGATCATCATCGAGGCCCAGCCGGCGAAGCCGATGCCGCCCAGCGACACCGCCCACGGATAGAGGAAGGCCGCTTCGAGATCGAAGATGATGAACAGGATCGCGATCAGGTAGAAGCGCACGTCGAATTGCGCACGGCTATCCTCGAAGGCCGGGAAGCCGCATTCATATTCGGTGAGCTTCTCCGGGGTCGGCTTGTGCGAGCCGGTCGCACGCGACACGAGCATCGGCAGGAAGACGAACGCGCTCGACAGAACGAGAGCGACCCCCAGGAAGATCAGGATCGGTAGATATCCAGCGGCGACTGACGCCATGAACAGGCTCCGAGCAGAGGGCCGGGAATCCGGCCTTTGGCGCGACCTTTAGGCGCGCCGCATGTGCGAAGCAAGGTGTCGGGGAGTGAGAATGACTCGCAAAAAGGTCAATGTTTCCCGTCGATTTCCGGGAAGCTGGCCCTTGGTGCACGCCCGCATCCAGGCTGCCGCAAGCACGCGGCAGCGCGGCGCGTTCAGAGACCCTTGACGCCCTGCGCGACGAGCTTGTGCAGCCGCGTGGCCAGCCCGTCATTGGTGGCGAGATATTCGTTGCGCTCGTGCATCTTGTCCCCGCCGCGAAAATCGCTGACGAACCCGCCCGCCTCGCGTACCAGCAATATGCCGGCGGCCACGTCCCAGATCTTCAGCTCCGACTCCCAGAAGGCGTCGAAACGGCCTGCCGCGACCCAGGCGAGGTCGAGCGAGGCGGCGCCGAAGCGACGAATGCCCGCGACCTCGGGACCGACCGATGCGAAGATACCGCTCCACTTGCGGATGTCGCCGTGGCCCAGGAAGGGGATCCCGGTCGCAACCAGTGCATCGGCCAGCTCGCGACGCGCAGACACGCGCAGGCGGCGATCGTGCAGCCAGGCGCCGCGCCCCTTCTCGGCCCAGAAGCTCTCGTCGGTCAGCGGCTGATAGATCAGGCCGTGGCTGACGTCGCCGCGCATCTGGCCCGGACGGGCCGGCTCCTCGACCGCGATCGAAATGGCGAAATGCGGAATGCCGTGGAGGAAGTTGCTGGTGCCGTCGAGCGGATCGATGATCCAACGCGGCTTGGTCGGATCGCCCTCGATCTCGCCGCCTTCCTCCAGCACGAAGCCCCAGTCGGGACGAGCGCGCTTGAGCTCCTCGACCAGCGTCTGTTCGGCACGGCGGTCGGCCATCGACACGAAGTCGGCCGGCCCCTTCCGGCTCACCTGCAGCTGCTGGACCTCGTTGAAGTCGCGGCGCAGGCGCGGCGCGGCCTTGCGCGCGGCGCGGTCCATGACGGTGATGAGGCCGGAATGGCTAACCAAGACAATTCTCCGTTCGTGCCGGCCGGGCGGCACTGGCTACGCGATACAGAGCCCCTCTGCGGGGGCGAATAGAGGCGGGCCGGCCCGGAGACCGGCCGCGCGATCAGGCCGGATCAGTCCGCGCGGCGGACATATTCCTGGCTGTAGACGTCGACGACGATGCGGGTGCCGCTGGCGATATGCGGCGGCACCATCACGCGGACGCCGTTTTCCAGCAAAGCGGGCTTGTAGCTGGACGAGGCGGTCTGCCCCTTCACCACGGCATCGGCCTCGACGATCAACGCCTCGACGGTATCGGGCAGCTGGACCGAGATCGGGCGCTCTTCGTAAAGCTCCATGACGACGTCCATGCCGTCCTGCAGGAAGGCGGCTGCATCGCCGAGCAGGTCGCGCGGAAGCGTGATCTGCTCGTAGCTGTCCTTGTCCATGAAGGTCAGGTCCTCGCCCTCGGCGAAGAGGAACTGGAAATCCTTGGTATCGAGGCGAACGCGCTCGACCGTCTCGGCCGAACGAAAACGGACGTTGTTCTTGCGCCCGTCGATCAGATTCTTCATCTCGACCTGCATATAGGCGCCGCCCTTGCCGGGCTGCGTATGCTGGATCTTGACGGCGCGCCAGATGCCGCCTTCATATTCGATGATGTTGCCGGGACGAATGTCCACGCCGCTGATCTTCATGGTTCACCTGATTGTGAGGATTTGAAAGAGCCGGCGGCGGCCATAGCCGCAGCGCCGGAAAAGGGCAAGGCGAGTCCATGATCCCGGGCTTTGGGCGCCGAACCGACCGGGTCCGCTGCGTCGAAGCGAAGTGAACGAAAGGGAAGAGGCCGAACGCTGCGGCACATTGCGGTTCACCTGCCTCGAGGATCGCGCTACATCGTGGCGATGAACACATTCTTCTTCATCCTCATCTTGCTCGCGGTGATCGGTACGGTCGTAGCGCTGGTGCGGGGAATCATCGCCTTCCTCAAGACCACCGAGGAAGACCTGAAGGCAGGGACCGTGAACCGGTCGGGCCTCCAGCAGAACAAGATGATGCGGATGCGCATCGCCTTTCAGGCGATCGCGGTGATCCTCGTCATCCTGCTGCTGATCATGAGCCGGCCCTGAGCCACCCACCCTGATGGTCAGGCTCAACAGAATCTACACCCGCACGGGCGATGCGGGCGAGACGGGCCTCGTCGATGGGTCGCGCCTGCCCAAAAGCGCGCCGCGCATGGCCGCGATCGGCGATGTCGACGAATTGAATTCGGCCATCGGCATCGCCCTGACCCACGACATGCCGACGGCGGCCGTCGAAAAGCTGTCGCGGATCCAGAACGAACTGTTCGACCTAGGCGCCGACTTCGCCACGCCGGGCCCGGATTTCGCGCCTTCGGACATGGCGCTGCGGATCATCGAGTCACAGGTCGAGCGACTCGAAACCGAGATCGACGAGATGAATGAGGCGCTGGAGCCGCTGCGCAGCTTCATCCTGCCGGGCGGCCATCCGGCGGCGGCGGCAATCCATCTGGCGCGGGCGATTTGCCGGAGGGCCGAGCGCTCCGCCGTTGCGGCTGACCGCGACACCGGCCTGAATCCGGTCGGCCTCGCTTATGTGAACAGACTGTCCGATCACCTGTTCGTCCTTGCCCGCTGGATCAACCTCGCGGGATCGGGCGATATCTTGTGGAAGCCGGGGGCGACCCGCTGAACGGCTGATCAGATGCGCGACGCGCTTTCCATCGCGGTCGGATCGCCGATCATACGGTCGAGCAGGACGAAGCCCACCGACATGAAGACCAGGGCGATAAGGAGCGACTGCACGAGCTCTCGGCGACTGATCAGACCAAGCATCGCAACGTCATCCACCAACGGAAAGGCGGGCTCCTTCTAGCCGATAGAGGGTTGAGAAACGCTTAACCACTGCCCACATCGGCGGCCGACGGACCGCCTTGCGCGCGGCGAACAAATCTGGAACATTCCCGACATGCTCACACATATCTCGGTGCGCGGCGCGCGCGAACACAATCTCAAGGGCGTCGACGTCGATCTGCCGCGCGACAAGCTGATCGTGATCACCGGCCTGTCGGGATCGGGCAAGTCCAGCCTCGCCTTCGACACCATCTATGCGGAGGGTCAGCGCCGCTACGTCGAGAGCCTGTCGGCCTATGCGCGCCAGTTCCTCGAGCTGATGCAGAAGCCCGACGTCGACCATATCGAAGGCCTGTCGCCGGCCATCTCGATCGAGCAGAAGACCACCAGCCGCAACCCGCGCTCGACCGTTGCGACGGTGACCGAGATCTACGACTATATGCGCCTGCTCTGGGCGCGCGTGGGTGTCCCCTATTCGCCCGCGACCGGCCTGCCGATCGCCGCGCAGACGATCAGCCAGATGGTCGACCGCATCCTGCAATTGAGGGAGGGCACCCGCTTCCTGCTGCTCGCCCCCGTCGTGCGCGGCCGCAAGGGCGAATATCGCAAGGAATTGGCCGAGTGGCAGAAGGCGGGCTTCACCCGCGTCCGCATCGACGGCGAGAATTACGAGATCGAGAACGCCCCTGCGCTCGACAAGAAGTACAAGCACGACATCGAGGTGGTGGTCGACCGCCTGGTCGTCCGCGAAGGTATAGAGACGCGCTTGGCGCAGAGCCTGGAGACCGCGCTCCGCCTTGCCGATGGCCTGGCCTATGCCGATCTGGTCGACACGACCGTGGCCGAGGCGACCGTGCAACTCCCCTCCACCGGCTTCGCCGGTCCCCCTCCCCGTTCCGGGGAGGGGGACCAGCCGCAGGCTGGTGGAGGGGCAGCCGTCCGCGAGATGCCCGTCGCCTTCCAATATGGCGAGGCCCTCGCCGATGCCGCCGGCAAGACCACCGGCGGCATGAAGAAGACGGGCATCCCCGCCAACCGCATCACCTTTTCCGAGAAATTCGCCTGCCCCGTCTCGGGCTTCACCATCGCCGAGATCGAGCCGCGCCTCTTCTCCTTCAACGCGCCGCAGGGCGCCTGCCCGGCTTGCGACGGCCTCGGCGAGAAGCTTTATTTCGATCCGCAGCTGGTCGTCCCCAACGAGGCGCTGTCGATCAAGCAGGGTGCGGTCGTGCCTTGGGCCAAGTCGAACCCGCCCAGCCCCTATTATATGCAGGTGCTGAGCTCGGTCGCGCGCGCTTATGGCTTCAAGCTCGAAACGCCCTGGAACGAGCTGCCGCAGGACTATCGCGACGTCGTTCTTTACGGGACCAAGGGCAAAGCGATCACGCTGACCTTCATCGACGGGCGCAAGAGCTATGACGTCCAGAAGCCGTTCGAGGGCGTGATCCACAATCTCGAACGCCGGATGCTCGCGACCGAGAGCGCCTGGATGCGCGAGGAATTGTCAAAATATCAGAGCGCCGCACCCTGCGAGGTCTGCGGCGGCGCGCGTCTCAAGCCCGAGGCGCTGGCGGTGAAGATCGCGGGCGAGGACATTTCGATGTCGACGCGGCGCGCGGTCGGCCCCGCCCTCGCCTTCTTCCGCGACATGCCCAACCATCTCAACGAGCAGCAGCGCGCGATTGCCGAGCGCATCCTCAAGGAGATCGTCGAGCGGCTGGGCTTCCTAGACAATGTCGGTCTCGACTATCTCAACCTCGACCGGACATCGGGCACGCTGTCGGGCGGCGAGAGCCAGCGCATCCGCCTCGCCTCGCAGATCGGATCGGGCCTGTCGGGCGTGCTCTACGTCCTCGACGAGCCGTCGATCGGCCTCCACCAGCGCGACAATGATCGGCTGCTGATCACGCTGCGGCGGCTGCGCGACCTGGGCAATACGGTGATCGTCGTCGAGCATGACGAGGACGCGATCCGCACCGCCGACTATATTCTAGACATGGGGCCCGGTGCCGGCGTCCATGGCGGCGAGGTCGTCGCCTCGGGCACGCTCGACCAGATTCTCGCGCATGAGGACAGCCTGACCGGCGCCTATCTGTCGGGCCGGCGCATGGTCGACGTTCCGAAGAAGCGGCGCAAGGGCAATGGGAAGAAGCTGACCGTCCATGGCGCCCGGGCGAACAACCTAAAGGATGTTACAGCCTCCATTCCGCTGGGCACCTTCACCTGCATCACCGGCGTGTCGGGATCGGGCAAGTCGAGCTTCACGATCGATACGCTTTACGCTTCGGCGGCCCGCCAGTTGAACGGTGCGCGGGTCGTCGCCGGCGCACATGACAAGATCAGCGGCCTCGACCATTGCGACAAGGTGATCGACATCGACCAGTCGCCGATCGGCCGCACCCCGCGCTCCAATCCGGCGACCTATACCGGCGCCTTCACCAACATCCGCGACTGGTTCGCCGGCCTGCCCGAGAGCGAGGCGCGCGGCTACAAGCCGGGCCGCTTCAGTTTCAACGTCAAGGGCGGTCGCTGCGAGGCCTGCCAGGGCGACGGCGTGCTCAAGATCGAGATGCACTTCTTGCCCGACGTCTACGTCACCTGCGACGTGTGCCACGGCGCGCGCTACAACCGCGAGACGCTGGAGGTGAAGTTCAAGGGCAAGTCGATCGCCGACGTGCTCGACATGACCGTCGAGGATGCGGTGGAGTTCTTCAAGGCGGTGCCGCCGATCCGCGACAAGATGGCGATGCTGGCCGAGGTCGGCCTCGGCTATATCAAGGTCGGGCAGCAGGCGACGACCCTGTCGGGCGGCGAAGCGCAGCGGGTGAAGCTGGCCAAGGAGCTGTCGCGCCGGTCGACCGGCAACACGCTCTACATCCTCGACGAGCCGACCACCGGCCTCCATTTCGAGGACGTCCGCAAGCTGCTCGAAGTGCTCCACGCGCTGGTCGAGCAGGGCAATACCGTGGTGGTGATCGAGCATAATCTGGAGGTCATCAAGACCGCCGACTGGATCATCGACCTGGGCCCCGAGGGCGGCGTCCGCGGCGGCGAGATCGTCGCCGAGGGCACGCCCGAAAAGGTCGCCAAGGAGCCGCGCAGCTACACCGGCCATTATCTGAAACCGCTGCTCGAGGCGGGTGCGCAGGCGGCGGCGGAATGAGCGGCTATCGGCCGGAGTTCGAAGAGGCACTTCGAATGCTTGCCGATATAAGCACTGCGATGGCGGAGCGCGGTCTGCCCCGGCCTATATTGGTCGGCGGTGCCGCTGTGGAATTCTACACGCTGAGCGCCATCAACACCGGTGATTTTGATCTCTGTTCACCCCGCCAGTCGGAACTTGAGGAAGAGATGCAGAATCGCGGGTTCGTTCGGCCATCAGGTCGAGGCAGATCGACCAGAGGATGGATACATCCCGCTCTCGGGCTGGGATTTGAAGTCGTCGGCTCCGCTCTCCTCGATGGGCACGCTGACCCCGATAGACTCGTTCTTGTGGAGCACCTGCGCGACGGCCACTCGTTGGCGGTCATTTCAGTCGAAGATCTGATTGCTGACCGCATGGGCCAATTTGCCTCGGGCAGCGCGCCGGAAATGCGCGAACAAGCCAATTCTCTGCTGAAACTTCACCCCGGCGCCGATCTGGTTTATCTTGAACGTAGGGTGCGCCATGAGACTGCCGGACTGCACGGAGCCGAAGATGTCCAAGACCGATGATAACGGCGATTGGCCCGGAAAGCGGGTCGATTTCGCGAGCTTCACCGAGGCCCTGGCAGCACGTCGCGATGCACTGGGAGCCGAACTGGTGATACCGCGCAACAGCGGCGCCCGACGAACGGCCAGCAAGAAGGCGTTGCTCGCCGCAATCGAAGAGACGGGCAAGCGCTGGTGATCAACATCTGACGTTCGGCTCGGATTGGGCAATTATATCAACCGCGCATCGCTATCGTCTGGGTGCCCTCGCGCCGCCCGTGCAGCCGCTCGACCAGAACGAAGCTGATGATCATCAGCAGATACCAGGCTCCGAGCTTGCCGATCGATACCATCGCCCAGCCGCTCCGCTGATGGGGATAGCTCCACGCGTGAGCGAAGGTGCCCAGATTCTCGGCAAACCAGATGAATAGCGCGACCAGGAGGAAGCCCAAGAGAAGCGGCATACGGCGATGCTTGCGAAAGGGCCGGAAAAACACCCGGGTCCGCCGGTAGAGCAGCGCTGTCGCTGCGAATAGCGCGAAAGCGCCGCCACGGTCAGGAAATCGTAGCGCGCGAAGGGCGCTTCCGCCGGCCACCAGAAATGGGTGGCGAGCAGCAGTGACAGCATCAGTCCACCGAACAGACAGGCCCAACCCTGTTTGAAACCGAACAACAGAAACTCATAGAGGAATGCCGGAAAGCCCCTTTGCGGGGCCGCAGCCTCGAGCCGGGCGCGCACGCCCGCAAAGCGGGTTGCTTCCGATGATCGACGTTCGTCGTGCACGGCCATGGACCTAGCCTGCATTGCCGAAGCTTGTCGATGCCGCTATCCGCCGACCCTTTTTCTCGGAGACCGGACGATGAACCACAAGCGTCGGCGCCCCCGCAATCAGCGCGCGGGCTGCAAATATTGCAAACCATGGAAGCGCAACGGCCATCGGACCGAGCGCCGCGACGGGGAGCGCTTCTCCGCCCATCGCCGGCGCATGGCCGAGGATGTAGGCTGACGCAGACGGCGAGGTCTTGCGGGGTTCGTCTCCTTCCCTCACTTTCGGAGCAGACCCACCCGGAGCGTGATGGCGCATGTGCAACGAAGTGGCCCGGCGGATCGAACTGGGTCTGATACGACAGGATTTCGCCGAACTGCGCATCCCGCTGCGGTTCAGCGAGGGGGTGCCGAACATGGCGCCGCTGCCGAGCGTGCGGATCACCGACCGGACCGTAATCATCCGCGCCGCGCGCGATGCTGCGCCTCAGGAGGCGGGTGAGCCCGCTGGTACCGCGCGGGCTGCCGAACTGATCACCCGCCGCTGGAGCTGGCCGGGTCCGTCGGGCAAGCCGGTCTACAATTACCGCAGCGAAGGACGGGACTTCCGCAATTCGGCGCGGCAGGGCCGCTGTCTCATCCCCGTCGACGGCTTCTACGAATTCACCGCGCCCGCCGATCCGCGTGCCAAACGCAAGGACAAATGGCTGTTCCGCTGGAAGGCGCGCGACTGGTTCGCGATCGCCGGCCTCTGGAAAAGCGACCCCGCCATCCCCGATCCGGCGGGTGAGGCCTTCACCCTGCTGACCTGCGAGCCTGGACCCGACATAGCGCCCTATCATAGCCGGCAGGTGGTGCTGCTCGATCGCGCCGACTGGGCGGGATGGCTCGACGGATCAGTGCCGGCGCAGCAACTGCTGCGTCCCACGCCGGGCGGAACGCTGAGCGTTGAACCGGCGGGCGAGCCTCGCCTGCTCTAAACCCCTTTTGCCTGGCTGCGGCCAATGTGGAGAGCGGACCAATGCAATGTCGTCGCTCTCAGACGATCTGGCTGCGATTCGTCATGGGTTCGAAGCGGCGCATGACGACGCGGATGTCTGGGCCGCCGCGCCGCTCGATGCGGCCTTCGAACAGATCCTTGCTGATCGCCTCGGCGACCACGTCCAGCCGGAAAATGGGATCGTTGGTCCCGAACATTCGCTGATAACCGCCGCCGAAGCCGTGGCGGACGATCGTCAGCGATGCCTGCAGGGTGGTGTCGTCCAGCTGGAAGCCGCCGTGGAAGATGACATGGCCGTCGCCGCCCGCCATGCGGTCGCCCTCGACATGGACCACGCCGCCGCGCGTCTCGTCGTCGCGGCAGCCGAAGGGGCCGAAGCGCAGAGTCCACAGGCCCTGGAGATCGTCGGTGGTCACGCTACCGGCCTGTGCGCCGATGTCGAACCAACGCCCGGCCACAGGGTGCCGCAGGTCGAACGCTTCGCGGTCCGGTCGATCCATATGCCTACGCCCTCGCAACAGACTGACTTCACGAGGGAAATTGACGCAGCAACCGAGTCGGAGACAGACCCGGTAAAATACCTATCCATTTTGGAGGGAAACTTCGTGGCTCGCGTCCTGTCAGTTGCCGCTACGGCGGGCGAGGAAAGCGAGACGCTCGAACAGCATGATATCCTGCTCGTTCTTGAGCAGCGCGCCATGCAGCGGGGGGATCGCCTTCTTCGGGTCGCGATTCTGCAACACCTCGAGCGGCATGTCCTCGACCAGCAGCAGCTTGAGCCAGTCGAGCAGCTCGCTCGTCGACGGCTTCTTCTTCAGACCCGGCACCTCGCGGATCTCGTAGAAGATGTCCATCGCGCGCGACACCAGCGTCTTCTGGATGCCGGGAAAGTGGACGTCGACGATCGCCTGCATCGTCTCGCGGTCGGGGAACTTGATATAATGGAAGAAGCAGCGGCGCAGGAAGGCGTCGGGCAGTTCCTTCTCATTGTTCGAGGTGATGACGACAATCGGCCGCTCCTTCGCCGCGACCGTCTCGCCCGTCTCGTAGACGTCGAACGACATGCGATCGAGTTCCTGCAGCAGGTCGTTCGGGAATTCGATGTCGGCCTTGTCGATCTCGTCGATCAGCAGCACTGGCAAGGTCGGTGCCGTGAACGCCTCCCACAGCTTGCCCTTGCGAATATAGTTGCGGATGTCGTGAACGCGCTCGTCGCCCAGCTGGCCATCGCGCAGGCGGGCGACGGCATCATATTCGTACAGGCCCTGATGCGCCTTGGTGGTCGACTTGATGTGCCACTGGATCAGTGGCGCGCCGGTCGCGGCCGCGATTTCTTGCGCGAGGACGGTTTTGCCGGTGCCGGGCTCGCCCTTCACCAGCAGCGGCCGGCGAAGGGTGACGGCGGCGTTGACCGCCACCTTCAGGTCGTCGGTCGCCACATAGTTGCTGGTACCTTCGAAGCGCACGCCAATCTCTCCCGCCGGAAAACCGCTGTTTCCGGCGATAGGGTGCGATGGCGCCGCTTGTCCAGCCCCGTGCGGATGCCCGAAGGGGCCGGATCAGAGCAGCGCGTCGACCCGTGCGCCCGAGCGGGCTTCGAGCAGATCCCACAGGCCGCGATGCTGGATCAGCAGCTGCTGGGCCCCGAACAGCATCGCCCTTTCCACGGCGGGCGAATCGATCGTCTGCATCATGCCCATCGTCTGGCGCATCGAAGGCAGCGCCGGCGGGGTAAGCGTGACACCGAAGCGCTGGGCGGCCGCATCGACGACATTGCGGATCGCCCGCCAGTCGAGCACCAGCGCCGCCGCTGCGCCGAGCGCGCATCCCCGCCTTTCGGAGCGTGCGAGCATCTCCAGCGCATGGCGCTGCCCGGCCACCGCCGCCTCGCAACCGGCATGGCCGGGGGTGCTCGGAAGCGGGCCGGCCGCCACCACCGTCTGCATCAGATAGGCACGCTCCGCCGCAAAGCCTTCCGCCGCAGCGTCGAGCCAGCCGCGCACCGCCTCCTCGGGCGGGCGTTCCTGCGCCAGATCGACAACGCCGGGATGGCTCCCGTGAAGGCTGGAGATCAGGTGCACCGCGTCGGCAAGGTCGCGCGACGCTTCCCGGCCACGGGCAAAGATGGCGGAGGCGATATAGGGATGGGTCTTGCCGCCGTCGGCTGCAAGCAGCGTGCCGACCGCTTCGGCCACGCCAGGACGCGCGGCCTCCTTGTGTAGTTGATACGCCATACGCAACAGGTCCCGAATACAACCGGTTCACACGCGATCGGCAAAGACACCGCCTCTCGCGAGACCCTCCTAGCGCAACTGCGGTAAATGGCCCGTTTACGGCGCAAAATTTATTTTCCGGCCGAAAGGCGCCGACGCTGCCCGATGGTGAAGGGGCAAAACATCAATTCCCCGTTCACCCCATCGACGCTACAAGGGACGGCTTATGGCGCGATCATCCCGTACGAACGACTGGGGCTTTCCCCGCTGGCGAGGCTATGGCAGCGAGCGCGGCGCGAGCAAGGTGCGCATGTGCGACCGCCATGGCTGCGACCAGCCGGGCGACTGCCCCGCCCCCAAATCCCCGAACAGCCGCGAGCGTTGGTATTTCTGCCCCCGCCACGCCGAGGAATATAACCGCAACTGGGATTATTTCGCCGGCCTGTCGGCCGAAGAAGCGGCTGAGCGTGAGGCCAACGAAAAACGGGACGCATCGGGCTTTACCGAACAGGCCTATCACAGCTGGGGCGGGCCGGGAGACGGCCGTTGGACCCGCGACGAACTGCGCGCCTTCGAAACGCTCGAGCTCGAATCGGATGCCGATTTCGAGCAGGTGAAGACCGCATGGCGCCGGCTGGCGAAGGCAAATCACCCCGATGTGAAGCCGAACGATCCCCAAGCCGCCGTCAAATTCCAGGCGGTTCAGGCCGCGTTCGAGATCCTGCGCCGCGCCGAAGAGCGCCGCCCGCGCTGATCAGCCGGCGAGTACGGCAAGGCTGGCCCGCTCGTTGCTGCGCAAGCGGGACGGCTTCGCCGGCACATGCTCTATCCACTTCCCTGCCTTCGCCATCTCCACGAAGGCCGGCGCGACATAGGATTTCCGGCAAACGGCGGGTGTATTGCCCAACTGTCCCGCAACCTCGCTCAGCAGGGTCTTTACCGATGTCCGCCTGCCCCGCGCCAATAAGCCGGCGGCAACGGCACAAGCGCGCCAGGTGCGGAAGGTCTTGGCCGTACCGGTGCCGTCGGTAAGCTCCGCAATCCACTGATTGACGTCGGCGGCGCGGACGCGAAGCCCCGATCGCATGGCGAACAGGTCGCCCGATCCCGCGCGCTTCAGTTCCGCCAGCGCCGCAGCGAGTGTTGCATCCTTTGCCGACAGGTCGGCCCTGATGCCATGCTTGCCATAGAAGCAAAGGCGGATCTGATCGCCCTCTATGCGGGCATGGCGGTTGAGTAAGGTGGTCGCGCCGAAGCTGCCGTGCGCCGCCGAATCCGACGATCCTACGCGGATGGCGAAACCGTCGAGGAGGCGCACCGCCGCAGCGCGCGCCTTTTCCCACGGGTCGTCGCTTTCGAGGGCCTTGCGCACGACAGCGCGCAGATGGGGCAAATGCTCGGCAAAGGCCGGAAGCGACGCGAATTTCTCCTCGTCGCGCGCTTCGCGCCAGCGGCCATGATAGCGATATTGCCGACGACCGGCCGCGTCGATTCCGGTCGCCTGCACCGGCGCATCGGGATCGGGATTGACCCATACCCTGCGCCAGGCCGGCGGTATACCTAGCGCCAAAATCCGCATCCGCTGCTCGACGTCGGCGACCGTCGTCCCGTCCGGGGCGATGAAACGCCAGCCCCGCCCGCGTCGGATGCGGCTGATTCCCGGCGCAGCGTCGATCCGTTCGGCGGGGTCTATCGGGCGATGTTCCATGGCGATGAAACGCCCGAGTGGACGAATCGCTGCACCGCCGGGATGCCGTCCGACCGGCTATTCGCTGCCCAGATCGTCGGGCAGCGGATCGCGGCCGGAGATGCGGCGGGCCAGCGCCTCGCCATCGGTCAGATTCCAGCGACCGGGCAGCTCGATCACACCATCAAGGATCGGCTTACGCACGAGTTCGGCGGCAAGGTTCTTGCCATCCAGCGCAATAAGAAGCGGCTTGCCGACGAGCGAGCCGCTGATCCCCTCCAGCCGCTTCGTCGCCTCGGGGGTCAGCGTGATCATGATGCCGACCTTGCCGTTGATGTCGGGCAGAGCGCGCGCATCCATCACCTCGTCGGGGACAAAGGCTTCTCCGCCGATGGAGAGCTTGCCTGTAGCGAAAGGCCGTTCCGCCGCGTGGACGATCGCGGGAAGGACGGCCAGCGGAACGGTCATGACAAGGGCTAGGGCAAGACGGCGGCTCATGCGTAACGCTCGGCGGTCGAACGGATCAGCGCGATCATGTTGGGGATACCCTGAGTGCGGTTGGAGCTCAGCTGGTTGCGCAGATCGAAGGGTGCCAAAGCCTCTTCTATATCGGTCGCGCGGATGTCCGCCGGAGCCCGATCCTGAACCGTGAGCAGCACGAGCGCGATGATCCCCTTGGTGATCGCCGCATTGCTGTCCGCCAGGAAATGCAGCCGGCCATCGTCGAGCACCGTCGGATAGACCCAGACGCTTGCCGAACAACCACGCACCAGCGTGGCGTCGGTCTTCAGCGCATCGGGCATCGGTTCCAGCGCGCGGCCTAGGTCGATCAACAGGCGGTAACGGTCGTCGGCGTCGAGAAATTCATATTCCTCGCGGACATCGGTCAGATTCGTGGCTTCGGTCATGGTCGTGTATCCATAGAGCCGCAGACCGTCTGCGTCATCCCGCCGCGTGGTCAGGCGGCGACATCGATCGGCACGAGCAGCGCCAGGAAACGGGCCGCCGCGCGGAAATCGGCCCGCTTCACCTCGCGTGCCCGAACCGCCAGCTCGTCCTCGCCCCATTGCTCGGCCTGCCACAATTCGTCGAGCTGGCCGGCGGCGAAGGCGCCATCGACGTCGATTTCGCCTTCTGCCACCGCAAGCGCGATGATCAGAGAACCCGATATGGTGACGAGCGGATGAAGCGCGACCATGCGGAACGGATCATAGGCCCGGACCGCCGCAGACAGGCGCTCGATCGTATCGTCGGGCTGGGGCCGGTGGATAATCCCTGTCGCGATCTCGAACTCGACACCATAGCGCTCGCCGGCCCAGTCGAGCAGCGGGTCCCACGCCTCGCACTGGCGGGCGATAAGCTCGGACGGGCTATCGGCGCGGTAGCAGGTCAGGTCGCTTTCGGCATAGGCCGACAGGCTGCGCGCAAACGCCGGCGGATCGGCCAGCACGCGGTCCAGCGCAGCGTTGGCAAGCCCGGTGAGCGGCATGGTCCGCGGGTCGATCTCCTCGCCCTGCGCATTCCATTCGCCGACGATGGCGGATGCGAGCGCGGCGGTCGGCACCACCAGTTCGGTGCGCGCCGGCGTCTTCACCGAGCGTCCGTCGAGACGAACGCCATAGCCTCCGGCTACCGCTTCGGTCGCCGCCTGTTTGTAGAATCGCTTCATGCGCGCGCTGATAGCGCCAGTTTCAGGATCTCGGGAAGCTGATCCGGACGATCGGCGACAAAATGCGCGCCTTCGTCGAACAATTCCTCCGGCGCATGATAGCCCCAGGCGACCCCGATCGCCGCGCAGCCGGCGTTGATCCCCATGCCGATGTCGAAGCTGGTGTCGCCGATCATCGCGCTCGTCTCGGGCACCGCGCCTGCCTCGGCCATCGCCAGCAGCGCCATCGACGGGTGCGGCTTGGACGGGTGGCGGTCGGCGGTCTGAAGCGAGACGAACAGCCGCTCCAGCCCATGCACCTCAAGGCAGTGCTTCAGGCCACGATCGGACTTGCCCGTCGCCACCGCCAGCATCCAGCCATCGGCGTCGAGCGTGCGGAGCAGGTCGGCGACACCAGGAAAGAGCGGCTCGTCGACCAGGCCCGCACCGCGCATCGCCTGAAAGCTGCGCTTGTAGCTCTCGGTCAGCTGGACGTGCAGCCCATGCTCGGCATCGGGCAGCAAGCCGGCAATGGCCTGGGTCAGGCTCAGCCCCACGACCCGCCGGATGGCGGGGTCGGGCGGCGGTAGCAGGCCTTCGGCGGTGAAGGCTTCCACCATCGCCCGGCAGATATTCGCCTGGCTGTCCACCAGCGTCCCATCGCAGTCGAAGATGGCGAGCCGGTTGGGTCCGGTCATGAGCGACTGCGCCCACGACGCTCGCCGCGACGCGCCTTGCGGGCGTCCTTAGCCCGGGCCGTCGCCATCCGACGCTTGCCTTCCTCGGTTTCGGAGAATTTCACCTCGTCGATCGGCAGGTCGCCCTCGGACTGCTGGAAGCCGAGGTTGCGCAGGGTATCGGCGATATGCTCGGGCGGCTCGGCGAAAATGTCGATCTGACCGCCGTCGGGATGGTCGACGCGCAGGCGGCGTGCATGGAGGTGCATCTTGCGGCTGATCGTGCCCGACAGAAAGGCTTCCGCCCCGCCATATTTGCCGTCGCCGACGATCGGATGACCGATCGCCGCGAGATGGACGCGCAGCTGGTGGGTTCGTCCGGTATAGGGCTGGAGCTCGAGCCAGCAGGCGCGGTTGCCGACGCGGTCGATCATCCGATAGCGGGTCCGCGCGGGCGAGCCCTCCTTTTCGTCGACATACATCTTCTCGCCGCCGGTGCCAGGCTGCTTGGCGATCGGCAGCTCGATCATGCCGTCCTCGATCGAGGGGACCTCGGTGCAGACCGCCCAATAGACCTTGCGTGCGGTGCGACTGCTGAACGCCTTGGCGAAATGGGCGGCGGCACGCGAAGTGCGCGCGAGCAACAGCACCCCCGACGTGTCCTTGTCGAGGCGGTGGACCAGCTTAGGACGGCTCTCCGCGTCGAACTGGAGCGCGTCGAGCAGCCGGTCGACATGCATCTCGGTCTTGGTGCCGCCCTGCGTCGCGAGGCCCGGCGGCTTGTTGATCACAATTGCCTGGCGGTCGCGATGGATGACCAGGCTCTGCGCGAAGGCAATCTCCTCGGCAGTCAAAGGCTCGCGCGGGCGTTCCGGGCGCTTGGCCTTGGCCGCATTTGCAGCTGCGGTCGCAGCGGCTGCGACCTCGGCCGGGGGGACGCGGATGGTCTGTCCCGCCTCGATCCGGTCGCCCGGCGCCGCGCGGCGGCCGTCGATGCGCAATTGTCCCGTCCGCGCCCAGCGCGAGACGATGTTGAAGCTGGTATCGGGCATGTGCCGCTTGAACCAGCGATCGAGCCGGATACCGTCATCGTCGTCGGCGACGACGAACTGGCGGCCCTCGCCGCCTTCGGTCTTCGGCGCCTCGCTCATGCGAACACCCGCGACAGGCCGACACCGAGGAACAGCATCAGCACCGACCCCGCAACCGAGGATACCGCATAGGCGGTCGCCATCAGATATTCGCCGCGGGTGAGCATGTTGAAGGTTTCCAGGCTGAAGGCCGAGAAGGTGGTGAAGCCACCGAGCACGCCGACGCCGAGGAACAGCCTGAGCGGCTCCCCATCGACCGGAGCGCGGGAGACGACCCCGGCCAGAACCCCCATCAACAGACCGCCGAGCAGGTTCACCAGCCAGGTGCCATAGGGAAAGGCAGGGCCCAGCTGACGCAGCGCGACCGTGGATATGTGAAAGCGAAAGGCCGCGCCGACGGCGCCGCCGATCATGACAAGAAGCATTGGGGGCATGTCGGCTCCTTTAGAGCCTGATCGCCCGACGCGAAAGCGCTTTGCGCGGCGCAGCCCGACGGACCGAGCGTGCTGCCTCGGCCGGCCCCTATTTCGCCGACGTGTCGGTCATCAGGATGACGCCCTGCGTGCCCTTGCTCGCCGGCTGGAGCGTGATCGTCATCGGATCGCCTTCGCCGTTCACGGCGGTCACGGTCAACGCCGCGCCGTCCTTCCCCAGCTTCACGCCGGTGAAGTCCGCCTGCCCCGCCGCGTCGGCATAATAGCGCGCCACGACATCGGGCGCGGCCGGACTCACGAAGCGGATCTCGACCCGGCCATTGCCGCCTTCCTTGTCGGTGACGTTGACACCGGTCATCTTCGATCCGGGATAGAGCTTCATCCCGTCGATGTTCATGTCTTCGCCGCCCAGTTCGATGCCCGGCACCTTGATCTTGGCGTCGATCCCGGGGATCGACAGCGACAGCGATGTGGGCTCGTCGCCAGCAGTCATCGCGACATTGCCGCCTGCATCGATCGAAATGGCCGCCGAGTCGCTGGCGCTCGCATTCGCGTCGCCCTTGGCGTCATCGTTGACCTTCACCTCGCACGCGGCCAGCAGCAGCAATGGCAGCGCCGCAACGACGATCGACTTTCGCATCCCCATCTCCTCGTCAAATTCGCATTGCTGTATTATTCAAACAGTACAGTAGTTGCAATCCCACTCATCATGGTCGAAGCTGCCGGCCATGTTCAACATCATCTCCCTCGCCTTCGGCTTCATCGCGCTGTGCGGAGCGCTCCTCGGCTTCTTTCCCTTCCTGGGCTGGTTCAACTGGGCGGTGGTGCCGGTCGCGCTGATCGGTGCGGCTTTCGGCATATTGTCGCACAGCGACAGCGGACGGCGGCTCAACAGCTTCGTGCTGGTGGTCGGCATCGTCCGGCTGATCATGGGCGGAGGGCTGTTCTGATGGGCCTGCCGTCCGATCCCGAAGCCCGCCGGATCGTCGAAGCGCTGGAGCTTGCCCCGCATCCCGAAGGTGGCTGGTATCGCGAAACATGGCGCGAAGACGGGGCCGACGCGCCAGCACGCGGCCACGCCACCGCCATATATTTCCTGCTCGAGGCCGGCCAGCGTTCGCACTGGCATCGCGTCGATGCCGCCGAGCTGTGGATGTTCCATGCCGGCCACGCCCTCGACCTGCTGATCGCACCCGGCGCAGACGGCCCGACGGAGACGATCCGGATCGGCCCCGACGTCGCGGGCGGGGAACGGCCACAGGGTATCGTCCCCAAGGGCGCCTGGCAGGCGGCGCGTGCCGACAAGAGCTGGGCGCTGGTCGGCTGCATCGTCGCGCCGGGCTTCGACTTCGCCGGCTTCGAACTGGCCCCTCCCGGCTGGTCGCCGGCGAACTGATCCGCATCTGCCGCAGCGTCAACCCAGGGGATCACGCCTGGAGGATCGCTTGCAGAATCGAGCCATGCCGTGCACGGTGCCAGTCGGGCGGAGTAAAGCGTAAACGGGGGCCGGGATGACACCAGCGGAGCTGCTGGCGCATTTGCCGAAAGGCAGCGTCTTTGCGGAATGCGACGAGAGCGAGCTGGCCGACCTTCTGTCGATCGGGACGCTTCAGGCGACCCGCACCAATGACGAGATATTGACTCAGGGCGACGAGGGGACGTCGCTGGTCATCATCCTCGACGGCGTGGTCCGCATCTCGATGGTGACGCCCAATGGCCGAGAGATCATCCTCGACTATGCCGAAGCGGGCGCCGTACTGGGCGAGATCGCCGTGCTCGACGAGAAGCCACGCACGGCCTCTGCCGTGGCGATGTGGCCGGGGCGCCTGATCCGGATCGGCCGCGCCAAATTCTTCGGCTTCATCGAGCGTCATCCGAAGGTGGCGATCCGCCTGCTAAAGGAAATGGCGCGCCGCCTGCGCGAGACTGACAGCACGATCGAGAGCGACCGCGCCTTCACCACGGCGCCGCGCCTGGCGCGCTATTTGAAGCGGCTGACCGACCAGAAGATGCACGGCACCCGCCTGACGCGCGACCTCAGCCAGTCCGAACTTGGCAGCTTCGTCGGTATCAGCCGCGAGAATATCAACCGTCAGCTGGCCGCCTGGGCGAGCGAAGGGGTGATCGAACTGACCCAGGGCAAGATCCGGATCGTCGATCCCGACTATCTGACCCAGATCGCCGAAGCCGCTGACTGAGCGCAGTATCCGGGCTGTCTGATCGGACAGACAGGTTGACGCGGGCGGCGCAGAGTCCGAGAGACCGCGCCATGCAGCGAGTCACCGCCAAGATTTGCGGCCTGTCGACGCCGGAAACGGTCGATGCCGCCGTGCGCCATGGCGCTTCGCACTTGGGCTTCGTCTTCTTCGCCAAGAGCCCGCGCAATGTCGATTTCGAACAGGCCCGGTCGCTGACGATGCGGGTGCCGCCGCATGTCGGCAAGGTTGGCGTGTTCGTCGATGCAGAGGACGAGGTGATCGACGCGGCGGTGCATGTGGGCGGCGTCGACGCGCTGCAGCTGCACGGCAAGGAAGCGCCGGCGCGCCTCGCGGCACTGCGTCAGCGCCATCCGGGCATTGCCCTGTGGAAAGCGATTTCGGTGCGCACCCGCGCCGACCTCGACGCCACGCGCACCTATCGGCCGGTCGCCGACGTCATCCTCTACGACGCCAAGACGCCCGAGGGCATGCTACCCGGCGGCATGGGCCTGCGCTTCGACTGGACCCTGCTCGACGGCTTCGACCATCCGCAGCGCTGGGCGCTGTCGGGCGGGATCGACGCCGACAATGTCGAGCGTGCGGCCGGCACGACCGGAACCCGTCTGATCGACACCTCGTCGGGCGTCGAAAGCGCCCCCGGCATCAAGGCTGTGGACAAGATCGCCACCTTCCTCCAACGGATCGCATCATTATGACCGCTTCGCTTACGAACACGCTGCGCAACGGACCGGACGAGCAGGGCCATTTCGGCCAGTTCGGCGGCCGTTATGTCAGCGAGACGCTGATGCCGCTGATCCTGGACCTAGAACGCGAATATCGCGCGGCGCAGGCCGATCCCGCCTTCCAGACCGAACTCGACGACCTGATGGCGAACTTCGTCGGACGGCCGAGCCCGCTCTATTTCGCCGAGCGGCTGACCGAGCATCTGGGCGGCGCAAAGATCTATCTGAAGCGCGAGGAGCTCAACCACACCGGCGCGCACAAGATCAACAATTGCATCGGGCAGATCCTGCTCGCGCGCCGCATGGGCAAGACTCGGATCATCGCCGAGACGGGCGCCGGCCAGCACGGCGTCGCCACCGCGACCGTCGCGGCGCGCTTCGGCCTGCCCTGCACCATCTTCATGGGCGCGGTCGACGTCGCCCGCCAGCAGCCCAACGTGTTCCGGATGAAGCTGCTCGGCGCCGAGGTCCGGCCGGTCACCTCGGGCGCGCAGACGCTCAAGGACGCGATGAACGAGGCACTGCGCGACTGGGTCGCGAACGTTCACGACACTTTCTACATCATCGGCACCGCCGCCGGCCCGCACCCCTATCCGGAACTCGTCCGCGACTTCCAGTCGGTGATCGGCCGCGAGACGCGCGAGCAGATCATGAAGGTCGAGGGCCGCCTGCCCGACATGCTCGTCGCCTGCGTCGGCGGCGGGTCGAACGCGATCGGGCTGTTCCACCCCTTCCTCGACGATGCCGATGTCGAGATGATCGGCGTCGAGGCGGCCGGCGAAGGCGTCACCACCGGCAAACATGCGTCGAGCCTGGCCGGCGGCACCCCCGGCGTGCTCCACGGCAACCGCACCTATCTGCTCCAGGACGACGACGGCCAGATCACCGAGGCGCACTCGATCTCGGCCGGTCTCGATTATCCGGGCATCGGCCCCGAGCATAGCTGGCTCCATGAAATCGGTCGCGCGCGCTATGTTCCCGTGACCGACGCCGAGGCTCTCGAGAGCTTCCAGCGGCTTGCCAAGCTTGAAGGCATCATCCCCGCGCTGGAAACCGCCCACGCCCTGTCGGCGATCGAGAAGATCGCGCCGACCATGGGCAAGGACAAGATCATCGTGCTCAACCTGTCGGGCCGCGGCGACAAAGACATCTTCACCGTCGCCGAAGCGCTCGGAGTGAAGATGTGAACACTACCCCGACGATTGCACCGGAGCCGAACGCATGAGCCGCCTGTCCGCAACCTTCGCCCGGACCCGCGCCGAGGGGCGCGCCGCGCTCGTCGCCTTCATCACCGGCGGCGATCCGACCCCGGCCGATACCTCAGCGATGCTCGACGCGCTGGTCGAAGGCGGCGCCGACGTGATCGAGCTCGGCATGCCCTTCACCGACCCGATGGCCGACGGCCCCTCGATCCAGCGCGCCAATCTTCGCGCGCTCGGTGCGGGTACGACGACCGGCGACCTGCTGGCCATCGCCAGTGCCTTCCGCGAGCGTCATCCAGAGGTGCCGCTGGTGCTGATGGGCTATGCCAATCCAATGGTCCGCCGCGGTGCCGACTGGTTCGCCGCCGAAGCCGCGAAGGCCGGCGTCGATGGCGTCATCTGCGTCGACATTCCGCCCGAGCAGGATTCGGTGCTCGGCCCGGCGCTCCGCGCGGCGGGGCTCGACCTGATCCGGCTGGCGACCCCGACGACCGACGCGGCGCGCCTGCCGGCGGTGCTGAACGGGGCCTCGGGCTTCGTCTATTATGTCTCTGTGGCCGGCATCACCGGCATGCAGCAGGCCGGCCAGGCCAGCATCGAATCGGCGGTCGAACGGCTGCGTGAATCGACCGACCTGCCGATCGCCGTCGGCTTCGGCGTGCGCGGGCCCGAGCAGGCCGAGGCGATCGGCCGCGTGGCCGACGGCGTCGTAGTCGGATCGGTGATCGTCGACCTGATCGGCGAACATGGCGCGGCCGCCGCGCCGCATGTCCGCGATTTCACATCCACCCTCAGCGCCGCCGTCCGGCGCGCCGCGAAGGAGAAGGCCGCATGAGCTGGCTCGACCGCGTCCGCAAGAAGATCCCGTTCATCACCAAGCGGGATTCGCCCGATAATCTGTGGCATAAATGCCCGGGCTGCCAGCAGATGGTCTTCGCCAAGGAATATGAGGCCAATCTGTCGGTCTGCCCGAAATGCGGCCACCATGGCCGGATCGGCCCCGACGCTCGCTTCGACCAGCTGTTCGACAATGGTGTTTACACGCTGCTGCCGGCTCCACAGGTGCGCGAAGATCCGCTGAAGTTTCGCGACTCCAAGCGCTATTCCGACCGTATCAAGGAAGCCCGTACCAAGACCGGCGCGCAGGACGCCTACGCCAATGCGCGCGGCACGATCGAGGGCTTCAAGGCGGTCGTGGGCGTGCAGGACTTCGCCTTCATGGGCGGATCGATGGGCCTCGCGGTCGGCGCGGCTTTCGTCGCGGGTGCCGAGGCGGCGATCGCCGACAAATGCCCGTACATCGTGTTCACCGCCGCCGGTGGCGCTCGCATGCAGGAGGGCATCCTCTCGCTGATGCAGATGCCCAAGACCACTGTCGCCATCGCCAAGCTGCGCGAGGCGGGCCTGCCCTATATCGTCGTGATGACCGATCCGACGACCGGCGGCGTCACCGCCTCCTATGCGATGCTCGGCGACATCCAGATCGCCGAGCCGGGCGCGCTGATCGGTTTCGCCGGCCAGCGGGTGATCGAGCAGACGATCCGCGAGAAGCTTCCCGAGGGCTTCCAGCGCGCCGAATATCTGCTCGAGCACGGCATGCTCGACATGGTCGTCTCGCGCCACGATCTGCGCGCCGAACTGGCCCGCCTGATCGACTATCTCTGCCCCGGCAAGAAGGCGGCCTGATCCGGGCCGGGCGACGAACTCCATGCCCGATCACGCGATCTCCACCGATCCGGCGGTCCAGGCGCAGCTCGACCGGCTGGCGCTGCTGTCGCCAGGCGCCGACATCCTCGGGCTGGAGCGGATAGCACAGCTGTGCGAGCGGCTCGGTCACCCCGAGCGCCGGCTGCCGCCGGTCTTTCATGTTGCCGGCACCAACGGCAAGGGATCGACCTGTGCTTATCTGCGCGCCGCGATCGAGGCGGCGGGGATGACCGCGCATGTCTTCACCAGCCCGCACCTGATCCGCTTCAACGAGCGTATCCGCATCGCCGGCACGCTGATCGACGATGCCGAACTTGCGGCGCTGCTGGCCGAGGTGCTCGACATATCGGAGGGGATCGCACCGAGCTTCTTCGAGGTCACCACCGCCGCCGCCTTTCTCGCCTTCTCGCGCCATCCGGCCGATGCCTGCATCGTCGAGGTGGGCCTCGGCGGACGGCTCGACGCGACCAACATCATCGCCGAGCCGATGATCTGCGGCATCGCCCAACTCGGCCTCGATCATCAGAGCTTTCTCGGCGACACGATCGAGGCGATCGGCGCGGAGAAGGCCGGCATCGCCAAGCCCGGCGTGCCGATCATGACACTCCATTATCCCGATAAGGTCGCCAATCGCGTCGGTCAGGCGATCGGTGCGGCCGGGGGCGAATGGCACGCCAAGGGCGGCTCGTGGGATGCGGTCGCCTATCAGGGGCGGCTCCACTATCGCGACAGCCAGGGCAAGCTCGACCTGCCGCTGCCCGGCCTCGCCGGCCATCATCAGGCGCAGAATGCCGCGCTTGCCGTGGCGATGCTGCGCCGTCAGCAACGGCTGTCCATTCCGACGTCGGCCTTGCGCGCGGCAATGGGCTGGGCCGACTGGCCCGCCCGGCTCCAGCATCTGCGCGGCGGAACCCTCGTCGCGTTGCTACCCGCGGGGTCCGAACTCTGGGTCGACGGCGGTCACAACCCCTCCGCCGGCCGGGTGATCGGCGATTTCCTGCGGTCGCATCAGACACCAGCTCGACCGCTGCACATCGTCATGGGGCTGCTGGCGAACAAGGATGCCGGAGGCTTCCTGGCCGCCATGGGGCGCCTGTCCGCGACTTTTCATATGGTGCCGGTGCCGGGTCACGACCATCACGCGCCCGACGAACTCGCGCAGACGGCGAAGCTGGCTGGTTTCGAGGCCTACCCGGCGGCTTCGGTCGAAGGCGCGTTGGCGCGGATCGCCGCTGGCGACGACGACAACGCGCCGCCGATGGTGCTGGTCGGTGGCTCGCTCTATCTCGCCGGACGGACGCTGGCTGCCAACGGCACCGTTATAGACTGAGCTGTCGACACATTATTGCGATTGACTCGCAATATCCTTCATGCTTCTTTTGCCTTCCAACGGTGAGAGAGATGACCATGTCCGACGAAGCGACCTCGACCGCCCACCTTCTGCCCCATGGTGCCCCGGATCGCTCGGGCGACAGGTTGCTGCTGCTTACCGTCCGACGGATGGGCGTCGGTGGGCTCAACGACGCACACGCAGCCTCGTTGCTGATCGGCAGCTTCGGCCTGTCCTTTCGTCGGCCGCTCATCCTGGTCCGCGCGCTGATGGCGGAAGTGGCCCGAGCCTCTCAACGCACGATCATGATCGCACCGTCCTGCTGCTGCCGGATGACCGATGCGGAGTCGATATTGCTGGACGCGGTCGCGGCATCGCTCGACACGCCGGGCTCCGCGCACCGCGCGTTCTGCCGCCTGCTGGGCGTCGAGACGGCGATCGGCGTGCTGTCGAGCGCGCAGGCGGTGGCCCAGGCCTTCGCCGATCTGGGGCGCCCGCTCGACGGCTGATCCTGCGGGTCGTCCTGCCCGCCCGCTCCCTCTTTCCCTAGCGCGCACCCCTCGCTATAGCCCCGCTCGACTCTCGCATTCGCAGCATAGGGGCATAGCCAATGACGGCCGTCGGTCAGGACTCTCTCAAAACCCGCTCCACCCTCAACGTCGATGGCAAGCATTATGCCTATTACTCGCTCGCCAAGGCGTCCGAGCGGCTCGGCGACATTTCGCGCCTGCCCTTCTCGATGAAGGTGCTGCTCGAAAATCTCCTGCGTTTCGAGGACGGTGTGACCGTCACGACCGAAGACGTGCAGGCGATCGTCGACTGGCAGAAGAATCCGACCTCCGAGCGGGAAATCCAGTATCGTCCGGCCCGCGTGCTGATGCAGGACTTCACCGGCGTTCCCTGCGTGGTCGACCTCGCCGCGATGCGCGACGCGATCAGCAAGCTCGGCGGCGACGCCCAGAAGATCAACCCGCTCGTTCCCGTCCACCTCGTCATCGACCACTCCGTGATGGTCGACAGCTTCGGCAGCCCCAAGGCGTTCGACGAGAACGTCGCGCTCGAATATGCGCGCAACGGCGAACGCTATGAGTTCCTCCGCTGGGGCTCCAAGGCGCTCAACAACTTCAAGGTCGTTCCCCCGGGAACCGGCATCTGCCACCAGGTGAACCTCGAGAACATCGCGCAGACCGTGTGGGCCTCGCCCGACGGCTCGGGCGTCGACGTCGCCTATCCCGACACCTGCGTCGGCACCGACAGCCACACCACGATGGTCAACGGCCTGGGCGTGCTCGGCTGGGGCGTCGGCGGCATCGAGGCGGAAGCCGCGATGCTCGGCCAGCCGGTCTCGATGCTCATCCCGGAAGTCGTCGGCTTCAAGCTGACCGGCACGCTCAAGGAAGGCATCACCGCGACCGACCTGGTGCTGACCGTGACGCAGATGCTGCGCGCCAAGGGCGTCGTCGGCCGCTTCGTCGAGTTCTACGGCCCCGGCCTCGACGCGCTGTCGCTCGCCGACCGCGCCACCATCGCCAACATGGCGCCCGAATATGGCGCGACCTGCGGCTTCTTCCCGATCGACGATGCGACGATCACCTATATGCGCCTCACCGGCCGCTCGGCCGAGACGGTCGCGCTGGTCGAAGCCTATGCCAAAGAGCAGGGCTTCTGGCGCACCGCCGGTGCTCCGGATCCGGTGTTCACCGACACGCTCGAACTCGACATGTCGACCGTCGAGCCCTCGCTCGCCGGCCCGCGCCGTCCGCAGGACCGCGTCCTGCTCAGCCAGGTTTCGGCCGGCTATAATGGCGAGCTCGCCAACGGCTACAAGAAGGGCGACGAAGCCACCAAGCGCGTCGCCGTCGAGGGCACCGATTTCGACATCGGCCATGGCGACGTCGTGATCGCGGCAATCACCAGCTGCACCAACACCTCGAACCCGTCGGTGCTCGTCGCCGCCGGCCTGGTCGCCCGCAAGGCGAACGCGCTCGGCCTCAAGGCGAAGCCTTGGGTCAAGACCTCGCTCGCTCCCGGATCGCAGGTGGTCACCGACTATCTCGAAAAGGCCGGCCTGCAGAAGGATCTCGACGCGATCGGCTTCAACCTGGTCGGCTATGGCTGCACCACCTGCATCGGCAATTCGGGCCCGCTGCCCGATCCGATCTCCAAGGCGATCAACGCCAACGATCTGGTCGCCTCGGCGGTCCTGTCGGGCAACCGCAACTTCGAGGGGCGCGTGTCGCCCGACGTGCGCGCCAACTATCTGGCCTCGCCGCCGCTGGTCGTCGCCTATGCGCTGTTCGGCACCACCGCCAAGGACATCACCAGCGAGCCGATCGGCACGTCCAAGGACGGCAACCCCGTCTATCTGAAGGACATCTGGCCGAGCACCGCCGAAGTCGCAGCGACCGTCGCCTCGGCGATCGACTCCGACATGTTCGGCAAGCGCTATGCCAATGTCTATCTGGGCGACAAGAACTGGCAGGCGATCGACGTCGAAGGTTCGGACACCTACACCTGGCGTGCGGGTTCGACCTATGTCGCCAACCCGCCCTATTTCGACGGCATGTCGATGACCCCGGCCCCGGTCGGCGACATCGTCGATGCCCGCCCGCTCGCCATCTTCGCCGACTCGATCACCACCGACCACATCAGCCCGGCCGGTTCGATCAAGCTCGACAGCCCGGCCGGTCGCTATCTGACCGAGCATCAGGTGTCGAAGGCGGACTTCAACAGCTATGGCGCGCGTCGCGGCAATCATGACGTGATGATGCGCGGTACCTTCGCCAACATCCGGATCAAGAATCAGATGATCCCGGGCATCGAGGGCGGCCTGACCAAGCACATCCCGTCGGGCGAAGTGCTGGCGATCTACGACGCGGCGATGAAGTATAAGGACGAGGGCACCGCGCTCGTCGTCATCGCGGGCAAGGAATATGGCACCGGATCGTCGCGCGACTGGGCGGCGAAGGGCACCAACCTGCTCGGCGTCCGCGCCGTCATCGCCGAGAGCTTCGAGCGCATCCACCGCTCGAACCTGGTCGGCATGGGCGTGCTGCCGCTGCAGTTCGCCGAGGGCGTCGACCGCACCACGCTCAAGCTGGACGGCACCGAGACCTTCTCGATCGACAATGTCGCGGGTCTTCGCCCGCGCCAGACGGTCAGCGTCAAGATGACGCGCGCCGATGGCTCGACCGAAACCTTCGAGACCCGCTGCCGGATCGATACCGTCAACGAGCTCGAATATTTCCTCAACGGCGGCATCCTGCAGTACGTGCTGCGCAAGCTCGCCGCCTGATCGGAAAGGCTTGAAGAAATGGGCCGGTCCGCAGCTGCGGGCCGGCCTTTCTCATGTCTGGCGGCAGTCCATGCGCATCCCGCTTCCGCCTCCGATGCCGACGCTCTAGGGTCGCACCATGATCGCGTCAGAAGCCCGCCCGAAGATCGTCCTGCACATCGGCCAGGGCAAGACCGGCACCTCCGCGCTGCAATCGGCGCTGGCCCGCAACGATGAGTTGCTGAAGCGCGCGGGCGTCCTTTACCCCGAACATGCGAGCGCGGAGCAGGCTCGCGCCGGCCATGTCATGTCGGGCAATCTCGACCCCGAGCACTGGTTCGAGGGCCAGGTGATCCCGATCGTGGCTGCGGCCCCGGGCTTCACGACCTATGTCTTTTCGAGCGAGCATATGTTCCGCCGGATGGACGAATTCTTCGCCGCCGAGACCCGCTATCGGGATCGCTATGATTTCGAGATTCTGCTCGCGGTGCGCAGCCCGCTCGAGATGCTGCCATCCGTCTATCAGCAGGCGGTGAAGCGGGGCGGCTTCTACGAAGACATCGCCGCCTTTGCCGAGCATGAGACCAGCGCCCGCATAGCCGCCGAGCTCGTCGCCGCCATGGAGCGGCAGGGTACCGCCTTCACCCTGTTCAACTATTCGGTGATCCGCGACGCGATCGTCCCGCGCATCCTCGACCATATCGGCATAAGGGCGATCATCGAGGGCGGCGAGGCCGCAGCCGTCGGCCGCGTCAACCGGTCGCTGACACTGGCCGAACTGGCCTTCGTCCGCTTCGTCAACCAGATCTTCGGCGCCGGCTATGGCCGCCTGATCGCCGATGCGCTCGTCAACGAACTCCCCGACATCGAGGGACAATTGCCGCCGCTGGACGAGGTGCTCCGCCGGGACGTGATCGCGCGCAACCGGGCGGCGGTCGAGCGGCTCAACGCCTGCCTCCCTCACGCCGAGCAGATCGATCTCGATGCCGAACGCACTCCGCCTCCCTCTGGCGGCGTTGGCACGCTTTCGGCTGAACAGGCCGCACTGATCCGACGCGTCTTTCCCTCGACCCTCACGCCGGCCGATGGCGTGATCCTGCGCGATATTGCCATGACGCACGAGCGCGCGGCCCCGCTGTCGCGCGACGAGGCCATCCGGCTGATGGAATATGCGCAGAAAGCGCGGCCCCACGGACAGATCATCGCCGGCAAGCTGGCCGAATGGCGTGCCGCGCACGGTGTCGAAGCCGGACAAACGGAAGGCTGACGGGCTTGCGGCGAGGGAAGGCGACTGCCATAGGCGCCGGCCCCATGGAGACGCCCACATGACCGTTACCACCGCCGGCGAGGCCATCGGCCTCGACTTCGGCACCACCAACAGCGTCGTGGCGCAGGCCCGCGCGGACGGGACCGCGGATCTGCTGACCTTTGCAGGCGACCGGGCCACGGGCGCGGTCTTCCGTTCGGCGCTGTGCTTCTGGGAAGAAGATGGCGCGCGCGGCGGCGTCGCCCATGAGGGCGGCCCCTGGGCGATCGCCGAATATCTCGACTTCCCGCAGGGCAGCCGCTTCATCCAGTCGTTCAAGTCGGTCGCGGCGAGCCCGCTGTTCGATCAGGCGTCGATCTTCGGCAAACGCCTGCGCTTCGAGGAGCTGGGCCAGCTGTTTCTCGAGCGGCTGCACAGCCATGCTGGCCCCGGCTTCGACCCGCGCGGCCGCCGGATCGTCATCGGCCGTCCGGTCACCTATGCCGGCGCCCGTGCCGACGCCGCGCTCGCCCGCGAACGCTATGACAAGATGTTCGCAGGCTTCGGGGCCGAAATCCATTATGTCTACGAACCGCTGGGCGCGGCGTTCAGCTATGCCTCGCGCCTGACCGAGCCGACCACCTTGCTGGTCGCCGACTTCGGCGGCGGCACCAGCGACTTCTCGCTTGTCCGTGTCGGCGCGCCGCACGAACGCCCGCGCTGCGTCCCGCTCGGTTCGTCGGGCATCGGCATCGCCGGCGACCGCTTCGACAGCCGCATCGTCGAGAATCTCGTGCTGCCCCTGCTCGGCAAGGGCGGCAGCTATCGCTCCTTCGACAAGGTGCTGGAGATTCCAGGCGGCTATTTCGCCGACTTCTCCGACTGGTCGCGGCTCGCGCTGATGCGCAACCGGCGGACGCTGGAGGAGCTGGAGAAACTGAGGCGGAGCGCGCTCGATCCCGAAGCGATCGGGCGGATGATCGCGATCGTCGAGCATGAGCTCGGCTATGCGCTCTACGACGCCGTGGGCGCGCTCAAGCGCGCGCTGTCCGAGCAGGAGGTCGCCCGCTTCCGCTTCACCGGCGGGGGGCTCGACCTCGATCGCGAGGTGACCCGCACCGAGTTCGAGGGCTGGATCGCCCCCGATCTGGCGCGCATCGAAACGGCGGTCGACGAGGCTCTGCTCAACTCCGGGATCCCGGCAGGCCAGGTCGATCGCGTTTTCCTGACCGGTGGCTCCTCGCTGCTCCCCGCCATCCGCGCGCTGTTCGCCCGCCGCTTCGGCGCGGAGCGCCTCGGCTCGGGCGGCGAGCTCACTTCGATCGCGCATGGCCTCGCGCTGATCGGCCAGGCCGAGGACATCGCCGACTGGACGGTGTGACCCCGCCTGTCAAAAGAGCGGCGTGGCACCGGCACCGCATCGCGCTATGAGGGCCGCATAACCGGCAATTGGAGAGCATCGTCCGCCATGCAGCACGAGCAGACCGCAGACCTTCCCTATCTCCGCAAGGTCGTGGGGGCGTCAATGGCGGGGACGGTCGTCGAATGGTATGAGTTCTTTCTCTACGGCACCGCTGCGACGCTGGTCTTCGGCAAGCTCTTCTTCCCGCAGACCGGCAATGAGCTCGACGGCATCATCGCCGCCTTCGGCACCTATGCGGTGGGCTTCATCGCCCGGCCGCTCGGCGGCATCGTGTTCGGCCATATCGGCGACAAGGTTGGCCGCAAGTCGCTGCTCCAGTTCAGCCTGGTCCTGATCGGCCTGTCGACTTTTCTGATGGGCTGCCTGCCGACCTTCGGCACGATCGGCTATTGGGCACCCGCGCTGCTGGTGTTCCTGCGCTTCGTCCAGGGCTTCGCGCTGGGCGGCGAATGGGGTGGCGCGGTGCTGCTGGTGGCGGAGCACAGCCCCAACCGCAGCCGGGCTTTCTGGGGCAGCTTCCCGCAGGCCGGCGTGCCGATGGGCAATCTCCTCGCGACGATCGTCCTGCTGCTGCTGTCAGCAACGCTCGACGAAGCGCAGTTCCTGAGCTGGGGCTGGCGCATCGGTTTCTGGCTGTCGGTCGTCATCGTCGCCGTCGGCTATTATATCCGCACCCAGGTCACCGACTCGCCGATTTTCGAGGCGGCGAAGGCCGAGGCCGAGCAGAAGGCCGATGCCGGCTACGGCCTGACCGAGGTGTTCCGCCGCTATCCGCGCGGCGTGTTCAACGCCATGGGCCTGCGCGTCGGCGAGAACATCCTCTATTATATGGTGGTCACCTTCTCGATCACCTACCTCGCCCATATCGGCGTCGACACGACCGAGATCCTGGCGCTGCTCTTCTGTGCGCATCTCCTCCACGTCTTCGTGATCCCGGCAGTCGGGGCTCTGGCCGACCGGATCGGGCGGCGGCCGGTCTATCTGATCGGGGCGGCGCTCACCATGGCCTGGCCCTTCGTCGCCTTCCCGCTGTTCGGCACCGGCAGCGCCTGGATCATCCTGTCGGCGATCCTGCTGGGCATGGTCGTCCACGCCTTCATGTATGCCGCCCAGCCCGCGATCATGGCCGAGATGTTCCCGACCCGGATGCGCTATTCCGGCGTATCGCTCGGCTATCAGGTGACCGCGATCGTCGCCGGCTCCTGGGCCCCGCTCATCGGGACCTGGCTGCTGCGCGCCTACGACCGGTGGGAGCCGATCGCCTTCTACATCCTCGGCGCGGGCGCGATCAGCCTGCTGTCGGCGCTGGTGATGCGCGAGACGCGCGGCGTCTCCCTGCTCGCGATCGATCAGGCGGACCGCGAAGCGACCGCCTGATCGGCAGCGTCAGTCGCCGCGCAGCATCGAGCGGAGCACGCCGTCGCGCCGCACCCAGCCATGGTGGAGCGCCGCGCCGATATGGACCAGCAACAGCGCGAACAACCCCCAGGTCATCAGGAAATGCGCCTCGCGCAGCCAGCCATAACAGGAAAGGTTCGGCGCAGTGAGGGGCGGCAGCGTGAACAGGCCGAACGGCCGAACCGGCGTACCGGCGGCACTCTGCATCGCCCAGCCCGACAGCGGCACCGCGAACATCGCGCCATAGAGCAGCCAGTGACTCGCCTTGGCGGCCAGCGCCTGCAGCGGTGACAGGTCGGCGGGCAAGGGCGGCGCGGTGAAGCGCAACCGGTTGAGCAGCCGGACCGCCGCGAGCAGCAGCACGAGAATGCCGAACGACTTGTGCAGCAGGATGGCCGGATCGTGCCAGCCTGACAGGCTCGTCACCATCGACACGCCCAGGAAGAGCATCGACAGGATCAGCGCCGCCATGACCCAGTGGAGCAGCCGCGCGCTCGCGGGAAAGCCGGTCTGGCTCATCGGGCGTCTCCCAGCGCGGTCTCGCGGGCACGGCGGCGATAGGATTCGGCATAGGCCGAGGAGCGCGCGCGCAGGATCGGATCGTCGCTGGCCGCCATGCCATCGGGCAGGACGAGCGGGTCGAAGGTCAGCCCGTTGCACGCGCCGCCCGCCTGCGGACGCATCGCGGTGATGCTGAGCACGCCCGCCGACAGCTCCTGCCGGCCTGCGGGCCAGGGCTTCGTCGCATCGTCGGGATCGTCGCCCGCACCCGCAAAGGTAAAGATCAGGTCGAACTCGACCGGTCCCCGCGCCAGCCGTGCGGCAAGCTCTTTTTGCAGCGCCAGCGGGTCGTCGCTCTCCTGAAGGGGAAGCCCGGCCGCTTTCGGCACCGCCGTCCACCGTACCGCACGGCGGCTGCCGTCGGGTGCGACCAGATAGAAGGCGTTGATGCTGTTGTAGCGCTCGGTCGCCCAGCTGCTGCTCGGCTTGTAGGCCGCTTGCCAGGCGCGGAAGGGGGCACTTTCCGGATGCGCCGCGAAGAAGGCGGCGATGCGCGCCGGATCGGGCTTGCCCGTCGCGGAGTCGGGTTTCATCGCACCGATCTGGTCGTAGAAGGCCTGCGGCGTCCCAACGGCCAGGACTGGCGGCGTGTTCATCGCCGACCGCCACTGCTGCCCATCGGGCTGCGCGAGCACGAAGGCGAGACTGCGCACCGAAGCCTTGAGATCGGGCGCGGTCGGATTGCCGCCGCCGAGCGAGAAGCGACCGAGCAGCGGGGTCGATCCCCGCGCGAACAGCGGCGAGCGGCTATAGGGCGCCAGCGCCCCCGAGGCCTGGAAGCTGCCCGACAGGCACACGCCCTTGGCATGGGCACGGCGGAAGCCGGCGAAGACCTTCTCCCCCTGCATCCGGTCGATCAGCTTTTGCGTCGTCAGGCCCTGGCCTCCGAGGCGGCCCGACGCCCAGAGAAAAGCCGCCGCCAGCAGCAGGACGATGCCGACGATGGCGGCGAGCCGGCCCGCACCGGCCCTTCCCGTGGATGTCGTCATTCTGTGGCTCAGCCCCGGCTCGGATCGATCAGATATTTCTCGCCGGTCGCCTTGCGCTCATAGGCGCGCAAGATGTCGGGATTGAGCGCCTCGGCGAGGCTGATCGTGCGGGTGTAGCGGCTGGCGAAGGTCGTCGTTAGCTCGTCGACGACGCGCTGGCGCAGCCGGTCCGCCACCTCAGGGCCCGCCTTGCGCAGGAAAGGCATCAGCAGCCAGGCCGACACGCCCCACTGGAAGCCGAAGGCGAGGCGGTTGAGCGTGGTCGGGCTCTGGTCGAGCGCCCCATAGAGATACATCTGCTTGAACACGTCCGAGCCATAGCGGTTATAGCCGCCCGAACGCGCATTGGCCGCTTGCTCCATCGCGGTCAGGATGTCGCTGGCAAGGCGCCCGCCACCGATCGCGTCGAACCCGACGGTAGCCTCGGTCTCGCTGATCGCCGCCAGCAACTGCTTCTGGAAATCGGGCGCGCGGCTGTCGAGGACATGGGTAGCGCCGATGTCGCGCAGGATCGCCGCCTGCTCTTCCGAGCGGACGATGTTCACCAGCGAAATGCCGTCGGCGAGGCAGATTTTCTGCAGCATCTGTCCGAGGTTGGAGGCCGCCGCCGTATGGACAATCGCCTTGTGGCCCTCGCTGCGCGCGGTCTCGACGAAGCCCAAAGCGGTCAGCGGGTTGACGAACATCGCCGCGCCATCGGCTGCGGTCGCGCCATCGGGCAGGGCGAGCACCTCGCTCGCCTTGAGCTTGCGATAATCGGCATACATGGCGCCGCCGAAGGCACCGACCTTGCGTCCCTCGAGCGCCTTGGCCGAGGCGCCCGCCGCGACCACCGTGCCCGCGCCCTCATTGCCGACCGGCAGCGACTGGCCGACCCGCGCCGCGACTGCCCGCAGCCGCTCCTTGGGCACGTCAAAGGCCAGGGCCGGGCGATCGGCGCTGCCTTCGCTGCGGATCGACGACAGATCGGCCGGCCCGACGAGCAGCCCCAGATCGGACGGGTTGATCGGTGCAGCCTCGACCCGCACGATGATCTCGTCGTCTGCCGGCGGATCGAGCGTGACCTCTTCCAGCGTCAAGCGCAGCGTGCCGTCCTCGGCGACATTCGAGCGAAGTTCGCGTCCGGTGAAACTCATTTCATTCTCCCTTGCGGCGGCCGCATCAGGCGCGGCACCGTCCGTCATCCTCAGGCGCTCTGGCCCGTATCGACCGTCATCCAGACGGGTACGAGCGCAGGATCGAGCCCATCCATCTGGCGGCGCTCGACGCTACCGTCGGGCAGCACGACGAGCCGGCGGTTCACCTTGTTCCGCCAGTTCATCCGCGCGGTATTTTCCTGGCCGACATAGCAGCCCTTGGTGAAGCTCACCCCGTTGAGCAGATCGGCGTTGCATTCGAGCCAGAGCGTCTTGTCAGAGCCAAGCTCCGCCACGCCTTCGGCAACGCCCAGCGCCTTGCGATGCTCGTGCCAGCCCTGTGCCGCACCATCGGCGGGCGCCAGCCAGCGGCGGCCGAGTGCCGCCAGACGCGGATCGGCCACGCCTTCGCTCCCGGTCCGCGACCAGTGCACCGCCAGCGTCTCGTCGCGCACGATCGTGATCGGCCGCCGCAGACGGTAAAGCGTCAGCCGCCGGACCAGCGATTCCGCCTGGTCCGCCTCGCAGTCGATCAGCAGATCCTCCTCGCCCCCGGCCGGATCGGCCCAGACGATGAAGTCGAACAGTGCCTTGCCCTGCGGCGTCAGCAGGCCGGCCCAGACGGGCAGCGGACCGGCGACATCGTTGGTGACGAGGCTCTGGAGAAAATCGCGGACGCCCTGTCCGGAAAGACGGATCACGGCGCGGTCGATGAGGGTGGTATCGGACATGCGCAGAAGGTAGGAGCATCTCCGCCGGAAGTTAACCCGTGCCGATGCGGAGGGGCGCCGATCGCGACCCTGCTTCCGCCGGCGCAACGATGGTGGCTGCACATGACCTATGACCTGATCCTCAAGAACGGAACGGTTTGGACCGTCGGCGGGCCGATCGCGGCCGATGTCGGCGTCAAGGACGGCCGTATCGCGGGCATCGGGGTCACCGGCGACGCGGGCGAGACGATCGACTGCACCGGGCTCGACGTGCTGCCGGGCGTGATCGACAGCCAGGTCCATTTCCGCGAGCCCGGCCTCGAGACGAAGGAAGATCTGGAGAGCGGCAGCCGCTCGGCGGTTCTCGGCGGCGTCACCGCCGTGTTCGAGATGCCGAACACCAAGCCCAACACCGATTCGGCCGACGCCGTCGCCGACAAGCTCGCCCGCGCCCACCACCGGATGTGGTGCGACCACGCCTTCTATGTCGGCGCCACGACGGCCAATGCCGAGGCGCTCGCCGAGCTGGAGCGCCTGCCGGGAACGGCCGGGGTCAAGATCTTCATGGGATCATCGACCGGCAGCCTGCTCGTCGCCGAGGACGAGCATCTGGCGCGCGTGCTCCGCTCGGGCAGCCGCCGGGTCGCGATCCATGCCGAAGACGAGCAGCGGATGATCGCGCGCGAAGGCGAGCGGGTCGAAGGCGACCCGTCGAGCCACCCGGTGTGGCGCGACGACGAAAGCGCGATCCTCGCCACCCGCCGCATCCTCCGCATCGCACGCGAGACCGGCCGGCGCATCCATATCCTCCACATCACCACGCCCGACGAGCTGGCGCTGATCGCGCAGAACAAGGACATCGCCACCTGCGAAGTAACGCCGCAGCATCTGACGCTGGCCGGCGAGGAGGCCTATCCGCGCCTCGGCACCTATGCGCAGATGAACCCACCGATCCGCTCGGGCGCGCATCGCGACGGGCTGTGGCACTATCTGCGCCAGGGCGTGCCCGACGTGCTGGGATCGGACCATGCGCCGCACACGATCGAGGAAAAGGCCCGAACCTATCCCGCCACGCCGAGCGGCATGCCCGGCGTGCAGACGCTGCTGCCGCTCATGCTCAACCATGTCGCCGAGGGACGCCTCACGCTCCAGCATCTGATCGAGCTGACCTCGGCCGGACCCCAGCGCGTGTTCGGTCTGCGCAACAAGGGCAGGATCGCGCTCGGCTATGACGCCGACTTCACCATCGTCGACCTGAAGGCGCGCTGGACGATCGAGGAAAGCTGGCTTGCGTCGCGCTGCGGCTGGTCGCCCTTCACCGGCATGGCGCTAAGGGGCAAGCCGCTCGGCACGATCATTCGTGGCCATCGCGTGATGTGGGAGGGAAGTCTGGCTGCTGCCGCGATCGGCGAGCCGGTTCGCTTCGACAGCGTGCCGCTGGCCTGATCGGGCGATTCGCAAGGTGCCGTTACGGCACTTTCGGCGCCGGACCATTTGGTCGTCGCAGTACCGCCTGTGGATAAGATGCGGGCCACCGCTCGGCGCAAACGACTCGCCGAATATGAGCGCTGGCTGAACCGTGATGGTCTTTCCTAACGCCGTCTGTGCTGCCAGTCACAGGCTACGGGACGGGTTGGGGAATCCAAATGACCAGAACGATGCGCGCGATGATTGGTTCCATGCTGCTTGCCTGCATGGCGATTGCGCCGTCGGCTGCTCAGGCCCAAAGCATCCAGTGCGCGCCCTTTGCCCGCATGTTCTCCGGCATCCAGCTGTTCGGCGCCGCCGCCAGCTGGTGGAACCAGGCCGTCGGCAAATATCTGCGCGGCTCGACCCCTCAGATCGGCTCGGTGATGGTGTTCAAGGCGATCGGCTCGATGCGCTCGGGCCACGTCGCAACCGTGACCAAGGTCGTCAGCGACCGCGTCATCAAGATCACCCATGCCAACTGGTCGGTCATCAACGGCCGCCGCGGCCAGGTCGAGCGTGACGTGACCGTTGTCGATGCCTCGCCGTCGAACGACTGGAGCCAGGTCAAGGTCTGGTTCGCGCCGATCGGCAAGGTTGGCAACACCGCCTATCCGGTCAACGGCTTCATCTACAAGGGCGGAGCCCAGTCCACCGCCGCCGCTGTCCAGGCACTGCAGAGCGCCGAAGGCTGATCCTCGAGGCGGTTCGGTGCCGCCGCCTTCCTTAATTTTCCGGCGCTCAATCCCAGTCCACGATCGTCCAGCCGCGACGCCGCGCCTCTTCGCGGAGCCCTGCGTGGGGATTGGACGCGATCGCCTCATCCGCCCACTCGAGCACAGGCACGTCGGAGATGTGGTCGGAGTAGAAGCGGATCCGGCAGGCGGCTCGATCGAGCTTTTCCAGTCCCATCCACGCCTGGATCATCCGCAGCTTGGCGGGACCGTAGCAATTCTCTCCGTCGACCTTATGGCTGACATAATCGTCGATACCCTTGATCGCGCCCGTGGCGATGACATCGTCCATACCCAGCCGCCGGGCGATCGGCTCGACCCAGATGCGCGAGGAGGCGGTCGCCAGCACCAACCGGCGGCCCGCCGCGCGATTCTCGGCCAGACTCTCCAGCGCACCCGCGCGGACATTATGCTTCATGATATGGTCGGCGAAGCTCTCAGCGATCGGGGTCAGGCGGTCGGCATGGATGCGGCGGCCGATCAACATCGCCTGATTGAGCTCCTTCACCCGCTTTCGCTCGATCAGCTTGCCGACATAGGCAAGCATCACCCCGGCGGCGAAGGGCACGAAGACGAGGCGCCAGGGCGCCAGCCGCATCGCCGCATGAATCATGAAGGGGGTGAAGGTTCCGGTCCGGGTGATTGTCCGGTCCATGTCGTAGATCGCGAGCTCGGTCATCGGCATGCCCTATAGGCAAATATTGGCAAGGAACAAATCGACGGGCGGCACATTTCATTACGGATGCTTGCCGATCTCCGGTCTTTGCGCCACTCCTGGATCCGATGAACGCTCCCGCCGATTTTCAGTTCGATCAGGGCATATTGCGCTTTTCCGGCGAGCTGACGCTTGCCCGGATCGGCGATCTGTCGCGCCGCCTGGCGGCGCTCGACGCGAGCCCCGAAGAGATCGACCTCAAGGATGTCGACCGGATGGACACGGTCGGGGCGTGGCTCGTCCACCGGATCGTGCGGCGTTGCGATGCGCGCGTCGTCGGCGCTGACGAAGAGGTGTGCCAACTGCTCGAACAGCTGGCTGCAGCCGACAAGCCCTTCAAGATCAGACCTGATTCCAGTCCACCGTTCGTACGGGTGCTGCGCGAGATCGGCGATGCCGTCTACGCGTCGCTCGATTCGCTGCGTGGCCTCGTCGGCTTCTTCGGCGCGACGGTCATCGGCCTGTGGAGCCTGATCACCCACCCGCGGAGTTTTCGCTACAATGCGATGGCGCGCCAGTTCGAGGTGGTTGGGGTCAAGGCGCTGGCGATCGTCGGGTTGATGAGCTTCCTGATCGGCATCGTCATTGCGCAGCAGGGTGCGGTGCAGTTGCGCCAGTTCGGTGCCGAGGTGTTCGCCGTGAACCTGATCGGGCGCATCACGCTGCGCGAACTCGGCGTCCTGATGACGGCGATCATGGTCGCCGGCCGGTCGGGCAGCGCCTTCGCCGCTCAGCTCGGCTCCATGAAGCTGGCGGAAGAGATCGACGCCATGCGAACGATCGGCGTGTCGCCGATGGAGGCGCTGATCCTGCCTCGCGTCCTGTCGACGGTCATTCTCATGCCGCTGCTGGGCTTCTACGCGGCGGTCGTCGCGATCATCGGCGGCGGCATATTCTGCTGGATCGATCTCGACATTCCGCCGGTCACCTTCGTCCAGCGTATCCGCGAGGTCGTGCCGATGACCGACCTGTGGGTCGGACTGATCAAGGCACCGGTCTTCGGCCTGCTGATCGCGATGTGCGGCTGCTATCAGGGGATGCAGGTCAAGGGCAATGCCGAGGAAGTGGGTCTGCGTACGACCGCTTCGGTGGTGCAGGCGATCTTCCTCGTTATCGTTCTCGACGCTGTGTTCGCCGTATTCTTCAGCTCGATCGGGTGGATCTGATGGCGCGGCTGAACGTCCATGACGGCGATACCGTCATTCGCGTGCAGGGCCTGCGCAATGCGTTCGGCGATCAGGTCGTCCATGAGGGCCTCGATCTCGACGTCCGGCGCGGCGAGATCCTCGGTGTCGTCGGTGGATCGGGCACCGGCAAGTCGGTGCTGATGCGCTCCATCATCGGCCTGCAGCGCCCGGATACAGGGACCGTGGAAGTCTTCGGCGAACCGATGATCGACCGGGACGAGAGCGAGGCCAAGCAGGTTCGCAGCCGCTGGGGCGTGCTTTTCCAGGGCGGCGCGCTTTTCTCTACGTTGACCGTGGCAGAAAATGTCCAGGTCCCGATCCGCGAATATTATCCCCGTCTCGACCCGGTGCTCCTCGACGAGATCGCGGCCTATAAGGTCGCCATGTCAGGCCTGCCGGCAGAGGCCGGGCCAAAATATCCGTCCGAACTGTCGGGCGGCATGAAGAAGCGGGCCGGCCTTGCACGTGCGCTCGCGCTCGACCCTCAGCTGCTTTTCCTCGACGAGCCGACGGCGGGCCTCGATCCGATCGGTGCCGCTGCGTTCGACGAGCTGATCCGGTCGCTGCAGAAAACGCTGGGCCTGACCGTCTTTCTGATCACCCACGATCTCGACACGCTGCACGCTATCTGCGACCGCGTCGCAGTGCTGGCGGACAAGCGCGTGATCGCGGTTGGAACGATCCCGGAACTATTGGCGTTGGACCATCCGTGGATTCAGGAATATTTCAACGGCCCACGTGGGCGGGTGGCGGCCGATGCCGCCGAACGGGCGGCTGCGAAGGACGCCGGGGAATGAGGGACTGATGGAAACCCGGTCTAATCATGTGCTCGTCGGCGGGGTCGTTCTGGCCCTGCTCGTCGCATTGCTGGCGTTTATCGTCTGGCTGGCGGGGTTCAACACCGTCAGCATCCAGCGCTACGACATCTTCTTCAAAACGTCGGTCGACGGCCTGGCCAAGGGATCGCCGGTCAATTTCTCGGGCGTGCCCGTCGGCAAGGTCGAAGAAATCAAGCTGATGCCCGAGAGCCCGGAATTCGTTCGCGTGCGGATCGCGATCGAGAAAGACTCGCCTATCTTGCAGGGGACCACGGCCACTATCGCAGGCGTCGGCTTCACCGGCGTGAGCCAGGTGAACCTCGATGGCGCAGTCAAGAACGCCCCGGCGATTACCGAGCCCGGACCCTATGGCGTGCCGGTCATCCCCACAAAGCCGGGTGCGTTGGGCGAACTGCTCAACTCGGCCCCGGAACTGCTGCAGCGCATCTCGACGCTGACCGCGCGGCTGACCGACCTGCTTAACGACAAGAACCAGAAGTCGATCACCGGCATCCTCGCCAATGTCGATCGCCTGTCCGGCGACCTCGCCAATCGCGGCCCCGAGATCGCGGCCGCCGTGGTCCAGCTCAAGACCACGATGGAGCAGGCCGGCGTCGCCGCCGAGCGCGTCGGCGAACTCGCCCAGACCACCAATGGCGTGATGCAGTCCGACGTCCGTCCGGCGATGGCCAATCTGAACAAGGCGACCGCGTCCGCCCAGCATACGCTGGAGACGCTCGATGCCGCGATCACCGATGCGCGACCCGGCATCAAGGCCTTCTCGTCGCAGACCGTGCCGCAGATCAACCAGCTCGTCCGTAACATCTCGGAGATGTCGGACTCGCTGAACGCCATTTCGTCGAAACTCGACCGCGGCGGCGCCGGTGCCGTGCTCGGCGGATCGAAGCTTCCCGACTATAAGCCGAGGAATTGAGGCCCATGCTGCGCCGTTCGCTGATCGCCGTTTCTTCAGCCATCTTTCTGGCGGGCTGCGTCAGCCTGGGCGAGGATCCGCCCGAGCGGCTGATGGGTCTGACCGCGCAGGCGACCGTGCCCGCGGGCACCGCCAAGATCTCCCAAGACAAGCAGGCGGTCAGCGTCGCGATGCCGGCCCTTCCGTCTCAGTTGCGCAACCAGCGCATCGCCGTTCAGACGGGCATGACCTATGCCTATATGCCGAAGATCGCCTGGGTCGATACGCCGGGGGCAATGTTTCGGTCGGTTCTCGCTGAGACGATCGAGGCGAAGACAGGGCGCTTCGTACCCGACCATCGCAACGCTTCGATCACCCCCGACAACCGCCTCGGCGGAACGCTCATCGCCTTTCAGCTGCTCGGCGGACAGGGCCAGGTCCTGGTCATCTATGACGCCACGCTGGCGCGATCGGGCAGCGATGAGGTGAAGGCGCGCAGGTTCGAGGCACGCGTTCCGGTTGCTGGCGAAGACGCCGCGACTGTCGCGGCAGGGCTCAATCAGGCCGCCAATCAGGTGGCGGCAGAAGTCGCAGAGTGGATCGGTCAGGGCTGAGCCCGACCGGCGTCATTTCAGAGATCGACACCGGAGGCGATCGCCTCGAGCTTGCGGATGCGCTCCTTCAGATCGGCAAGTTCGATGCGGGCGGCCGGCGAGGGACCGATCGCCGCCTCACTGGCAACCGGCATGCGCCGCTCCAGCCGCAGCCTTTCCAGTTCGAGCCAGCCACGCCAGCCCGACAGAGCGGCCCACGCCACGACCCCGAGGCCGATCAGCCCCGCTCCGCTCACGGTGAGCCAGAAGGTGGAGTCTGTCATCATCCCGTTCCTTCCTTGAGGATCAGTCGACCCGACGGAGGGCCTCGATCTCGCGATCGAGCGCCATGCCGCGGTCGTTTTCAGTGGCGATACGTTCGAGAACCGCGACCCGCTCCTTGAGCGCGCGGATCTCTTCCCGCAGTCTTTCGGTGTCGCCATTGTCGCGGGGGGCCCATTTCTCCCCCTTGCGGGTAACACCATATTTAGCGCGGAAGATGCTCGTCACCGCCGTGATGGCGACGATCAGCACGACCATTTCGAAGGGGTTCATCCTGCTTCTCCTCGCGGATGCATTCAGTTTAGCGGGCGGTCGCGCAAACCGTTTATCTCGACCGCAAGATCGTTCGATCTGTCGGTCAGGATACGCTCGAGAACAGCGACGCGCTGTTCGAGGCGCTCGGTTTTGGCCGCATATTGAGCGGCCTTCTCGGCCGCCTCGCTCGACGCAAACTCGATCTGCTTCTTCTTCAGCGACATCCATTCTGCTGCAACCCAGCCGAGGATGGCGATGATCGGGATGCTCACGGCCATGAAATAGAAGAGATTCGCCATCGTGATATCCTTAATTGGCGGGCCCGCGCAGCGCGTTGATCTCCTGGTCGAGCCGGAAGCTGCTGTCGGTCACGATGCGCTCGACCGTAGCGAGCCGCTCCTTGACGGCGGACAGCTCGGCTCGGAGCTGCGCATTCTCGCCGGACAGGAGCTTGACCCGCTCCATCGTCTCGTCGCTGCTCCGCGGATAGACGGCCTTGCCCCAGCTGTTCTCGAGCGGGTAGCCATGCTTGACCCTGAGCCAGGTCGTCACGATCCAGCCGACGACACCGAGGACGGCGACGATCGTCGCACCCGGTACCAAAACTGCCATCGGAATATCCATCTTTCTTCCCCTAACCCGACAGCCATCGCTGTTTACACAGCTGTCGGTTCTGTCGTTCGACGAACATCATCCCTGTTTCGACGAACGTCATGATGTTGACGGTGCCGCGCCGCTCACTCCTTGCGAAGCAGGCGCGACGCCGGGCTCAGCGAAGCGCGTCGATCTCGCGCGCCAGGGCCGAATTGTGGCTGGTGACGTGGGCCTCGACATCGGCGATGCGACGGTCGATGTCGCGGAAGCGGGCCCGGACGTCGCGGACCGAGGCGCCGGGGCGGGCCCGTACGGTCTGCCAGAACTTCTGCTCCTCGCGGTCGCCTTCGTAAAATTCGCGCGGCTTGTCGTCGACCAGCCAGTTGACCAGCAAATAGGCGACCAGCGTCCAGGGGAAGCCCCCGAGCAAGGTCAGCAACACGGTGCCGATGCGGATCAGCGTGACGTCGATGCCCGTATAATCGGCAAGCCCGGCGCAGACGCCCAGCCATTTGCGGTTACGCTTGTCGACGTAGAATTTGGTGCGGCGAGCGGACATTTCGAACCTTCCCTTCCTGTTCTGTCGGCGTCCTCGCGATCAATGATCGCGGCGCCAATCTTCCTGACCACGCTCGGCCATCTGGCGCGGCCGCCAGCTGGGATCCTGGCTGTCCAGGATCCGCTCCAGCGTGGCCACGCGATCGTCGAGGCGGCGGGCCATCTCGTGCATTTCGTCGAGAAGCCTCTCGTCCTCGACCGTCAGCCCGCCATTCTTCTTCCACTGGGTGACATAATGAAAGACGAGCCAGGGCAGACCCAGAAAGAGGATGCCGACGACACCGATCGGGACGAGAATATCTTCCATCGCTTCAGGCCCCCTTGTTCTGCGCCTTGGCCTTCAGCGCGGCCAGTTCCGCGTCGACCTTGTCGGACGACCGCAGCTCCGCGATCTCCTCCTCGAGCGACTTGGGCGCAGCACCCATGCCCGCCGCTTCGGCGCGGCCCTCGGCATAATCGACGCGGCGCTCGAGCAGTTCGAAGCGCGAAAAGGCTTCGTCGATCTTCGGACCGGCATAGATCTCGCGCATCCGAGCACGGTTGTTCGCCGATTCGAGGCGGGTGACGATGCTGTTCTGACGCGCCCGGGCCTCGCGCAGCTTGCCCTGCAGCTTGGCAATGTCGGCCTCCGAAGCCTTGAGCGACTCGTCGAGCAAGTCGATCTCTTCTTGCAGCTGGCCTGCCAGATCGGCGGCCTTCTGCTTTTCGACCAGCGCCGCCTTTGCCAGGTCCTCGCGGTCCTTCGAGAGCGCCAGTTCGGCCTTTTCGAGCCAGTTGGCCTGGACCGTCTCGAGCTTGGCGATCTGGCGCCGCAGCTCCTTCTGGTCGGCGATAGTCCGCGCGGCCGAGGCGCGCACCTCGACGAGGGTCTCCTCCATTTCGAGGATGATCATGCGGATCATCTTCGCCGGGTCTTCGGCCTTGTCGAGCAGATCGGTGACGTTGGCGGCGATGATGTCGCGGGTTCGGGAGAAAATCCCCATCTGTGTGGCTCCTTGATTACGCTCGATACTCGCTTGGCGGGTCCGCCGGGCATTCTATCCCGTCCGGCGGCGGACGCCATGCGTTAACGGATCATGCTTTCCTGTTGGAAAGCGGCGGGGCCGACATGCGCGGGGGCGACCGCCCCCAGGACGCAGATCAGCGAGAGAAGCGCGGCGCCCATGGCCGAGACGGTGATGCGCTGGAGGTCGATGCTGTCGAGACCGAACATTATCCTGTTTCCCTGTCGTTCCGGTTCCGGCGATGCCGGTATGCACCATGCAATGCAGAAGCCGTGCCAATTGAGAAAATTGGCGCTTTTCATCATGATAGAGGGATTCTGCCCTTGGCTGGCACGATTGGCTATTGCCAAGTCTTGGGATTCTACGCCAACCATATGGCATGGAACGCGAAGCGCAATTTATCGGCCAGTCGCTGGCCTTCCTCGACTCGGTCGAGCGGGCCAGTCGCGCCGCCGCGCTCAACCGCCCGGTGCTCGTCATCGGCGAACGTGGCACCGGCAAGGAACTGGTCGCGGAACGCCTCCACCGCCTGTCGCAGCGTTGGGACGGCCCGCTGGTCACGCTGAACTGCGCCGCGCTTCCTGAGACGCTGATCGAGGCCGAACTCTTCGGCCATGAGGCGGGCGCCTTCACGGGTGCGACCAAGGCGCGCGCGGGCCGGTTCGAGGAAGCGCATGGCGGAACGCTCTTCCTCGACGAACTGGCGACGCTCTCGATGGGCGCGCAGGAGCGACTGCTGCGCGCGGTCGAATATGGCGAGGTCACGCGGATCGGTGCGTCGCGGCCGGTGCGGGTCGACGTGCGCATCGTCGCCGCGACCAACGAGCATCTGCCCGACCTGGTCGAGCGCGGACGATTTCGCGCCGACCTGCTCGACCGCCTGTCATTCGAAGTCATAACTTTGCCTCCGCTCCGCGTCCGGGAAGGCGACGTGCAGGTCCTTGCCGATCATTTCGGTCGGCGCATGGCCTCAGAACTGGGCTGGCCACACTGGCCCGGCTTTTCGGCCGGTGCGAGCACCACGCTGATCGAGCATCCCTGGCCGGGCAATGTGCGTGAGCTGCGCAACGTCGTCGAGCGCGCCGTCTATCGCTGGGACGATCCCGAGCGGCCGATCGACGATATCCAGTTCGATCCGTTCGAGAGCCCCTGGCGCCCGGTGACGGCGTCGCCGGCGACCGCTGCACCATCGACGGCCGTCACGGCGTCTGCCGAACAGGCCGGCCCGGCAGCCCCGCAAGCCCCGGCGTCGACGCCCACAAGCAGCTGCGACGACTTCCGGACGGCGGTTCTCACCTATGAGAAAATGCTGCTCGAGGACGCGCTGCGCCGCTGTCGTTTCAACCAACGCGCGACCGCGCTTGCCCTGAAGCTCAGCTACGACCAGCTGCGCCATGCGCTGCGGCGGCACGATCTTCTCGACCGGCAGGGATGACGCTGGCCGACCGCCTCTTCGCGACCTTCGACCGTCTTTACGTGATCAATCTCGCGGCGCGAGACGACCGCAGGCGGGAGATGGCGGGCGAACTCGCGCGGCTCGGCCTGGGCTTCGATCATACCCGCGTTCGGCTGTTCGAGGCGATCCGACCGGGCGATGCCGGCCCTTTTCGCACTATCGGCGCGCGCGGCGCCTTTCTCAGCCAGCTCGGCGTTCTGACCGAGGCCCGTCGCGACGGCCTGCGCGCGATCCTGATGCTGGAGGATGATTGCGACTTCGTGGCGAGCGCCACCGAGCGCCTGCCGGGTTTGCTCGACCAGCTCGATGCGAAGGGGCTTGGACTTTTCTATGGCGGCTACGAGCTGCCCGAAGGCGACGCAGGCGTGAACCTAGCGGACCCCGCCCTCGTCCAGGCGTCGCCCGCGCTGACGATCCGGCTTGCCCATTGCCTGGGTTTCGGCCCGGCCGCGATCGAGATGCTTCCCGGCTACCTCGCTACGATGCTGGAGCGACCGGCCGGCAGCTCCGACGGCGGTCCGATGGACGTCGACGGCGCTTATAACTGGTTCCGCCGGACTTATCCGAACTGCCCCACATATCTAGCCTGCCCGCCTCTCGCCTATCAGCGCCCGTCGCGTACCGACATATCGGCGACGGGGCTGCTCGACCGGCTGCCCGGGCCCCTTCGGCAGATAGCGCGGGGTGCGCGGCGCGCCTGGCAAAGGCGCGGCTGAAACAAAAGGGCCGGAGGATCGCTCCCCCGGCCCCTTGTTCCGTGCGGACGATGGTCCTCAGCCGAAATTGGCGTTGGTCATCGAGTAGAGCATCGGGATTGAGAGCAGCGTGTTGGTGCGCGAAAAGATCATCGCGGTCTTGGCAGCGGCGGCCTTGGTGTCGGCGTCGGCCTCGACGATGCCCAGCGCCTTCTTCTGCGCCGGCCAGATCAGGAACCACACGTTGAACGCCATGATCAGCGCCAGCCACATGCCGATGCCGATCAGGCGATAGTCGGGCGCCAAGGTGAGCGCGGCGACCAGATAGCCTGTGACATGCGCGACCGACAGGCCGGTGAGGACGGTCAACAGCGCGCCATAGCGGAAGAAGAACAGGGCCTTGGGAGCGATATATTTGGAAACGCCCGGCTTCAGCTCGGCCGGCACCGACGGCATGGTCGGGATCTGGACGAAGTTGAAATAATAGAGAAGCCCGATCCACAGGATGCCAAAGAATACGTGCAGCCAGCGCAGCACATAATTGGCCAGCATCGACGGATCCGGATGCGCGTAGGCGATCAAGGCGATCGCGGCGGCCAGGCCGACGGCCAGCACCAGATGGAGATTGGCGAAGAATTTATCCATGGAGTTCCCCTGCATCTTGCGTCCGCACCCTTGGCAATGCGGATCGCTTCCCGGGCGCAGTTTAGAAATTCGTTCCGCTTTTGTCACACATTATGATGGGCGCGCGATGCCGTTCGGCGGCGGCTGCGATGCCGCGTCGCCCGAACGCCACGGCAGATCGCTTTTCGGTGGACCTTCCCGCCTTCCAAGTCGTTGAGGAGCCGTATTTATCACCCCCGGCTCATGGAGTTATAGAATGGCGTTCTCGCTTCCCCCGCTTCCCTTCGACCGCACGGCCCTCGAACCGGTGCTGTCGGCGGAGAGCTTCGACTATCACCATGGCAAGCACCACCAGGCCTATGTCGACAAGGTCAATGGCTGGCTCGACGAGAAGGGCCTGAAGGGCAAATCGCTGGTCGAAATCGTCAAGCTGGCCAAGGACATGGGCGACAAGCCGCTGTCGAACAATGCCGGTCAGATCTGGAACCATAACTTCTTCTGGCAGTGCCTCGCCCCCGAAGGATCGACCAAGCCGTCCGACAAGCTTGCGAAGATGATCGAGGCGAGCTTCGGCAGTCAGGAAGAGCTCGTCAAAAAGCTATCCGCCGAAGCGGTCGGCCATTTCGGCAGCGGCTGGGCGTGGCTGGCGCTCGCGGGCGACAAGCTGGTCATCACCTCGCTCCATGACGGCGAGACGCCCCTGACCCACAGCGACATCAAGCCGCTGCTCACGCTCGATGTGTGGGAGCACGCTTATTATATCGACTATCGCAATGCGCGGCCGAAATTCGCGGAATCGGTCCTCGCCAAGGTCGTGAACTGGGACTTCGTCTCGCGCAATGTCGAGGGCGACGCGGTGGCGGCGGCCGACCTTCCAGCCGCTTGATACGGGCGGGCGCCCCCTCCCGGAGGGGGCGCTACGCCTCTTCGATCTCGTTCAGGAAGCGGCCCAACCTCTGACGCAGCCGCGCCGCGCCATCGGTGAGCGAGCGGGCGATCCCGGAGATCTGCTCGGCGCCGGAAACCGCATCGGCGGCGCTGCCGCTGATCTCCGATGCCTGGCTGCGAATATGTTCGTTGGCGCCGGCCGCGTCCCGAACATTGGCGCTGACCGCTTCCCCCACCCTGCGATTGCGCTCGACTGCCGCATCGACCGTGGCCGACAGATCGTCGAGCGCAGCGATGGCGGCCTCGATGCCGGCCTGCGCCGCAGCGACGCTACCCACCCCGCTCTGCACGCTGTCGATCCGTGCGGCGATCAGGCCGACCGAGTCCCGTGTCTGCCGTGCAAGCGCTTTCACCTCGGAAGCGACCACCGCAAAACCGCGCCCGGCTTCGCCCGCGCGCGCCGCTTCGATGGTGGCGTTGAGCGCCAATAGGTTGATCCGCCGGGCAATGGCATCGATCGTTTCCACCACGGCCCCGATCTCATCGGTGGTCTTGCCGAGCTGCCGGGCGCGGCGTCCGCCCTCCTCGATCATCCCGGCAACGTGCAGCGTCGACGAACGTGCAGCGGCGACCTCACTGCTCAGCTGGGCGAGCGATGCCACCAGCTCCCGGCCCTGTTCGGCAACGACGCCGACATTGTCGGCGGCCTGAGCGGCAGCGGTCATCACCGACAGGCCCTTGGCGCCGACGTCGCGCGCCCGCGCACCCATCCGGGCTGCACTTTCCTCCAACGCCGACGACGCCTCCATCATGTCGCTCGACAAGGCTGTTGCCTCGGCACGCATCGCGCCCGACGCCTCCGCGATCCGACGCAGCCGGGCGGCGCGGCGCGAGGCCAGTGCCGCTTCCCGGTCAGCGGCCAATTTGAGCAGAGTCCGGCCACTGAGAGCCCCTACGAAGCGGCCATCGCGCGTGAGC
>Ga0233425_10000756_pt1 | contig 80045 bp, 117 predicted proteins | sample Watercolumn_Towu_2_FD_181712 | JGI IMG/M metagenome (GOLD analysis project Ga0233425, IMG submission 181712) | Freshwater microbial communities from Lake Towuti, South Sulawesi, Indonesia - Watercolumn_Towuti2014_140_MG | ecosystem: Environmental > Aquatic > Freshwater > Lake | place...
GATGGGCTGATTGTGGAGGGTTACGTTGGTATCGGTATTGCGTCGGGCCTTGGGAACATTCTGCACGTGCGCGGAACCGCCAACCAAACTGGCCTGCGGGTGGATTCTGGACCCTCTTACACCTGCTCGGTGGTTGAACTCTACAACGCGAACACCGGAGCCACGGCAGCTAGAAACTGGCGGTTGGCGAGTAACTATACAGCGAACGGGATGTTTGAGATTCAACGCTCGCTGTTCGTGGATGCTGCCGCAACGACTACCGCCTTAGCCTTTGATTCCAGTGGCAACGTCGGGATCGGGACCGGAGCGACAGTTTCGGCCCGTCTGCACGTCATCAGCACTACCGAGCAAATGCGGCTGGGATACGATGCTACGAAATATGCGTCATTCACGGTAGATAATTCCGGGGATATGACGATCGCTCCGAGTGGTGCGAATCTCGCCATCACAGCGGACGTGGACGTGCCGAGCGACAAAGCATTCTACCTCGGCGCTCCCGCTACCGATGGAACTTGGCGAATCACTCGCAGCGGGAATAACCTGTTGATGGAGCGGCGGGAGTCAGGGGCTTACGTGACCAAACAAACTATTGCAGCGTGACCTATGGCACTTTCCTATACAGCGGCAGGCGGTGTGGTGGCTATTGGGTACGACACCGCAACCAACGAGCGCGGGTTCCTGTTGAAGATGATTAACAGGACCGGACACTCCTCGGTCAAAGGTGAACTGGTTGCGCAGCACTCGTCCAACAACCGTGAAGTAACTCTGCAAACCGGCGAATACGATACAATCGGCATCGTCCAGGAAGCAGGAGTTGCTGAAGGTTCCGAAATGTGGGTTTGGCAGATCGGCAGCGTGTGCCAAGCGCTGCTCAAGAACACCGTGTCCGCGTCTCGTGCTAATTTGGCGATTGCGGCTGACACTGATGGTCGCATGGATATGGTCGCCACTCCACCACCACCGCCGACAGCCGATACACATTTCAAGGAGGTTGGTCACGCCCTTGAAGCCGTGACCGGAGGAACGGATCAACTCTGTCTTATTTCCTTCCACCTGAACTAAGGAGTTCAACTATGGCGGCGATTACTGTCACGTTTTTGGACCGTACCTTCACCGTCGAGTATCCCGACGCAGTGAAGGGTGTGATTCTGGACGACCTGTGCGAGCGCTACGGGTATCAATCACTCGTTCCCAATCCCAATCCAGGCCCCACCGAACCGCCGATGGTGGCCAACGCGGAGGACAAAGTGCAGTTCGTGGTCAACCGCATCGTGGCCGAGTTGTTGCAGCCCAGCAAGAACAAGCTGCGCAGCGCGGCGGTTCAGCAAGCTGAAGCGGTGGCTCAACAACAGATTGAGGCGGCGTTCGGAGGCGTGGTCATCAGCGAAGCGAAGTAGTGGTGTTTCTCAGGAGCATTCTTTGTACTAGGAGCAAACATGAAAGTCGATTTCACAACGGAACTCGTGGACATGGAAGGTCAGCCGATGCGCTGGGCAGACCATCGTGAAGCGTGCGTGCAGATCATTGGGGAAGCGGCACGGCAGCAGATCATCAGCCCCGAGCAGTTCACCAAGATTCGCGAGTTGATGGGAGCGGATGAGAGCGTGCCGCCGCTCACCTTGGGTCGGGTAACGATCTCCTCGTTACTGGCCCCCGTCAAGGACGAGTCGCAAGAGGACAAGATGCGTGGCTTCGAGCTAATGCAGAAGATCCACAACCGCACGAAGCCGATTACCGTCAGCGACGCGGACATCACGTTCATCAAGAAGGCCATCGGCAATAGCTCGTTCGTCAAGCTGGTGATGGGCCAGTGCTGGAATCTGCTCGCCGGGCGCAAGGCGTTCCAGTTGGAGGCCGACGAGGAAGACGAGAAGCCACAGGACGAGAAACCGCAGGACGAGAAGGTAGAGTGACATGGCCAATACGAAGGTTCCTGTTCCGTATCTGGTGTCCGGTAGCTCACTGGCCGCGACCATCTGGAATCGAGCTGGTCAGGTCTGGAACGGCTCGTCGCACGTCACGTATGCCGCAGTAGACGTTGCGACCTACGGCGTGAACCTGTCGGAACAGGGAGCTTCGAAGGTCTATCTACTAACCTTTCCATCGGGCATCACCGCTGCTGGCCGCTATCTGTGCATGGTGTACGTGAAGGCCGGAGCGAGTCTGGCCGAGAGCGATTCCGGCCCCATCTGGGTGGCAGATGTCGATTGGGACGGCACGGAGATCACTTCGTTTGAATCCGTGGCGGCGGATGTCTGGGCCTATGCTACCCGCACGCTGACGATGACGGCGGCACAGATTGCATCTGTGTTAGCTGGTTCCGAGATAACCGTTCACCGTGGGGATACTACCAGCATCTCAATCACGGGTGCTGGCAACATCTCTGCTCGTACGAAGCTCTGGTTTGCAGTCAAGCTTGATAAACACCAAGAGGACACAGAGGCTCAACTATTCATCACAGAGGCTGATGGACTAGTCTACGTTAACGGAGCAGATCCTACAGCTTCACAAACAGCCACGATCACAGTTACCAATGCTACTACCGGAGCCTTGACTATTGCAATCTCAGCAGCAGCTACAGCCGCTCTAGAAGAGCTTGGTGGACATTGGGAACTGCAAATGCTCACAGCCTCTGGAATCACCACCTTACTTTATGGAACATTTGTTCTAACAGAGGATGTCGTAAAGGCTACTTCCTAATGCTAGAGAAGCTGCGAAAGTATTGCCGCGACAATAAGGGAGAAAACTCCGTGGTAGTAGTCATCTGCTACCCCATGGAGTATGCCCTAAAGGTTCATGAAAGAACAGACCTCCACCACAAGGTAGGTCAAGCCAAGTACCTGGAGACCGCGGCCAGGACTAGCATCAGCGAGATTAGGGCTTCTATCAGAAAGGTCAAGCCGAACGATATGCCGGAGGCTATGCTTAGAGCAGGTTTGTTAATCCAAAGGCGAAGCCAAGAACTCGTGCCCGTAGATACTTCAGCCCTAAAGTCCAGTGCGTTTACCTGCTTGCAGGAAGACCTGGATCGTACAGCCTCTCAGGCTAGGGCTGAGGCTGAAGCATTGCGGGTTCGGGTGCTGGCAGAAAGGGCAGCTAAAAGGAGCAAGAAGTGACAGGAGTTCTTTACCACACCCCAGCCGAGATCATTGCTCAGATGATGCACAATGTATCGCTGGCAGATCTTGAGGGTCCTGGCACAGGAGACCCTCCGACCGAGTGGACAGTGTTCCCTATCCATTTGCCAGAAAGCCCTGAGCAAGCTATACTGGTAAAAGATACCTCAGGAATGGTTCACAGAAGGATCCAAACTACCGGAGTCATGGGTGAGCATTACGGAATCCAACTATTGGCCCGTAGCTCTGAGGATCCCGCTGTCCCTTACAAGAAGATGAAGCAGATCCTGGAGTACTTCGACTCGAACATTCGCAGAGAGTTGGTGACCTTGCAGGATGGTTATGCCACTAGAACCTACATGGTCCACGCAATCACCAGAATTACTCCAGTGGTCCCTGCTGGCAATGATGGCCGCAGGTTTTTCTTTTCAGGGAATGTAATCGCGTCAATTGAACTTCAGAGTTAGCCCTAACACGTAGGAGATCTAAAATGACTCACACTACAAGAGTAACCCCTCCGGGTACTCCGTTTGATGAAGGCTATCAGTCAATGATTGCCTTTGCCGCCGATCCCAATCTTTCGTTCTGGGAAACCGTTGTAGGGGCTCCCGGCATCGACGGTGGTGATCCTGTTCCAACAACCACGATGCACAACCGCTCGGTCAGGACCTTGGCTCCTCGTCGTCTGAAGAGCCACACCGCGTTTCAGGTTCAAGGAAAGTTTGGTGGTGCGACGATTGATCAGGTTTATGCCCTCATCAACGTCAATGGCTGGATCACTGTGCATTGGCCAGACGAAACCAACTACAGCTTTCCTGGATACCTCAAGAGCTTTCAGCCAGGGCAGTCTCAAGAGGGCAACCCGTTAGAGGGGGTTATTGAGATTGTGCCTACTATGCAGATCAATGGTGTTGAGACTGAGTACGATTTGCAGGTGGCGGGCACTGGCACGTAGTCGTTAGGGCTGTAAAGGGGCCTAGTAGCCCTTCAGCAACGCGCAAAGCCGCACAAGCACCAATACCTCAGGCGGGCTTGGCGCGTGCTGTAAGGGCTGCTAGGGGCCTTAAAACACAGCCCCCCATAAGTGGTACACGTTCAAAGGAGCAGCAAGATGTCAGACTTGGACTTTAGTGCAATCCAGATCAGAGAGGTTCCCGTTACAGGACCCAACGGTGAAAAGTACGTCCTGAGAGAAAGCACCGGGAAGGTTACTACTGATCACCGTAATGCCATCATGGCTTCTACACAATTCGGCCCCAACGGCAAGGTCGTGGGCCTCAAGGATCTCGCCTCTGTAGAAGCTAAGTTTGTTGCGGGCTGCATGTGGGACTCTAAGGGCAGAAACCCTCCGGTTACTCTCATCCAGTCTTGGCCTGCCAGGGTCCAGCAAGCCCTGTACGAAAAGGCCAAAGAGCTCAGTGACATGGATGAGGAGTCCCCTGTCAGAAAGGCTCTGGAGTTAGCTCTGAGTAGAGAGGACGCTCCCATATCGTTTGAGCATCTCTCTGCTTGGGCTAAGGGTCTTGAAGACAGTGATGAACTCAGGCCCCTCATCAGGCTCTTTGCGGATCGGGAGGCAGAACTAAAAAACTCCTGAGGGGTTGCGGTGGTTGGTTCACCGTAGCCCAAGCGTTCGGTCAAGATCCGTTTGAACTCATGGGTAAATGGCCAGAACGATACAGGGATTTAGTTCTTGAGTGGCTCGAGGACCAGTGGAATAGGCCCTCCAGGTCTGATTACTACGCCATGCGTATCTCTCAGAGAATCCAGCAGGGTTACTCCAAGAAGGCTGTTTCGATAGATGATCAGATGATCAAGTTCGCTGAGCCTACAGTCCAGAAGCCTGTGGATCCGGTAGAACGCTCTAAGGCCATCTGGATTGGAGGAGTTAAGGCTGCTCAACTAGCTGCAAGGGAGAGCCAATGGCCACGGAATACGAAGTAGATCGTATGGTCGTGAGGTTGGTAGGAAACCAAGCCGATTATCAGAAGATGCTCAAGGACGTAGAGCGTCAAACTGAGCAGACGGCCCAATGGGCTGAGGCCAGAGGCTCTCGCATTGCTGCTGCCTTCAACAAGGCTTTCAAAGCTGCCGCCATGTCTACAGCCATCGGCGGATCTATCAACGCTCCCTTGGCTAAGGCTGCTGGTGACTTCTCCAGCTACGGCAAGGCCATTCAAGAAGTCGTTAGGGACTCTGAGAAAGCAGCCCAGCAAGCCGAGCGTATGCAGAAAATCCTAATGGCGAATACGGCAGCCTACAAGGATCTAGCTAAGGTCACTAGAGTCAACAACCAAGAAGCTGCCGTGTACCTCATGATGAGTCAGCGTACTGGCAAGAGTATTGAGGAGTTGATCAAGTACATTAGGGTCGGCACGGTAGAGTTTGAGAAGTGGAATAAGGAGGCAAAGAAGTTTGGTCTGATCCTTAAGGACGAGGACGTAAAGGCAGCTAACGACCTTGCTGAGTCTTGGATTAGAGTCAAGCAAGCTATGCAAGGCTTCTGGTCTCAGCTTGGAGCAATCGTTGGTCCACGCTTCAAAGAGTTCAACGACATGGTCGTGGGGTTAATCCAGTCTGCAACTCGCTGGGTTGACAGAAACAGAGACCTGATCAAGTCCTTGCAGCAAGTTGGTGAAAGACTGATCTACGTGGGAACCATCGTGACCGCGGTTCTTACAGGGTTGGGCACTCTGGCCACGATGATTGTTCCACTTACTGCCTCTATTACTGCTGGAGCATTGGCCTGGAAATACTACTCTGAGGAAGTCAAAAGAGCCTATGACATAGTCATGGATTATGGCAAGCGAATCATAGGCTTTATGGACGACACTGTCAAGGGTATCAAAAATGCTCTAAAGGCTAGTGACGTTGAGCTTGCTGTGAAGATTCTGTGGAGCTCTATCAAGGTCGCCTGGATGCACGGAATGCAGGAGCTCGATAAGCTCACTGGAGAGAAGTTTAGTGCTATCTTTGACAACCTCTCTTCAGGGAATTGGAAGAGTGCCCTAGAGTCTGTAGCAAAAGAGATAGAGCTCCTGTGGCTGAAGATGCTGGATAAGATGGACCCAATATTCACAGATATTGTGAATAGGGTAGCTCAGTTCTGGGCTGAGATCGTCAACACCTTCGAAGAGTCTATCCAAAGCCTCTTCTCAGTTATACAGGATTTTGCCGCCTATGATTCTGGAGTGGCTTTTGGGTTAGGGAAAACCGAGCTAGGGAAATCTCTACTCAAGTTTTCTACAGCAGCCCCTCTAAGCACGCAGGCTTCTAGGGATAAGAGAACGGCTGATGCCTTAGTGGAGGCTGATAAAAGAGCCGATGCTTCTTATGCACGTCGGGCTAAGTATGCTGAGGAGATAGCTAGACTAGAAGCGGAGATAGCCGAGGCTAAGGAGAAGGCTAACGCTCAAGCTCAACTATCTCTAGGTATGGCAGGACTTGAAAGAGATCTTCGTAGAAGTCAGGCTTCTGCTGAGGCTGAAAAGGTTGAAGCTGAAAGGGATAAGGCCAAGAAGGATCTTGAGAAGCTCGAAAAGGATAAGAAGGAGCTCGAGGACACTATACGACGTGAGTCCTCTAGGCAATCAATCGAGGAGAAACATGATCCCGTAGCTAGGTACATTCGTCAACTTAGAGAGTTGAACGAAATGTTCCTGGATTCAGAGCGAGGTATGTCAGCCTACAAGAAGGAACTAAAGTCGCTTCAAGACGAGTTAGCTGATAGCTCCTTCAGGGTCAACGTGGAGTTTACAGCCACCGGCATGGACGCTGTTAGGATGGGCACCAGAGAGTATCAGCAGATCATAGCCAATACCCTGGAATCGCTGGAGCGTAAGAAGGTCAAGGAAAGAGCCTTGGCCGAAGCCAAGCGTAGAGAAGCCGAGGACGCTAAGGCCAGGGATCAGGCTCCTAAACCTGCTCCTGGAGCTTTGGCTGCTGGCGACCCTGCAATCCCAAGACTAGACCGCATTGCTACTGCCGTGGAGAAGATGGCAGATAGGCCGACCATTCAATTCGAACCTGTAGGACTTGTTTAATGTCTACCACACTTGTTGGACTCGTGGATTGGGGCGGCGGCAGATCTGAAGACATGCACCGTCAATACTACGCAAAGTTCCTAGTGGAGTCAACCTCTAAGGACGATGGTCCGCAAACGATCCTAGCCACTTCAGGACTTCCGTTAGTAGGGTCGGGTTGGATCTACGGTAACGACAGTGATAGTTGGGCCATCTGCCATCCGGGAGTGCAGTGTGAGTCTGTAGTAAAGAACGAGCCGAACTTTTGGTGGATCCTAACCTACAACTTTGCCACCAGACCCTGGAGGTTTGCCACTGGCGATTCGGTCATCACCAATCCCCAAAGCATTCCAGACATGATCTCTGGCAGCTTTGTTACCTACCAGAAAAGAACCCAGAGAGATATCAATGGGGTAGCCATAGCCAGTTCTAGCCTCGAGCCTATCTGGGTCAACAAAGACGTAGGGATGGCGACAGTAGAGATCCAGCAGACAAGGCTCAACCTTCAGCTTCCAACGCTGACCCAGATGTATAACACGGTGAACGATAGAGACCTCTGGGGACTGCCCTCTCACTGTGTCAAGCTGAGGAGCATTACCTGGAGGAGATTGGTGTGGGGTGTGAGAACCTTTTACTATGAAAGGGTTCTTGGCTTTGACATCAAGTTCAATACCTTCTACGAAGATGAGATTGCAGACGTAGGAACTCGAGTAGTCAATAAGCAATTAGCGGGCTATGTAGCCAGACCGAACGATGCAACAGTACCAAGTGATTTAGTGCTTGACAGAACAAACCCTCAGGTCTTTGTAAGAAACACTGACGAGACGGGGAACGTTCTAAGGCAGGTACTACTAGACGGGTATGGTGAGGAGTGTACCGACCCACTAACTCATGTCCACGTTGTTGCCCGCAAGCAGATGTATACGCAAAGCAACTTCTTGTTGCTAGGTATCCCCACAGTGATTTAGGAGCAAGCCATGGAGCCCCTGGAAGACACACCGCCGGAATCTGGCACTATTAGTGAGGAAGACATTTCGGTCTTGATATCGCGGGAAGATCTCCTGAAGAAAGACCAGCCAGAGCTTGATCGATTCAGTATCAAGATCGACGTGTACCACGAGACAGAGGAAGAGGAAGCCTTCGGTAGAGGCATTGCTGCCTGTAGGTTCACCAAGACCAAGGGTATAGAACCTTACTCCAGAAAGGTGACCGTTACCGAGGAAGAGAACACCCTGTCCATCGGTGACCTAAAGCGTGAGGATGTGGGCTACATCTTTATCACCAACTTGGAGGGAACCAAGTTTCGTGTTAATCCCACCGAAGAGGAGCTCGAGGATATCAGGAAGAAGGTAGTAGTGTTCAATGGCTTTGAGATCTATCCAGAGGGTATGCCCTTCCTTGGACAACCTTCTGCTGACAGCCCGCTGAAGATTCGTAGTCTGCATGGGCAGGCTAAGGTCCAGGTTGTAGTCTTTCCGAGGTGATGCGATGGCCAAGGCTTATTACCTGAGTGAAGAAGACGCTGAGGTTTTGCGAGACCTAATCAAGCATCACGGTAACAAGATCCGGCAAGGGGAAGCCCAGCTATCGCCTAGCTTGTTTGAGTTTTCAGAAGAGGATCCCAATGACACCTTCACTCCAGAAGTCTATATCGTAGGGATTCCGACTGACGGCATTCCAGGTATGGACTATAACGGAGGCACTGGAGCGGCTGTACCTGGACATGCTGAGTGTACGATCCATAAGATGGTCTACAATGATGACGAAGACGAGTGGAGGGTTGAAGAGACTAACTTTACTAAAGAAGTCTACAACCTAGCCAGTGCGCCGATTACTAGGGCAAGCAAGTCTCCATTCAGTCTGGCCATTAGAGACAAGTACGGCAAGTGGATTGGAGGCTTTGGTGGACCTCAAATGATCTTGGGTGTGCTAGATGGGATTATGTCTTATCAAGGATCTGCCACCGTAAGCATTTGGGATGGAACTTCAGATACTGGTCAAGACATCACGGCCTATGACTGGTTGTTGAGCAGTGGTCAGTCTTTAGCTAATGGGAAGAAAGTGGTCGTACTGCCTCATGCCAATGGCAAGTATTATGTCGTAGGAGCTCAGTGTACGTGAGGTTCTATCCGTCTAATAGTTGCTGTGCGGACTTTTGCGGATGTACTCCTGCGTATAAGCCGTCCACCTTGTCCGTCACCATCGCGGGAATCACCAGCCAAGGAACTCCTCCGTTCGGTGCCCTGTGCTACGGCCTGCAAACAGGATTATGTCCTTGCGAGGACTTCAATGGAACGTATCTACTGTCTCTGTTGAACCCGACGGGCTGTACCTACACTTACAACTCGGGAGGAAACTGCTTTGCGGGCGATTGTGTCGTTTCGTTGACGGGTGTCGTCACGAATCGGTCAGGGATTCTAACCTGTCAGATTCAGATGAACTTCAAACGGCCTTGTCGGATGCTATGTGCGCTCGGGGGTTCTTGTACCTACGCCTGGAGTACGGGCCTTTACCGTTATGTGAAGATCTCGGGTGTTTGCTGGGGTTCGTGCCAATGTATTGAACCGCCGACGACCTACCAAGGTGACACGATCACTATAGGTTGCTGGCAACCATCCTGCGAAACGAAATCCCTCGTCTTCTATGCCACGGAAAGCAAGACCGCAGGCGACTGTCGCGTCAACATGAATCTACCAATCACTCAGGTCGATAACACAGGTTGTTGCGGTTGCTATACTACGGATGCCACTTGCAGCGTTTCTTCATCATGATCTGGATCTGTGCCCACTGTCGCTTCGAGCTCTCGCAGCCAACGATCGTCTACCCGGTACGTTGCTTCTGTGGCTACGTAGATCGGGGACCGATCCTTCCAGCAGAACAGCCGAAGCCGCGTTGGGTGAGCCTCACAGATCGACTGCAAGCGGTTGAACGACTGGCGAGCATGATCCCTTCCACTGTAAAGCGCATCATGGGTGTCTCCCGTTCCGGCATGTTTGCTGCTGGGATCCTAGCCGAGCGGTTTCATGTACCTCTCTGGTCTATCTCTCAGCAAACGGGTCCAATTGACCTCGGTCATGGAGTACGTCTAGACAAGGTCGAGGAAGAAGGCTTAACGGTCGTTGTTGATGATACCGTCGCAGCGGGCTACTCCTTTGCTCAACTTAAACCGTTGCTCCTGCCTAACTCACTGTTCTACTGTCTTTACTGTAGCCCTGAATGTCGCAACCTCGTAACAGGATTCGCTGAACTTCTCTCGCTGCCCCACTATCTCGAATGGAACATCTTCAACTCGGTTCATACTCCGTCACTCGCTACGGACATCGATGGAATCCTTTGCCCTGATCCACCGGAGAGCTTCCTGGACAAGGAACAGGAATGCCCCTACGAGAAGTGGTTAATCCGAGCTCCGATCCTTCAGCGTCCGTTGCGGGATACCATCCCCTTAATCGCTACGGGTCGTCGCCGTCGCTATCGGCGGCAGACCGAGAGCTGGCTAGAGACCTGCGGTATCTGTTACGACCAGCTAGTTTTCCCGCAGACCGAGGAAGAGTATCTAAACCCCGGTAAGATGAAGGCCGAAGCCTACGGCAAATCACCAGCCACGATCTTTATTGAATCCAATCAAAAGCAAGCTCGCTTGATAGCGAGACTCACCGGCAAACGTGTAATCTGTCCCGCTTCACAGGAGGTACTAAATTGATTGTCCTAGAAAACAAACAGTTGGTGATTCTGACGCCTCCGCACACGGCTTCCAAGAATCTGCATGAAGCCCTCTGCCGTCCTCCACACAACGGTCTCTGGGTAGTCGGTCGCAACCCTGACGGTCACATCGACCATCATGTCTCTATCGCGTCCGAACCCTGGCTGCATTTCCGCATCGCCTGTGTCGTCCGCGATCCGCTAGAGCGTCTGCGTGGTCTCTGGGTGCATCACTGCATTAGCTGCCGTCGCTTGGGCACTCCTGCTCTACTCTGGCCGCAGTACGTGATGTCCCTATCCACTGAACGCTGGGGAGTGCTGCCTAGCTACCTTGACCACTACACGATTTCTCGGTGGTTGCACAAGACGGCATTGCAGGAGGTCATCCGGTTCGAGGCTCTCCAAGAGGAATTACTGCGAGTGCTAGGTGAGCCGGTGGAACTAGCTCCTGGTTGGACCGACGATGGTGAACACCCGTCGATGGAGGAACTGTTCGCGGAAGAAAACAAGATTCGTTTCCACGCGGCAGCGTGGTCGTTGCCAGACAGAGTACGGTGGGACTATAAGTTGTTCTGGAACGAGACCCAATGAGTGAGACCACATCAGAAATCCTCCAGGAAGTAATGAATGGTCACGGGGTTGGTAGCCAACTCTGGAGGATTCTACAGTCTCTGGGAGTTGACCATAACTCAAGCTGCTCGTGCTTACTGTTAGCAGATGTAATGAACGAGCTAGGTCCCAAGGGTTGTGTAAGAGAGCGAGAGAAGCTCTTGGACTTGATGAGGAAGAACCAAAAGAAGTATGGATGGTATCACCACTTCAAGGCTGGAGTAAACGCTATCTTATTGGGCTGGGCTTTTCAACTTAATCCACTAGATCCATTACCAGGACTCTTGGATAGAGCCATCAGCTTGGCAGAGGAGCAGCTATGCCAGTCTGGTCCTATGGCGTCGTAACTATACCTAGTCGAATCTCTAGCGGTCTGCTAGAAACCACTCTGAAGTATCTTGCTAACGCAGGGTTCCCAGAGCCTAGACTCTTCATTGATGGGTTCCCTAACGAAGCGTTGCCAGACTTCGCTAAGGTCTTAGCCGTCACTTGCCGCAATCCGGCCTTCGGCACCTTTTGCAGTTTCTACCTGGGAGTCAGCGAGCTATTCTTAAGGAATCCCAAAGCTGACTTCTATGCCCTGTTTCAAGACGACTGCATCTGCTGCCGCAACATCCGCCAGTACCTTGAGCAGTGTACTCTTCCAGAGAGGTCGTACCTGAATCTCTACACCTACCCTAACAACGAGCGTGGGGATGTTAAGGGCTGGTCCTTCAGTAACCAACTTGGCAAGGGAGCCGTGGCTCTGGTCTTTGTACGGGAGGTTCTGGTAGACCTACTCAGAAGCCCTAATTGGGTCAACATTCCACTGTTCAATGATCACCCTAAAGAGGGTTGGAGAAAGGTTGATGATGGGGTTATCGTAGAGGCTCTAAGGAAGTGTAATGTTAATGAGTACGTTCACCTTCCATCTCTAGTCCAACACGACAACACAGTTAGAAGTTCCCTAGGTCACGTAAAGAGTCCTCAGGCCAACACGTTTCCCGGAGTTGACTTTGACGCTTTGTCCCTACTAGGAGCAGCAAATGCAAGCAGATGACTATTACAGCCCACTCAAGATCTTTCATCACAGGGAGTGGCTGGACAAACTCAGAGCCGGTGTTAATCCTTCTCCAATCTTCGTACAGCTAGTACCTACCAACAGATGCAACCAAGACTGTCACTTCTGTGCCTACAGAATGTCTGGGTACTCTTCCAACGAGAGGTTCCAGGAAAGGGACCAGCTTGACTGGGACAAGCTAAAGGAGATAGTCCAGGACTGCAAGGACATGGGAGTTAAGGCCATCGAGTTGACTGGTGGCGGCGAGCCCACGGTACACAAGAACTTTCTAGACCTGTGCAGGCTAATCTTGGACAGTGGAATCGATCTTGGTCTTGTTACCAACGGATCTGTCTGGTCTGACAGGCATACGGAGGTACTGTCCAAGGCTCTATGGGTTAGGTTCTCTGTAGACGCAGGTCGCCCAGAAACCTACGCCAGTATGAGAGGTTCCACTGTCAGGACTTATACAAGAGTAAGGGATGCTATCAGTTCCATGCCTAAAGACGGTCCAGTGGTAGGTGTAGGGTTTGTGATTAACCGCGAGAACTACAAGGAAATAGAGGAGGCCGCTGACGCAGCTTTTGCAGACGGGGCAGACAACATCCGCTTCAGTGCTGTTTTCCAGAACGAGGGAACGAAATACTTCGATGGATTCATAGCTGAGGCAACTGCCTCCTGCAACAGAGTGGTGGAGAAGTACAGGTCCACAAGGATGAAGGTGTTTGACCTGTTCCTGGACAGAGTCGGTGACCTGGGGCATGGTCCTCCAGACTATACGTTCTGTGGATTCCAGCAAGCCTCTACTTACATTGGTGCAGACTCTAACGTCTATCGCTGCTGCATCTTGGCCTACAGTCAGCGAGGTATGTTAGGGTGCATACTGGTGAGACGCTTTGCTGACGTGTGGAAGTCGTTAGACTTCTCCACCTTTGATGCCCACGGTTGTCCTCGCTGCATGTTCAACGCTAAGAACCGAACCATTGCCTATGCTCTAAACCCTAACCCTGCACACGTGAACTTTCCGTGATCAACCCAGCGGACAATCTCCGAGACCTCTACACTTGCCTGACGGTAGCCACTTCAGACTGCGAGTCAGTCCTGGACTTGTGCTGTGGTTTCGGCGAAAAGCTGGCTTGCACTAGAGCAGGGTTCAGGGTTGGTGTAGATATCCACAAGCCTTACCTAGACGTGGCTTGCAAGAAATGGGGGAACCGTATTTACTTCGTTTGGGAGGATGCCCTTAGCTACGCTTTTAGCTGTGCCTACCCGTTCGATGGGATCCTACTCATAGATGCCATTGAGCATCTGGAGAAGCAGCGTGGTCTAGACCTGATCTCCAGGTGTCAAGAAATAGCCAAGAGGCGACTGATCGTATTTACTCCAGAAGGTGTGTGCCCGCAAGATCACGATACGTACGAAATGGGTGGTGACTATGCACAGACTCACAAGTCCACCTGGACTGCTGAGGAAATGAGGACTCTAGGGTTTAAGGTAGCCCTCTGGGAAAACTGGCATCCAGGTACAGAAGGAACATTCTTTGCGATTTGGGAACCTTAGTCCATGATTAGCATGAAGCGTCAGTGGGTCGTGCAGATAGACGTTACCAACGCCTGCAACAGAGCTTGCAGTAATTGCACGAGGTTGATTGGTCATACCGATGAGACGTTCTATATGGATCCCGACTACTTCCGGCATACCGTGAAGTGCCTGAGGAGGTTTCCCACTCACAGCCCGCCCAGCCTATACGTGGACGTGCCGAACAAGATGCTAGGCATGATCGGTGGCGAACCCTTGATGCACCCGCAGTTTGAAGAGTTGGCCAAGATTATGGAAGAGGAGATTCCTTGTAGAGAACACCGAGGACTGTGGACGGGTTTCGTATGGCAGAGGACTAGGTTTGCTGAGTTGATCGAAAGGGTCTTCGGGTATGTGAACAATAACACTCACTCCACAGAGTGTTACCACTCACCGATCCTAGTGGCCATCAAAGACGTGGTTCCAGATGAGGCCACTCGCAAGTCCCTGATCAGCAACTGCTGGCTGCAAAAGATGTGGGCTGGAACCGTAACACCCAAGGGTCTGTTCTTCTGTGAGGTAGCGGGAGCCTTTGACTTCGTTATGAAGGGGCCAGGAGGTTTGCCGGTAACAGAGGACTGTTGGGAGAGGCCCTTGTCGGACTTCCAGGAGCAGATAGATCGGTGGTGCCAGGGATGTGGAGTACCTCTGCAACTGAAGGGCAGGCGGGACACCGAGGAGGTAGACGACATCAGCCTCAGCAACCTAGCTCTTCTTTCAGAGAGTTCGCGGATAAAGGTTAGGAAGTATAACCTAGTGACAGGTCTTCAGGAGAGAACAGGTAAACCTTGGGAGTACCTGAAATGACTCACGTATGGACGTATTGGGAAGGGCCGATGCCGGAGTACATTAGCATCTGCCTCTGGTCCAGTAGAATGATCTGCTCGAGCGGCCTGGAGTTTACCTGTGTTACTCCAGAGAATGTGCGGACGTTCTTGCCACCTGGAACAATCCATGAGAACTACTTGAAGCTCCAGCAACCAGCCCTTAGAGCTGATTGTGTGCGGGCGGCTTTGCTGGCAAGGTACGGAGGCTGGTGGTGGGACGCTGATACGGTAGGCATCAACTATCCAAGCAAGTCCATAGTCAACCCGGAGTCTGCTCTGTATATGATCTGGGACAAGGCTCCTAGGAGAGTTCTAAATGGCTACATCTACCTGCCACCCGATTCCACGATAGCGAAGGTATGGCTAGGCGCTGTTAACCGAGCCCTGATGGATGACTACGAGCATATCGATTGGTGTTCACTCGGAGAGGGAGTGTTGACCAATCTATTGCCAGAGTTGGGAGCAGTGCAGATAGACCGCAGCACGTTCCTACCCATAGACATAGATAGCTCTGTGGGCTTGTTTTTTGGTGAGGAGGACTTCCATAAGTACCTAACCCATCACACTGTCTGCTTCGGGCTTAACCACTCTTGGTTCATGTACCACAAGTTTGAGGCTATGAGCCTTCCAGCCTGCGAGTGGCACAAGAGTCCGCTGCTAATCCACAGGCTCTTGGAACATGCTAGGAGGTTGCTATGAAAGCCTCTATTTGCATGTCTACTTTCTACAGAGAACCTCGAGTATTGCAGAGGACACTTAATAGTATCTTCAAGCAGGAGGTTCCGTTTGAGTTTGAGGTGATCATAGCAGACGATGGAGCCTCTGATAAAGAGCAGACTGCCAGAAAGATCTGTGAACGCTTCCCTGTCAAGTACATACCCATTGAGCGGGACAACGTCAAGCGTAATCCCTGCGTGGCTAGGAACGTAGCCTATAGAGCAGCTACGGGCAGTGTGATCATTGCCCAATCCGACGAGGTAGCTCATGTCAGCCCTAACGCCATAGAGACCTTGGTGATAGAGCTAGAGCTAAAGCCCAAGTCCTTCATCATCGCCTCCGTTATTGCCTGTGGGCCTGACGGTAGTGAATGGTCTGCTTACACCGGCAGATGGTATCGAAACGGGAATCCTCAACCCTACCAGTCAAGGCTTGTTCCGTTCTTCTTCCTTGGAGCCTTGTGGAGAAGAGACCTGTACGCCGTTGGTGGTAACGACGAGGAGTTCGTAAGCTACCAGGGATACGACGATGACTGGTTTGCCAGATGCTTGGAGAATGGATTAGGTCTAAGGGCCGTTTATGTGGACTCAGTCGTGGGACACCACCAGTATCATGAGTGCCACGACACCAAGGAGAAGTACACGCTCTCCAAAGCCTTTTATAGAAGGAAGTGCGAAATGGCTCAACAGGAGAATGTTTGGAGGGCTGCTGGAGGTCCTTGGCCTTACGAGGAGTCGTTTGCCTCTGCCTATAAGAGCGGCGGTGATTGGAGCGGCCACGAGTCCGGTAGTGGTGAGGGGTCTTCCATCAAGGCCACTGAATCCATAAGGGTTATGCTGAAGAACCTGATAGGGCTGCTGGACCTCAAGTCCATCCTGGACATACCTTGTGGAGACTTTAACTGGATGAGATGGGTGGAGCTAGGTGACGTGAAGTACCTGGGAGCCGACATCGTCAAGGAGCTAGTTCTGCAAAACCAAGAGAGGTTTCCAGGTAGAGAGTTCTTGTACCTGAACCTGCTAACGGAAAACCTGCCGACGGTAGACCTAGTTCTTTGCAGGGATTGCTTCGGGCACATGTCCTTTGAGGACTGCAACCGAGCCCTTGAGAACATCAAGCGTAGCAAGAGCAAGTACCTGCTGATGACAACCTTTTGGAACCATGCTAACATGGACGGTAGGACAGGTCCTAGTTGGCACGCTAGGTCCATGACCAAGTCACCCTTCAACCTGCCACCACCCATGCTGACCGTGGACGAGTTGTGCCAGGAAGTCTATCCAAAGTACGCAGACAAGAGCTTAGGCTTATGGGAGGTTGCCAAGTTATGAACAGCATCGTAGTCTGTGTGGAGTTCGACGATTTCCTAGCTCTTACTTTGCCAAGGAACAGGCGGCACTTTGGGCGGACGCTGGTAGTTACCTCCTGTGCTGATGTTTCCACTCAGAAGCTGGCTCTGGAGAACTCCTGCGAGTGCTTCGTTACGAACTCGTTCTATGAACGTGGGGCGATGTTCAACAAGGGCTCGGCCTTGGAGAAGGGCCTGGACGTTCTCGGCAGGGAGGGCTGGATTTGCATCTGGGATGCAGACATTGTCATGCCGAACTCCATAGAGTTTGACAAGTCAGAGGAGTGCCTCTATACAGCCCTACGCAGAACCCTAGACTTCCCGCAGGACTTCAACGACAACCTGGACTGGGAAACCGTTCCTGTTACTGGTCTCGAGTGCGAGTACCCTGGATACTTTCAACTGTTCCATGTCTCAGCAGCTAGACAAAAGCCTTGGTACGAAACAGACTGGACGCACGCGGGCGGCTGTGATGGCAGCTTCCAGCACAGGTTCAAGAGGTTGGCTAGACCACCCTTCAACGTCCTGCACTTAGGCCCGAGCGTAGACGAAGCTCCACTATTCCATTTGAGAATAGGAAACAACTGGTGCGGCAGGACCACTCCCAGGTTAGACGGTAAACCACTGTCGCCAGATGCTAGGCTGCATCAAGTGGCCTCTATTTCAGAGAGTAGAAGGGTAGGTTGTGGCACAATGAATGAGAAGCTGAAATGATTTCAAAGCGTATGGCGTTCTTCTGGGTTGGTCGCATGTCTTGGCTAAGGTGGCTGACCCTCAGTAGCTTCGTTAGGTTCAACCCAGACTGGGAGGTTGTGCTTTACACAGCCGACAGTGAGTTTGTCGGGTCAAAGCATTGGAAGTCTGACAACGACGACGATAGCTCCTACGAGGGGCCTGACTATTGGGAGCATATTCCAAAGCAGGTCATCGTCAAGAAGTTTGTACCACCTTCCGTAATGAGTGCTGCCCAGATGTGTGATCTGTTCCAGTGGTGGTACTTGGGCACAGAGGGTGGGTTCTATGCCGACATGGACATCCTGTGGCTCCGGCCTTTCGATGAGACTTATAGAACCTGTCTAAACTCTAACGCTGTGTTCTGCCTAGAGGGTACACTCCTAGCCATTGGCCTTGTAGGCTCTACACCGGATTGCCCACTGTTCAGGGCTATCTATAGCGGAGCCGAGATAGAGTCCAATGCCGACTATCAGCACTATGGGACTAACCTTGTCTACAGAGTGTTCGAGATTGGCTATGGTAAACCTCATCCCGGCAAGAAGTTTCTTAACCTAGCTAGAAGGATCTACCCGAATCTGCAAATAGAGGAGATCCCGCAGAATACGGTCTATCCATTTATCTGGGATGAGGCCGACAAGATCTTTGAGAGAAAGCTGCCTGTGCCTAACAGTTCTGTAGGAATCCACTGGTTTGGAGGAGGGCCAATCCCTAACAAATGGAACAGGTTATTGACCGAGGACTCCTGGACAAGCTACGACAACACTTTCACTGCCAGATTGAATAGGATCTGCAAAGTTGAAGGTAACTTTAATCTATCCCCCACAGCAGTCGCGTCCTGACATTCCCCACAAGCCAGAGGCTTCCCTAGCTTATCCTTATCTGGCTGGGGGTCTACTAGACCTTGGTGTAAGTGTCAGTATCTATGACGCCTGTGTAGGGAACAGTAAAGATCCTGAGGACGTGTTCTACAACTCTGTGGACCTCCCTAGTGGGCTACGCAGATACGGGGTTTCAGACGACAGGATCTTAGAGGAGGTTAGCGACAGTGACCTAGTTGGCATCACTTCCATATTCACTGCTCAGGAAACGATGGCCCTGTACGTCGGCAGGCTCATCAAGAAACATTTTCCAGACAAGGTCTTGGTTTGTGGCGGCACCAATGCCAGAAGCAGACCTAGGATGTTCATCAAGTCTGGGTTTGACGTGGTCTGTATGTCTGAGGCCGACTACAGCATCCAAGCCATCGCCTACGCAGTAGAGAACCACAGGCCGACTAGAAGGTTCTACCGGCAACCACTGATCACCAACCTGGACCAGCTTCCCATGCCAGCTTGGGAGCTACACCAGAACGATCGGTACTGGCAGTTAGGAAAGCCTCACGGTTCAGCCCAAGGTGAGGGCTTCAAGTACGCTCCCATCATGACCTCTAGAGGATGTGTGTTCAGGTGCAGCTATTGCCACATCTCAGGAGAGCAAGGCATCTGCAAGTTTCGTGTCAAGTCCTTGGACAGGGTTTCCTTAGAGTTGGAGAAGCTTCGCACCCTGGGTGTAGAGAACCTCTTCATTGAGGACGACACGCTATTCGGGAACAAGCCCAGGGGCCTTGACGTCTTGAGGCTAGTCCAGCAGTTCAGCTTTAAGGTCTGGGACATCAACGGCGTCAACATTGCCCACCTGTTCAAAGGCAGCGAGCCAGACCAAGAAGTCCTGGACACTCTTCAGGCTTGTGGCTTTGCAGCCCTGACCATTCCAGTAGAGTCTGGTAGCCAGAGGATCCTGGACAAGTACGCCTCCAGGAAGTGGCAGGTAGCCAGATACGACATATCGAAACTCATCAAGGGTCTGAACAGCAGAGGCATCAAGGCAGGCGTGAACTACATGCTGGGCTATCCAGACGAGACCCTAGAGGAGATGCAGTCAACCATCGCTCTAGCTCAGAAGCTAAGAGACGCTGGGGCGAACAGTTCAAACTTCATGATCGTTATCCCACTGCCTGGAACTGCCATCTATGACATGGCTATTAGGGAGGGGTATCTGGATCTAGACTTTAACCCAGATACGTTCAACTGGAGGCAAGCCAGCATGAAGAATACAACCGTGCCAGCAAGTCAAATAGAGGAGATGCAAGCCGAAGCCTACGCCAAGCTAAACTAGGCTGTTTGGCGTAATGCCCAACAAGGCCCCTAGCTACCCTGTAGGCGAGCGCAAGCCGTAACAAGGTGCAGCTAGGCCACTAACTACCAGCGCTCGGCTACGGGCCTGCTAGGGGCTTTAATTGGCATACTACCTTTGGGGGTAAGGTAGGCAGCGCTCTCGCTCGGGTCCTGCTCCGCCCGTAGCTTGAGAGCGCTGCCCTACCGTTCTGCTACTGTTTACCCTCCAGCTTGATCCTGTCGTAAACTTCCTGTCTATGCACTGGCATCTCTTTCGGGGCCTCGATGGCTATGCCCACCTTGTCTCCCCTAATGTAAGAGATAGAGATCCTGATGTTGTCACCAATCATGATCGACTCGCCAGCGTGTCTACTGAGAACTAGCATCTTGAACTCCTTTACGATCTGGTTCTGACCCTGTCTCATCAACTATCCCTAGATCATAGGCCTCCTCTAGAGACAACTCTCCATGATGGAATGCACTTCGTGCGTCTTCTGTATCAATCGTTTGATCCAAGAAGTCGTCAGCCATATCTCCCATAACTTACTCCTTCGTTGTAGGAAGTGAAGACCGGAGACCTAAGTAGATCGGGAACCGTGGAGCATCTCTAACTCCTGTGGGCTGGGACTTGTACTTGACAATCATACCACGTAGGAACTCTCTACAGTTCCAGAGAACCTTCCTGGTCTCATCGTCAAAGCCCGATCCTATGTTGAATATCACGCCACTGTGAATGTCAATCACTGTTAGTGATCCCAATGTGTCCATTGGAATGAGATTGGCCTTGTGGGAGCTACGCTTGGTCCTGCCGAGCTCATCCAGCTTGGCCTCATTGGCGTTGTGCATCTTCTCCTCGACACCTATGATAACGGCCTCAGAATCTGAGAACCGTTTTATCTTGAGCAGCCACCCCTCCTTCTCGGTGCTGCGTCCGAACTTGTAAGGACCGTAGGGGTCACGAACCATCACACCTTCAAAGCCTAGTGATAGTACGTGATGCTCGTACTCCTCCAGTTCTTCTGGGGTACTCATTCGGTCTGGTAGTACCAGTCGTACTGGATCACTCGGAGTGGGACTCTTGCCGAATTGGTCGGCCAGTCTAGTAACCCTTATGTCGTATCCACACGTAGGGCTAGTTGCCAACCAGTCAAATACTTGATACTCGAAGTCAGGTGCTCCATCCCTGGACATGATGGCAGAACTGGTCTGCTGGAAAGTGCCCTCAGGTACGACCAACTCCCCGTCAAAGCCTACGGGGCAGATACTTTCTAGCTTGCCCCTAACGTACTCGTTGGGAATCGGCTTGAAGTTTCGGCTGACGGCAACCTTTCGATCGCCTTGCTGAATGATAAGACACCGAATGCCATCCAGCTTAGGCGTCGCCAGCACTGGATACTTCAGCTTGTTGATGTCCGAACATTTCCCCGCTAACATGGGTTTCTCGATCATCTGGTTTCCTTCCAAACTTAACGGAAATTCCCTTGAGACCTAGCTTCTCGGCTAGGCCCCTAGCTTCCTCTAAACTCTTGACTAACCCCTGATCTGTATGCAACTCTAGGCTCCAACTAGAGGCATATACGGTAAGGTACTCTGGTCCTGAGTTGATTCTGGAGTGAGTAAAGGCTTTGCTCTCCTCCAGTTCGTTTGGGACGCGTACCGAAACGTCCTCTCCGTTCAACACCCTAAGCTCGCGCTCGAGCCTCCTAAGCTGCTCCTCAAGGATCCGGGTCTGTAGAGACTTCATCGCCAGAGTCCTCCAACTTCTGAAACTTCTTTACAGTTTTCATAAAGATCTCTGGAGGATCTTCGTCCTGAAACCAAACGTGTGGCGTCTTGTTCTCCTTGATTGTGTGAGCTCTGAGGGCCTCCCTATTCTCTGGTGAGAAATGGGTTTCCTTCACATATAGAAAGTTCTCCGTGTCCTCCGGGTGCATTATGTAGATCTTCATATTATCTCCGGGAGATGTTAATCGCGTGATAGGTGTTGCCAGTGCGTTCATCCGTGACCTCCGTCATGGTCACGTGGCAGTAATCCCTGACCATGCCGTGGACGATGTTCTTCCGCACCGTACTCTGTACGGCTCTAGGAGCACAGCGTACTGCGAGGTTGACGATTCGTCCAATCTTGATGGCCAGATCCTTAGCGTCGATGCCTGGATTAGCCGCCGTCAGATCATTGATCAAAGCCACCACTTCCTTACGACCTTCTTCTGCAATCTCTAAGTAACGAGCCATGACTTGCTCCTTTCAGTTGGATCTAGCTGCATCTGCCTTCGGACCGTACACTGCCATTGGACCATCCACTGGATCTAGAACAGTTCCTCTTTCATCCTCGAACCAGACATGGGTTACGTCATAGATCTCCTTTATGATCTTTCTGGTAAGCTCCCTATCGAACTCCGTCACAGACAGGGCTTCGCCACATTGCATCCCGATAGCATCCGCTGTGTAGTATCTCATGTTACACCTTGTACCTTGAAATTTCCCCATCCTCGGTGATAACCGATACAAGGAACTTCCTGGAAATAGATCCGTCCTTGCGTACAACGTCTACGTACTGACCCATCTTTCCGCTGGGACCGCGTACGACCCATTTTCCGGTCACCTTATCCATGGACCATGTGAACTCTCCTTCCGGTGGGCTTGAGGGTGTCGGTGGAATTACAGTTGGAATCTCTACTGGAATCGGTGTGGAGGCAATGATGTACTCCACATCCAAGCTATCATCTCCTGTAAAGGTAGGACACTCTGTTATGTCTAATTGTAGCTTGGCTCTGGTAACTGCGACGTAGACCAGCTTCTTGATGGCGTCGTCGCACTTGCTAAGGGTTGGGAAGTCGCTGGCAAGTGCGACTGTATCCCACTCACGTCCTTTGGCCTTGTGAGCCGTGCTGATGATAAGATCCGCATCCTTTTCCTGCGGCATGTTCTTCAGGGCATCCTTGATCACCTTGGCCCCGAAGGTGTCAATCAGCTTAACCATCAGCCGCAGGTCTTCACCCTCGTCCTGTTTGCTGTACTCCTGCACTTCTGTCCAGGAAGCAAAGCAGGCAAGCTCTGGGTGAGAGGTAGGCTTCAGTTTCTGTAGGCACTCAGCAGCTTCTACGAAGCTGATGACGTCTGAGCCGCCACCAACCAGGAAAGGTCGTAGACCGTTGCCAATCGCTGTGAGGAGCTTGGTCACTGCCATCGCATTGGTTCTGCAAAGGATGGCAACCGGATTCGCAATCGGTCCAACCACGCTCGGTATGCTCGGTAGACCTTTGAGCCTTAGAGGCGTCGGCTCATCCAACGTCTCAAGCACGGCATTGGCTACCTGAGCAATCGCCTCGCCAAAGCGAAAGCTCTGGCTTAAGAAGCAGCGTGGCGCGTCCGGAAAGAAGGACATCGCGTTGATGGCTCCACGCCACTCATAGATCTGCTGGGCACTGTCGCCAACCAGGATCACTGGACACTTCTGCCGTCGTAGGATGTCCAGCATTACTGGCGCAGTGTCCTGAGCCTCATCCAGTAGGATGTAGTCAGCAGAGATTACTGGATCGCTCAACTGCCAGATCTTGACGTAGTGGTCGTGTCCAAACGTCAGTTGCCCATCCTTGTCGCACAGGTCCTTCCAAGCCTTCAACGCAAAGGGCAGCAGGTATTCCCTGACCTTCTTGTTGTTGGTGTAGGTTCTCCTTTCATCCACAGGAGCGTCGATACCATCGATGTAACGAAAGTGATCGACCTTCAGTTCCATGTCTGCCGACTGGCAGAATCGCCGAATGGCGTCCAGCACCTTACCTGCCAGGAAGCCCGGAGCAATTCGCCTGGTCTCATCACCAAGCTCAAACTCGAAGGCTTCCAGTTCCAGCATCCTTGCCACCTGCTCACTCTTGATCCTTGGTCGGTTGAGCTTGTGAGCATACTGCTTTCCTACAGCCTGAAAGGCAAGGCTGTGAGTCGTGTTGCACTGTACTCGAGTCCCATGGAACTTGGGTTTCGTCTCGGCTACCAGTGCTGAATTGAAAGCTGTGTACTGTCCACGACCTTCCATGACGTCTGCTAACATTCGCAGAGTCGTGGTTTTTCCAGTACCTGCTCCAGCTTCAATTATCAGACACTTCTTAACTCTACCTCCCTCAACCAAGATGACTTGCTGCTCCTTGGTTGGCTTCTTGTCACTCTTTGGTCCTGTGGGCGGTTTCAGCCTCTCTATTATTGAGGCTGTCTTCGTCTCACTTGCCACCACTTTCCTGGCAGTAGGGACACACTCTGGACACACGTTCCAGTTCCCTATTGCTCGGGGCCTGTTTGTCGGCTGTCCACAGATCTGACAGTCAACTGGTTGTTTCTTAGGCATGACACTGATCCCTCTTAATGACCTTTGATCCTTCTCAACTCTGTACTAAATTCTAATGTTCCCCAATCAAGAACTTCCTGAACTCCTAGCTGCACACTTTTCGCTCCGAAAACTACTGGATCTTCTGCGGATCCCTTCACTGCCGAGCAGTTGCAGAACTTGATCCAGTTAGCCTTGGTGAACTTCCACAATTCACCGTCAAGTAGAACATACATCGTAACCTCCTTCTAGTAGAGTGTCAATCAACACTGCACACTGCCGCAGCAGATCTTTCCAGGATCCCTGCGGGAGTTTGAAGTGTTACATGCCGTACCTACTGTGAGGGAAAGCCTTCTTGCAGATCTGCTCCTGCCTCTTGCGAGGCTGCTTCTCCAACCACTCCACAGCCTCGTTGTCTCCGCCGTGGGACATCGGATATCCTCCAGTGAATCCGCAGGATGTAACCGACTCGATTACTTGGGATCTGGTCATTACAGCCCGCTCGATGCTCTTGGCTTCCCCACAGTCAACCATGCACTGAAGGGTGTCCGGTCCAATCGCCTGCCATGTGGCATCCAGTGCGCGAATGGCTCGTTTCTCCATGTCGTCTGTCATCTGTCAAGTCTCCCTTTGAATTGATTCACAGCATCAAAGAAGTTTTCGCTGTAGTGCCCGAACTCGGTACTACCGTCTGGAAAGAATCTCCAGGAGACATACTCTCCATCAGGTCTACCTCCCTTGTTCCAATGGCAAAGAACATAAATGTTTCCGCAGCGGCTCTCCATTCCTGTTAGGACTACCGCTCCGTTTTCTAGAATGGTTCCAGGTTTTGGAATCATGATGGCCTCCGGCTCAGTCTACGAGGGGGCTCTCTGCGAACAGGCTGCTCCTCTGGAAGAAGAGGCTGTGCTAACGGCTCTTGCTCACAGGGGTCAATTGGTCTCACTTGTATGTCTCCGTCCATGTTGATACCGAATCCCATCAAGTTGGTCGTGATAGCCATGCGGCCTCTAACGACACCATCCACTACTAGTTCGTAATACTGAATCATCTGATCGGACCTCCCTGAAAGTAGTCCTCAAACAAGTGTCGAACTTCTTTACTCACTGGACTGTTGCACGGTCCACTCACCTGAACTATAGCTCCGGCTCTCGTTTCGATTTGGCCCAGAGCTATCGGCTTTCCACCTCCGTTTCTAAGAACCAGTAGCACACTGGTCCTCTTGTCTATGGGATCGTGGTAGTTGGCAGCACAGTTATGAAGAGCCACCCCAATCTCCACGAGCTCACCGTAAGTCCTAACTGGACCAATGGTCGTTTCACCAACCTCCACAGTTGGGAACCTGTCTACCCAATCGTAGACGTACTCTTTGGGAACCGTCGGCACCCAAGGATGGCCCCATCTCTCACGATTCGCGGCGTCTATAGCCTCGATCGTAGCGAACAGCCTTTCTGGTGGCATGGCTAAGACTTGATCAAACTCTTCGTCACGAAGTCTGGTGACCTCGTCCAGTCTGCCCATTCTGTTCTCCACCCTAAACCAGTCTCTGTACCTCCAGATGTACTCCAGGAGTCGCTTGATCTCCAGGCGCTTCTCCTTGGACTTCCAATACCATTTAGATGGAGTTAGTATCCCCTGCGACGTACCATAGCCTAGAGCTATGATATAGTCTGGAGGAACTATCGCCAGATCATTGACTTGTTGCAGAACCGTCTGCAAGTCAAACTTCCAGAGGATGAAGAAGTCCTTTCCCCTTTTGTACTTCATCCAAGTCTCCCTGACGTAAGGATCCTCGCAGAAGCAGAACTCGAGGTTATCTCTGTGAGGAACCTTCTTGTCACCAAAGATCCTGGTGTAGTTGTCGGCAGCTTTGACTGCCCGAAGATAGAACTTCGGCTGTGCAGCTTTGATGTGCCGATAGAGAATGCCTGCTGGAATGCAGTCCTTGTCCAACTCATCCAGCGTTACATTCCCTCTACAGGTGTTAGACAGAATCATCAGGAACCTCTCAATAGAGGTATCAATCCTGTTCCCTCCAGCCCAAGCTCTGAGCTTTCCATTCTTAAGAGTCGGTTCTAAAGAAGGAACACGGCTATGCCATACAGACTCTGCTGCTGCGATAGCCCATCTCACGGACAGCTCTCTACTGTGTCCGCGTTCCCGAGCCTTCTTGTAGTTCTCGATCATCTTAACGGCATTCGGCAAGAGTGCATGATGCCGTCCGATGTCGTTTACCCAACGAGGCTTGCCTGAAGACAAGCATGGAGTGCTCCAAGGCATTACAAATCCTCCGCAGAAAGAACTGCGATCACAGTGGACATGTCTGAAGCCAACCCTCTTGGTGATACAGGGTGATCTGGCACCTTCTTGTGAGTGTTGTTCGGTCCATAAACCAGGATCACCCGCTGTCCTAGATATGAACTGTCCAGCATCTGGCACTCCAGCATGAACCATCCAGTAGGACGATAGTCACGCTTCTGCCTCAGCAAGATCTCTTTGAGACCTTCTGGAGTTTGCTCCTGTCTGTCGCAATACAGTTTTGCGAACTCATCGAACTTCACTTGCTTCATTTCCTTTCCCCTAAACTAAGGTTACCGAACTCTACCAAGAGCCAACCGAGGCTCACACTCCCTCGGTTGGTTGCTTGGTCAGTTAGGTCGCTTGAATGTCAGGTGAATGTTGAAACTGTTCGTCTTGGCACCATCAAAGAGCCAACCATCGTTTCTCATACGAGCGATGAATCTTTGTACGTTCTCCTCCTCTTCCAACTCGGTTGGGGGTCGTGGAATCACTATGACCTTGGTCGTGTAATCCTGATCCACTCGAGCCTTGCAGGGATTTTCTTCCAGACACTTATTCCACATGTCTGTTTCCTTTTGTGTAATTCCCGGTCCTGCCGGAGCAGACTGTGCTAAGACCAGTCGCTTTGTGCTTTCCACGAACTTGCAGGCTTCGCAAACGCCGCAGCGAATTGTGATCATGATGCTCTTCCTATGCTGACGTTGAATTGAGCACAGAAGCTTCGCTTCGGGTTGGGTAACTCGATTCCGTCCAGTGTGTCAATGTCAAATGGCTCACTGGCATTGCCGAGAGGGGCTGGCATCGTTCTGTACCACCACCACTTGACTCCATCACCATCCACATACTCCGGACAGTTCTCGTCCAAGCCTGCACAGGCTTTGGAGAAGTCACTGGTCATGTAGTCCTTCCAATCTCCATCACCCGGCTTGATGAGCCACCTTTCCAACTTGCCCTCATCAGCGGCCTCATCAAAGGCATCCTGAAGGTTAGAAGCAAACACGATGCACACCGGGAATCCATGGTCGTGAATCAACCACGGCACAACCTTGTGTGGATTGGACTCACCATCCGGAATCCAGTTGTCCAGATTCACGACATCGCTGTCAGAGAACTGGATTTCCCTGAACTTACTCATACTCACTGTTCTTCTCCTCTGTAGATCTCGTCCGCATCACCGGACTCGTCTGTATGGAGGTAAAGCTTCTGTCCACATGAACAGTAAGCGAATCCCTCCTTTACCTCCAGGATACCTTCAACAGCCCAATAGGTCTCACCGCAGGAGTCGTTCGGGTAGAACTTCCCGCAGTTGTGACACCAGAATCCTGCCCCTCCACACCAGAGCCGATTGTCTTCCTTGATCGATTCCGTGCATTCCTCTGCACAGGCAAGGTTCTTCCTGCCGCAGAATCCACAGATCTCATCAGGACCTTCGGCTGGTCCACAGTGAGGGTTCATGAACCACTCTTCTCTAGTAGTCATTGGCATCTCCTTAGGTCTACTACGCTTCTCTCAGAGACTTCCCAACCGAAGGATCACCACCGACCATGCGTCCACGTGCTCTCCTTGAGTTCGGACATCTTGTAGATCAAGGCCGGTTCTTTGAGGTACAACCCGTCCTCCGGATCCTCGTGCAGTTCCCAGTCCACGAAGGCTGCACTGTCGTATCGCAGCATGTCTTCCGGAAAGGAAAACAAGCCTCGGGCAACTCCGATGTGAACCCATCGGTACTTGACCGGACACTTCTTCAGGTCTGTGATCGGCAACCAGACGGCAGTCGCCGCTTGCGAGGGCACCATCCGCACGTAGATCTGTGCATCCGGTGCGTCGCTGGTCGGATAGGAAACCGTCTCCACTATCCGTCGTCTCTTGCTGGTTGGCAACTGAACCGTCGCCAACTCCCAAGGTTTCCACCTACTGTCCATCAGCGTTCTCCTGACTGGCTGGAATCAAGACTTCCATCATGTTCCAGATGAGGTCATTGTAACCGATGATCCCTTCCCACTGAAGGAATCTCTCCAAAACCTCTCGGGGCCGCATGTTGGCGATATCTTCCTCCGTGTACCCAGCATCATCCAGGGAATCCACGACCATCATTGGTAGTCTTTCAACGTCGATCATATTGACATCTCCTAAGCTAAACCGAACACTAGAAACACAGCCCTCACGGTAGGAATCGCACCTACTCTCGATCGCGTCTGTGAGGGTTAGCCCATCTTTACGAGTTTACCAGACTCTGGGCTGTAGCATGGGTCACCTCCTTTCATTTCGTTGCGCTTAGGGGATGCAACGAAACCCATCAAAGGAGTCTGCTGGCAGAGTCAACCACCAGCAGACTTGACCTCATGCTTACTCCTGGGCCTTGGCCTTCTTCAGTTCCTCACGACCCTTGGCCGTGATCTTGAACCGCTTCCCTCGCACCCCCTCCTCCGGCACGAGCTCTTCGAGCAGCCCGCCTTCCACGATCTGGGGCAGCTTCTTGCCCTTCTGGATTCCAGTGCTGTCGGCGATCTCACTGGCAGTCCGAATGTTGCCGTCATCCATGGCCTCCAGCACCTTGATCATGTTCGGCGTCAAGCCATTGAATGACTTCCGGCCTTCCCCCTTGGCCCTCGCCAGCTTCGGCAGCGGTCCAATCGAGGCCCGGTGCTTCTTGGCATCCTCCAGAATGCTCCACTCCTCGGTGTACTCCAGTTCCCGTTGGGCTTTCGCCACAGCGGCATCGGCCAGAGCGATCTCCTCCTCCTTCTTGGCCCTCTCAGCCAAGGCCAACTTCTTCTCGTTTTCCTTGGCCTCCTTCTTGGAGTTCTTCTCCTTTTTCTCCTTCTCCTGGGCTTGCTTCAGCTCCTTCTTGAGCTCCTCCATCTTCCGCTTGATGGCCTCCTTGGCCTCGTTCTGGGCCTTGGCCTTCTTGACGTTCTCCTCGTCCATCTTCTTCTCCTCGGGGGTCGTGGCGGGCTTCCCAACCGGCAGGGGCTTCGTGGTCCCCTCGGCGGCCTTCTTCTTCTGCTCCTCGGCCTTCTGCTGGTTCTGCGGGTTCTGATTCTTAGCCATCTGTTGCTCCTGCGCTCCTAAGCGCTGTAAACGAAACGAAACACGAAACACAGCCCTCCGCCGAGTAACGACACTCGGTACGATCCTCTCCGGAGGCTCCAAGGATCACTGCCAAAGTGGCAACCCTTGGCAAGCACTGGCAACTAGAGCAAATGCCGTGCCATCACACGTATCCCCTTTCGCTCTTCCATGCGTCAAATGACAAGAGCAACGTCCTCTCTGCCGAGCGACGATATTCGGTGATCCGGTCAAGCAGCTTCCCAAACTCGCAGTCGCTGCCGTACCGATTGAGGAGTTTGTGAGCCAAGAGCTCATCAATCTGAGACCTGGCTATCTCTCCTGCGGCGTGCTGGATTTCATCCAGCGAGGTCCTCATCCTCCGGCTAGGACGCTTCATGACTTCTTCCCTTACTGGCTTCATCAGATGGATCCCTTTCGCGAGTAGACCCCGAGGATCTTCGCGTCCTCGCCACGGTCGTTGAGGTACCTCAAGAGGTCAGACATCTTCGCCGGTTGCGTGACGGCAAAGACGTCGAGGCCTCCATCCACTAACACAAGAACGACGTGATCCAGTTCAACCGGCTCAAAGTCCCGGTCAAATCCGTTGTAAACGGTCTCGGCACCTGAATCTGTCACAGTGAACTTTCTAGGCTTTAGCATCCGAGTCTCCCTTTCCTCCAACTACTTTCCACTGCCCGTAGTCCAACGCTGGACTACCACACTTCTTGCACAGCACATCCCTCCAGAGCTCTTTCGGTCCGGTATAGGTCGCCGGATCCTTGGCTCTCTGGCAATGGCCGCACTCCTGACACTCACGAATGAACCACTTAGTCATACTCTCATCTCCCCAAGTGTCAACCATACTTCAGAGAGGTTCTGCTTGTCTCGCTTAACGTGCAAGATCTTGTATCCGTGTTTCTTGATCCTCATTCCAGCGACGCTAGCGATTCTTTGCTCATCCATACTCTTCCAGCGGTCGTAGACCTCCATGGCTCTGTCCCTGGCTTCCTTCATGGATCCAGCCTTAACCAGATCCGTCCACACGAAGAGTCCAGCTTGAACTCTCACTTTCCAAAAAGAGTCGGTCATCTCACTTCTCCAAGTGAACCAAGAGTCTGTCAACCAGATCCGAGTCGCGGTCGTCGACCTCCGCCGCGTCGTTGAATACCTCCAACGCATGCTCCAGTTCGTCTCTGGTTAAGTTCCCCAGCGGCACTCCCGCCAAGATCTCCTTCAGTTCTGCTACACTCAACATTTTCATCCTAGCACTCCCTAAGCAATCATCGAGGAATCTGCCTCATCAGTGCCGGTAGATCATCTCCGGCAGAGTCAGTCACTCCTGGCTTTCGGCTTTCCTCGCAAGCTCCATCAGGGCACTGGTAATCTGCTCCTCTGTTATTCTAGCCTTTCGGCTCTTTGTGTTGTCGGTCATCTGTACAAAACATCTCAGCCTTCTATTCGTTTTCGCTCTTATCATGTTCTCCGTAACAAACACGGAATTCATTCCACCTAGTTCTCTAACGCTCATAGCTTTACTCCCAACTTTTCCATTCTGGCCGTTACCTCGGCCATCTCTTCATCACTCAAGGTTACTCCAGCCTGCTCGCAGGCTTGCAGTGCTGCCAACAGGGCTTGCATTTCATCCAGTTGCCCTCGCAGCTTCTTCGGCCTGTTCTTCTCTGCAATAAGTTCATTCTGCTTCTCGTTACTCTTATGGTAGCACGCCTGGCATACCGTCGTAACGTTCCAAGTGTCATAACCATTCTGGTTAATCAACAGCCTCGTAGCTTCCACTTCCTCCGCCTCCTCCACTGTAAGGCAAGGCTTGCAGTGGTAGGGGCAGTTTCGGCATCGTCCTATTCGGTACACTTCAGGTGGCATACTACCTGCCCTCCCGTCCTTATTTCCAAATGGTAATATTCTAATCATTCGCTCCACGCCTTACACTGCCTGCGCTGCCTGCTATACGCTGCGCCACTGTGTAGGCAAAAACCAATAGGCGCAATAAAGCCCGTATGGCAAGCCATACGGGCTTTACGTGCGCTGCGCTGTGTTACTTGCCAGCGCTTACCAGCATGTAGTAGGCTGTGCCACCAACGGTAGTACCGTTGTTGCCAACGTAGCCGCCAGTGGTAACGCTTACCACTTGGCCAGCGCTGGCAAGCTTGCGCAATGTGCCGCGCAGTGGTGCCCATACAAGCTTGCCATTGCTGCGCTTGCGCGGCTTAAAGCCGCAAGCTTGCGCTACTTGGCGCAGTGTGTAGGGCTTACCTGCCTGCAAGCTTGCAAGTACTGCGCTGCCTTGCGGCGCTGCCTGCGCTGTGCTGGCAAGCGCTGCCTGCAATGCTGCAAGCGCTGCCTGTTGGGGGCTGGTGGTGGTGCTGGTGGTGGTGCTGGTGGTTGCCATGTGCGTTACCCCTAAGCTGGTGGTGCAGTACCGTTGCTGCCACATTGGCAGCAACCGGCGTAACAGTGGCAACAACCGCAAGCGCTGTGCCAATGGCGCGCAAAATGGCTACAAGTGGCAGCGCGCGCGCACATATATGTTGTGTGCGCGCGCCGCCCCTGCCGGTCATTCACCATACAGACTCATAGAAAGTTTGGATAACATGGAAATACGACTATTGGAAATATCTAGACCTCCATACAAGATCCGTTTGTATGGAGATCTAGGTTAGACTGCTCATCCTTGTGACTTGTCCAAGCTTCCAATGTCAATACCCATCAGGTCACCAAACACTTCCCCAACCGTTGGACAAGCTGCCAACCTTTCCACTCCATCCTGGTCCTTGATTAGATCAAGGGTGACGTCCTCCTCAGCCAACTTCTTGTTTTCTGCGAATTTCCACCAGGATTGGACGATTAGGGCGACCCTTTCCTGGAGAAAAGAGCCTCCAGCAGAGTCCATCAGTTCTGATACAGCTTGTATGAGCAGCTTCATGGACTTGTCGCCAGAAGCGATGGCAGTCCAAAAGCTGCAAGCCTTATCCCACATGTCCCAATTCAGCAAGTCCTCTGTGGGACAGTCGGCCTGGATGTAGCCTGTGCCCTCGGAGTTCTCCCGCTCGCTGCTACTGGACCCCATGAGGTACAGCAGTGCCGCAGCGTATCCAGGACTGGGATAATACTTGAGCTTGTCGTCATTTCCATTCTCCTCGTATATGTGCCGCACGCACTCCAGGAGCTTCGGATGGCGTTGGATGAAGTCCAAGCTCTCGGCATGTGTACGCCTGGGAGCAAAGGCGTTTTCGCTGGCTCCAGTGCGCTGCCAGAGCAGCCTCACAGCATAGTCTGCCATACGGCTGAGCATTTTCAGCTTACGCTTGTCCTTGGACCTGGAGGCGTCCATGTCTCCAAACAGCCCGGAGGCGTAGATGGCATCCGCCAAGCTACGAGGCTTGCCAGTGTTGATGGTGTTAATGCTTTGGATGTCTTCACGTACTCCAATGTTGATGAAGCAGTGAATCTTCGGCTCTTCTCCCCAATGGTGGTACTTGTCCGGATTGTTGAGCCATTCCTGCTCAGCCAGCACTAAGCCGATTAGGCGATGCTTCCCGTCGATCACTAGGGCTGTGCGGCTGATAATGATCGACTCACCGTTCGCCTCGCCGCCATCGCCGTTCCAGTGCCCACCGAGTATTTCGCCCATCCACTGCAAGGCAGTAGCCATATAGAACGGTCGCTGCTTCTCGACGTTAAAGCACTTGGTTGCGACTCCATTGCGGTCCTTCAGGAGAAATTCTGTGTAGGGCTTGTCGGCGTTGTCCGACTGCTTCCAGCCTAGGAAGGTTCGAGCCTGCTCGGCTGTTAGCCAACCTACCTTCCCCTTGAGCTCGGGGTAGATCACCTTACGCTCTTTGGGCGGCGCTGGCTCTTTGGACTGCTTCTTGCTCTTAGCCTTGGACTCTTCCAACTTTTCAACAAACTTCGGCATGTGTTGCTCCTTAACCAAAATCAACTGCACTAGGTACAAACTGTTCCCTTTCGTCCAACTCTTCCTGAGGAACATCCTCAGGTTCTACTGGCTGTGCTGAAAGCGTTCTCCTTTCTTTGAGTTCTTCTTTTGTCAGGTACTGCCATCCACATAGACCCTCGTCTAGTTCTGGGGCTTCGTGGTTGGCAGTAGAGGTACTAATGACCTTAATACCTATCCCTTTAGTAGTCCCACGGCCATTAGACCGTACGATGTGGTCCTCACTAGACCACCCTGCGCGAATTTTCGCAGTTTCCTGGGCAATTTCTTCCTCTGTGGGAAGATAGGGTGTAGCCCTCGGCATTTGGAACCTCCTTTAGTTGCTGGCTGTTGTTCCAAGTATGCCTAATTATACACAACTATTTATGTTTTAACAATAACCCCTTTGGGTGGGGCTAACAAGCAGTTCGGATCTACTTTGGATCTTCTTTAACTCTTACTCTAATAATATAATAATAAAATAATAAGAATACTGACCCATTGTAAGTATAGTGGAGAATGCCGCAAGTGCAAGGCCCGAGGCCGCGAATGGTGTGCGGCTCCCTTGCAAAAGCCTTATTTATGCTTTAACATAAAGGTGTGGCACCTTACCCTTCTCTTCAGAAAGTTGCGGCGATGCGGGAAGAATTCGAAAGGATGATTGAGTTAGGCAAATGCGGGTACAAGCTCGCAGTCCTCAAGATTGTTAGACCAGACACCGATCCCGAGTACACCTACCAGTTAAGGCTGGATGGGCTGCGCTATGGGCAGTTCGGCATTGTGCAGGAGGATGAGATCTTCTACGTGGTCCACGTGGGCTCGGGCAGAGTTTGCGGTGAGTTCACAGTTATTGAGACTGCTGAGCGTGAGGTTTTTCTTCTCAGAAAATTGACCGACTGGAGGAAGGTTGGCTGGAGTGACAATGAGAAGTTTCTAAAGAGTCCTTTCCGCTTCATCTGTGCTGAAGCTGCGGAGTATTGTGTAGGTCTGGACAAGCCATTTGACAGACTCGCCAAGGCTGTGAAGGCCGCTCTCCCTAAGACTAAGGAAGAGATCGTGGAAGAGTTTGCATTTGAGCTACAGTCCACTCCATTCGGGGATGATGAGGAATTTGTACCTCCCAAGCGGTCTGAAGCCAAGAAAGACGATGGCTGGGGGCATACTATTACATAGTGGCGGCGGCGGGCTTGCCTTATTACTGTTTGTGGTTACTATACTAATATGGCACATAAATACAGCAATTATCGTGGTCGTCCAAGGAAGTATCCATGGAAGACCTGGTTCAAAAACTCTGTGACCCATTTGGTTCGTGGTAAGGACTACCAGTGTGAACCTTATAGTCTGGCTATACAGATACGCAGGATGTCTAACATCCTGGACATTCCAGTTACGGTCTCCGTACATGCAGAGCGGGTGACCATTACGAGGTTGAAATGAACTACACAGAGAAAGACTTAAAAAGGTTCTGGAGCAGAGTCAACAAGTCTGGACCTGTTCATCCAGTTCATGGAACCTGTTGGAATTGGAAGACTTGGGATGGACGTAACTTCTATCACTATGGTGACTTCTTCTGCCAGGGAAGAATCTACAGGGCTCACAGGTTTTGCTGGGAGCTCCTTGTTGGACCAATTCCAGAAGGACTTATCGTCTGTCACAAGTGCGATAACGGAGGTTGTGTTAAGCCTAGTCATTTGTTCCTTGGCACTTACCAAGACAATATGACTGACGCCTCTGTTAAGGGTAGGATGAAAAGTCCTAAAGCTAAATTGAACAAGACTCAGGTTAGAAGAGTGAGGCAGGGTAAGGAATCCTTGGCCAAGCTGGCTAGGGAGTTTGGAATAACTGTTCCGGCGTTGATTCAAGTGAGAAAGAGAACTACTTACAAGTGGGTGAAATAATGCCTAAGCTCCCTATTCCTATAGTCATTAAACCTGAACCTTGGTTCATTGGAGTAGATCCAGGTCAGTCTGGAGGAATCGCTGTAGTCTCTTTCAGTGTAAAGTGTGAGTACCTTTTCAAAATGCCTGAGACAGAGCAGGGCATTTGGGAGCTCTTTAGAGACCTATCAGTTGCATGTGAGTGTCGTGCTGTGATAGAGAAGGTTCACGCCATGCCTAAGCAGGGTGTATCATCCACATTCAAGTTTGGCTGTGGATATGGTGGGCTTAGGATGGCTCTAACTGGAAACCTAATTCCATTTGAGGAGGTTTCTCCACAGACTTGGCAGAAGCAAATGGGTATCCGTCCTCGAGCAAAGACGGAGAGCAAGAACGATCACAAAAACAAGCTCTTAGCAGCCGCCCAGCGACTATTTCCTGGACCGAGAATTACCAAGGCTACTGCTGATGCTCTATTGCTGGCGGAATACCTGCGTCGTGAGTACAGGGGAGTCATGTAATGCCTAGAGTTGGCGATACTCCTTGGCAACGCTTTAAGCTCAAGTGGTCTGACTGTACGCAGTGTGAACTGTGTCAGGTACGGAAGAAGATCGTGCTGTGTCGTGGCAGTATCCCCTGTGATGTACTCCTGATTGGTGAAGCTCCTGGAGCCAGCGAAGACGTAATAGGTCAACCGTTCGTTGGACCTGCCGGTCACTTGTTGGATGAGCAGGTAGAGAATGTCATGAAGAACCTGGACTTCCCAGAGATCAGCTTCTGCTTCACCAACCTAGTATGCTGTATCCCCAAGGTTCATGGCCGAAAGATCACTGAACCTATGGAGGAGCATGTGGACTCCTGCCAGCAGAGGAGGCTCGAGTTCATCCAGTTGTGCCAGCCTAAGATTATAGTCTCTGTTGGAGACTTGGCCTACAAGTACCTGGAGAGGGATGAGTTGGAAACCGTTAAGATCACTCATCCTGCGGCAATCCTCAGGGCTGAGGTTGTAAGGCAAGGACTTATGTATCAGAAAGTGGTGGTAACTCTAGAAAACGCCATAAGGGATCTGTTAGATGGACAAGTTCATTGAGTTAATGATGGAACCCGAACCGGAGTTGGTTAGGGAACAGTTGGAAATGCGTCGTGAGAGGTTCTTACCAGTTACACAGGAGCAGTTAGATGCCCAAGCTCGCCAGCAAGCTGAAGAAGATTCAAGAAGAAAGGCCGAAAGGCCCAGTCTGGCAGGGTCCATGTGATCCTGGTCCCAATGGAGGAGTAACACAATCGTTACTCAACTCCTTTCTGGTGTGTCGGGAAAGGTTCAGAATCAAGTACATGGAGGGACTCCAGATACCGGATGACTTCAACCACCGGCTTGAGTATGGAAACATGTGGCACGCCTGTGAGGAAGGCTTGGCTGCAAAAGACAAGGATCCCTTCGAAAGACTCACAAAGCTGGTCGTGGAACTCTGTGAGAAGTATCCACTTAAGAAGGCTGATATCATCCACTGGTACGAGATCTGTAGGATCCAGTTTCCAGTGTACCAAGCCTTCTGGGCTGAACACGAGGATACAGACAATCTCAGACCCGTTGCTCAAGAGCTTACGTTTAGGGTAGGCTTTCTACTGCCCAAAGGCAGGAAGGTCTGGCTGCGAGGCAAGTTCGACTCCATCGACAGAATTGGAACTAAGGTCTGGCTGCAAGAGAACAAGACCAAAGGAGACATTGACTCTGCTCTCATGCAGCGGCAGTTGTCGTTCGATCTGCAGACCATGCTATACCTCACAGCTATGCACAGTCAGGCGTGGACTGGTGAGGATGGAGCGCACTATGCTCCATCAGAGGTTGCCGGCGTCCGCTACAACGTGATCCGTAGACCTCTCAGCGGTGGTAAGGGTAGTATCCGCCAAAAGAAGAACCAAACTTCTGAGGAGTTCTACCAGGAACTTGGTGAGTTGATCAAGAGTGCTACTGGCCCAGAGTGGGGAGTATTACCAAGAGAGCATTTCTTCTTCATGCGGTGGAAGGTGGCTGTAACCAATGCGGATATAGTCGCCTATGTGCAGCACTTCCTGATCCCAGTCCTGGAGATGTTGTGTGACTGGTATGAGGAGCAGGTGGAGTTAAAGGAAATGAACCTTCGGCCCTTCGATGGTCATCACCACTTTAGGACACCTTATGGAATCTACTCTCCACTGTATGATGGGAAGCCCACAGACGTGGATGAGTTTCTTTCTTCAGGGAGTACCGTAGGTCTTGTGAGAACCGAAAAGTTGTTTAAGGAGTTAGCAGAATGAGTAAGAGAGTCAGTTCTTGGTGGCCCTATCTTCAAGCAGTGGTCTGGGGGATTGGGATTCTGGAAGTGTTGATCTTGTCACTTGAGGAAAATGAGAATGCCGTCGGTTCAGAAACAAACAGTGGGTCAAAGGCCAGTAGCAAGCGGAGTCCTCGGAAGAATCGTACCCGTAAGCAGCTTGTCAAAGGGGATGAAGCTGTTGGTGTACGGAAGAGGAAAAACGGGTAAGACCCGTCTGTTCTCCACGTTTCCAAAGCCTGCTCTACTGGTAGGTACTGAGGATGGAACCAACAGTATCGCCGACGTGAAGGGCCTGGACTTTATCTACCTCAGGGAAAGCTCTGAGTTGGATGAAGTTTGTACGATGCTCAAGAGTGGCAAGTACAAGTCCGTAGGCTTGGACACGGCAGGTGGATTGCAGGACTTGATCCTCAAGGAAGTGTTGGGTTTGGATAACGTACCTGTTCAGCGTAGCTGGGGAATGGCCCAGCAACGTGATTGGGGTACAGTTGGTGTCCAACTCAAGGAACGGCTACGCAGGTTGCTAGACCTAGCTGATGCTGGTATAATGGATGTAATGGTCATCGCTCACGAAAGAAACTTCAACGATGAGGGTGGTAGTGAGCTCATGACCCCCACAGTAGGTGCTGCCCTCAGTCCTTCTGCTGCCGGTTGGCTTAATGGAGCCACCGACTACATCTGTCAAACTTTTATCAAGGAAGCCACCCAGACAACTACACAAAAGGTGGCGGGAAAGGAGATTAGCCAAACGAAGAAGACGGGCAAGGCTGAGTATTGCCTTAGAATTGGAGCCCATCCTGTGTATATTACAGGGTTCAGGGTAAGAAAGTCTGCCCAACAGTTGCCTGACATGATTGTGGACCCCAGCTACGAGAAGATTCGCAAACTCATTGACGTTTCTTGAGAAAGGAACCCTGTATGGCGAAGAAAGTGACGAAGAGTTCGTTCGCGGAGCGCTTGGCTCAGGCTCACGAGGAGCATAAGGGAGACGAAACACGAGTAGGAAGTGGTGGAGATCTGCCGCCCGGTATCGATCAGGGAGTAGCACGGCTGGTCGATGTCAAGGTTGGCACCTTCCAGAAGGGTGACAATAAGGGGCAACCGTTCTTCATGGCTGCTGGAACTGTGCTGGAACCTGACACCATCACAGTGGTTGACCAGAAGACAAAGAAGTCTCGCGTGATCCACGTCAAGGGCTTGCGTACCCAGATTGGGCCGGAACCCATCTGTGATACAACCGCCAAGAAGACTGGCGTGGTGACTTCCTTGTCGGACCATTGGGATCGCGTGCTCAACCACTTGCGGTTGTTGGGAATCGATACTAAAACTATTTCTCCAGAAGATGTGATCGCGGAGGCTGAAAATGGTGAGTTTAGCTCTGGTGCTGTGTTGGAAGCACTTCTGGAAGCTGCTCCGACATTTCGTTTCCGTACTTGGCAGGGCAAGCCTAGTGCAGAGTACCCCGATCCGCGTGTGAACCACGATTGGCGAGGGGCCTTTGACTACAGCGAGAATGGAGACGGGGATGCTGTGCAAGACTCCTCTGGGGAAAAGCCTAAGTGGGAGTCGGATGCTGAGGCTGAGGCCGGGGCCACAGAGGAAGAGGCACCCGTAGAGGAAGAGCCTGAAACCGAAGCTACTGAAGAGCCTGAAGAGGATGAGAAGGTGGACTACCTCGCCTTGGCAAAGCTGGCTGATGCTGGCAAGCCCAAGAAGGAAGCCCTGGCAGCAGCCAAGACCTTGTCTGATCACGCCAAGATGCTTGGAATCGAGGGAGCTGAGGACATGGCTTCCTGGGTAGAGGTGGCCGAGGCAATCGTAGCAGAGGAGCAGCCCGAGGCCGAGGAAGAGGAGGAAGAGCCTCAGGAGGAGGAAGAGTACCAGGAAGAGCCTGAGGAGTGGGCACCCTCTGAGGGCGAAGTGTGCTACCTCAGCAACGGAGCTAAGAAGGCTCCCACTGAGTGTGAGATTGTCAAGGTGTACGGCAAGGTTCAGAAGGCCGACATCAAGCGTTTGGACACCAAGAAGATTATCAAGGGTGTTCCATTCGCGAAGCTGGGGCCGGATGAGATTCCGTTCTAAGTGATCCCTTTCCCAACCCTTCCCATCACGGTGGAATGCTGGCTCTGCCGTGGTTGGGAAGGGTATTTTATATGACCCATTTGGACTACCAACTGAAACCCGCCCGCAAAATGCTCGCTGGGTCCAAACCAGTGGAGAAACGGGCTATGGCTCAACACTGGTAGGAGGGTCTTATTCTTGCGGAGAAGTTATGACGCCGGAAGAACACATACAGCAAGCCGAGTTGAAGATCAGGTGGTGGCGGTCGATCATTGCCAAGAAGCCGATTACTATTCAGGTTTTCGATAAGTGTAGGAGGGAGTGGGTTGTGATTAAGGATCCTTCCTGGGATTCGATAAACACCTATCGTGAGAAGCCTAAGCCCTTTGAGGGTTGGGTAGCGACAGCCGATTGCTACCGCACCCAAGAAGACGCGAGTCGTGCTATGGGTGACACTTTCCATAGGCTGATTCACGTCCGTGAAGTGGAGGAGTGAGGATGAGTCTACCAAAGCTCGAAGATCTGATCCGAGAAAAGATCGATTACAACGGCTATACGCTCAGCTACGTTAATGTCTCGGATGCTCTTAGGCTGTTGGAGCAGTGCCGACAACTCCAGATGGAATTAGCACAAGCTCGTGCGACCCCTAATCCTACGCGAGACTTTGTTACAGAATGTAATGAAGCCTTAGATTCAAAGAATAAGGTAATTAAGCAGTTGGCTACAGAAGTGGAGCGGTTGCGCAATGCGCTGGAACAGTACGCCGACAGAAATCGCTGGGCTGGAGTGGATCACCAAGTAACCTGGATCAGAACTGAAGGGCCGCAGAGGGATCAGAATTACCCTGGTTGGCGGATAGCTGAGGAGGCGCTGAGGTATGAGTAAAATCTATGAACCATTGGATATGCACACAGAGTGTCGGCGGATAATCAAGCTCCGCATTGCGGAGCTTGGGCTCCTGCGGGCGGAAGTGGAGCGGTTGCGGAAGGCGTTGCTGTGTCCAGAGTGCGCTGGGAAAGGACAAGTGGCTGTGTTTGGTATCACTACCGTTAACTGGATGGACTGCCCCAACTGCGAGGCAGCGAAGATCCGAAAGGAAGCACAGAAATGAGTAAGACTAGAAAGTTGCAGTTTGAGAATCTCGAGTCCCGTCAGTTGCTCTCGACCGATCTATGGCCGAAAGGGGTGGGACTGAAGGCCGATGTCTTCGTCGATGGCGGGGTTGAATTGTCGAAGGTGTCGTTGGCAAAATCCGCCAACCTCGCTGGACTCACACGCGAAGTGTTCTTCACCAACAGTGGTGCGACGACGCGCGCTGTGATCGGTGGCAATGCCAACGATACCAACGGTGCTCTGCTGTTCCCGGATGGCCAGCCGCGATTTGGCACCATCTATGTCAACGGCGGATCGGCGGGTCATGCCAAGATAATGGGCGCGGCGGGGCGACAAGCAATAGAAACCTTCTATGCCCACGGAGGTTCCTACACCGGCTCGTGTGCTGGTGAGTTTGTGGCAGCACGTCGTATTCCGTCGCTTTGGGGCGGGAAGGTTGGTAATCAAGGTAACACAGGAAGACAAACCATTACGTTTGATGAAACCGACCATCCGCTGGTGCAGGATTTGATGCGCTGGAACGGCGGCAGTAATGTCGTCACCAACGTCCCGCACTATTGGGGACCGACGAACCGGGAATCTTATCCGCATCCCGAGGGGACGCTGTTCCTCGGCACGATTACGGGCGGGCTGTATCGTGGAACCGATTTCCTCGTCGAATACCAACGCGATGCGGAATCGGGGGTAACGGTGCTCAGCCCCTCCCATCCTGAGTATGGTAGGCAGGCTAGTCATACAGCCTTGATGGCGTCGATACTAAAGCGGGCCAACGATCTGTCGCGCACCACACCGGACCTGAAGGGCACGCTGGTTAGCGACCAGTCCTTGGAAATGAGCGGCCCGGAACAGAAAGTCGGTGATGGGCAGTATCACAGATATACGCTCGAGGTTCCAGAGGGAACGAGCGTACTGTACGTGGGTCTCACCAACCTTAGCGGCAACGCTGACCTCTTTATACAGAAGGATGGCGTAGCGCACGCTGGTAGCTACCTAGTGAAGTCAACCAACGTCGGCGATGACATGGTGGCAATTCCAAGCCCGGAGGCTGGCACGTATGAGATCAGTGTGTTCGGGGCACATACGGTGTTGAATGGTGCAGCCTACACTTTGTCAGTGAAAGCTCAAGCGGTGGACATGGTACTAGCGGAAGCGGAGATGAACATGAGTGACGAGGTGAAGGTCGAAGGTCCGTACACCTTCGGGTTGACCCCTGGCTCCAAGTTGGAGGTCCAGACCATTGAAGGTCAGGAGATCGATCGCCTGCGGGTGGAAATGGATCAGTTACAAAAGAAACTGGATGAGGCTAACAAGTTGTTGGCCGCGTCGATGCGACTGTTGAAGAATCGCGATTACTATTGGAGTTGGAACTATAAGCTGGAGCAATACGGCTACTTCAGCCAGGGTGAGTACGTCGGTACGGAGTTACTGGACGTGGTGAAACTGGAGGCCAGACTCGCAAATGAAAGAGCCAGCAACAGTAACGCCAGTTGAGTGTCGGGTGTGCGACGGCTATGGGGTTCTGTATCGCACCGTCGTGCAGAGAGACGGTGAAGAATACGAGGTAGCCGATGAGTGTCCAGCGTGCGGCGGGCATGGGTGGACCGTAGAACTTGTCAAAGGTGGTGTTGTTTCTGTTTAGTTTCTGTAAGGAGAATGATGATGGTGCGAAGGATGTTGATGGTGTTCGTGGTGTTGGTGTTGGTGTCTGACGTGAATGCAGGTATCTTCAACTGGCGAAGAGCTCGCTGCTCCAATGGATCCTGTGGTACAGCTTCAGCAGTACAAAAGGAAACTGCTGTGCAGAAGGAAGCCGTTCAAAAGGAGGCTGTGCAGAAAGAGGCCGTGCAAAAGTCCGTGGTGGTCACGCAAGGTAGTCCACTTTACGGGATCTGCCTCCGCAAAGCTCGTCTACAGGCGGCACGCGGACGAGTGTTTCATCCAGGAGGTAGTATGGGCAGTTGCCATTACGAAGGATGTGGTAGTGGTTCTACAGCCGCTCAAGCTCTGGCTAATTGCTGCTTCACTGGAAAGCGACGTTGTGCAGCCTCAGCAGTAGTGCGAGGGGCGAACGGTCGTTACTACGCTACCAAACTCTTCTGGTAGTCTACGGGCCTGATAGTGTAATCGGTAGCACATTGCTGTTCAAGATCGGTGGCTTGGCAGTGAAGGTGTGGGTTCGAATCCCACTAAGGTCCTTGAAAACAAGACTGTAAATCTGGCAGCAGTAATGTCGCAACGCACAGTCTACAACCGACCTCACGGACGCTCGCGAAAGCGTTGGTCTGGCAGGTTTGTGCGTAGCTGTAGAAATGTCTGGTCTTTGTTCGCGGGAGCTGGACCGTCTCCACGGAGACGTTTCGAGCCTACACTCCTTTCCACAGATGGGCTTTTGTCCGGGTTAGCCGCCGGACGCTGGTGGGCTCCGGAAGCTAATGTCCGTCCCACCCAACTAAGCAGTACCTATGGTCATATCTACCGCCTGCTGGGGCGGAAGAAAGAAATACCAGCTAGAGTTTTACAAGAATTATCATACAGAATGGAGTCAATTAGTGGGACCATTTCTTGATAAGTTAAGGAAGACTCTGGACGAGAAGCCAGTAGCTATATGGACGCCTAGGCCAGAAGTCTTGCTTCTTCCGCAGATTCCCAAACCCATGCACGGACTTGCTCCTAGGGTAATCCTTGGAGACAAGTGGTGGAATGAGACTAGACGTGCTGCCTACAATAAAACTGACAATCATTGTATCGCCTGTGGAGTTCACAAAACCCGAGCTAAGGGTCCAAAATGGATGGAGGCCCACGAGGTCTACCGTACTAACTATCTACAGGGCAGAATGGTCTTTCTGGAAGCTGTTCCACTGTGTCACTACTGTCACAACTTCATACATAGTGGGCGTCTGCAGGCCCTCTTGGATAAGCACAGAATCACACAGCAGCGGTTTACCTCTATTATCCAACATGGTGAGCGCGTGCTTGGTCAGGCTGGTTTGGAGAAGGCTCCGCCATACGAAGGTAAAATCGCGCCGTGGTCAAGCTGGCGTCTCGTGTTGAACCGTAAGATGTATAAGCCACGCTTCAAGTCAGCAGAGGCTTGGGCTAAACACTTCGGGGTAGAATTGGAGGAGTAAGGTGCCGAAAGTAAAGGAGCATATCTATGCCTTGGATACCGAAGCTACAGGGTTAGATCTAAGGCATGGGGCTAGGCCGTTCTTTGTCAGCATTTGCACACAGGACAACGAGGTACACTATTGGGAAGCTACAGTTGATCCACTAACTAGGAGGCCTTATTGGAAAGAGGAGGACTTGTATGAAATCCAGGAGATGATAGATGAGGCCGATACCTTGGTCCTGCAAAACCCTCGGTACGACTTTCGTGGGCTGGACCTGTTGGGACTCAGGGCTGGTACTCCAAGGAATTGGATCAAGGTCCGCGATACGTTAATGGCTGGGCATCTGCTAGTGTCCAATCAGCCACATGATCTAACCACTATGGCTATGATCTATCTGAGGCTGAACATTCAACCACTTGAGGACAAGCTGGAGGCAGCGGTTAAGGAGGCCGTTAGGATTGCCAAGCGCAAGTACCCTAAGTGGAGGTTGGCTAAGAAAGACCTGCCCGAGATGCCTAGTGCCAAGGACAAGGTCTGGAAGTACGACTCCTGGCTACCCAAGGCTATTGCCGCAGCAGAGGGCTACGAGCCTGACCATGACTGGTGGACCGTTCTAGCAAACTACGGCAACGGCGACAGTAGTGTGACCCTGCCGTTGTACTTAGCCCAGGAGAAGCTGCTAATCAAGGCTGGGCTTTACAGTATCTACAAGTTCCGGCTCAAGCTGTTGCCAACCATCTACAAGATGGAAACACATGGCATGACTATGAGTAAGGAGCGGACCACCGAACTACTGGCTAGGCTCACAGATGAATCCGAGCAGTGTCGCGCTAACTGTATAGAGCTCTCTGATGGAGAGTTGGAGGACTTGCCCGTTAATGGAATGAGCAATGCTCTACGGCATGTGCTGTTTGAGAAGTTCTCCTTACACTCACCTAAGCAAACAGCCGCAGGAAAGTCCAGTGCTGACAAGTTCGTGCTGGACCACTGGATCGCTACTCTTCCAGAAAGTTCCAGGGCTTGGAAGTTTGTTAACGACCTGAAGAGGTACCGAAAGCGTAAGACTGCCATAGGGTACATTCACTCCTATGAGAAGTTCTGGCAGCATACGGTAGTCACGCTGCGTGGTAGTGGTACTGTCATGATAGTGTACCCCTCGTATAATCCGACGGGCACAGATACGCTGCGGTTCAGTAGCCAGAACCCTAATGCCCAACAGGTCAGCAAGCAGGAGGAGGTCAACACTCGCTACTGCTTTGGTCCAGCCCCAGGTCGTGAGTGGTGGTCCATAGACTTCTCCAACCTGGAGTTGCGTATCCCAGCCTACGAGTCGGGCGAAGAGGAGATGATATTCCTGTTCGAGCATCCGAACGATCCACCCTACTATGGCTCCTACCACATGATGATCTTCGACACGCTGCACCCTAACCTGTTCCTGGAACATGGTATGGAGTGCAAGAAGGTCTTCGAGTCTACGTGGTATCAGTGGACCAAGAATGGAAACTTTGCTGTGCAGTATGGGGCTGTGGAGCATAGTGGTACGGCAGATAAAGCCTACCACGTACTAGGAGCCCAGCGTAAGATCATGTCGCGGTTCACTAGGATCAAGCAACTCAGCAATCGGTGGATCGAGTTCGCCAATAAGTCTGGCTATGTGGAAACAATGCCCGACAAGACAGTGGACCCTATTCGGGGTTATCCCCTATACTGTACCCGCACCAACTACGGCAAGGTCTTGGAAACAGTGCCTCTAAGCTACCACGTTCAGGGTACTGCCATGTGGATCACCTGTAGGGCGATGATTGACTGCCAGAACTACTTGGACATACATAAGAGTAGTGGTGGCAGGATAATCTCACAGATCCATGACGAGATCCTGTTCGACTTCCCGGTAGGTGTAGGCAAGCACCATGTTGGGAATCTTAGGAAGCTAATGGAGCAGGTAGGTCAGGATATTGGGGTTCCATTGGCAACCACTTGCGGCTATCATCCAGTAACTTGGGCCAAGTCGGAGAACTATCAGTGAAGGCTAAGTGTGTAGCTATCTTAGATACTATGTGGGGAGGATCTGGCAAGGCTCCAGGTATGTTTAGGATAAACCCTAAGAACCACACAGGCCGGAGGCTGTACTGGTTCCTCGGCCACAAGGATCTATGGGTTACGAATGCCTGCACAGAGTACGTCGCCAATGCCAAGCTGCACGGGAGGCCAGACCCTAAGAGGTTGGCAACTAACCTCCAGAGAGTCACCTGTGACCTATTGCTGGTCTGTGGTTCGGTGGCTGCTAAAGCCTTTAGGAAGTGTGGCTACAAACCGAAGTGTAGGGTCATATACATTCCGCATCCAGCTTGGCGTGGTTGGACAATGGAGCACTTGGAAGAAGTGAGAAGGAGAATACAAGATGAAGATTGAAGATGTTAGGAAGCTAAGCCCAGAAGGGAGGTTTCTGTATTGGGTTGGGGAAAGATGGAATATCCTTAGCAAGAGAAGGAGTGGCTATGTAAGGCCCTGGACGAATGACAAGATCTTACAGTCCTACTACTTTACCAATGTGAAGCGTAAGGATGACAAGGTCACCATCTGGGTTACTGAGAACATTATTGGACCAATGCAATGGGATCCACTGGTCATCTTTGCAGTCCTAGCCTTTCGGTGGTTCAACCAACCCCAACCTTCTGGAGAGTATCTAGTAAGTCATGATCTTCTAAAGCTGTGGAACTGCGAGTTGGCAGTGAAGGGACTTACAGGGTTCAAGAACGCGGGCTTGAAAGTGTTCACTGGAGCCTTTAACATTTCCAATGGAGGTAGTAGCAAGCCTAAAGTCAACCGCGTCTGCGAGGACTACATCCAGCCAGTATGGGAGTGTCGAGAGAACTTACTGAACCGTATATTAGAGCCCAAGGAGCGTACCCTCGCAAGAGCCTTTGAGGTAATCTCCGAGTATCCAGGTATGGGTGGCAGTGGCTTCATGGCTGCTCAGGTTGTCTGTGATCTAGCCTACACACACTTTCTAGAGGATGCTAAGGACTTTGAAACATGGTGTTCCTGGGGTCCGGGAAGTAGACGTGGTATGAATAGAGTGTGTGGCTTTGATGAAAACTTTCCAATGCCAGCAGGGGATTGGAATGTTAGACTTCAACGCTTGCGTGGGGTCATCAGTAGGAAGCTTGGCCTAAACCTCCATGCCCGCGATGTTCAGAACTGTCTATGTGAGTTCTCGAAATACGAAAGGGCTTTGTGGAATCAAGGTCACTTAAAGAGGAGGTACAAGGGTGCCTAGAATACAGGAGCAGTTGATTGTCTATGTCCCCACTAGGGGAAGAGCTCGCAAGCAGACAACCCTCAAGCAGTTTGACCTCTATAAAAGGCCAGACGTGTTTGTAGTGGTTCCAGAGTGTGAACGCAGGTTGTGGACTAGGGATGTGCTGGTAGTTCCAGACGACTACAAGTTTTCTGACATTCGGCAGTTCATCCTTAACTGTCCTGGGAAGTACCATCTGGTGTTGGATGACGACCTAAGACCCGCGGTCAGAAGGATCGACGATCCAACTAAGTTCACCAACCTAGAGGTTATGGACAGGGCTTCTAGGGCAGACCATATTGACCAACTGTTTGATACGATACTGTCGTTACTCCAAGAGGGATGGGTGCATGGAGGCATTGCGGCTCGGCAAGGGGCCAACAACGACACCAATCAGTATCAGTTCTGTAGTCGGGTGGTAAGAGCCCACTTCTACAACGCAGAGATTGTGAAGAGTCTAGGACACGACTTTCGGCAGTTCGTTATTAAGCAGGACTATGACTTCATCCTGTCCATGCTGTGTAAGGGGATCCCTAACATAGTGATAAACGAATATGTCCAGGATCAGGTTGGCAGTAACACTTCAGGAGGTTGCTCCAGGTATAGGACAAGCTCGGTGCTAGAGGAAGGAGCTAATCTACTACACCAGAAGTATCCAGACTTCGTAAAGGTGGTGCATAAGCACCCCAAGACTTCCTGGGGAGGAAAGCCTAGAGTGGATGTAGTGATCCAGTGGAAGAAAGCCTATAAGGAGGGGTTAGAGTATGCCCGTCATTTACAGAGAAAGAATCCGGCCTCCATGGACAATAAAGATAGAGCAATCGCGCGGTTGCAACCTCTCATGCAAGTTCTGTCCAATAAACTACTTGAAGGAAATCAACCAAAGTAGGAAGTTCCTAAGCCCCTCAATGTGTAGGATTATTACTCGGCAGGCAGTGGAGCTAAAGCCCAACCTGAGAGTGGAACTGACCCTTAGAGGGGAGCCTACTCTAAACCCGCACATTCTGGAGAACCTCTCCATTATTAGAGAGGAGGCGCCTGAGTTCCAGATAAGTCTGTTCACCAATGGGGTGAAGACCTTTGGTGATCCGTCCCTGATCGTAGCGTTGCTGGATGCAGGTGTGAACATCCTGTGCATCGATTGCTACAACAATACCTACCAGAGATTTCTCGAAGCTGCCAAGAGAACCAAGGAGCAGGTCGTGGACTTCAGGGAGTTCTCTGCCTACAAGAGATACAGGAACGGTCATAGGCTACGGGTTATCAACCTAGTACCCGACATCCAGGAGGGATCTGTAGACGTCAGGAAGATCCACAATAACGCTGGAAACGTGGACCCCGAGTACCTGTCTAAACTTGAGGGCTACGTTAAGCAAGCCCTACCATTGGCCCGAGGATGCTCTAGACCATTCACTGAGGTTGTGGTCTACTACAATGGGGATGTTCCAATCTGCTGTAGTGATTGGAAGGCTGAGTATGTCCTAGGTAATGTTATGGACCAAGACCTATCGGACATCTGGTATGGTAAGAGACACTACGAAGCCTTGGTGAAGCTTCACATGTCTAGGGCAGATAGAAGTCTACCTCCATGTGCCAAGTGTGACTACCACGGTGGGTATCGTCTTGGACTTCTGCAAGATCCAATAAAAAACCCCCGCTGAACACCGTTCAACGAGGGTTGTTTGTGTTGATCGTAGTTGCCGTGTTAGCTCTTTGATTCCTTCAGGGCTTTTTCCAGGGCTTTTCGACCAACGGGTGTAATCTTGAATCTCTTGCCACGCTTGCCTTCCTCGGCCACCAGTTCCTGTAGATATCCTTTCTCCACAAGCTCGGGCAGTCGGCGTCCCTTGTCGATCCCGGTCGAGGAACTGATCTCAGCGGCAGTCAACACGCTACCACTCTTCAGCGAGTCCAACACCTTCATCATGTTGGGAGTAAGATCCTTTGGCTCCCGAGGGGTTTGCTCCTTCTTCTCCTCCTTGGCGACCTTTCCCTTCTTCACTGGAAGTTCTGCTGTCTTGGGCATCAAATGCTCCTTTAGAAATGTAACCAACAAAACACCACTACCTTGCATTGTAGGGTATAATGAAGTATTGGCAAGTCCTAGCTGAAAAATTTGTTCAAATAGTTGCAACTCGTGTTCCCACTCTCACTTAGGAGCAGACAATGCACCTGTCTTACATGAATGTGAACGCCGCTTTCAACGACTTGGTGTGCAAGTTCCACTACAGTGAAATCCCCATAACTGTAGCCCCTAGTAGGAATGGGGACGTGATCATGGCGACCCAGCCCATGACCATCACCTACCTGAACCCCAAGCAAAGAGTCTTGTTTAACGAGGCTCGGGATTGCAACCCATTCTTTCATCTGTTTGAGTCCTTGTGGATACTGGCTGGCAGGGATGACGTCGCTCCTCTGAAGTATTTTGTGTCTACGATTAATGAGTTCTCTGACACAGGTTTCACGTTCAATGGTGCCTATGGTCAGAGATTGAGGTACTTCCATAGGATTGATCAGATTAAAGAGGCCATTGCCCAACTGAAGCACAACCCAAACTCTAGAAGGGTAGTGCTACAGATGTGGACTCTCTCAGACATGATGAAAGCTGACAACAGACATGGAACCATGTCCAAGGACGTTCCATGCAACACACATGCCTACGTCTCTATCAACCCACTTGGCCTAGAACTAACTGTCTGTAACCGAAGCAACGACATGATCTGGGGAATGCTGGGAGCCAATGTCGTACACTTCTCTTTCCTTCAGGAATACTTGGCGGCTTGTATAGGAGTTCCGGTCAACGTCTACAATCAGTTCACTAACAACCTACACGTTTACCGAAGCAACTGGAAGCCAGATGAATGGTTGAGTGACCGGACCGAGGATCTGTATAGTATGCCACGCGTCTTGAGAGCAGTGCCCTTAGTAAAAGACGTAGAGAGGTTCAACTACGAGTGTGCAGAGTTCATAGACCTAAAGGAGGATGGAGTCTATCAGGAACCATTTCTTAACGACGTAGCTGTCTGGGCTTGCTTGGGGTACAGACACCATAAGAACCGGGAGTACCCTCGAGCTCTGGAAGCTGTGTCCAGGATAGAGTCTGATGATTGGAGAGTTGCTTGTCGTAGGTGGTTGGAACGAAGGTCAGTAGCTTGGAGGAAGAAGAATGGAGATGTCGAAAGAGCCGAGAGTTGTGATAACGCTGAGGCTTAGTAAGCTCGAGAGGGACAAGTTGATTGACAAGGCTAACAAGATGGGCATTAGCCTGAACGAGTACCTGAGGTTTAGATTAGGATTCCCCCTAAATGAAAAGAGTACCAAGATCATCAGCGCTCCAAACCCCTATCTCATCAACGAACTTTCCAGATCTATCGCTACCGAACTTGCCAGACAGGAGGCCAGTCCTAACAAAGCAGGACTTTGCCCGCCGGTATCGTTCGGGTGAGTTCGGCAATGCCGCCCCTACGTGGGATTGCAGTATCGAGCTACTCCGTTCTGGCTATCTAGATCCAGTACATCTACGCTGTAGGGAGTCTAGTGGAGCAACCTTCTACAACCTGGAGCCTTCAGAAGCTCTACGCATGTGGAAGGCAATGCCCTTCCCAGAGATGTACTACTGCTCGGCAATGGCTCCACATGGTAGGGGAACCATCCAAGGCGAAGTACAGCAAACAGAAAGGGGTTTGTCACTGTTGGCCTTTAGTGCCGACATAACTATGCGGGATGCTATGGCAAGGCGTGGTGTGGAGCTACATGGCATCCTTGCCGTCCACTTACTGAAGATGAACATGTGTCCTAAGAGCTATGACTGGCTTCAGTTCCTACTGGAGGCCTATCCACTTCATGTTGTGGAGTTCACTTGCTTTGATTGTAATTGGGGTACGTTACCTGGATTCAACACCGTCTTTTGGGAGGTCCGCCTGTATTAGGAGTTCTAAATGCCGTTTACACAGAAAATTTTAGACAGATTCTGGTCCAAGGTAGATAAGAAAGGTCCTATCCATACAGCCTATGGGAAATGTTGGACCTGGAGTAGTGCAATTAACAATAAAGGATACGGTGTGTTTAGCCTACGTAGAGGTAGAAATTCCTACTCTCACAGGCTATCTTGGAGGATTCATTATGGTAAGATTCCGGACGGGATGTGTGTACTTCACAAGTGCGACAACCCAAGATGTGTAAATCCAAGCCATTTATTTCTTGGATCTCACAAGGACAACACGCAGGACATGATTAGAAAGGGAAGGAGAGGATACACTGGAGTATCTGGAGACTCAAATCCTTCCAGGACTCATCCAGAGTGTTTAGCTAGAGGCTCTAGTCATGGAATGGCAAAGCTATCAGAAGGTCAAGTTTTAGAAATTCTTAAACTTAGAAAGGTTGGGTATACGCAGGCCAGATTAGGAAAGATGTTTGGTGTTAGCAGGGAGCAGATTAAGAATATTGTCAACAATAAGCAGTGGAGACATGTCGTATGTCAATGACTCTAAAAGAGTATCAACAGTTAGCTCTACGAACGGAATGTGATCAAAATCGCAGTCTTAACAACATTGTTCATCATCAGCCTCCACTTATTACTGTTAGGGCGCTACACAGTGTGATTGGAATGTCTGGAGAAGTAGGTGAATTATCTGGGTCCATAGAGAAATGGATCTACTATGGACAACCCTTGGATGTTTTGAATATCAAAGAGGAGATAGGAGACCTACTATGGTATGTGAATCAGTTATGCAGCGTGTTACATCTGGACCTAGGACAGATCATGGAGGCCAACATTGCCAAGCTGAGACAACGCTATCCCCAGAAGTTCGAGGAAGTCTTAGCCAAGGAAGAGAACCGCGACCGTGCTGCTGAGGCGGAGTGTGTAGCCTGTAGCACAGGTGGAAACATGAACTGTTCGGAGGAAGTCACGGAGAGTGGATCCGACTTCATCAAGCATCAAATGCTGAATAAGCCTAGGACTGCTCTCTGCCCTCATTGTGGTGGGCATCTGAATAGACAGGCTTGTAACAGGGCTGCTGAGGGTGGTAGGTCCGTAGCGTGCCCAGACTGCTTGAAATCGTTTTCCGTTAAGGAGATCAGATACGCATGACAGAGGATCTGCCAGCAAAGATAAGACCTTTTGTGTTTCATGGACTGACTTTATCAAAGAGAAACAACGAGTACGTAGGAGCCTGCCCCTTTTGTGATAAGGAGAAGTTCTCGGTCAACTGTATCACAGGACTCTGGAAGTGTTGGTACTGCGCCACTGGTAGCGAGAAGGCCGGAGGCAACATTAGCACTTTCATCCAGAAGTTTCATGGGATGTGCATGGAAGCCACTAAGCCCAGCGAGTATTCCAAACTAGCTGAGGACCGTAGCTTTGTGGATGGCATGGCTGTAGTGGAATGGCAGTTGGCTCTATCAACCACTACGGGCGATTGGCTAGTCCCAGGGTACAACCATCAGCGAACGCTGTGTTCCCTGTATCGCTACATCCACCAGAGAGATGGTGGCTATAGGCTGATCCCTACTCCCACACTAGGTCATCACATTCATGGGATGAACTTATGGGTCAAGAGCAAGCCTGTAGTCTACATCTGTGAAGGGCCTTGGGATGCCATCGCCTTATGGGAATGCTTGATTGCTGCTAAGAACTCTTCCAATGGTCTAGCTCTCACTGCCAGCAGAGAGTCTAGCCTAGCTTCTCAAGCTAACGTGATAGCTGTTCCTGGATGTGAGGTATTCTACGAGCCGTGGCTATCTCTGTTCGAGGGCAAGATCGTTAACCTGATGTACGATAGCGATCATCCTCGTAAGCATCCGAATACAGGACACATCACAGAGGGTGCTGGCTACAGAGCCATGAAGAGGATCACGGAGTTGTTCTCTAAGTCTAAACATCAACCAGAGGAGTTGAATTACTTATGTTGGGGTCCAGAGGGTTACGATCCCAAGAGAAAGTCTGGGTTCGACGTTAGGGACTTCATCGTTAGGGGATAGATATGCCGAGATTGCCAGCACTTGAAGAGCCCTTACAGCCTGCCACCCAAACAAGCCCAGCAAGGCCCCTACAAGCCCGTTTAACGCATTTGCGGGCTTTATTGGGGTTGGTGCAGCCTGTACCGCGCGCGTGGCTTGTAGGGGCTGCTAGGGGCCTTAAAAGCCATGCCACTAGTTCGGGGGGTGAAGAAACTACCATTAGACTTAAATCCTGCGAGTCGTATCAAGATCTCGTGAAGGCTTGGCGTAAGGCCCTCAAGTGGTCTCCAGGTCTTGATAACACGTTAGCAGTGATGTTAGCCTCGAGCTTCTCTACACAGTTCGTTGGAGAGCAGTTGTGGCTTAAAGTCATCGGGCCTCCTAGTTGTGGAAAGACAACCCTAATGGAAGGGTTAGCCACTGCTAGGAAGTGGTATTTGAGTAAAGATACCATACGAGGCTTTCATAGTGGTTGGAAGCGTGAGGACAATGCAGACGTATCGTTAGCCGATATGGTCAAGGGAATGACATTAGGGACTAAGGATGGCGATACACTCCTCAAGGCTCCCAACCTCAAACAGATACTAGCCGAGGCTCGAGCTCTCTACGATCGTGTATCCAGAACCAACTACCGCAACGATACCAATCGTGAGTACCAAGGTCATCGCATGACTTGGCACCTAGCAGGCACTAACGCTCTTAGGGAGATCGACGACTCAGAGCTTGGTGTAAGGTTTCTGGACGTAGTGGTAATGGATAAGATTGATGACGAGTTCGAGTACGAGGTCTGCTGGAGGGCTGTCAACCAAGAGATGATCAACATGCGTCATCTCTCTGACGGAAAACCCGAAACGCAGTATCCTGAGGATTTGGCTAATGCAATGGCCCTTTCTGGAGGATATCTCGACTTCCTCAGGACTAATGCTGTGGAGCTAGCTCGTAGTCTAGAGTTGTCTGATGAAAGCGTCGTTAATCGCTGTATTCAGCTAGGGATCTTCACAGCCTTTATGCGTGCTAGATCTGGTGCTAACTCCGAGGAAGCTACTCGTGAGTTTGGCCCTAGACTAACGACACAGTTAGGGCGATTGGCTACAGGATTAGCCTGTGTCTTCAACAAGCCTAGAGTTGATGATGAGGTCATGCACAAGACTTGGCAAGTCGCTATGCACACATCCAGAGGGCCTACGTTAGAGCTCGTGAAGGTTCTACACAAGATCCCTCAAGGGATAGAAGTGCGTGGTTTAGCAGCCCTAATGCGTGCTAATGATGACAAGCTGCGCGCGCAGTTAAGATTCTTGCGAGCTATTGGTGTAGTGGAAACTGATGTGAACTTTAAGCGTTGGCGTATAACTCCCAAGCTATCCAAGCTCTATGAGGCTGTCAATGCCCAGAGATCCTAACACTTATGGAGAGGTTCTTAAGGAAAGGCTGAGGAATTGGGCATTTCCTGTTTGCATGGATGCTCTTAGGGAAATAGAGCGCTTAGAACGTCTTTTAAGAGAGAAAGACAGAGAGATAGAAGAGTTAACCTCTAAGCGCAAGTATATTAGATTGTAATTATATCAAGTGTTTTCGGGCTTGCAAGTGACATTTGTGCGTGGTAAGTTGCACTTGTGGAGACACCCTGGGAGCAGACTATGAACGGATTGGTGTACGATCTGGAGATTGTCAAGGGTATCCCTTTAGGACATAAAGAAGAGGGTGTGGAGTACTGTGACGGATGGACAGACTATGCTAACATGGGCATCAGTGTTCTCTGTGCCTACGACTTCGTGAGCAAGTCTTTTAGGGTCTTCTGTCAGGACAACCTTCAGGAGTTCTTTGAGTTAGCAGCCCAAAGGGATCCATTGATTGGGTTCAACTCTGTAGGATTCGATAACAACGTCCTCTCATGCTTTGGTACTCTTCCAGAGGGTAAGGACTACTACGATATCCTTCAGGAGATCTATCGCACGGTTGGCAAAAGATTCAAGGGTAGTGGTCTTGATGCTATCTGTACTCTGAATGGGTTGGGTAGCAAGTCTGGAAATGGTGCTCTAGCTCCTGTGCAATGGCAGAGAGGGCAAATTGGTAGTGTCATTGATTACTGCTTGAGGGATGTAAGGCTTACGAGGGATCTCTTCGTCCTCAGTCAGAAGGCTATCATCAAGACTCCTAAGGGAAACCTCTCGTTGAGGAAGGTTGATGATGCTGATTAACCCTTTCACTGGTCAAGTCTTGAATGCTAATCCAGAGGGGCATAACCAGTATTGGAACCCTAATGGACCTTCTGCAGACTTCTCTCTGCCTCTGAAGCCCTCTATCTCTCCAGGAAGTCTATCGAGGGGGTTGGCTAAGAGAAGGTCTAGGGAGGCTATTCGCCTTCTTAAAGTTGCCTCTAGAGCTCCTGGCACAAGTCTTGATAAGTTCATGTCTAAAATGACTGGAGTTGACGCTGATAGCCGAGTGGCTGAGGAAGCTAAGGATCAGCTAGAGAGACTTAGGAGTAGTAGAAAGCCCTCAAAACACGCTCTGGTTGCTAAGAAGCTCAGGGACATCTACGAAAACGAGGAATTCCTCATGGTTGATGAGGCAGATGCCCTAAAGAGACTCTCCGGCGCAAATCAGAGAGCAGCAGATGCCTATGCCGTGGCTAAGAAGATTAGATCAAGGAGAAACGCCAGTAGTGGTCAATTCGTGAAGAAGAGTGGTGATTTGATTCCAGTTCAACCCTTCAATCAACCTTTCTGGACTCCTCGTGAGTACCCTGAACCTGACTAGTGGAGACCTATCATGACTGAAGGCTGGCAACAACGACTCATTGACGAAGCAGAGGACCTCGAGATCAGGATCAAGAAGCTCTCTGAGTTTGCTAACACCGAGGAGTTCAAGAGCCTTGACAGTACTCATCGTGATTTCGTGAGGATTCAGCAGTATCACATGGGGTGGTATCTCTGGGCTCTGAAGGCTCGAATCAAGAGACTTTCTGAGCCTGCTCCTCCGGTTATCATTCCGTTGAATAAATAATGTCTAGTGGTGGATGGGACAGAAATGCCATCTGTGATTCTCAAGAAACGTGATCTTGATTCCTTGAATGATATGGAATTGAGATTCGTCAAGGCTTTGATCGCTGACGATCTTTGGAGACCTGTTCAGGCAGCTAGGACTGTTGGATATAAGAGCCCTTCATTAGCTGCTACGAGGTTGATGAAGAAGCCCGTAGTAGCAGCAGCCTTAGGAAGAGAACAACGTCGCAGATTAGAACGTCTTCAGTTGAAAGCTGATGAAGTTCTGCACATGCTCGCTACTGGACTCTTCTTCAATCCACTTTCACTCTTTAAGCCTTCTGCTGATGGAAAGTGGGTCGTAGAGGACTTGGACAAAGTCCCTGCGGAAATAGGACGTTGTGTAGAGGAAGTCAAGTGTCGTACTGTGGACAGTATGGACGACGATGGGAACGTGACTTCCACAACGTACTTTGAACTGAAGATGATGTCCAAGACGAAGCTCTTAGAGCTTGCGATGAAACACTGCGGAGTTGACGGCACGCAGAAGATAGAGCATACGGGCAATCTGGGTCTACAGATCGGCCTCAGCAATGGGATCAATGGGCTGCTGATGGCCATTGAGAACACACGCTCTTCCCAAGTGGTCGATGGTACAGTGTTGGAGAAAGAGGTAACAGATGTTACTAATCAATCCGCTGACTAGGCAAGTTCTAAACCACATGCAAGGAAGGCATGATCAGTCAGGACATGGACAGGAGGCTTTGCCAGACAAGTTCTACAAGAAGAGAAGGGATTCTACTTCCAGTAGGTTGGCCAAGAGAATCTTTGAGGGACCATTTGACAGTTTTGAAGAGGCTGCTGCTCACTCGTACGTGTTGGATGACCTGGACACTAGGAAGTCTTCCCTGGATAAAGGCTTTCTGATGGGAGCTCATGGGAAAGCAATCCCTGTCACCAAAGGCTCTTATCTTCAGGAGGATATCACAGGAGGAAATGAGGGAGACATTCACGACTACAACAAGAGTGGAGATCGTATCCCTATAAGGCATAGGATTGTCCCGGTAAGGAGTGTGGCAAAGCTCCGACCCAAAAGAGTGAACATGATGGCAGACGTGATAGCAGAACTTAGGCAGAGAAGGGGATTAGACTGATGTCCAACGAGATACAGGTAACGATTCAGCTTAGTTGTGCTAAGGGTGAGTTCTATCAGCCTGCCCTTGGAACGCCTCAATCAGTAGACCAGAACGGTCTAGGTGGAGGCAATCCAGGGTTCATTAACGTAGGGGCCTCTGAGGAGGACGTTAGCTTGGGAGACCTTACGACTCCAGGCTATTGCTACATCAAGAACCTTGGCCCTTTGACTGGCACGGCTCAGCCTGTGATCACCTTTGGTCCTAAGAGTGGCGGAGCTATGGTCGGCTTCTGTAGTCTAAAGACTGGCGAGGAAGCGTGCTTTAGGCTCACGGACACAACTCCCACGCTGCGCATTGTCAGCGATATCGCGAATACAGGCGTGCAGATAGTCATCCTGGAGGATTAGCATGGCTACGATTCATCTAGCAGGTCCAATAGTAACTGTAGACAGCAGAGTCGTTCAGCGTTGTGCTGTCTGTGGACAGAAGCTAGTGGACTTGGACGCTTTCGAGCCAGGAAAGCCTGTAGTGGAAGAGGGCTGTCAGTTGAAGACAGTGCAGAACGTAGATATGTACCATAGCTCCGACCTGTGCGTGACCTTGGTGGAGAAATGACCATGCTCATCAATCCGTTTACAGGTCAGGTACTCAACGTCAATCCACAGGGATACAATCAGTACACTGGAAAGGGTCCGGAGTCTAACAGGAAGAGACTTCAGCAGATCGCTGGAGATGATGTCCGTATTGAGTACAAGATCCCAGAGGCCTACGAGAAGAGCGTGAGGCTGTCTGGAGACTACTTTCCTCCAGAGGTAGACTGGGACACTGAAGAGGTAACGAAGCCAGCGACTATCTTTGTTTCTCCAGGCAGATACGAAGGTGCTATAGCTGCCCATGAGATAGGGCATCATAAGCTAGGTCACACGCAGGATGTGGAATACGAAGATGATGCAGAGAGCCGTGAAAGAGATGCCTGGCGATATGCTCTTAAGAACAGAAAGAGTATGGCAGTCTCTAAGAGGAAACTGTTCCGCCTTATGAGGACTGCTGAGGTTCTGGCTAAGAAGTCTAGAGGAACTTTCGGACCAGCTAAGTGATCAACTCCGAAGCTGACCTACTCTCTGATCCCTTTAACTTTCTTGCTCTGTGTTGGCCAGACATCAAGCTGACCAAGCCGCAAGCCAAGATCGTACATAGCATTGTCCACAATCACACTACTGTCGTGCCTGCTGGCAACGATCAAGGCAAGGACTTTATTGCAGCCTTTATCTGCGTCTGGTTCTTCTGCTCTCGTAGCCCTTGCAAGATTGTGACCCATTCGGTAGATCAGCCTCAGCTTAAAGGCGTTCTCTGGGGCGAAATGAAGAGGTTTATTCAGACCTCGAGATATCCTCTGCCGCTGAACGTGCGTGAGGATATGTTCATGCAGTTCGTGCGTCCTGATGGTACAGCCGATCCCTTGAGCTACCTCATTGGCCGTGTCACACGTAAGGGTGAGGGATTGCTGGGTCATCATATCGCTAACACAGAGAGCGATAGACTGCCCGATGGCTCTATGCTTCCTCGTACGCTGTTCGTAGCTGATGAAGCCAGCGGTATTGACGACGAGGCATGGGAGAAGGTGGACACCTGGAGTCATCGTAAGCTCGCTATCGGCAATCCCTATCCCACTACGAACTTCTTCTATAAGGCCACGAAGGCCGGAGATATCCCGCACCCCAGGCTCAAGGGACGTTTCCTTCAGAAGGTTATCCACATCGATTGCGATGATAGTCCGCACGTAGAGCGGGCTAAGTCGATGATGGACATTGGTCTAGACCCTGATGACAAGGTCTTGATCCCAGGCATCCTCAGTTGGCAGGAATACGAGCGACGTCTCAAGGTCTGGGATGAGATGCGGCAGTGCATCGGCCTACATGGGAAGTTCTATGAAGGTCGTGAAGTCAAGCTATTTCCTCCCAACTGGCTAGACCGTGCTGAGGAAGTCGCTGAGAGGTTGCCGAAGGATCGCATAGGCAAAGCGATGGGAGTGGACGCTGCTGAAGGTGGCGATAACTCCGTGTGGTGCATAGTGGACGAGTTGGGCTTGATCTACATGGAGGCCCATAAGACAAATGACACAAATGATATTCCTGGACTTTCCATTGCCATCGGGAAGCGTTTCGGTGTTGCTCCTGAGCGTTGGGTATTCGATCGTGGGGGTGGCGGCAAGCAACATGCCGATCGGTTACGAGCAATGGGGTATGAGTGTGCTTCCATCGGTTTTGGTGAGGGTGTGGTAGATCCACAAGCCTGGAAGCGTACTGCGGACTATATCCCGAAGAAAGAAGTGCGGGAGGCTACAGAAGAGAGGTACATCTACAAGAACCGTAGAGCCGAGATGTACGGCACGCTTAGGCTTGCATTAGATCCGACTGTGTTGCAAAATGGCTTCGGGCTACCAAAAGAGTTGATTCGGGTGAAACGGTTGGACGGTGGACCTTCCCTCAGAGATCAGTTAGAGATACTACCGCTGCTCTACGATCCTGAGGGAAGGCTCTACTTGCCGCCTAAGCAGAAGAAGAATGCGGACGACAAAACAGTCACGATCAAAGATATGCTGGGCGACTATAGCCCAGACGAGGCAGACGCGCTTGTGCTCGCCTGCTATGGAATGACCTTTAAGAGTCCTCCAGTCATCAGGAGTATGATATGAGCAAAGAGCCAATCGTGAATCCGTTTACTGGAGAAGTGGTGGCGAACTTCAGTCTTAGGGGAATCGGAGAGGTATTTGACCTGGGAAGGAAGGCCCAGAAGCTCGGTCAGATGGCAGGAACTAAGTCAGGTGCGGTTGAGTCCAGGTGGGCTAAACTTCGCGGTAAAGACGCTGGTCTCTCTAGGAGAGCTTCCAGAAGGATCTACCGAGCCGGTGCTGGAACCCAGAAGGCCATAGAAGCCGCGAAGAAGCACTCCTTCAAGACGGGAGTGGCGACTGGTGCGGTTGCTGGTGCTGCCTCTACAGGAGCCGCCATGAAGTACTCCAAGTCCAAGAAGAAGCAGATGGCTCACAACATCCTCGGCATGGCTCTGGGAAAGGTCAGGAACCCTCTGCAAGATGCCCTCACCAAACCCTTCCGCAAGAAGAAGACCACTGTCGGTGGCGTGCTGAAGGGCGGACTCACAGGCGTTAGGAACGAGAGCCATCTTGGCCTCATTACGCCTTCCAAGGCTAGGAAGCGTAAGCTCATCTCTTCTGCAGAGCAAGATGCCAAGAAGAGGGGATTGGTCCTCAAGCCCGTCGGGAGCTTCAGATGACTCTTGGACAAATCGCTTACGAAGCCTACTGCAAGTTCAGTGACAACAAGTCTCTGGTCTCTGGGCAAGAGCTACCAAGCTGGGGAAACCTCAACAGTCGCATTAAGGCTGCTTGGGAAGCATGTGCTAAAGAGGTTGGCAGGTATGTGATGACAGAATTGGCAGACCTTGCCAAAGGAGACTAGGTGGACAAGCCTAAGACCATTGCTGACCTGGGCGACAACACCGAACGTGATAAGCCCATTATCGGCAAGTCCATGATAGACCATGGACCTAAGTCGGTAAGTCGTCGCATTGAGGAAGCCCAGAAGCGGCATGAGGAAGAGCAGAAGCTGCTAGAGGCTGGCGGCTATGACTATGGCGGCACAGAGGCTTTCGAACGAGCCATGAGGAACGTGGGGAGATGGTGATGATTCTAGTCAATCCATTCACTGGCCAAGTGCTTATCAACGCCAACCCTAGAGGCGACAATCAGTACATCAATCCCGATGGGCCTAGCCAGAAGCCTGTTAGAACAGCGAAGCATCTCGTTAAACGTCTGACTGCTGGCGTGCTAGGACCTGTCTCGGCAGATCGTGTTGCTGGATTTGCACTGCCTGACGACAGTCTAGTGGGAGGCCTGGGCAAGATGCATGAGGATCTGGTGCGAGAGGATCCTGAGAAGTTCGGAATGGACAGAGGAGACATGCCAAGAGATCCAGTGGCCAAGGCTATCTCCAAGGGAGCCATACGCTTTCGTGGAGTTTCCCTAGAGCTCGACTCTAGCAGACACACTCCAGGGAAGATTGGCATGATGATCTCCAGCGGTAAGTTGCCCTCTACTACCGAAGGTCATGTCTACATTGACTCTGCAGACTTCAATGGTGCAGCCCATGTGGATGAGTTGCTGATGGCCAAGTCTTGGAGACATCTAGCTTACGGGAAGAAAAGACTAAGATAAGGAAATAAGAATGCCCACAGCAGAACGCAAGCGCCTGGCCTTGGAGCAGATGGCCAACTCCAAAGACTTCGTCATGAACGCTGAGTTCCAGGCCAAGTTCTTAGACCTCGTGCAAAACGAGTTCCTTAGTCGTGGAGCTTTCATTCAACGCTGGATGGACCCACGTCGGGACTACAACCGTGAGTGCGGCTATCCCGAGACGTATGAGATCACCAGTGAGAAGTGGCAGGACTACTACGAACGTCATCCCATTGCTGCCCGCGTTGTGGAGATCATGCCTAGCGAGTGCTGGCAGATAACGCCAGATCTGTACGAGGTTGATGACCCCAACGTCAACACTCCGTTCGAACAGGGCTTTAAGGACTTGGCTGGGGACCTGCGTGGAGTCCAGTCGTACTACAAGCCTGAGGAAGAGGTCGTGCATCCGCTGTGGGAGTACTGCCGACGGCTAGACATTCTCTCAGGAATTGGTCAGTTCGGTGTGATGCTGCTAGGGTACGACGATGGCATTTCCCTGAACCAACCTGTAGAGGGTTGGCAAGAGCCAGAGGTAGGGAACATCACCTGGAACCAAGAGGCACTGCCTTTCCTCAGAGAGTTGTCCAAGCACTTCCATATCACCGCTAACGGTGAGCTAATATGGAATGCACCAACTCCCGATGAAGAAGAGCAGTTGAAGAAAAAGTCCAAGTCTGTGCCTGAGGCAACTAACGGCAAGAAGCCCAAGGAGAAGAAGGTCACCGACAAGGAGAACATGCAGAGCTCAGAAGGCTATCTGCCTCCAGAGCCTACAGGGAAGTCCATGCCTAGTCCTGCGGCCTTCGGTAATGTCAACCCGCAGCAGGGAAAGTATCACGATCCCATGGACCCAGAGGCTTTGAAGGACATCCAGCCTCAAGGGCCAGAGCAGCCAGAGTTTGGGGACTTTACTACTGAGGACCAACGCCAACAGCCAGGAATGCAGACCGCTCCCACAGGCAGACGTAGGCTGATCTATGTGCGAGTGTTCCCCGAGGCGTTAGTGCAGATCATGCGATACGAGCAGAACATGGCGAGTCCACGCTTTGGACAGCCTACCATGTATCGCATCACGCTCAATGACCCCATGCAGAACCAGACGGGAGTGGGACTGCCTCTAAGCACCATTGAGGTCCACTACTCGCGGGTTATTCACGCTGCTGATTTGGGAGCTAATGCCGGATCTAGTGAAATCTTCGCTCCTCCTCGCATGAGGCCGGTGCTGAACAACCTCATCGATCTACAGAAGATCTATGGAGCTTGCGGGGAAGGCTACTGGAAGAACGCTTTCGCAACGCTGGCAGCAGAGACACATCCTCAACTCGGTGGAGATGTTACTCTGGACGTAGAAGCCATGCGGGAGCAGATGAAGAAGTGGAGAGATAGCCTGGATCGTGTGCTGGCAGCTACGGGCGTCACTTGGAGGACTATCAGCCCGCAACTGATTGATCCCAATAGCTACGTGCAGAATCACCTGACTGCCATTTGCATCAAGCTCGGCTGTCCGTTGCGAGTGTTCATGGGCAGCGAACAAGGAGTGTTGGCCGCGAGCCAGGACTCGTACTCTTGGGGATTGCGAGTTCAAGAGCGTCGCAAGAACTACCTGACTCCTCGGCTAATCGTGCCGTTGATTGACAGACTCATCACCGTAGGCGTGCTGCCTGCTCCGCAAGAGTCGTACATGGTCAACTGGAACGATGAGCAGAAGCTGACTCCTCAGGAGCAGGCGAGCATCGGTGGAGCAATCACTGGAGCGATGGCAACCTACATCAGTGGCCAAGTTGACCAACTGATTGAGCCTGTGACCTGGATGACAGAGGTTCTGGGCTGGAATAGGGAGAAGGCTCAGTCTGTGGTAGATGCCACGATGGAGCATATCCTCAAGCAGCAAGAGCAGCAGGCGATGCAGGGGCAGCAGATGATTGACCCCATGACGGGTCAGCCCATGCAGCAGGACGAGATGGGACAGTTCATTGATCCCAATACGGGCGAGCCTGCTCCGACAGATGAGATGGGCAAGCCGATGGTGATGGATCCCAATACTGGACAACCGATGCCCGCTCAGCCTCAGTCGCCACAAGAGAGCCAAGGCCCGCTAGGGGCAGAGGCTTCAGAGGCCGCTCAGGTTAGCCAAGAGATGGATCCTGGAGTTGAGGCACCAGAAGAGCAGATGGAACCCGAGGAAGAAGAGTTGCCCACAGACCCCGACTCTGGGTTGATGATCGACGAGGAAGCAGGACTAGCTCTTGATCCAGAGACAGGTGACGTGTACGACATAGAGACTGGAGAAGTAGTAGGGAACGTGAACGATGATGAGCAATATGCTGACGAGTTTGATCAGGAGCAACCGGATCAAGAAGATGGTTCTGAACTGGAAACTGAAGAACCCGAGGACGGCTTTGAAGACATGGAAGGTGATCAAGAGCTTGGTCAAGAAGACCCGATGGAAGAAGCCCAGGAGCCAGAACATCAGATAGATCCAGAAACGGGTCGCATCGTTAACCCTGAGAATGGCTATCAGCTTGATCAGGAAACGGGCGACATCTACACACCTGAAGGCGAGTTGTGGGGAAATATCAATGACGAGGATGACCAGGAAGAGATGGAATAGAGCCAAGTGGCTAGGGATGCTAGGACGCGATCAGGAGGAGCTCCACCAACGCGAAAGGTTAGAAACGGGACAAGACCCGGACGAGTACACGATCTGGCACGTTCTGTGCCCTGCCATACGAAAGGGCTGGACGAAAGCTATGGAGCGTGACAGAAGGGCCTATGGTCGTAGGCTGGCAGTTACGATTCAAGAAGTCTCTGGCAAATCGACATGAGCATCCTTCGCGTAGACCCCACTCGCACTACTAGACTTCGTCGTCAGTTCACTAGTGCGATTAACGTGCGGTTCACCATGTTCAAGAAGGACCTATTGCATCTGTTTCAGCATGGAATGCTGGGCATGGTCCGCCCTACCCTTAACGCCGAGTGGACCTTTCCCACAGAGCATAAGCTGCAAGAGCTCAAGCGATGGCTTCAGTTTAAGACTGGTCAGCTATTCCTAAAGAACTATATGGAGGACTCTGCACAGTCTTGGGTTGGGGAGTACATACAGCAGTCGTACCAGCGAGGCTTGAAGAGATCTTGGGGCGACTGGCGTAGGCCGACTCAGGTTATGACCATGCCTGGAGACGTAGGAGCTATCTTCCAGAAGGGTGGCGAAGCAGAGTTTATGCGGCAGTCTTTTGGTGGACCTATTCCTGTAGAGAAGGTAAGACTACTCTCAACACGCACCTACAGTGACTTGGCTAACGTCACAGAGCAGATGTCCGCACAGATCTCTCGAACTCTGCTGGACGGTGCTGTTAGTGGACTCAATCCCCGCAAGGTCGCCAAGCAACTGTCTAAGCTCGTAGACATGAGTAAGGGTCGGGCCTACATGGTCGCCCAGACAGAGACGATCAGGAGCTTTAACGAGGGAGCCTTAGATGGATTGGAGAACCTGGGAGCTAAGGCTGTAGGCGTGATGGTGGAATGGTCCGTGTCAGGGCTGGGCTACACCGAAAAGGGCTATCCTTCACCCTGCAAGAAGTGTGCCCCTTTGGCGGGACTGGTGCTGACCGTTGATGAGGCTAGAGGGATGCTGCCTCGGCATCCGCGTTGTCGGTGCAGTTTCATACCCGCGAACGTAGGAGAAAAGACCGCCAAGCAAGTCCGTGATGCTGAACGCATACGAGCGGCCATTGCCCGTTCTGCTAGTGGTGACACCCGTTGGATTGGAGCAAGTAAGACTATCTCTTCAGAAAGACCAGTGGAGGCCTCATGAGTGGAGTCAATGGATTTACACCCACGGAGCGTAGAATGCTAGAGCTCCTTAAGGACGGCAAGCCTCATAGAAGGGAGGAGTTGCACTCGTGCTTGCAGGATGAGCTTGCAGACTTGTCTGCGATACAGCCGCATATCTCAAACATCAGGAAACGTATCAGGAACCTTGGTGAGGAGATCGTGTGCGAGTTCTATCAGAGATCGTTGCACTACAGACACGTAAGGCTCCTTAGTTCTCCGTATGATGGTAGAGTTTAAGGCTTAGGCCAAAGGCTCTCATCCATTGATTGCTCAAGAACCCTAAGTTGGTATATTTGCATTATGAACATTCCACGAGAAATGTCTCCAAAGTCGTACAGGCTGGTTTCGTCAATTCTCCACAATGAATGGAGTGATGAAGCCCGGAAGAAGTCTGCCGAGTCTAGGAAGCGCAAAGCCCAACAGCGTGGATCTTGGTTAGGGTCTACAGCGAAGGCTGTGGGCAAGGCTGGGCTGATCGCCGGTGGAGTAGTCGCTGGAGGACTCCTTGGGGGAAGGATAGCTCCTAGAGTCTTCGGTAAGGGAAGACTAGCTAGGGTTGGAGAGAACCTCACCGGAAAGGTCGTCTACACCGTTCCGCCTAAGAACTTGGAAGGATTCGAGAAGTGGTCTATAGGGGCTGCAATTCCAGTCGGTAGGAAGCGGAGTCTAGGCTCGGTACTGGAAGAACAGGGCAAAAGAGCTGGACTCAGAGGAAGAGTTGCCAGAAGACTCAGTGCCATAGAGAAGTGGTTCGGGATCCCTGAACGACATTACGGTGTTGGCACTGACAAGGGTCACGTGACTCACTTCTCTCCGCATGGAGTAAAGAAGCACACCAAAGGTGAGTTCGGGGCCTACTGGTCTGAAAGAATGTCAGATCGCGAGCCTCGTAACATCTGGGTTGTGGACGAGGGTCTGGTAAGCGGAAAGAAGGGAAGTGTAAGGAAGGCAGAGCTCGCTGCGGTTAAGTCCAGGCTTGCAGCTAGGAGAAACTGGAGAGGCAGAGAACTTAGATGCCTTGGCAAGAAGAACTGCGAGACCTTCGCTAGAGAGATCTCCAGCGGCAGAAAGCAGTACAAGAGCCGATTGGCTCTTACAGGTGCAGCCGGAATCGCAGGTGGTGGAACCACTGGTGGAGCGGTCACTGGAGCCGCTACCCTACTCGGCGGGAAGAAAAAGAAGGACTCCAAGAGAAGGATGGTCAGAAACGTCCTACAAGTGATCAACGGTGGTCCAGGCTCAGGCTTCCGTGGGCACAAGGGAAGACCGGGTCAAAGGGGTGGGTCAGCTCCGGAAGGTGGCGGAATGCTGGGATCGACTACTTATAGACCAGCTTCGCTTCCATTGTCAGAGTCTCCTCAGGCTCGAGCCAAGCGAATTAAGCTGATCTACACTAAGGCCTCTAGACTGGCCGATGTGTACGGGGATCATGCGAACAAGCTCGAGCAGAAGAGGCGCAGCAAGCTCCTTCCGCTGAACAGGCGAGAACTGATCGATCTGTTGGAAGCCCACAAGAACGCTGCTGACAACTTCCGGGCGAGTGCCGAGCAGTCTACCTTGGTCAAGAGATTCACTCCCGAGCAGCAACTCCAACGCTTGGAGCAGGCGAGTCGTCACGAGGAGATGGCAGCTAAATACCTCAAGAGGCTAAACCGTGAGATCCCAGGTAAGGACTTCGTTAAGGCTGTGGGCAAGACATTCCTCGGAGAACTGGTTGGGGATCTTCCTTCAGAGATTGGTCGCATGGGTGCGGACATCACTAGGGAATCGATCCGAGGCGGCTTCAAGTCTTTGGTCGGTAAGAGCCCTTCGCTGGGCAAGTTTGGAGAGGGTGTCTTTAAGGGTGGAAAGGCCAAGGCCGAGGAGTACAAGAATTCAATCCTAGAAGGCGGAAGGATTAGGGACAAGTCCAAAATGCTGAGAGCCGCCATGGAAGAGGTCAAGAGGCTTCAAGCTATCGACAAGAACATCAAGAAGCAACTCCATGCTCTTGGTGGTCGGGTCAGTCGAGGCAAGCCTAAGTCAGCTTCCGAGAAGCCGAAGCAATTCAGTGCAGACGCTATTCGGAAAGCTCTAATCGAGGCCGCTAATCAGAAGCTGGCTGATGCCGAAGAGAGGGTTCTGGCCTCGAATGAGTTCACAGCCCTGGTGTCTAACCTTGAAGGTCAGGTGCGTCGGGAAACGCTGCACGACCGCGAGTATCTAGTGGCACCCCTAACGATGATCGTTCCAGGCGTCTTGGCAGGAAGCAAAGGCCCACTTCTATACCCAGAAGAGGAAGTTGCTAAGAACCCGAGCGCCTGGAACGGTATGCCCATCGTGGTCAATCACCCGATGAAAGACGGGATGCCGGTAGAGGCTCGCAACCCTGCCATCCTCAATCAGTACCAGATCGGTACTGTCTTCAACACCAAGTACAACGGCAAGCTCGTAGCTGAGGGCTGGTTCGACGTGGACCGCACTCGCAAGACCAACATCGGCATCTACGAGCAGTTGGTCAACAACCGGCCGATTGAGTTGAGTACGGGTCTGTACACGGACAACGAGTCCTCTGAGGGAACCTGGAACGGTCGCCCTTATAGCTACGTGGCTCGCAACTATCGCCCGGATCATCTGGCGATCTTGCTGGGCTCCAAAGGTGCTTGCAGCATTAAGGACGGCTGTGGAGTGCTGATCAACGAAACTGATCCCGTAACCAACATCGTCCAGAAGACTGGTGGAGGCTACAAGCTCGTCAGCCATAAGGGCAAGAACCTCGGCACGGCCAAGACTAAGGCTGGTATCCTCAAGCGTGAGCGTCAGGTGGAGTACTTCAAGCACGTGAGAAACGAAGTGCGAGAAGTGATAGACCTCATCAACAACGGTCCCTATCGTGCTGCCGCAGGAAGCTTGTGGAAGGCTGTCAAGTTAGGTGGTGGTCAGGCCATTAAGGACGTGCTGGGAGTTGCCAAGAAGACATCTAAGACTAGAAGGTTTATCAAGAAGTTCCCGAAGACTTCTACAGCCGTAGCTGCCGGTGGAATCGGTTATGCTGCTGGAAAGCGTAAGAGGAGCCAGACGAACAATGCCCTCAAGGCTGGGATCGTAAACATACCCTTCATCAGCAAGAACCGTGCCAAGGCTCGGCGTCAAGTCGCTGGCTTTGCTGGAGGGGCGGCTGCTGGAGCCTATGGCACAGTCAAGGGTGCTGCTATAGGAACCGCTGTAGGTGGACCAGTTGGAGGGATTATAGGAGGGGCTGCTGGTGGTGCGACTGGAGCCTGGGGCGCTCGCAAGATTGCCAAGAGACTTGGCGGTAGCAGTGCTGAGTCCGGTGCAGACCTGGGAGGCCTAGCAGGTACGTTCGCTCCCATAGGTTCTGGGGCTGCTAGAGCCGCTGGAGCAGCCGTTAAAGCTTCCAGAACCAAAAGGATTATCGGCGGTGCTGGAAGATTGGGTGCAGATTATGCAGCTTATGAGGGAACTACTAGAGGTCTGGATAAGCTGGCTTCAAAGTTCAGCAGACGTAGGAAACGCTCTGTGGTAAGTAATGCCTGGACTGAGGAAGCCCGCCGCAAGTCGCTAGAGACCCGTAGGCGTCATGCTGTAGGTGGAACTGATATTGGATTGGGGATAGCTGGCGGCATGGCTGTGGGAAAGATTGGGTCGAAACTGGTAGAGCCTGAAATCGACGCAGCGGTGGACAGAATCCGACAGGCTATCATCAGGTCTTTTAAGGATGTGAAGAGGAATCCGGGTCTTGGTCGTAGAGTGATCAGGCTTCTCAAGTCAATCAGGAGAGTCTAAGTGACTACTGTAACCATCAACAACGCTCAGCAGCGAGAGATCGAGTCTCGTATGCTGATGAAATCTCTTACGATCAACATTCCTGGATATGCCCCTAAGAAGCGTGGACTCGTTCGTCGTACGTTAGGGGCTGGATTAGGAGCAGTCGGCGGTGGCATCAAAGGAATGATGGGTGGAGCGGTCAAGGGTGGTACAGTTGGAGGACTTGGTGGTTCGATGGTTGGAGCGGCTCCTATGGGAGCCACTGCTGGAGCTCTTGGTGGTGGTGCCATTGGCGGAATTCGTGGAGCCATGCGGGGGGCTGCTTACGGAGCTCGTAAGTTCTCGAAACCTAAGGTCATTTATCAATAGCGGGAGAAGCACGATGCCCACAACGGTAACGATCAACAGATCGGAACAGCAGCGAGTTGAGAACCAACTTGTTGCTAATGGACTTGCTAAGGACATCGGTCATGGATGGTCCTTCAGCAGGGACTTGATAAAGTCTGGAATAAAGAAAAGACCACGGATGGTCGATCCAAACCTGGGGTTCTCTGTGGGGTTTGAAGGTCACCGTCTGAAGGAAGCTATCAAAAGGCATCCAAAGACGACCGCAGGCGTTGCTGGAGTAGGAGCTGGTCTGGTTGGTGCTGGCTATCTTGCAGGGAAGAGGAAAGGCAAAAAGAAAACCACCAACAACGAGGTTTTGATCAACCACTCCGAGCAGCAACGAGTTGAGCGGCAGATGTTGATCAATCAACTGTCACAGAACTACCAGCCAGTGGAGATGATCGACAATGCCTCCATAGGAAAGATGGTGAAGGGTGGTAAGGCAATGGCCCGGCGAGGATTTAAGAGGTTGTCCTCTGGAGTCCAGTCATTCAAGACTGGAAGTGAGGTTGGCACCAAGTATGGCGCGAAGGCTAGAAAAGGTATAGGAAAGTCAAGCACTCCTGCCAGCTACAAAGCTGGGGTGATCTTTGGATCCACCGCTGGAAGGGCTGGAAAGGCTGCTGCAATCCAAGCCAAGCGAGCCGGGCTTAGAGCGAAGAAATTTGCTAAGAGCCCTGCTGGAAAAATGACTGGAGTAGGTGCGGCGGCTGCTGGTGGAGCCGCTTTTGGAAGTACGGTTAGTAGCCGCGCTCGTCGCAAGAAGGCTAGAAACGATTATTGACCAACAATTCACAGACGACCATTGTTGGCTCGTCTAAACGTTCGTTTACAAGGAGAGCCTAAATGGCCAGAATGACTTTGAACCAAGCAGAGAGGCGAGAGTTGATCTCGTCAATGGTCACCAACTGCGCTGGTTGGGACAAAGAGGACTTGGACATTCTTCACAACATGAGCGACGACAAGCTCTGGGTCCATGCCCGAGGCTGTGCGCAGTTGATCGCCAATGAGGAAGAAGACGCCGGTGACCTTAGCGACGAAATCGAACCCTCGGCTGCGACAGAGTTGGAAAGCTCTGCCACAGAAGGGCTTGAGGATGAAGAGGTTGATGGCAATCAGGGTGAGCAAGGTCCACCCGCTGTGGAGCCTGACGCCGAGACCAAGGATCAACCCAAGAAGTGTTGGGATGAGGAAGGAAACGAGACCTCTTGCCCCGAAGAAACGGCTGATGGTGAAAACGTGACTGAAAACCAATACCTGAACTTTCTGCCGCCTCGTATCCGCAGCGTGGTCGTCAACGCCATCAAGTTTGAGCAGGCCCAGAAAGCTCAGTTGGTTGGTTCCATCACGGCCAACAGTCGCAACCGCTTCAGTTCTCAGTACCTGATGCGCATGAGCTTGGACGAACTCCAGGCTCTGGCGGATCTGGCCTCGCCTCGTCGTTCGAATCAGCTTTATGTTGGAGCCGCTGGCGGTCCGGTTCTCAACCAGTCGGACGTTGACCGCGAAGACATTCTGACTGTTCCGACTCTCGAGTTCACCATGAGCTCGAAGGGTTGAGTAACAATCGCCAAACAAAGGAGGTTCTACAATGGGTGCTGTTGACAGTCACAACACGATTGTGTTGACTCCGGCTCCGGCTGGACGATTTCTGGAGGGTCTCCTGGACGTAACCACGTCCTTGAAGCCTGGACACTTGATGGCCATCAAGGCGGCTACCGAGCCGGTCGGTGGTCGTCACACCTGGACGAAGTATGAAGGCACTGCTGGTCATCGCACACTGATTGCGATTCTGCTGGAAAACGAGATGGTGGGACTCACCTGCGAAGACGCCATCAGCGACGGTCAGCGTATTCGCCTGTACTGTCCGATTCCTGGAGATGAGTTGCTGGTTCGCGTTAGTGCCGCTGGTACGGGTACTGGCGATGCCTTGGCCATTGGAGATAAGGTGATTGCCTCTAACGATGGAACGTTTAAGGCCAACACTGGCTCTCCAGAGTCTGAGCCGTTCATTGTCATGGAGACAGTGGCAGACGTGACTGCGTCTCCTGGTGATCTGGTTCACGTGATGTTCACAGGATTCTAACTGATCAGCTCCTCATGCTGACGTCTCTTTTTAAGGAGGTTTGAAATGTTTGTTGATTCCTTTGTTCAGAATGAGGGCTGGTCCGGTGATTCGCTGGGCAGCGCCCTCGAACTCGTAAGGGACCGTGGGACCATTTGGGATCCAGGTCTCATGCGACCGTACCTGGACAGTAAGGGCCGAGCCTGTGTGACAGTGAACACAGGTCGCAAGGCCCCTCGCAGGGACGAGCGCGGTGGTGGATTCATTACCAACGAGCATGGGATGCCCAAGATGTTTCCCATTCTCGAGAAGCAACTGATCTCCGAGCGTGCCGCTCGAGGACTGGCAGTTCCAACGGTCAACGCAGGCAACCTGCTCACGAAGGAAGCCTGGGTGATGTTGGACAACGCGGTCCTGGAAGCTGCACGGAATCGCCTGCGTGCTTGGGCAGATCTTCGCGCTGCCAACACGTATGGTGGTTTCGACGGGATGGCCAATCCCATCCTGGAGTTCGAACGAGTGACGGACGTGGGTGAGGCCGTAGAAGACATGGACGGCATGACCGAGGCCCGCTCGTTTGCTCCGAAGTTTGACTTGCAAGGAATGCCCTTGCCGATCACGCACAGTGACTTCTTCCTGTCGGCTCGCTTCTTGGCCGTCAGCAAGAACAAGTCACAGCCCATGGACACCATGCGTGCGGAGATGGCTGGACGCCGTATTGGTGAGCGTATTGAGCAAGTCACTATCGGTTCAGCAACAGGGATGCTCTATGGTGAGGCCGCTGGCAGTCGCTACACTTATGCGAACGACAGTCAGGTCTACGGCTATATGACCCATCCGGATCGGTTGACGTCCAGTGGACTCACTACTCCTACTGGATCCAACGGTACGACCATTTTGGGTGATTGGCTGTCTATTCGTGAAACGATGTACACGAACAAGTTCTTTGGCCCGTACATCGTGTACACGTCCACGGATTGGGATCAGTATCTGGACAACCTGTTCAGCACGACTGAGCCGAGTGCGGGCACGTTGCGCAAGCGATTGCTGGAGATCTCTGATATCCAAGACATTCGTCGCTTGGATTATCTCACGAGTGCCAGCTATCCCTTCACAACGATCTGGGTCCAAATGACTCCAGAAACAGCACGGGCTGTCAACGGTATGGAGATCACCACTGTTCAGTGGCCCTCCATGGGTGGCATGCGCTTGAACTTCAAGGTCATGTGCATCCAGGTGCCGCAGATTCGCTCTCGCTTCACTGGTCCCAACACGACCACGGCGAAAGCTGGTGTCTGCATTGGTACTCACACTTCGTAGTCCCCTTCCAAGCGCGCTGAGGGTTGAGAGAATGGGCTCAGCCCTCAGCGCTTTTACTTCCTAGGAGCAGCCATGTCCACAGTACAGCAAGAATACCGCTATGCTTTCAAGCTCAAGAGCGGATCTCATTACGACTTTAAGCGAAAGCTCAGTATTGAGGCTGGAGAGATCTACCACACCGATACGGACATGATCAAGCTTCACGGCAAAAACCGTTGGGAGCTTGTTGGTGAAGGTGAAGAGTCGATCGACAGTCTCCGAAACAAGATCAAACAGCTTGAAAGCCGTCTACCCCAAGCTCAGCCCGTAGCCAAAGACCAGGACGACCTGGACGCAAAGTCCATCAAGGACTTGCGAACAATGGCTGCTGAGATGTCTCCGCCAGTTGACCTAACGACCTGTACTGGCAAGGCCGAGATCATCAACGCCATTCGCCAAGCTATGGACGCCGCCTGACAGGAGCTAGTCAATGCCTAGAGCCACTAAAGATGCGGTTATTGAAGTGGTAGAGTGGCAGGACGGAACTATCTCCGAAGAGTCCGCCATTTCTTTAACTCCATTTCTTAGGCAGGCTAACATCCTAGTTGACTGGTTGCACAGTAAGGACACAGACAACGAACTCAACGATGCAGCCCTGACAGCTATCGAAGTTCAGTTGGCTGCACACTTCTACTCTGTGCAGCGTGATCCGCAGCTTCAGTCTAAGAGTACAGATGGAGCCTCTGGTTCGTATCAAGGGGCTACAGGCTTCAGTCTACAAGCCACTCACTACGGACAGACTGCAATGCTGTTGGATGTAACTGGTAACTTGACCAAGAGAAACATCGAGGCTCAGCAAGGTAAGAGAGTCTCCGTGACAACTTGGTTGGGATGGCAAGACCATTCAGAGGATCCGTACGATGCCTGACGTACATCTACTAGTTCTAACGAATTGGTGTACTGTCTGGCAGCGGCAAGACACGAAGACTCGGTATGGTCAAGCTAGGGTTTCTTCTCCAGAGAATATGAAGTGTCGGTGGACGGTAAGAGATGCCGACAGTGTGGGACAGGATTCTACTACTGAGTTCTACCCTAGATCAGTCATGGTTGCAAAACAGGTTGCTCTAGGGAGTTACGTGGCGAGGGGAAAGATTGCAGATCTTCCAACGTCACCTCAGTATTTTGAAGTGGTAGGAATTGACGAAATCTCCGATGTGAAGGGTAGACATACGTCTTATCGGCTAACTCTTCAGAAGGCTTCCAAGACCCTTCCGGAAGTCATCTAACGAAAGGAGCATTCAATGAACGCTGAAGCTTTCTATGACCTGATCAACGAAGCCATGCCGGAGGCTTCTGGCGAAGAGGAAATGGTCGGGGCCGAAGGGGGTATGATTACGAGCTTGCTGACATCCGTTCTGTTCAAGAAGGTCAGCGACCTGATCTTGGAGTACGGTTGTGAGAATGCCGACTCCATCATGGAAGCCGTCAACCGCATTATCGACGAGCGTGTCAAGAATCCTATCTTCAAGATGGCTCTCAAGTCTGGTTCGGAAGCTCTGCGTGGAGCCCTTTGCAATCAAGCGTAGCCGAGCCCGCTGGTCGGACGTGAGGGGTGGGCACGGAGGCCCATTTTGAAATGAAGTGGTTCATCGTTCTAGTTCTGCTGTGTGGATGCAACTACCAGTTCCCTGAGTGTCCAGCGGAACCTGAAGCCTACCAAGGAGAGGTTCAGGAATGTGCCAAGCTGGCTCGTAAGTATAGAGCCAAGACTGAGGTACGCTTAGAGGATGGTACTCGCTGTGATCTGGTCAACGACACGTATGCCATCGAATGCGAGTACCCGGACAAGTGGGCTGAGGCCATCGGCCAGTCGCTGTACTACGGCATTCAGTTGAACAAGAAACCTGCCATACTCTTTCTCATCAAGGACGTACCCAGAGAAGCGAAGTTTGTTCGCAGGTGCAAGGTCGTTGCCAAGCAACACGAAATCGAAGTATTTGAAGAGTACATTGGTCCTATAGGAGCAAAGTCATGAATCTGTTAGCCTTAGCTCTCTGCTGCCTAATGGGAGCAGACGCCGGAATCGGTGTAGTAGGTCCGAACAAGGCAGAGGTCAACAATGCCGTAAGACTATCTCTTCAGGGATTACCTCCGGTAGACTTGACCAAGGCGATGAACGAGCAACTGTCTTGGGTCAGCGATGTAGCCATCTTTGTTGATACACCAACCTCCGTAGACCCAGGTCAGTACACCCTTAGCAAGAAGCTCTCTATTGACGTCTCACCATTTCGCTGGGCATTTGAGTTGGACTTTGTTGCCAACAAGCCTGGGGATTATGTACTGATTATCGACTGGAACAAAGCTCCTTTTGAGCTCTGCCATCACCGTATCACCATAGGTGGAGGCACGGCTCCGGCGGACCCTACGAAACCAGTCGACCCTACGAAACCCCAGCCCCCCAACCAGAAGATAACCCGCGTGACGTGGGTGTGGGAGAAGGACGAAGGCCCAATCCCACGGTACGTCGCTACAGCCCTCCAAAAGCTCAGCGACCCCGCTGGGGGTTATTCCGTCGTCGCAACTGACTTCGAAGACGATACTACGGACGGTGATGGACAGGTGCCGGAGCAGTATAAGCTCGCCCTGGAAACCTCCAAGACGACAGGTGTGCCAGTGCTGGTCCTCCAGTCCGATGGCATAGTAGTCAAGACCTTGAAGCCCAAAACTGAAGCTGAAATTCTGGAGGCTGTGCGATGACTGGCAAAATCAACCCTGCCCTGATCGACGTGACCATCCCGGACATCACAGGCTACCCGGAGGAGTTCGAGCTTGAGGACACCCGCGACGTGTTGATGTGTGCCGTGCGGGATCTGGCGGGTTTAGACCCCCGTATCAAGGCCACCGACTTTCCCAAGGAGATGTGGATCGAGCGCAAGGATTGGTTGGAAGTGCAGAAGCTGGGCGAAAAGAATCGCACGCGGGCCATCGACTTCCTGGACCGCTTCACCAATCAATCGCCTACGCATGAGTGTACCTGTCACGCTGCTACCTCGGCTCAGGCCGCGATTCGCAATCGTTCCCGTCGTATCGCCCTCGGTCCACCTGTTGCTCATCAACAGTTGCCGATCTCGGCTCAATCTGCGAGTGTGTGGCTATCACCACTCTCGGTCTATGCTGAGGCCAATCCCCGCAAGTGGGGTGGAGCCAATGTGCGACAAGTGTTGGAGATCATGCTCAAGCGTGGTATCCTGCCAGACAAGAAGCAGCCCCGGGATTGGGGATTCAAGCACACGCTGACTGGGACCAACGGCAAGGGTAATGAATGCCAGTCCAGCGGTGATTGGGTGCGGCTTTCCAAGTTCCCTGAAGGCTGGCGGGAAACATCCAAGCACTTCCGGCCCCTGGAAGTCATCTTCCCAGAGAACTTCGAACAGCTAGTCTGCTTGCTGCTGGGCGGTCCCGAAGCAATGGGCCTGCCCGTCGTCGTGGGCGGTCGCGGGCACTCCATCCCTTACATGTTCGTAGACGTCGAGGAGCAGGTCATCGGCTATCCTGATTCCTATGACGTGATCCGCTACGATTCCTTCCGCAACTACCGTTCAGGAGGCATGTATGCTCCGGTCAGTTGCACCCTTCCTGATGACTGGAACAAACCCGCAGGTTGATATACAGGTTGAAAGGATAACTCATGAATCCACGACGAGCCGACGCCTCTCGTCCCGACGCCGACCCGCCCAAGATTGAAGGGAACCTAGTCGTGCTTAAAAGTACGGTTGATTGGGTGTTGCAAAAGGTTGACAAGCACGGAGTTGCTGTTGTGGGTCTGGTGGTCATCACTTCGATTCTCTGGTTTGGCTTTGTAGTTCCGCAGAACGCGGATCGCACGGCGGTGCGCACCGAACGTGAAACGCTGATGAAGTCGATGGTTGCTACCAATGAGAATCTGAATAAGAACAATGATCGGATAGCTGAAGTCTTGGCTGAACTCAAATCGGCTTTTGATCGCTACAGTCAAGACACGCGGGATTCTGTGGATGCTGGTTTTGAGGTAGTGCAGAGTAACGCCAATATCCTAGCGGGGGTACAACGTACTCATGAGCTTCAGACGCAGCAGCTAAATGAGCTGAAGGATCTCAGCAAAAACACCAATACATTGATGGAGAACGCCGCGACTATGATGGCTCCGGCTAATTCTGATCGCAGAGAAATGATTACCCTCCTTAAAGAACTGGCTGAGGAGAGTAAGCGTAAGGCAGAGCCCCCAGCTAACCCGTGAGGCACTAGCATGAATTCCGGCGCACCATACGCAGCAGTCGTGGGCGCACCGTTCATGGGGACCACCCACGGCGGTCATGTCCACCGTAATGCCACGACGGGACTGCAAGAACTGAAGAAGTCGAATCTCATCGCCACGACCGATCCCACGGTGGGCGATGACACTGACGACGGCTACGCAGTCGGCTCACAATGGATCAACGTCAGTTCGGGCTCGGTCTTCACCTGCACGAACGCTGCGGCGGGTGCTGCCAACTGGACGCTCTTGGGTGGTGGGTCTGGCGTAGGCATCCCGGCGGGCTCTGGTACGGAAGTCCAATACCGCGTCAACGCCACCACGTTCGGTGCCGTGACTGGTTCCTCGTGGGACGGCACGACGCTGACGCTGCCGAAGACGAACTTCTCGGGCGTTGTTGGTGCGGCGGCCGGTTCTGCCGCTGCTCCCTCGCTCTCCTTCTCAGGAGATACCGACACCGGCTTCTTCCTGAGCGCCGCCAATAAAATCGGTGTGGCGTCGGCGGGTGGCGAGATGTTCACGATCAGTACCACATCAGGTATCACACCCACCATAGGATCACTATATGGATTCGGTAGCGGTAGTCTCTCCTGGCTGACGGGCTTGTTTGATCGAATCAACGCGGCAACTGCTGGGAATAACAAAACCGTTTTCAATATGAGTTCCGCCGGCACGTACTACGGGGCTATCATGGTAGACCCGGCTGGTGTGGCTGCTGGAGCATGGTCGCTAGGTTATTCGGCAGCAACGACAAACGCCTACGGCACTCCGGTCCTCACTTGGACGGGAGACGGTCGTGTCGGCATCGGCACCGCGACACCAATAGCTCTTGCACATATCAATAGCTCTACAGTCTCCTCACGGATTAAGCTGACCAATTCCACGACTGGCGTCACGGCTACAGACGGCTTCGATCTTCAGATGGAATCGTCGGCAGCTTACGTGTGGAACTATGAAAACGGACCGCTGTATGTAGGGGTGAACAACGCCACCGCCATCACAGTGACCGCTGCTGGCAGAGTGGGGATTGGAATTACTGGACCCGGAGCAGCATTGGAGGTCGCCAGTGACAATATAACGCTCTCCAATATGAATCTCACTGATACTCGCTCTATGGCAATCACTTGCGGCGGGCAAGTGTATTTCTGGGGCAAGTACACCAGCGGCGGAGCGTATGCTGCATTCGGACAAGTCAGTGGTTCCAAAGAGAGTGGTACGAGCGGACAGACGCAAGGCAGTCTCGTCTTCCAGGTCAATACGGGTGGTGGTGCGACTGCCGTGTTCGAGAAGATGCGGTTGACGAGTGCCGGGTATCTGGGTATCGGCAAGACCGCACCCGCTGCAGCGTTGGACGTGATGCTGAGCGCCCAGATCAGCGTACCCGGACTAGCGTTCAACGAGATTTCCAGCCTTGTGTTTCAGGCAACTCGTCCTGCCTCTACAGCGGCCTTGAACGCCGGCAAGATTTACGGCAAGTATTTCGGCGGGGGACTCGATACGTCGGCTTTGATCTTCCAGGTCATCGACGCGGGTGGTTCCGGTGTCGATGCCATGTGCATCACGAACGGCGGCAACGTCGGCATCGGTATTGCGTCGGGCCTTGGGAACCTTCTGCACGTGCGCGGAACCGCCAACCAAACTGGTCTGCGGGTTGATTCGGGAGCCTCATACACCTGCTCCGTGGTTGAACTCTACAACGCAAACACCGGAGCCACGGCAGCTAGAAACTGGCGGTTAGCGAGTAACTATACAGCTAACGGGATGTTTGAGATTCAACGCTCATTGGCCGCGGATGCTGCCGCAACAACTACTGCCTTAGCCTTTGATTCCAACGGCAACGTCGGTATCGGCACAACAAGTCCATCCACCAAGCTGCACGTCATCCAGACCGCCGAGCAACTGCGCCTGGGATACGATGCCACTAAGTACACGACATTCACCGTTGATGTTGGTGGTGATTTGAACGTCACGCCGAGTGGCAACTTTATGGTACTCAACGGAAAACTGGTCGTCACTGCTACGGGATCTAACGTAGCTTATATCAGCTACCAACAGCCGGTCGATGGTCAAGGTGGTTACATCCTCCTTCGCGGCGGAGTAGCCGGCACTACCGTAAGAGGCTACGTCGGCTTCACGCACAATGGTGTGGGTGCCTCCACATTATTCACCGGGGAAACCGCAGACTATGTGGCACTGCGTGGTGAAAACGGCGTGCATCTGGGGGTTAGCACGAACCTCTACGCCACACTGGCATCTTCGGCCATCACCGTTGCCGAGGGTATCAATCTGGCTGCGGGCACTACGACCGGCACCAAGATTGGCACGGCTACGAATCAGAAACTCGGTTTCTGGAACGCGACTCCTGTCATCCAGCAAACCACGGGAGCTTCTGCGGCGACGTTTGTGCAGAATAGCGGCAATGCCGTCAACGATGCGAGTACGTTCGACGGTTACACGATTGCTCAAATGGCGAAGATCATTCGAACTTTAGGATTGGCGGCATAATGGCAATCTCACTCTTACAGCACGGCGGCGTGGCAGCGATCGGGTACGACTCCGCGACCAACGAGCGCGGTTTCCTGTTGAAGATGCTCAACAAGACCGGCGTATCGTCGGTCAAAGGGGAACTGGTTGCGCAGCACTCGTCCAACAACCGTGAAGTAACTCTGCAAACCGGCGAATACGATACAATCGGTATCGTCCAGGAAGCAGGAGTTGCTGAAGGTTCCGAAATGTGGGTTTGGCAGATCGGCAGCGTGTGCCAAGCGCTGCTCAAGAACACCGTGTCCGCGTCTCGTGCTAATTTGGCGATTGCGGCTGACA
>Ga0233425_10000757_pt1 | contig 79956 bp, 81 predicted proteins | sample Watercolumn_Towu_2_FD_181712 | JGI IMG/M metagenome (GOLD analysis project Ga0233425, IMG submission 181712) | Freshwater microbial communities from Lake Towuti, South Sulawesi, Indonesia - Watercolumn_Towuti2014_140_MG | ecosystem: Environmental > Aquatic > Freshwater > Lake | place...
CAGCAGGGCCTGGGTGACGCCGAAGCGGTCGGTCACCGCGACCGCGACCTGGAACCCGTCCTTGCGGCACGCCTCGAGCGCCGCGCGCGCGAGCTTCAGGGCGGTTTCGGGCGTCAGGAGCTTGATTGCGTAGGTGGCCTCCTGCGCCCGCGCCGCGCCCGCCAGCAGCGCAAGCGACGCGATGAGCGGCAGACCAAGGGCGCGAAGCGCGGCGCCGGTTCGATTTCTCATGGGCGTTTCACCCTCCCCGTTGGACATTGCCGATCGATCGGCACGGCTATTGGAGACCTTCGCGCGGGGCGACGCAACCGGACGCGGCGTCGCAGCGCAGCGCCGCGGGTCGGTTGTCTCGGGCAGCCTTCCGTTGGCTAGTTGTCCTGCGCAGCTTTCGGCTGCTGGGCGCGCTGCTGCTCGATGCGCCGCCACGCCTCGACGTTCTTCTGGTGCTCGGCCGCGGTCTTGGCGAACAGATGCCCACCGCTGCCGTCGGCGACGAAGAACAGCTCCTGGTGCCGGTCCGGGTTCAGCGCCGCCGCGAGCGCGGCGCGGCCGGGATTGCCGATCGGCCCCGGCGGCAGGCCCACGACTTGGTAGGTGTTGTAGGGGCTCTTCAGCGCCAGGTCGGCCTTGGTGATGGGCCGGCCGAGCGGCCCCTGGCCGCCGGTGACCGCATAGGCCACCGTCGGGTCGGCTTCGAGCTTCATGCCGCGCAGGATGCGGTTGACGAACACGCCGGCGATGCGCGCGCGTTCGGACGCGCGGGATGTTTCCTTCTCCACGATCGAGGCCAGGATCACCGCCTCGCGCGGGCTCGCGAACGGCAGGCCGGGCGCGCGCTTGGCCCACAGCTCGTTGAGCGTGTCGCGCATGGCGTCCTTCATGCGCTGCGCGGTCCAGGCCCGCGCGTCGCCGTACTTGTAGTAATAGGTCGAAGGCAGGAAGTCGCCGTCCGCGGCCTGCGGCATCGGCCCGGTGAAGCCGGCCGCGTCGGTCAGGAGGCGCAGCACCTCCGCCGCGGTCATCCCCTCAGTCACGATCAGGCGGCGGTCCACGGTCTTGCCGCTCTGCAACAGCCGCGCGACGTCCTCCATCGTGATGCCGGCGGCGAACAGGTACTCGCCCGACTTGAGCCGCCCGGCCGCGCCCGTCAGCCGGATCGCGAGGGCGAACACCAGGGGATGCTCGATCACGCCCGCGTCGGCGAGCTGCTTGGTCACCTGCTCCACTCCGCCGCGCTGCACCACCAGCGTCAGGTCGCGCGGCAGCGGCCCGGGCCGCGTGAACTGCGCGAAGCCCCAGGCCAAGGCGAGGCCCAGCCCGGCGAACAGCACCAGGCCCAGGCCCACGAGCGGAAGAACGCGGCGTCGCATGCCCGACGCCTCTCTAGCGGTTGCGGATCAGGGCGGCCCGGCGAAGATCAGCGACGCGTTCGTGCCGCCGAACCCGAACGAGTTCGACAGCGCGCGGCGGATCTTGCGCGGCTTGGCCTGTTTCGGCACCAGGTCGATGTCGCAACCCGGCGACGGATTGTCGAGGTTCAGCGTCGGCGGCGCCACCTGGTCGCGGATCGCCAGGATCGAGTAGATCGCCTCGACGCTGCCGGCGGCGCCGAGCAGATGCCCGATCGCCGACTTGGTGGAGGACATCGACAGCTCGTAGGCGTGCTCGCCGAACAGGCGCTTCACCGCCCCCAGCTCGATCTCGTCGCCGAGCGGCGTCGAGGTGCCGTGCGCGTTGATGTAGTCCACGTCCTCGGGGTTGAGCCCGGCGCGCTTCAGCGCGTTGCGCATCGAGCGGAAGCCGCCGTTGCCGTCCTCGGCGGGCGCGGTGATGTGGAAGGCGTCGCCGGACATGCCGTAGCCCACGACCTCGGCGTAGATTCTGGCGCCGCGCTTCTTCGCGTGCTCGAGCTCCTCCAGCACCACGATGCCGGCGCCCTCGCCCATCACGAACCCGTCGCGGTCCTTGTCCCAGGGGCGCGAGGCGCGCTCCGGCGTGTCGTTGAACGCGGTCGACAGCGCCCGCGCGGCGGCGAAGCCGGCGAGTCCGATGCGGCAGACCGCGGCCTCGGCGCCGCCCGCCACCATCACGTCGGCGTCCTCGAGCGCGATCAGCCGCGCCGCGTCGCCGATGGCGTGCGCGCCGGTGGAGCAGGCCGTCACCACCGCGTGGTTCGGCCCCTTGAAGCCGTGCTTGATCGATACCTGGCCCGAGGCGAGGTTGATCAGCGCCGAGGGGATGAAGAAGGGGCTGACGCGGCGCGGGCCTTTCTCCTTCAGCGTGATCGAGGTCTCGGTGATCTCGGGCAGGCCGCCGATGCCCGAGCCGATCATCACGCCGGTGCGCTCGCGCGCTTCCTCGCCATCCGGCTTCCAGCCCGAGTCCTCTACCGCCATGTCGGCCGCCGCCATGGCGTAAAGGATGAACGTGTCCATCTTTTTCTGGTCTTTGGGCGGCACCCAGTCGTTGGCGTTGAACAGGCCCGACGCGGTTTCGCCGCGCGGCACCTGGCCTGCGATCTTGGCCGGCAGATCCGAGACGTCGAACGACTGGATCGCGCCGACGCCGGATTCGCCGGCGGTCAGGCGGTCCCAGTTGCGCTTCAGGCCGATGCCGAGCGGCGAGACCAGGCCCATCCCGGTCACCACGACGCGACGGAATTCCGGCATTTCGGGATCCCCGCTTCTCAGGCGACGGCGAGGACCGGCCGCCGCAAGGTCAGGCGGCCTGCTTTTCGATGAACGCGATGGCGTCCTTCACGGTGAGGATCTTCTCGGCCGCATCGTCGGGGATTTCCAGGCCGAACTCCTCCTCGAACGCCATCACCAGTTCGACCGTGTCGAGGCTGTCGGCGCCCAGATCGTCGATGAAGCTGGCGTTCTCCGTGACCTTGGCTTCCTCGACGCCCAGGTGCTCGACGACGATTTTCTTCACGCGCTCGGAAACATCGCTCATTGCGGCAGGCCCCTCGAAACTTCCTTATCTTACAAGGTGATCGCGCCACGCCGGCGCCGATATCGCGAGTCGCGGCCGGGCGGAGGGCGGTTAGGTAACATAAACCCTTGGGCTTGCAAAGCCCACGGCATTCCGGGCCTTGGGACCGGAATCGTCGCTCACGGCATCGCCATGCCGCCGTTGACGTGCAGCACCTGCCCGGTGACGTAGGACGCCTCTTCGCTCGCGAGATAGACGGCCGCCGCAGCGATGTCCTTGGGCTCGCCCATGCGGTCGATCGGGATGCGGGCGACGATCTTCGCTTGCTGGTCGGCGGAGAGCTTTTCGGTCATCGGCGTGCGGATGTAGCCCGGCGCGATCACGTTGCAGGTGATGCCGCGCGTGGCGACCTCGGCGGCGATCGACTTGCAGAGACCGACGAGGCCCGCCTTGGCGGCGGCGTAGTTGGCCTGGCCCGCGTTGCCGATCAGCCCCACCACCGAGCCGATGCCGATGATCCGCCCCCAGCGGCGCTTGACCATGCCGCGCAGCGCCGCGCGCGACAGGCGGAACGCGGCCGTCAGGTCCACGTCGATCACCGCCTGCCAGTCCTCGTCGCGCAGGCGCATCGACAGCATGTCGCGGTTGAGCCCCGCGTTGTTCACCAAGATGTCGAGCGCGCCCATGCGCGCCTCGGCCTCCTTCACCAGCGCGTCCGGCGCCTCGGGCTTGGCGAGGTCGCCGACCGCGACGAAGCACCTGTCGCCGAGCTCGGCCTTCAGCGCCTGCAACGCGGTCTCGCGCGTCCCGGCGACCGTGACTTGCGCGCCCGATTGCACGAAGGCGCGGGCGATGCCGGCGCCGATGCCGCCCGAAGCCCCGGTCACCAGGGCCGCGCGGCCCGTCAGATCGAACATGTCCCCTCGCCCCCTTCCCGCGCTCAGACCGTCTTCAGGAACGCCTCGACCTCGGCCGGCGTGCCGACCGCGACCGCCTGCAGGTCCTTGTCGATGCGCTTGGCGAGCCCGGTCAGCACCTTGCCGGCGCCGCATTCGACCAAAAGCGTGGCGCCGGCCGCCTTCATCGCCGCCACGCACTCGCGCCAGCGCACCGTCGCCGTGACCTGCTCCACGAGCTGGCGGCGGATCGCCTCGGGATCGTCGCCGGGCGCGGCGGTGACGTTGGCCACCACCGGCACCACCGGCGTCGCGATCGCCGTTTCCGCGAGCGCCTTCTTCATCTCCTCGGCCGCGGGCCGCATCAGGCGGCAATGGAACGGCGCGCTCACCGGCAGCCTGATCGACCGCTTGCCGCCGGCCTTGGCGATCTCCATCGCCTTGTCGACCGCCGCCGCGGCGCCGCTGACCACCACCTGGCCGGGCGCGTTGTCGTTGGCCACGTCGCACACGAGGCCGGTGGCGACCGCCGCCTCCTTCGCCACCGTGCGCGCGAAGTCGAGCTCCGCACCGAGCAGCGCGGCCATCGCGCCCTCGCCCACCGGCACCGCGGTCTGCATCGCGCGGCCGCGGCGCTTCAGCAGGCGCGCGGCGTCGGCGAGATTGAGCGCGCCCGCGGCGCACAGCGCCGAGTATTCGCCGAGCGAGTGGCCCGCCACCATCGCGGCGAGCTTGGCGAGCGTCGTGTTGCCCTCGCGCTCGATCGCGCGCAACGCCGCGATGCTGACCGCCATCAGCGCGGGCTGCGCGTTCTCGGTCAGCGTCAGCTCCGCCTCCGGCCCCTCGGCCATCAGCTTGGACAGGCGCTGCTTCAGCGCCTCGTCGACCTCGGCCAGCACGTCGCGCGCGGCCTGGAACGCCTTGGCGAGCTCCACGCCCATGCCCAGGGCCTGCGAGCCCTGGCCGGGAAAGACGAATGCGCGGGTCATCGGCGGCTTCATGTCCCCTTGGAAAGCGGCGCCAAAGAACAGGCCGCGCGCCCCCCTTGTCAAGGACGCCCCGGTCGGGGACGCGCCGGCGGCCCACCAGGATCGCCGCGCCGCCGCGGCGGGATTTACGGATCGCCCGCGTTGCCGCAGAATCCGCCGCCATCGGGGACTGGCGCAACACGAACGACGAAGCGAGGTCCGTCATGCAAGGCGAGCGTCTGTTCATGGCCGCGGCGGCGCTGCTGGCGCTGGCCGCCCTGCCCCTGGCGGCGACCGTTCCGGGCCCGGCCCTGGCCGCCGGCAACTGCGATCCGGGCGACAAGCCCGACAACTCCACCGCCGCCGACGCCAAGAAGAAGCTGGAGGCCGCCGGGTTCACCCAGGTGCGCGACCTGAAGAAGGGCTGCGACAACGTGTGGCACGCCAAGGCGGTGAAGGGCACGCAGGCCGTCAACGTGGCGCTCACCCCCCAAGGCCAGGCGTTCGTCGAGACCGATTGAGCGCGATTCGGCCGCGGGATCAACGGCTTGCGGTCGTCCGCGGCGTGCTGGACAAGCCTGGGCGGATCGGGCATAACCGCGCGCCTTACATAGCTCCTTGCCGCAGGGCCTGACCTGCGGCTAGGCCCGGGCGGCCGCTTCGACGGCGCCGGGCCGCGAACAGCCGGAAGGAGAGTCCCGCGATGCCGTTCTACGAGAACGTGTTCGTCGTCCGCCAGGACGTGGCCGCCTCCCAGGTCGAGAGCCTGGTCGAGCAGTACGAGAACCTGGTGAAGGAAAACGGCGGCACGGTCGCCAAGAAAGAATTCTGGGGCCTGCGCGGCCTGGCCTACCGGATCCGCAAGAACCGGAAGGCGCACTTCGTGCTGCTCAATCTCGACTGTCCTCCGGCCGCGGTGAAGGAACTCGAGCGCAACATGCGCATCAACGAGGACGTGCTGCGCTACCTCACCGTGCGGGTGGAAAAGCTGGAGGAAGGCCCGTCGGCGATGATGCAGAAGCGCGACGACCGCGACGACCGCGGCCCGCGCGGCGACCGGCCGCGCCGCGGCGGCCGCGGCTTCGGCGGCGGCTTCGGCGGCGGCTTCGGCGGCCCGCCCGACAACGGCGGACCGCCCCCTGAAACGCCGCAGCCCGAAGGAGACCGGCCATGACCGCTTCCGCCGCTCCCGGCGGCCAGCCCCGCACCGGCGGGCGCCGCCCGTTCTTCCGCCGGCGCAAGAGCTGCCCGTTCACCGGCCCGAACGCGCCGAAGATCGACTTCAAGGACCTCAGGCTGCTCCAGCGCTTCATCTCGGAGCGCGGGAAGATCGTGCCGAGCCGCATCACCGCGGTTTCGACCAAGAAGCAGCGCCTGCTGGCGCAGGCGATCAAGCGCGCGCGGTTCCTGGGCCTCCTGCCCTACCTGCTGCGCTAGCGCGCCGGGGCCAGGAACGACGCCATGCCGGCCGGCGCGAAGTTCTGGCTTGCGGTTCTGGGCGCGGGTGCGCTCAGCGGCGGACTCTACCTGATGGTGACCGTCGGCACACCCGGGGCCCTGGTGCTGGCCTATATCGCGCAGCTCCCGCTGTTCCTGGTGGGACTGTGGTCGGGCGTCGCCGCCACGGCGCTCGCGGGCGCGGTCGCCGCGGCCATGGCGCTGACCGCGCGCGGTATGGCGATTGCGGCGGTGTTCGCCGTGGCGTTCCTGATGCCGGTCCTGGTGCTGGTGCGCCAGGCGCTGCTGTCGCGCCGCAACCCGGCCGGCGAGACGGAATGGTACCCGCCGGGCCTCTTGACCGGCTGGCTGGTCGGCATCGGGCTCGTGCTCGGCGGCTTCAGCATGCTGTTCCTGGCGATGACCGGCGGCGTCGAGGCCGCGGTGCGCGCATTCGTGGGCCACGTGTACGACGCGGCCAAGACCGCGCTGCCGCGGGGCGCCGCGCCGATGAGCCGCGAAACCGCGGTGGACATGATGGCGGGCTACCTGCCGGGCATGGCGGTGTCGTCGCTCTTGGTCATGACCGCGGTCAACGGCACCCTGGCGCAGGGCGTGCTGACGCGCTTCGGGCTCAACCGCCGCCCGTCGCCGGACATCGTCAAGCTCGACCTGCCGGTGGCGCTGGTCGCGGTGTTCGCGGTGGTGCTGGCCGCGGGCGCGCTGTTGCCCGGGGACGTAGGCTACATGGCGCGCAACCTAGTGCCGGCGGTGCTGGTGGGCGGCGTGCTGTCGGGCCTGGCGGTGGTCCACGCCGCCGTGCGCAAGCTCGCGGCGCGGACCTGGATGCTGATCGCGGTGTACCTGGCCGCGGCGCTGCTGGTCTGGCCGATCTTCCTTCTGGCGGCGGTCGGCATGGCCGAGCCGTTCGTGAATCTGCGCCGGCGCCTGGCCGGGGTCTGACGTTTCCTTGGAGTGGTCAACATGGTCGCGATGCAAGTGATCCTGCTGGAGCGGGTCGAGAAGCTGGGGCAGATGGGCGACGTGGTGCGGGTCAAGCCCGGCTACGCGCGCAATTTCCTGCTGCCGCAGAAAAAGGCGCTGCGCGCCACGAAGGAAAACCTGGAGCGCTTCGAGAAGCAGCGCGCGCAGCTCGAAGCCACCAACCTGAAGCTGAAGCAGGAGGCCGAGGTCGTGGCCAAGAAGCTGGACGGCCTCAGCATCGTGCTGGTGCGCCAGGCCGGCGAGACCGGGCAGCTCTACGGCTCGGTCACGGCGCGCGACATCGCCGACGCGGTGGCGGCGGCGGGCTTCACCGTCGCGCACCGCCAGATCCGCATCGACCGGCCGATCAAGGCGCTGGGGCTGGTGCCGACGCGCGTGATGCTGCACCCCGAGGTCGCGGCGACCGTGACGGTCAACGTCGCCAAGTCGGAGGAGGAGGCGGCAATCCAGGCTACCGGCGCAGCTCCGGCGGCGGCCGAGCTGTTCGAGAAGCCGCCGGAAGCCGACACCGCCGCGGGGCCAGCGGCCGCGCCGGCTGCCGCAGCCGGCGAGGAGAAGCCCAAGAAGGCGAAGAAAGCCAAAGCCAAGCCTGCGGAAAGCGAAGGCGCGGCCAAGGACGAGGCCAAGCCCGAAGCCAAGCCCGAAGCCAAGCCCGAAGAAGGCAAGGCGAAGGGCAAATCCAAGGGCAAGGCGAAAGCCTGACACGCGATCTTGTTGCGGTGCACCTAGCCGATCCGTCGGCGTGGCCGCAGCGCCGCGCCGCCGAAACCCTGCCGCGTCTATGCGCCGGCGGAGGACCGCCCATTCGTCGGCCCTCTTGCCAAGGCTTTCCACTTGCAGGAATACTCATGCTCGAGTTCTGCGTAGACGCGTCGCACCAGGCACGGGGACTGCCGCGCGTTCGGTTGACCTAGCTCATGGCGGCACCCGGCCGGCCGGCGATGCTTTCGGGCGTTGCGGGAGGGGTCGGGATGCTGCTTTTGTCCCACTTTCTGCGCCACATGGTTCGCGCCGGCCGGTTGGACGTAACCGACGCCGACGGCAGGCTGCACGTCTTCGAGGGCGAACGGGGCGGCGCCTACGACATCCACGTCGGCATCCGTCTGCATGACCGCGCCCTGGCCCGGCGCTTGGCGCTCCACCCGCGCCTCGCCTTCGGCGAGGCCTACATGGACGGCACGCTGACCGTCGACCGCGGCGGCATCTACGATTTCGTGGATCTGTGCGCCGCGAACTATTGGAGCTATTCCACCCATCCGGTGACGCGCGCTTGGCACGGCCTGGGATGGGCGGTCCGATGGCTGGCGCAGTTCAACCCGGTCCGGCGCGCCCGCCGCAACGCCGCGCACCATTACGACCTGTCGGACGAACTCTACGCCCTGTTCCTCGACAACGACCGGCAATATTCCTGCGCCTATTTCGCCGACCCGGGCGACGATCTGGACCTGGCGCAAGAGAACAAGAAGCGCCACATCGCGGCGAAACTGCTGTTGAAACCCGGCATGAAGGTGCTGGACATCGGCTGCGGCTGGGGCGGGCTGGCGCTGACGCTGGCCGAGCAGTACGGCGCCGAGGTGCTGGGCATTACCCTGTCCGAGCGCCAGCTCGAGGTCGCGCGCCGGCGCGCCCAGGGCAAGGGCCTGTCCGACCGCGCGCGCTTCGAGCTGCTCGATTACCGGCTGGTCGAGGGACGGTTCGACCGCATCGTCTCCGTGGGCATGTTCGAGCACGTGGGCGTGCCGCATTACCGCACGTTCTTCGGCAAGCTGCACGACCTGCTGAAGCCCGACGGCGTGGCGCTGCTGCACTCGATCGGCTGCATGACCGGCCCGCACCCGCTGGACCCGTGGATCAGCAAGTACATCTTCCCGGGCGGCTACATACCGGGCCTGAGCGAAGTGCTGCCCGCGGTCGAGCGCAGCCGGCTCTACGCCACCGACATCGAGTTCCTGTATCCGCACTACGCCGACACGCTCAGGGCCTGGCGCCGGCGCTTCATGGCCAACCGCGCGCGGGCGGCGGAACTCTACGACGAGCGGTTCTGCCGGATGTGGGAGTTCTACCTGGTGTGCAGCGAGATCGCGTTCCGGCGCCTGAACCACATGGTGTTCCAGATGCAGCTCGCGCGCGATCCGTTCGCGGTGCCGGCGACCCGCGACTACATCCACGCGGGCGAGCGCGAGGCCCGCCGCCAGCGCCCGACCCTGGTGCCCGACCGCCGCCGAGCGTCGTAGTCCGGCGCGGCCGGGAGGCCGGGAACGAATCACCCGACGTGGTCGCGAGGTCTGCGATCGGCGGGAAAGCGCGGTTTTGCCGAATTGTCCACGCTATCCTTTCTTTGCACGAGGATCGCGGGGTAGAATCCGCGCGCCGCAGTCATTAGCGTCACGGTTTCCTCCGCGGGCAACGCAAGCCCGCGGATCGACGCGGCGCCGCGTGGCGCCGGACGGCGCGGCAAAACGAAAAAAGAGTTTTCGTGCGGCGATGGAACCCTCGCGGAACGACAGCAACGTGACGCCCCTGCGCGGCGTGGAAGGCCCCGTCCCTCCGCGCCTGCCGCCGCGCAACCTGGAGGCCGAACAGGCGCTTCTGGGCGCGATCCTGATGAACAACCGCGCGCACGAGCGCGTGTCGGAATTCCTGCGCGCCGAACACTTCAGCGACCCGGCCAACGGCAAGATCTACCACGCGATGACGCTGTTGATCGAGAACCGCCAGATCGCCGACGTGGTGACGCTGAAGGCGCTGTTCGAGCGCGACGAGGGCCTGTCGCAGATCGGCGGCGTGGGCTATCTGGCGCGGCTCGCGGGCTCGGTCGTGACCGTGGTCAACGCCGAGGACTATGGCCGCACCATCCACGACAGCTATTTGCGCCGGCAGCTCATCGACCTGGGCGAGCAGGTGGTCAACCGCGCCCACGGCGCGGACCTCGAGCTGCCGGCGACCGACCAGATCGAGCAGGCCGAGCAGCAGCTCTACGACCTGGCGACCACCGGCGAGACCCAGGGCGGGTTCCGCCCGCTCGACGCCGCGGTGAAGGAGGCCATCGTCGCCGCCGAATCCGCGTTCAAGCGCGCGGGCCACGTCGTGGGCGTCACCACCGGCTTCCGCGACCTGGACGCGAAGCTGGGCGGGCTTCATCCCTCGGACCTGATCGTGCTGGCCGGCCGGCCCGCGATGGGCAAGACCTCGCTCGCCACCAACATCGCCTACAACGCGGCGCGGGCGCGGACGGAGCGCGGCGCGGGCGAAGGCGCGGTGGTCGGGTTCTTCTCGCTCGAGATGTCGGCCGAGCAGCTCGCGACGCGCCTGATCTCGGAGCGCGCCGAGGTGGCGTCGGACCGCATCCGGCGCGGCGACATCCGCAACGAGGACTTCGCGCGCATCGTCGAGGCGAGCCAGGAACTGCACCGCCTGCCGCTCTACATCGACGACTCGCCGGGCCTGACCGTGAGCGCCTTGCGCACGCGCGCCCGGCGCCTGCAGCGCCAGCACAATCTGGGCCTGATCGTGATCGACTACCTCCAGCTCCTCCAGCCCACCAAGGGCGCGCGCGTCAACGACAACCGCGTGCAGGAAATCTCGGAAATCACACGAGGGCTCAAGACGTTGGCGAAGGAATTGCACGTGCCGGTCCTAGCGCTCTCGCAGCTCTCCCGCGCGGTCGAGCAGCGCGAGGACAAGCGCCCGCAATTGGCCGATCTGCGAGAATCGGGATCGATCGAGCAGGACGCCGACGTGGTGATGTTCATCTACCGCGAGGAGTACTACCACCAGCGCGCGGTGCCGACCCAGCGCCCGGAGGAAGGCGCCGAGAAGTTCAACGACCGCATGCAGCGCTGGCAGGAGCGCGGCGACCAGGTGCACAACAAGGCCGAGGTCATCATCGGCAAGCAGCGCCACGGGCCGACCGGCACGGTCAACCTGTTCTTCGACGGCAACTTCACCAAGTTCGGCGACCTTGCAGAAGACTCAAGGCTGCCGGAGCAGCACTGAAGCAAGCTTTCAGCTATCAGCCTTCAGCCCGGATTGCGACCCACTGATGGCTGATGGCTGACCGCTGATAGCTTCTTCTCACACCCATGTCCGCCGCCCCTCGAGCGGATAGGCGGGATCGTTGTAGCCCGGCGTCGAGGGATGGCCGGGCGCCACCAGGCCGTCCACCAGCGCCTCGTCCTCTGCCGTGAACTTGTGCCGGAGCGCGCCCAGGTACTCGGTCCATTGCTCCATGGTGCGCGGCCCCACGATCGGCGCCGTGACGCAGCGGTTGTTGAGCACCCACAGCACCGCGAACTGGACCGCCGTCATGCCGCGCTTCGCGGCGTGCGCCTTGACGGTCTGCGCCATCGCGAGGGATTCCTTGCGCCATTCCGTCTGCATGATTCGCACGTCCTTGGCGGCGACGCGCGAGTCGGCCGGCGGCGGCGCGTCGAGCGCGTACTTGCCGCTCAGAATGCCGCGCGCGGCCGGGCTGTACGGCACGACGCCGAGGCCGTAATGGGCGCAGGCCGGGATGTGCTCGACCTCGGCGGTGCGGTTCATGGCGTTGTAGTAGGGCTGGCTCACCACCGGCCGGGGGATGCCGAGCCGGTCGCAGATGTTGCAGATCTCGGCCACGCGCCAGCCGCGATAGTTGCTGAGGCCGAAATACCGGACCTTGCCCTGGCGCACCACGTCGCCCAGCGCCCGCACCGTCTCCTCGAGCGGCGTGGCGTGATCTTCCTTGTGCAGGTACAGGATGTCGACGTAATCGGTGCCGAGGCGCCGAAGGCTCGAATCGATCTCCTCCGTGATCCAGCGCCGCGACAGGCCGCGCTGGTTCGGCCCCTCGCCCATCGGCTCGTAGAGCTTGGTCGCCAGGACCCACCACTGGCGCTGGTTGCCGATGGCGCGGCCCACCACCTCCTCGGATTTGCCCTTCACGTACACGTCGGCGGTGTCGATGAAGTTGATGCCGGCGTCGCGCGCATGGGCGACGATGCGCCGGGCGGTCGCTTCGTCGGCGCGCCCGCCGAACAGCATGGTGCCGAGGCACAGCGGCGAAACCTTTACGCCCGAGCGGCCGAGGTTGCGGTACTCCATTTCGTCCCCTTCCCGTTATCGAGTAGAACGTAGCGTCATGTCCGAACCCACGCCAGCCGCCATTCTGACCGTCGACCTCGCCGCCATTGCCGCCAACTACCGGCGCCTGCAGCGCTATGTGGCGCCGGCGGAATGCGGCGCGGTGGTGAAGGCCGACGCCTATGGCCTGGGCGCGGCGGAGGTGGCGCCGGCCCTGGCGCGCGCGGGCGCGCTCAGTTTCTTCGTGGCGCAGCTCGCCGAGGGCGTGGCGCTCCGGCGCCTACTGCCCAAGACCGCCTCGATCTACGTGCTGAACGGCCTGATGGACGGCGAGCGCCAGGCGTTCGAGCAGGAGCGCCTGGCCCCGGCGCTCAACGACCTGGGCCAGATCGAGCGCTGGAGCCAGTTCTGCCGCGCGCGCGGCCAGCGCCTGCCGGCGGTGCTGCACATCGACACCGGTATGAACCGTCTGGGTCTGCCCGCGAGCGAGCTGCAGCAATTGGCGCGCGAGCCGCACCGGCTCGCCGGCATCGGCTTGGAACTGGTGATGAGCCACCTCGCCTGCGCGGACGAGCCGGACCACCCGATGAACCGCCGTCAGCTCGATGCGTTTCGCGCCGCGCGCACGCTGGTGCCGGGCGTGCGCGCGTCGTTCGCGGCCTCCTCCGGCATCTTCCTGGGGCGCGATTTTCACTTCGATTTGGCGCGTCCGGGGGTCGCTTTGTACGGCGCGAATCCGCTTCCCGGACAGCCCAATCCGATGACGCAAGTCGTTGGCCTCAAAGCCAGAATTCTCCAGGTGCGCGACGTTGACAGGGGGGAGACCGTTGGATATGGTGCCGCGCACCGCTTCACGCGGCCCCGGCGCATCGCCACCGTGGGCGTCGGGTACGCCGATGGATTTCTCCGGTCATCGAGCAACCGCGGTTGCGCCGTGTTGGGGGGCGTGCCGGCGCCGATCGTGGGACGCGTGTCGATGGACTTGATCACGCTCGACGTCAGCGACGCGCCCGAGGCATTGCAGCGCCCGGGCGCGATGGTCGACCTGATCGGCGAAGGCCGCACGGTCGACGACGTCGCCGCCGACGCGGGCACGATCGCCTACGAAATCCTCACCTCATTGGGCCCGCGCTATGCGCGCCGCTACGCGGGCGCGCCGGGGAGTGACGCGCATTGAATCCGGTTGAATTCGTCGCCCTGATCGGCAGGGCGTTCCTCGGCTTCCTCGCCACCGCCGGCCGCCTGGTGCTGTTCGCGCTCGAAGGCACCTCGCATGTGCTGCGCCCGCCCTTCTATTACCGCCTGGTCGGACGGCAGATGGTGGATATCGGCTACTACTCGCTGCCGGTCGTGGGCATGACCGGCCTGTTCGCGGGCATGGTGCTGGCGCTGCAAAGCTACACCGGCTTCGCGCGCTTCTCGGCCGAGGGCGCGGTGGCGACGGTCGTGGTGCTGTCGATGACGCGCGAGCTCGGTCCCGTGCTCGCGGGCCTGATGGTGGCGGGCCGGATCGGCGCCTCGATGGCCGCCGAGATCGGCACCATGCGCGTGACCGAGCAGATCGACGCGCTCACCACGCTCTCGACCAACCCGTTCAAGTACCTGGTGGCGCCGCGCTTGTTCGCGGCGGTCACCATGCTGCCGTTCCTGGTGCTGGTGGCCGACATCATCGGCGTGTTCGGCGGCTACGTGGTCAGCGTCTACAAGCTCGATTTCAACGCCACCAACTACCTGAAGCGGAGCTGGGAGTTCCTCGAGTTCCTGGACGTGTTCTCGGGGCTCGTGAAGGCCTCGGTGTTCGGCTTCCTGGTGGCGCTGATGGGTTGCTACCACGGCTACAACTCCAAGCGCGGCGCGCAGGGCGTGGGCGCGGCCACCACCAACGCCGTGGTGTCGTCCTCGATCCTGATCCTGATCTTCAACTACGTCATCACCGAGCTGTTCTTCTCGAAATGACCGCGGCGGCGCAAAAGCACGGCGCGCGCGGAGCCAACGCCCCGAAAATCTCGCTGCGCGACGTGCACAAGGCGTTCGGGCCGAAGCAAGTGCTGCGCGGCGTGAACCTGGACGTGGGCGAGCGCGAGTCGGTCGTGATCATCGGCGGCTCGGGCACCGGCAAGTCGGTGACGCTGAAATGCATCCTGGGCCTGCTGCAGGCCGACAAGGGCAGCATCAAGGTGGACGGCGAGGAAGTGGTGGGGCTCGAATCCGGCCCCGGCCGCGACCGCATCAACGGCAAGTTCGGCATGCTGTTCCAGCACGCGGCGCTGTTCGACAGCCTGAAGGTGTGGGAGAACGTGGCCTTCGCGCTCACGGCCGGGCGCGGCATGAGCCGCGATGAGGCGCGCGAGGTGGCGCTGAAGAAGATGGCGCTGGTGGGCCTGAGCCCCAAGGTCGGCGACCTGTTCCCCGCCGAGCTTTCCAGCGGCATGCAGAAGCGCGTGGGCCTGGCGCGCGCGATCGCGCCCGACCCCGAGATCATCTTCTTCGACGAGCCGACCACCGGCCTCGACCCGATCATGAGCGACGTGATCAACGAGCTGATCGTCACCTGCGTGAAAGAAGTCGGCTGCAGCGCGCTGTCCATCACCCACGACATGGTCAGCGCCCGGCGCATCGGCGACCGCATCGCCATGCTGTACCAGGGCAAGATCATCTGGGACGGCGCGGTCAACCAGATCGACCGCTCGGGCAACCCCTACGTGGACCAGTTCATCAACGGCCGCGACCAGGGGCCGATCGAGATGCTGGTGCGCGCGCTGTGATGCGCGCCGGCCGGCCGGGGCCTTAGGTAAGGAACCGCAGATGGCCCGCGCCGCCCCCCGGTACGTGTGCCAGACCTGCGGCGCGGCGCATCCGAGATGGAGCGGGCGCTGCGAGGCCTGCGGCGCCTGGAATACGATCGTCGAGGAAGCGCCGCGCGAGGCGGTGCCGCGCGGCCTCGACGCCGCCAAGGGCAAGACGGCGGCGGGGCGGCTCGAAGTGGTGCCGCTCAAGGGCGCGGCCGACGCCACGCCGCGGCTGGTAACCGGCGTCGCCGAGTTCGACCGGGTGTGCGGCGGCGGGCTGGTGCCGGGCTCGGCGCTGCTGTTGGGCGGCGATCCGGGCATCGGCAAGTCGACGCTGTTGCTGCAAGTGGCGGCGCGCGTCGCGGGCCCGGCCGGCCCACGGGCCGCGTGCATCTACGTCTCGGGCGAGGAGGCGATCGACCAGGTGCGCATGCGCGCGCTGCGCCTGGGCGTGGCCGACGCGAAGGTCAGCCTCGCCGCCGCCACCTCGGTGCGCGACATCCTGGCGGGCCTGGAGCAGGTCGAGGGACCGGCCATCGCCGTGATCGACTCGATCCAGACCATGTATGTCGACACGCTCGACTCCGCTCCCGGCACGGTGGCCCAGGTGCGCGCGAGCGCGCAGGAGCTGATCCGGCTGGCCAAGCGCAAGGGGCTGACCGTCATCCTGGTGGGGCACGTGACCAAGGAAGGACTGATCGCGGGCCCGCGCGTGCTCGAGCACATGGTCGACACGGTGCTGTACTTCGAGGGCGAGCGCGGGCACCAGTTCCGCATCCTGCGCGCGGTCAAGAACCGATTCGGGCCCACCGACGAAATCGGCGTGTTCGAGATGGGCGAACTGGGCCTGAGCGAGGTGCCGAATCCCTCGGCCCTGTTCCTGGGGGAACGCAGCGCCGAGGTTCCCGGCGCGGCGGTGTTCGCGGGCATCGAGGGCACGCGGCCGCTCTTGGTCGAGATCCAGGCCCTGTGCGCGCCCTCGCCCATGGGCACGCCCCGCCGCGCGGTCGTGGGCTGGGATTCCGGCCGTCTGGCGCAGGTTTTGGCGGTTTTGGAGGCGCGCGGCGGGCTTGCCTTCGCGGGCAATGAGGTCTATCTGAACGTCGCGGGCGGCCTGCGCATCGTCGAGCCGGCCGCCGATCTCGCCGTCGCCGCGGCCCTGGTTTCTTCGCTGACCGACCGTGCGATGCCGCGCGCCACCGTGCTGTTCGGCGAGATCGGGCTGTCGGGCGAAGTCCGTCCGGTCGGCCATGTGGCAACCCGGTTGAAGGAGGCCGCGAAGTTGGGATTCGCCGAGGCGTGGATTCCAAGACGGCGCGTCGGCGGGCAGCCCGCGGGCAAGGCCGCGGCGGGCGCCGGCGAAGCGGGCATCGCGGTGCGCGAGCTCGAGCACGTGCGCGACCTGATCGCCGCGTTCCAGGACCAGCCGCGCGCCGGGCAATGGTCGCCCGCGGGCGGCGCGCCGGGCCGGCGCGGCGCGGCCGGGCGCGCCTGAGGCGGATCGCGGCGCGATGGACGGCCTGCCGATCAACCCCGCCGATCTGATCGTCCTTGCGATCATCGTCATCTCGGGCCTGCTCGCCTTCGCGCGCGGGCTGGTGCGCGAGGTGCTGTCGATCGTGGGCTGGGTGGGCGCGGCGATCATCACGCTCTACGGCATTCAATACGTGCGGCCCTATGTCGGCCTGTTCGTGCGCCAGGACCAGATCATCGTCGACGTCGTCAGCGGCACGATCATCTTCATCGTCACGTTGGTGGCGCTGTCGCTGGCGAGCGTCGGCGTGGCGCGGCAGGTGAAGGACAGCCAATTGAACACGCTTGACCGCTCGCTCGGCTTCGTGTTCGGCGTGGCACGCGGCATGGTGCTGATCTGCCTCAGCTACATGGTGATGCTCTGGGCGTTGCCGCCCGCCGAGCATCCCAAGGCGCTGCGCGAGGCGCGCACCCTGCCGTTCATCGAAACCGGCGCGGAGCTGATCAAGGGGCTGGTGCCCGAGACCTGGCGCGGCGCCACGGCCAAGCGCAGCGAGGAGATGCGCCGCGACGCCGAGGCCGAGGCCAAGCGCGCCGCGGGCAAGGCGATGGACACCCTGATGCAGCCCCAGGTGAAGCCCGCGCCCGCGCGCGAAACCCAGGGCTACCAGGACAAGGACCGGCAGCAACTGGACCGCCTGATGCAAGGCACCAAGGGAACCCAGCAGTGACCGCCGCGGGAGCCGCGCCCAGGTACCTGTTCCGCCTGCGCAAGCCGCGCGAGGAATGCGGCCTGTTCGGCATCGTCAACACGCCGGACGCGGCCGCGCACGCCGCGCTCGGCCTCCATGCGCTCCAGCATCGCGGGCAGGAATCGGCGGGCATCGTCAGCTTCGACGGCAAACGGTTCCACCACGAGCGCGAGCTGGGCCTGGTCGGCGACATTTTCGGCGACCCGGCGGCGATCGCGCGGCTGAAAGGCGCCTGCGCCATCGGCCACGTGCGCTATTCCACCACCGGCGAAACCATCAAGCGCAACATCCAGCCGCTGTTCGCCGAACTGGGCTGCGGCGGCTTCGCGGTCGGGCACAACGGCAACCTCACCAACGGCCGCGCCCTGCGCCGGGAGCTGGTGGCCCGCGGCTGCCTGTTCCAGTCCACCACCGACACCGAGGTGATCATCGGCCTGATGGCCGCGAGCCGGCAACCGACGGTGGTCGACCGCCTGATCGACGCGTTGCGCCAGGTCGAGGGCGCCTACTCGCTGGTGGCGCTGACGCAGGCCGGCGTGATCGGCGTGCGCGACGCGCTGGGCGTGCGCCCGCTGGTGCTGGGCAGGCTCGGCCAGTCCCACATCCTGACGTCCGAGACCTGCGCGCTCGACATCATCGGCGCGGAGTTCGTGCGCGACGTCGAACCCGGCGAGATGGTCGTGCTGGAGGGCGAGCGGGTGCGCAGCCTGTCGCCGTTCCCGCCGGCGGCGCGGCGGTTCTGCATCTTCGAGCACATCTACTTCGCGCGGCCCGACAGCGTAGTCGAGGGCATGTCGGTGTACGACGCGCGCACGCGCATCGGCCGCGAGCTCGCGCGCGAGACCCACGTCCCGGCCGACGTGGTGATCCCGGTGCCGGATTCGGGCGTGCCCGCCGCCATCGGCTACGCCGCCGAGGCCAAGGTGCCGTTCGAGCTCGGCATCATCCGCAACCACTACGTCGGCCGCACCTTCATCGAGCCGACCGACCACATCCGGCACCTGGGCGTGAAGCTCAAGCACAACGTCAACCGCGCGCGCATCGCCGGCAAGCGCGTGGTGCTGGTGGACGACTCGATCGTGCGCGGCACCACCTCGACCAAGATCGTCGAGATGGTGCGCGGCGCCGGCGCCACGCAGGTGCACATGCGCATCTCCTCGCCGCCGACCACCGATTCCTGCTTCTACGGCATCGACACGCCCGAGCGCGGCAAGCTGCTCGCCGCCAAGCACACGGTCGAGGAGATGGCGCGGTTGATCGGCGTCGACAGCCTGGCCTTCATCTCGATCGACGGGCTCTACCGGGCGATGGGCCTGCGGGCGCGCGACGCGCGCAAGCCGCAGTTCTGCGACGCCTGCTTCACCGGCGAGTACCCGATCGCGCTCACCGACCGCGACGGCGCGGAGCAGCCGCAGCTCTCGCTGCTCTCCGAATCGGCCTGACTTGAGCACCGGCACCGCGGGCGCGCCGAGCCGCCGGTTCGAGGGCCGGATCGCGCTCGTCGCCGGCGCGTCGCGCGGCCTGGGCGCGGCGGTGGCGGAGGCGCTGGCGCGCGAGGGCGCGCAGGTGGTGCTGGTCGCGCGCACGCAAGGCGCGCTGGAGGCGCTCGACGACCGCATCCGCCACCTGGATGGACCGAAGGCGGTGCTGGCGCCGTTCGATCTGGCCGATTTCGCGCGCGTCGATCTGCTCGGCCAGGCGATCCACCAGCGCTTCGGGCGCCTGGACGTGTTCTATGCCGGGGCCGCGACGCTCGCGCCTTTGAGCCCGCTCGGCCATATCCAGCCGCAGCACTGGGACCAGTCGATGGCGGTGAACCTGACCGCGCAGTGGCGGCTGGTGCGTTCGCTGGATCCGCTGCTGCGGCTCAGCGACGCGGGCCGCGCCGTGTTCGTGACCGCGGGCGAGGCGCGCACGGCGCCGGCCTATTGGGGCTCCTACGCGGTCGCCAAGGCGGGGCTGGAGGCACTGGTGCGCATCTACGCGGCGGAGGTCGAACACACCAAGGTCAGGGTCAACCTGTTCGACCCCGGCCCGTTCCGCTCGCGCCTGCGCGCCCAGGCCTTTCCGGGCGAAAACCCGGCGACGCTGCCCGACCCGGCGTCGCTGACCGGCCCGGTGCTCGACCTGCTCGATCCGGCCTGCGCGCGGAACGGGGAATTGGTGAAAGCGGGCTGATCCCCGCGCCGGTCAGACGACCGCGCGCGGACGGCGCTCCAGCATTTCGACCAGCTCGTCGATGTAGGGGCTTTCGGCGAGGCGCTGGCCGCGGCTCAGCAGCACGAAGCCGCTCTGGCTGCCCCGGCCGGCGCGGCGCTTGGCGATGGTGAAGATCGGACGCTCGAAGCTGCGGCGGAACACCGAGAAGGACGCCATCTGCTCGTCGCTGTCGATGGCGTAGTCGCGCCACTCGCCGCTCGCGACCCGTTCGCTGTAGAGGCTCAGGATCCGTTTGAGCTCGCCCCGGCTGAAACCGAACCAGGACGAGCGGCGCCGGTGATCGGCGATGCTCAGCATCTCGCCCATGCGGGCCGCTGCCTCCCTGCTTCCGCCTTCCTCGGGCAAAAGTGTTCCAAAACTCGCGGCCCCTGTCCATGCCCGGGCCGGCCGTGGCGCGCGGGGCCGCCGGCATGCGAATCGCGCGCGGGCGGCGGGCCCGGCGCCGGCGGAGGAGCGGCCCAGGCGCCCAAACCCAAGGGATCGCGCCGAAGCGCCGGAAATCGCGGCGGAATTAAGGCGCTTCAAGGGGTTCCGGCGCGTTCCGGAATTGCCACGCCCGGCCCCCGAGGCTATGGTTGCGCCCGCCGCGCGCTTAGGCCCCGGCGGTACCGGGGCGGCGTGACGAAGCGGCCATCGCGACACAAGGCAGCGGACCGCCCGTGGCCGACCTGTTCCAGGAAATCGACGAGGATCTACGCCGCGACCGGCTCAACGAGCTGTGGAAGCGCTACGGCAATTACGTCGCCGCCGCGGCGGCGCTGATCGTCCTGGGCACGGCCGGCGTGGTCGGCTGGCGCGAATACCGCGACCGGCAGAACCTCGCGCAGGCCGACCGGTTCCTGAAGGCGATGGAACAGGCCGAAAGCGGCGACGCCGACGCCGCCAAGGCCGCGTTCGGGCAGTTGGCGCGGGACGGGGGCGCGGGCTACGCGACCCTCGCGCGCCTGCAGCAGGCCGCGCTTCTCGCCAAGGCCGGCGACGGCCCCGGCGCCGCGAAGCTTTACGAGGAGATCGCCGCCGATGGCCGCGCCGAGCAGGCCCTGCGCGACGTGGCGGTCCTTCTGCTCGCCCAGCACACGATCGACAGCGCCGATCCGGCGCAGCTCGGCCAGCGCCTGCAGCCGCTCGTCGCCGACAAGAGCCCGTGGCGCCACACCGCGATGGAGTTGCAGGCGCTCTTGGCCAAGCGCGCGGGCGACACCGCCAGGGCCAAGGAGATCTACACCAGGCTCGCGGACGACCTGAGCGCGCCGCAGGGGCTGCGCGCGCGCGCGACCGAGATGCTGGCGATACTCGGTGGCTGACGACGGTCCCGGTTCGCGCGGAGCGCGGACGATGCTGAACCGCCCGATACGCGACCAGAGAGTCCTTCGTGGCGCCGCCCTGGCGGGCGTCGCGCTGCTGCTCGGCGGCTGCGGGCTGGCCGACTATCTCGGCGACTCCTTCGGCCGGCGCCAGGATCCGCCGCTGCCCGGCGAGCGCATTCCCGTGCTGCTGCTGCGCCAGGACCTCGAGCCCGACCCGCGCCTCGCCGACGTCGAGGTGCGCCTGCCGCCGCCGCAGGCGAACCAGGACTGGCCCCAGGCCGGCGGCTATCCCGACCACGCGATGCACCATCTCGCCTCGGGCGAGACGTTGGCGCGGCGCTGGGACGTGTCGGTGGGATCGGGGGCCGGCGGCAACACCCGCATGACCGCGCAGCCGGTCGCGGTCGGCAATCGCCTGTACACCATGGACGTCACCTCCAGGGTCACGGCGCTCGACACCGCCACCGGCAAGCAGATCTGGCAGACCAACGTGATGCGCGACAGCGAGGACAGCGACGCGTTCGGCGGCGGCATCGGTTTCGCCGACGGGCGGCTGTTCGTGACCACCGGCTTCGCCCAGGTGGTGGCGCTGGCGGCCGAGGACGGCAAGGTGCTTTGGCGCACCGACATGCCGGGTCCGATGCGCTCGGCGCCCACGGCGGCGGGCGGGCGCGTGTTCGTGATCACGATCGACAACCAGGCGCACGCGCTGTCGGCCGACGACGGCACGAAGCTGTGGACCCACACCGGCATCAGCGAAACCGCGGGGCTCCTCGGCGGCGCCAGCCCCGCCGTGGCCCAGGGTATCGCGCTGGTGCCCTATTCCTCGGGCGAGCTGTTCGCGCTCAGGACCGAGAACGGCAAGTCGGCCTGGCAGGACACGCTGTCCAACGTGCGGCGCATCGACGCGCTGTCGTCGCTGGCCGACATCCGCGGCAAGCCGGTGATCGACCGCGGCCGGGTGTTTGCGATCAGCCACTCCGGTTCCATGGTGTCGATCGACCTGAGGACCGGCGCGCGCGCCTGGGACCGCGAGATTTCTGGCGTCGAGACGCCCTGGGTGGCCGGCAACTACATCTACGTGCTGTCGACGGACAACATCGTCTTCTGCCTGACCCGCGACGCCGGCCGCGTGAAATGGATCAGGCAGCTCCCGCGCTTCCTCGACCAGGCGCGCAAGAAGAACCCGGTCACCTGGACCGGCCCGGTGCTGGTGAGCGACCGCCTGATCGTCGCGGGCTCGCAGGGCCGCGCCATCTCGCTCTCACCCTACACCGGCGACCTGCTGGGCGAATTGGAGCTCCCCGAGGGCGTTTCGATCGCGCCCATCGTCGCCGACAAGACCATCTATTTCATGACCAACAAGGCGCGCGTGGTCGCGCTGCGCTAGATTTCCCTCGATGGCCTTCACCGTCGCGATCCTGGGCCGGCCCAACGTCGGCAAGTCCACGCTGTTCAATCGGCTCGCCGGCCGGCGCCTGGCGCTGGTCGACGACAGCCCCGGCGTGACGCGCGACCGGCGCGAAGCCCCGGCGCGCCTCGGCCGGCTCGCGTTCACCGCCGTCGACACCGCGGGGCTCGAGCAGGCCGCCGCCGGCAGCCTCGCCCAGCGCATGAGCGCGGCCAGCGAACGCGCGGCGGCCGAGGCGGACCTCGTGCTGCTGCTGATCGACGCGCGGGCCGGCGTCACGCCCGCGGACCGGCATTTCGCGCAAGCCCTGCGCAAGCTCGGCAAGAGCACCGTGCTGGTCGCCAACAAGTGCGAGCACGCCGAGACCGCCGCGCCCGCCCTGGCGGAGGCCTGGGGCCTCGGCCTGGGCGAGCCGGTCGCGGTTTCCGCGGAGCACGGCGAGGGCATGGACGAGCTCGAGGAGGCCATCCGCAGGCACGCCGGCGAACGGCCCGCGACAGCGGTCGAGCCGGCGCGCGACGCGGCCCTGAGGCTCGCGATCGTCGGCCGGCCGAACGTCGGCAAATCGACGCTGGTCAACGCGCTACTCGGAAAAGAGCGGATGCTTGCCGGCCCCGAGGCGGGAATCACGCGCGACGCCATCGCGATCGCGTGGTCGTACAAGGGCCAGCCGGTGCAGCTTACCGATACGGCGGGCCTGCGCAAGCGCGCCAAGGTGGCGGAGAAGGTCGAGCGCCTCAGCGTCGCCGACACGCTGCGCGCCGTGCGTTTCGCCGAGGTCGTGGTTCTCGTGATCGACGCGATCGAGATGCTGGAGCGCCAGGACCTCCAGATCGCGCGCCTGGCGGCCGAGGAGGGCCGCGCGCTGGTGCTGGCGGTGAACAAGTGGGACCTGGTCGAGGACCGCGCCGCGACCATGCGGCTGTTGCAGCGCCGGATCGAGCTGTCGCTGCCGCAGGTCAAGGGCGTGCCGGTCGTGACCGTCTCGGCGCTCAACCGCCAGCGCCTGGATGCGCTGATGGACGCCGTGCTGGCCGCCCACGCGGTGTGGAACAAGCGGGTGCCCACGCCGGCCCTGAACCGCTGGCTCAAGGCCATGACCGAGGCGCACGCGCCGCCCCTGGTGCAGGGCCGGCGCCTGAAGCCGCGCTACATCGCACAGACCGGCGCGCGGCCGCCCGCCTTCGCCCTGTTCCTCAACAAGGCCGCGTCCCTGCCCGAGGACTACCGCCGCTATCTGGTCAACGAGCTGCGCCGGCATTTCGACCTGCCCGGCACGCCGATCCGCCTTGATACCCGCCAGGGCGAGAACCCGTATGCGCGAAGGAAGACCTAGATGGCCCTGCGGATCGTCGTACCGGACGATCACCCCGCCTATTTCGCCGGCACGCCGGCCGAACGGCGGCTGCGCGCGCTGGGCGACGTCGCGCTCTATGACACGACGCCGCGCGGCGGCGCCGAGCTCGTCGCCCGCGTGCGCGAGGCCGACATCGCGATCGGCGTCTACACCAAGACCCGGTGGACCGACGCGGTTCTCGCGGCTTGCCCGCGCCTCAGGCTGATCTCGCGCTGCGGCACCGGCCTCGATGGCATCGACCTCGCGGCCTGCCGGCGCCGCGGCGTAGCCGTGGCCCACCTCATCGCCAACGACGCGGACGAGATCGCCGAGCACGCGATCGCGCTCACGCTGTGCGCCCTGCGCCGGATCGCGGAGCTGGACCGCGCCCTGCGCGCCGGCGGCTGGCCGACGCCGCCCATTCGCGGGGCGCGCGGATTGACCATGGGCGTGGTGGGCCTGGGCGCGATCGGCAGCCGTACCGCGGCGCTGGCCCGCGCCATCGGCATGGACGTGCTGGCTTGGAGCTACGGCCCCGACCGCGGGCGCGCGGCCCGGGCGGGCGCGGCGGCGGTGAAACTCGACGATCTCCTGCGTCGCGCCGACGTGGTAAGCCTGCACCTCCGGCTGAGTCCCGACACCGCTGGGTTCATCGACGCGCGGCGCATCGCGCTGATGAAGCGCGACGCGGTGCTGGTCAACACCGCGCGCGGCGGCATCGTGGACCGCGCGGCGCTGATCGACGCGCTGACGCAGGCCAAGATCGCTGGAGCTGCACTCGATGTGTTCCACGCCGAGCCCCTGCCCGCGGGCGACGCGCTGCTGTCGCTGCCCAACGTGGTGCTGACGCCGCATGTCGGCAGCAACATGCCGGAAGTCGTGGCGCGCGGCCTGGCGCGCGCCGTGGCGAACGTGGCGAACTTTCTCGCCGGCGAGCCCACCGGCATCGCCGTGGCGCCGCCCGGACGCTGACGCCGTGATAGGGTTTTCCGGGGAAACGGCATGGGCCGGGCATTGATCGACGACATCCTGAACGGCACCTGGCGCGATCCGGCGACCGGCAGGCCGGCGGCGCTGCCGTTCAAGAACGTGGCGATCGCGGCGAGCCTGGAGGGGCGGGAAGCGGAGCTGGTGCGCGGCCTCGGTTTCGGCCGGCGCCTGGCCGTGGTCAGCGACCCGGCGACGCACGCCGCGCTCGGCCGGCGCGTGGAACGGGCCTTGGGATCGCTCGGCGACGTAACGCCGGTCCGGCTGCCCGACCGGCCGCATGCCGACGATGGGACGGTCGGGCGCATCCGCGCCGCGGCGGCGCACGCCGACGCGCTGGTCGCCGTCGGCTCGGGCACCATCAACGACCTGTGCAAGTATGCGAGCTTCCTCGACCGGAAGCCCTACGCCGTGTTCGCCACGGCCCCGTCGATGAACGGCTACACCTCGCTCGGCGCCGCGATCACCGCGCACGGCCACAAGAAGTCGCTGCCCGCGCACGGCGCCGCGGGAGTGTTCATCGACCTCGAAGTCCTGGCCGCCGCGCCCACGCACATGATCCGCAGCGGCCTGGGCGACAGTCTGTGCCGCCCGACTGCGCAGGCGGACTGGCTGCTGTCGCACCGCCTGCGCGGCACGCCCTACAGCGAGACGCCGTTCCTGCTGCTGGCCGAGGACGAGCCGCTGCTGTTCGACCGCGCCGAAGGGCTGGCCCGCGGCGACGTGGCGGCGATGGAGCTGCTGGCGCGGGTTCTCGTGCTCTCGGGCTTCGGCATGTGCCTGGCGGGATCGAGCGCGCCCGCAAGCCAGGCCGAGCACCTGGTCAGCCACTACATGGACATGCTGCACGAGGGCGCGGGCCGCCGAGTGCTCGGCCGCGACCCGCTGCACGGCGAGCAGGTGGGCGTCGCTACGCTCACGGTCGCGCGCCTCCAGGCGCGGCTTCTGACCCAGGACGAGCCACCGCGGCTGAGACCGACCCGGATCGACGAGGCGGCGATCCGCGCGCATTTCGGCGAAAGCGCCGAGGATTGCATCGCGGAGTTCCGCGCCAAGGCGCTGGACCTCGCCGCGACGGAGCGCGCCAACGCCCTGCTGGAGGAGAACTGGAAGGCGTGGCGGGGCGAACTGGCGTCCAAGTTCGTGCCGCCGGAGCGGCTGGATGCGGCGCTGGCCGCCTGCGGGGCGCCGCGCGCGCCCGAGGCGCTGGGCTGGGACGCCGCGACCTATCGCACGGCCGTGCTGTGGGCGCGGCGCATCCGCAACCGCTACACCTGCCTCGACCTGATCGACGATTCCGTGGGCCTGGCAGGCTGGGTGAGCTGATCAGGCCGGCCCCATCTCCGGCCTGGCGGCGAACCCGGCCCAGGACGAACGCCCGCCGCGGTTCTCGATCACGTGCTCGAGCGCCGCGACGACGCGCCGGTCGAAAGCCCGGTCGCGCTGCTCGCGCAGCAGGTCCATCGCCCGGTCGATGCCGATGGCGTCGCGCCAGGCGCGCGGGCTCACCATCGACACGAAGGCGTTGGCGACGCTGAGGATCCGCGCAGGCAGGAGGATCGCCTCGCCCTTGAGGGCCGCCGGGTAGCCCGTGCCGTCGACGTGCTCCTGCAACTGCCGCAGCGCGTCCTGCACCGGCCCGTCGAACTCGATGCCCGCGACGAACTCCGCGGAATTGAGGATCGATTCGCGCACCTGCTTCATCTCGGCGTCGCTGAGCCTTCCGGTCTTGGTGAGCAGCTCGGCCGGCACCAGCACCTTGCCCAGGTTCATCAGGCGCGCCGCGGTTTCGATGGTGGCGCGGTCCGCCGGGTCGACGCCCATCGCCTCGGCGATCGCCGCGGCCACCTGCCCCACCCGCGCCGCCTGGTCGGCGCAGTAGGGATCGCGCCGGTCGATCAGCTTCACGAGCGCGTCGACGGTCTGGTTCATCGCGCGGGTGCGGCGTTCGCGCTCGCCCACGAGCTCGGTCACGTCGCGTTCGACCACCAGCGTGCCGCCCTCGCCCAGCGGGATGTGGCTGGTCTGGGCGATGCGCTCGGCGCCCGCGCCCGTGGGCAGGCGCAACAGCCGCGTCTTGCGCTTGCCCTGGCGCTGCGCCTTCTGGCTGCCCTTGGCGATGGCCGCGGCATGGGCCGGCCCGAGCGCGGCCGGCAGCGTCTTGCCCGCAAGGTCGCCGGCCGGCACGCCGCCATGGGCGGCCACCGCGGCGTTGGCGAAGCGCAGCCGGCCGTCGCGGTCCACCAGGTAGATCAGGTCGGGCTGGCTGTCGGTGATGCTGCGCAGCAGGGTTTCCTGGCGCTCGAAGAGGGCGGCCAGATCGCGGTAGCGCCGCGCCGCTTCGCTGGCGCGGCGCGAACTCGCGTACCACCACACCGCGACGAACCCGGCGACGACCAGCGCCACCGTGAGGCCGAGGCCCACGATCAGGTTGCGCCGCCGCGCGTCGGCCTCGGCCAGGGCCTCGTCGCGGTCCACCTTGTAGGCCAGCACCCAGGGCAGGCCGGCGAACGCGCGCGCGGCCGCCAGCACCTCGCGCTGGCGGTAGTCGCGTCCCTGGACGAAGCCGCCGGGCGCCAGCAGGGCGCGCACCTCCGCCAGGTCGGCCGCGTCGGCCGGCGCGCTGCGGCCGAGCGCGGGAAGGCCGGCGCTCGGCGTCAGGTACTCGACCGCGTTGCCGGCGCGGCGCAGCACCAGGGTTTCGGCCGAGGCCTCCGCCGCCCCCGGCTGCTTCAAGAGGCGGAAGAACGGCTCGCCCAGTTCGATCAACCCCAGCACGTAGCCGATGCGCGGAGCCGCGCCGGGATCGGACTGGATGGCGACGACCGGCGCCAGGAAGCCGAGGGTGGGCCGGTCCCCGGCGCCCTTGAACGCGTCGATCGCCGCGGGCCGGGTCCTGGGCGCCGCGTCGATGCGCCGGCGCATCGCCTCGTCGATCGCCGGCATGTCGGGCGTGGCGGCCACGACCGCGTCGCGCGCGTCGAAAAACGCGATGCCGCCGCCGCCGTTCCGGCGCAGATTGGCGCTGACGGCGCCGTCCGGCCGCCGGCCGCCGAACCCGGCGCGGTCCGCGGTCACGATCAGCAGGTTGCGCAGGTAGCCGATCTGCGCCGGCTCGTCGGTCACCGCCGCGCGGTTGCCCTGCGCCAAGTCCAGCTCGGTCAGGTACAGCTGCACGGACTGGTTTTCGGCCAGCGCCCGGATTTCGCCGAGCTGCGCGTCGATCCAGCTCTGGGCCTGGGCGAGGCGGCTGTCGGCGACGATGCCGAGCCGTGCGCGCCAGGCCGCCATGTCGCGCGCGCGCTGCGAATCGGCGAAGCGCAGGACCGCGACGGCCGCGGCGACCGTCGCCGCGCCCAGCAGCAGGCAGGCGGCAAGCGTATAGAGCTGCGCGCGCCGGCCCTCGCCGTTCATCGCCCGGCCGTCACTTGCCGCGGTGGGCGAGCCGCATCCACTTCTTCGACGCGGAGACGAGCCGCGCCTTGCGCGCGGGCGTCGCCTTGTCCTTCGCGTCCAGCTTGGCGATCTTCTCGCCGATCTTCTTGATCTGCGATTCGGCGTAGGCGCGGCTCGGCACGGAGGTCATGGGCGTTCCCCGGAAGCGGAGGCCTCGGCCCCTGCTTACACGCGCGGGGGCCGCGATTCAACAGGCGGCGCCCGCGCGGTGATTCGGCGCGCGCTACAGCACCTTGGTCATGCGCGTCAGCGCCGCTTCGGTCGATTCCAGGTCGCCGACCAGCGCGATGCGGATGTAGCGCCTGCCGTCGTTGCTGCCGTCGGGGTTGTCGCGCGTCATGTAGGCGCCGGGCAGCACGCGCACCGCCGCCTCGGTCCACAGGCGCTTGGCCGCCTGTTCGCCGTCGCCCACGTCGAGCCACAGGTAGAACCCCCCGTCGGGCCGGTAGAAGCCGTAGCGCCCCTTCAGCACCCGCTCGGCCATCGCGTACATGGCGCGGTAGTGGGCGCGCATCTCCTCGACATGCGCCTCGTCCTTCCAGCACGCCGTCGCCGCCTCCATCACCGCGAGCGGCGAGGCGGCGCAACTGTAGGCGCGCAGGCGGTTCAGCATGGCGATGGTCCCGGGCGCGCCCGTGGCGATGCCCATGCGCAGGCCCGGCGAGCTCGACCGCTTGGAGAGCGAATGCATGACCAGGATGTTGTCGAGCCCGCCGCCCAGCGCCTTGGCGGCGTCGAGCCCGCCCGGGGCGGGGTGCGGCGTGTAGTAGAGCTCGGAGTAGCACTCGTCCGTCACCAGCAGGAAATCGTGCTTGCGCGCGAGCCCCAGCAGCTTCTTCAGGTAGTCGAGGCTCGCCATCGCGCCCTGGGGATTGGCGGGCGAGCAGAGATACATGATCTGCGTGCGCCTCCAGGTTTCCTCCGGCACGGCGTCGAGATCGGGCAGAAACCCGGTCGCCTTGGTCGCGGGCAGGAACACGGGCTCGGCGCCGGCCAGCGTCGCGGCGCCGAGATAGACCTGGTAGAAGGGGTTGGGCATCAGCGCCAGCGGCTTGGGCCCGCCCAGGGAGGGTGTCACCGCGAGGGTCGCCGCCATGTAGAGCCCCTCGCGCGTGCCGGATACCGGCACGACCATGGTCTCGGGGTCGACCATGCCGGCGGGCAGCCTATAGCGGCGCGTCACCCAGTCGGCGCAGGCGCGGCGCAGCTCGGGCGTGCCGAAATACGAGGGATACTCGTTCCAGTCGTCGCGCCTGCGCGCGGCGATCTCGACCACGAAGGGCGGCGGCTTGTGCGTGGGCGTGCCCACGGACAGGTTCACCGGCGGCACGTTGGCGCGCGGCTGCACCGGGTCCAGCAGTTGCGCGAGGCGGCGGAAGGTGTGGTCGGTAAGCTCGGTCAGGCGGGCGTTGAGCATCGCTGTTCTCTAGCAGTCGCGTTGGGGGTTCAACAAGCCGCGCGCGGTCAATACGGCCTTCCGTCCTTGTGCAGGTATTTCCAGCCCGTGCCGTCGTTGACGGCTTTCAGGTCGATGCCGGGATAGGTGACGTTATCCGATTTCGTGCGCGTGCCTACCTCGAGAAACGTCGCCGGGGCCTTCGAGCGGTTCGCCAGGTGGTGCCCGTCGGGCCTGCCGGCGGGGAAGCCCGCGGCCATGCCAGCGGTCAAGACCTGCTCGCCCGCGTCCGTCACCAGCACCAGCTCGCCGGTCAGCACGTAGACGAATTCGTCTTCCGTCTCGTGCCAGTGGCGCATGGCCGAGCACGCGCCGGGCATCAGCGCCGTCAGGTTGACGCCGAACTGGGTGATGCCTGCTGCGTCGCCCAGCTTGCGCTTCGTGCGGCCTGCGACCTGCTCCTTGTAGGGCGAGGGATAGCCGGTGCCGCGCAATTCGGGCAGCGACATCGGGTCGAGTGCGGGAAGCGTGAGCGGTCTTCCATCCATCGTTGACCTCTCAGTAGGGCGCGCCGTTCGACTTGCGCACGTAGCGCTCGACGCCATCGATGATTTTCACTGCCATGTCGATGTCGGAGTACTCGCCCTCGTCGCCGCCAGGCCGGCGCGTGCCGATTTCGATGAACGTCGCATCCCGTTGCGTCCGGTTGATGAGATGGTGCCCGTCGCGCTTGCCGGCGGGGAAGCCGGCGCACATGCCCGCGCGCAGCAATTGCTCGCCCGCGTCAGTGACCAGCGTCAGCTCGCCTTCGACGACGTAGACGAACTCGTCCTCGTGGACGTGCCAGTGCCGCATCGACGAGGCGCAGCCGGGCGGCAAGGCAGTCAGGTTGACGCCGAACTGCGTCAGGCCCGCCGCGTCGCCCAGCTTGCGGCGCAGGCGCGCACCCACGCGCTCCGCGAAGGGCGGCGGATAGTCGGAGCCCCTGACTACGGGCGCGGCAGCGATGTCGATTGCGGGGAGCATCGGCGGTTTCGCAGCCATGTCACCCTCCCTTCGCCAGTCTTTCTATCTCCGCCAGCGTCTTGTCCTCGACTTCGATTTCCCCGGCGGCGGCGCGCGCGCGGCCGTCCAGCCGCTTCTGCCCGGGCAGGCGCACGCCGGGCTGCGCCAGCATCGCCGCCAGCAGCGACTCCAGCCGCTCGCCGAACGCGCCGCCCGAGAGCGGCCCCGGGTCGATCGCCAGGAAGAATTGACCCACGCGCGGCGGCGGGCCGTCCGCGGTGAAGAACGACGACGCCTCGAACCCCAGATGCGAGGCGGTCAGCGCCGCCGCCAGGATTTCGACCATCAGCGCAAGGGCCGCGCCCTTGGCGTCGCCCAGCGGCAGCATGATGCCGTCGAGCGCGGCCTTGGCGTCGGTCGTGGGCCGGCCCGCCTTGTCCAGCGCCCAGCCCTGGGGGATCGCCTCGCCTTTCTGCGCCGCGGCCATGATGCGCCCGCGCGCCACTTTGCTCAGCGACAGGTCGACAACCAGCGGCGGCGCCCCGGCGCGCGGCGCGGCGAAGGCGATCGGGTTGGTGCCGAACACCGCCGACGTGCCGCCCCAAGGCGCGATCGCCTTGGGCGAGTTGCCGAAGGCGAGCGCGATGAGGCCGCGTTCCGCCAGGCGCTCGACATGCCGCCCCGCCACCCCGAAATGATGCGAATGACGGATCGCCGCCGCCGCCACGCCGGCTTGCGGCGCCAGCGCGGACAACCGCTCGATCGCGAGGTCGATCGCGGGATAGGCGAAGCCGTCGGCGGCGTCGACCACCACGGCGGCGGGGCGCACCTGGTTCGCCCGCGGCACGGCCCGGCCGTTCACCTTGCCCGAGCGCGCCTGGGCCGCGTAGCTCGCGACGCGCGACAGCCCGTGGCCCTTCTGTCCGTCGATCTCGGCCGCGACCAGGGCGGCGGCGACCGATCGCGCGTTGGCGGGCAAGGTGTTGGCGTTGACCAGCGCCGCGGCCACCAGCGCGCGCAGGGAGTCGATCGCGATGCGGCTCATGCGCGCCCCTCCAGCACGCGGCGCACGTTGGCGGCGGTGACCGACGAAATCCGCACATTCGATTCCCGCGTGACGCCGGCGATGTGCGGGGTGAGCAGAAGGTTCGGCAGGCCCGCGAAACGCGCGCCCGCAGCCGCAGTGAGCGGCTCGGTCTCGAACACGTCGAGCGCCAGGCCGCCGAGCCGGCCGGACTTGAGCGCGGCGATCGCCGCGTCCTCGTCCAGCACCCCGCCGCGCGCCGCGTTGATCACGACCGCGCCGGGCTTGCAAGCCGCCAGCTCCGCCGCGCCGATCATGCGGCGCGTCGTGTCGTTGAGCGGCACGTGCAGGCTGATCACATCGGATTCGGCCAGGAGAGCGGGCAGGCCGCGCCGCCGCGCGCCGCGCCAGGCCGCGTCATCCGCGGGCAGCAGCGGGTCGAAGGCGGCGATCTCCAAGCCCAGCGCCCGGCCGCGCCGGGCCGCCGCCCGCGCCGTGCCGCCGAAGCCGACCAGACCCAGCGTCCTGCCCAGCGCCTCGCCGCCCATCAGCGCCTCGCGCGGCCAGCGTCCCGCCGCCACCTCGGCCGTGGCGCGATAGGCCCCGCGCAGCAGAATCAAGGCTGCGGCGACCACATACTCCGCGACCGATTCGTCGTTGGCGCCCGTCGCGGGACAGACCCGGATGCCGCGCGCCGCGCAGGCCGGCAGGTCGATGTTGTCGAGTCCGACGCCGAGGCGCCCAACCACCTTCAAGCCCCGCGCAGCGCCAAGCAGCGCGCCCCGCACTTGGGTCTGGTTGCGCACCACCAGCGCCCGCGCGTCGGCGACGGCCGCCAGCAGCGCGGCGGGCTTCTCATGGAGGTCGCGGTCGTAGAGCACGCCGTAGTCGCGCGCGAGATCGTCGACCGCAGCCTGATCCATGAACTCGGTGACGACGATGTCGGCCAACGCTCACGCGCTCTGGTACAGCTTGGTCATCACGAACTCGCGGTGGCCCAGCACCTCGGCGCAGGTGAGCCGGCCGTTGCAGGTGCGCAGCGTGATGTCGATCAGCGCGTCGCCGGCCTGATCGAGCGTCATCTCGCGCCGGAGAATGCCCGAGACGTCGAGGTCGACGTGCTCGGACATGGTGCGCGCGGTCTTGGGGTTGGCCGTCAGCTTGATCACCGGCTCGATCGGGTTGCCGATCACGTTGCCCTGGCCGGTCGGGAACAGATGGACCACGAACCCGGCCGCGGCCTGGAGCGTCACGCATTCCGCGGCGGCCGAGGACGTATCCATGAAATAGAGCCCCGGCCCCTTCTTCGGCTCCTCCGCCGGCTTCAGCACGTCGATGTACTTGGTCCGGTGGCCGATTTTCGCCAGGTTGCCGAACGCCTTCTCCTCGATCGTCGTGAGGCCGCCGGCGATGTTGCCCTTGGTCGGCTGCGAATCCGACAGGTCGCTGGTCTTGTGGCGCTCGACCACCTCCTGATAGGCGCCGAACGCCTGCATGAACTTCTTGCGCACGGCGGGCGTGGCGGCGCGGTCGGCGCAGACCGTCTCGGCGCCGGTCAGCTCCGTGGTTTCGCCGAAGCACGTGGTCGCGCCGAGCGGATCGAGCTTGTCGATCAGGTTGCCCACGGTCGGGCACGAGGCGAGGCCCGAGGTCGTGTCGCTCTCGCCGCACTTGGTCGAAACCCACAGCTCGTCCAGCCTGCACCGCTCGCGCTGTTTCTCGCTCGCGTCCTGGAGGAACCTGGCGGCGGTGCGCGAGGCGTCGGCGATGGTCTGCAGGTCGCCCTTGCCCTCGATCGCGAAGCCCGCGACCGGCTTGCCGGTCCGCGCGATGCCGTCGACCACGCGCTTGGTCCAGCCCGGCTCGATCCCGATCACCACGCAAGCCGCGACGTTGGGGCTCGCGCCCGTGCCGATGAGCGTGCGGAAATGCAGCTCCAGATCCTCGCCGAACTGCAGCCGGCCGTAGGCGTGCGGCAGGGCCAGCGTGCCCTTGATGTTGTTCGCCACCGCCTCGCACGCCGCGTTCGACAGATCGTCGAGCGGCAGGATCACGACATGGTTGCGCACGCCCACCCGGCCGTTCTCGCGCCGGTAGCCCATGAAGCCGATGTCGCGTCTCTTGATGTTGGCCATGGCGGTGCTCCCTACCAGCGCTTGGTCTTGAGGTTCTGGACGTGCACGTGCCGTCCCTTGCCGATGGCGGCCACCGCCTTGCCGATGTCGTAGCCGTATTTCAGCACGGTCTCGCCCTTCTTCAGGTCCTTGAGCGCGATCTTGTGGCCGAGCGGAATGTCGTCGGCGGCCTTGATCTTGACCGTGCCGTCGCCCTCCATCACCCAGCCCGTGAGCTGCTCGCCCTTCTTCACGCCGCCGTCCACCACGATCACGCCGACCGTGTCCGTCCTGTCGTGCACGATGAAATGGGTCGTCGCCACGCTATGCCTCCGCCATCGGGTGTCTCGGGTGGTCCGCTCCGGGGCCGGCAACCATGGCGCATGGCCCCGGGAGCGTCAACGCGCCGGCGCTCACGCAGGCCGCACGCCGCCCGGCCGTACCAGCGCCGCGCCCGGCCACAGCTTCGCCTGCACGCGCTCGTACTGCACCGGGTACCCGACCGCGCCGCCCAGGCGCTCGGCCGCGTGCCACGCCCAGCGCGGATTGTCGAGAAACGCCCGCGCCAGCGCCGCCTGGTCGGCTTGGCCTTTAGCCACGATCTCCTCGGCCTGCGCCGGATCGACGATCATGCCGACGGCGCGAGTCACGATGCCGGCCTCGGCGCGGATGCGCTGGGCGAACGGCACCATGTATCCGGGCGCCACCGACGGCTTCGCCTGGGGCGACACGCCGCCGCCCGAAGCGCAGACGTAGTCGAGGCCGAGCGCCTTGAGCCGCTTCGCCAGGATCACCGAGTCCGCGATGGCCCAGCCGCCCTCGATCCAGTCCACGGAGGAAAGGCGGGCGCCGAGCGCGATTTTCGGCGGCAAGGCGGCGCGCACCGCTTCCGCCGTCTCCAGCGCGAAGCGTATGCGATTCTCAAGCGCGCCGCCGTATTCGTCGCCGCGCCGGTTGGAGACCGGCGACAGGAAGCTGTGCAGCAGGTAGCCGTGCGCGCAATGCAGCTCGACCACGTCGAAGCCGAGTCGCGCCGCGCGCCTTGCCGCCGCCACGAAGGCGCCGCGGATGCGCGCGATGCCCGCGCGATCCAGCTCGCGCGGCGGCGGCCGGCCAGCATCGAACGGGATCGGCGAGGCTCCCTCGGTCGGCCACGGATCCTCGCCGGTCGCGAGTCCGTTGCCGCCCTCCCAGGGACGCTGCGAGGACGCCTTGCGCCCGGCATGGGCGAGCTGGACGCCGAGCTTCGTGGCGCCGGCGACGCGCCGCGCCGCGCCGAGTGCGCGGGCCGCAGCGGCCTCGTTGGCGTCGGAGTAGAGGCCGAGGCAGCCATGCGTGATCCGGCCCCGCCGCTCGACCGCGGTGGCCTCGACCATGAACAGCCCCGCCCCAGCATAGGCGTATTGCATCCAGTGCTGCAGGTGCCAGTCGGTGGCCGATCCGTCCTCGGCGCTGTACTGGCACATCGGCGCGATCGCGATCCGGTTGGCCAAGTCGACCGGGCCGAGGCGCAACGGGGAAAACAGCTTGCTCGCCATCCCAGTAGTCTCCCGTAGCTGCGAGATGGCCCGGACTCTGGCGGGCCGCCGCCGCTGCGGCAAACGCTGGCACGGCAGCCCAGGCATGACGCGAGAACGGGCACGACCGCCGACGGAATTGGGATTGACGCGGCGGCAATACGGCTGTCATAGAATCGTAACAGACCCCGGGGACCATGGAAGCCCCCGGGAGTCGTGCGGTTCCGGGGAGCCAGGGGGTTCGATGTCCGACTTAGAAGCCGTGGCGCGCCGCCACCTGGCGGCGTGCGCGGTGGCGCGGCAGGCCGGCGAGATGATGCGGCGGCTGTTCCTGAACCGCGGCGGCATCGAGCTGTCGTTCAAGGGGCCGCAGGACTATTTGACCCAGGCCGACGCGGCGGTGGAGAAGCTGGTGCGCCAGCGCCTCGCGGACGCCTTCCCCCAGGACGCGTTCTTCGGCGAGGAAACCGGCGGGGCGATCGGCGACTCGATGTGGGTGGTCGATCCGATCGACGGCACGTCGAACTTCGCGCGGGGGATTCCCCACTTCTGCATCTCGATCGCCTATGCGCTGCGCCAGGTGCCCGAGATCGGGGTGATCTACGACCCGATGACCGACGAGATGTTCGAGGCCAGGCGCGGCGGCGGGGCGCGGCTCAACGGCTGGCCGATGAAGACCAGCGCCGCGACCGCGCTGGAGCGCAGCCAAATCGAACTCGGCTGGTCCAAGCGCCGGTCCGACGCCGACTACCTCAAGATGGTGTCGCGCGTCCTGGACGCGGGCGCGAGCTTCCTGCGCGCCGGGTCGGGTTCGCTCGGCATCGCCTACGTGGCGGACGGCCGGACCGACGGCTATGCGGAGCTGCATATCAATTCCTGGGACTGCCTGGCCGGAATCGTCATGGTGCAGGAGGCGGGCGGCTACGCCAACGACTTCCTGGCCGGCGACGGCATGCGCAAGGGAAATCCGATTCTGGTCGCGGCGCCGGGCATCGCCCCGGCGCTGGTCAAGCTCACGGGCATCGGAGCCAAAGTGATGGCATAATGCCCGCGGGGAACGCGTTGTCTTAGCGCCGGCCGCGCACGCAAGCGGCGGCCAAGAATGGGAGGAACTTCAATGAAGTCCAAGACGATGACGAACCTAGCCGGCCTTGCCGCCGTCGCCGCCGGAGCGCTTTTGCTGCCGGGCAGCGCCAGCGCGCAGGGCAACCTGGTCCTCTACTGCACGGTGCAGGAGGAATGGTGCCGCGCGATGGTGACGGCGTTCGAGAAGAAGACCGGCATCAAGGTGGCGATGACGCGCAAGAGCTCGGGCGAGCTTTATGCGCAGGTCAAGGCCGAGGCCGCGAACCCGAAAGGCGACGTGTGGTGGGGCGGCACCGGCGACCCGCATCTGCAGGCCGCCGAGGAAGGCCTCGCCGAGGAATACACCTCTCCCATGAACAAGGAGCTGCACCCCTGGGCGATCAAGCAGTGGGAGCAGTCGAAGAAGCGCACCATCGGCGTCTATTCCGGCGCGCTCGGCTACGGCTACAACACCAAGCAGCTCGCGGCGAAAAAGATCGCCGAGCCGAAATGCTGGTCCGACCTCTTGAACCCGGCGCTGAAGGACGAGGTGCAGATCGCCGACCCGAACTCCTCCGGCACGTCCTACACCATGCTCGCCACGATGGTGCAGCTCATGGGCGAGGACAAGGGCTTCGACTTCCTGAAGAAGATGCACAAGAACGTCAACCAGTACACCAAGTCGGGCGCGGCGCCGGCCAAGGCCACGAGCCTGGGCGAAACCACGGTCGGCATCACGTTCCTGCACGACATGGTGACGTTCATCGTGCAGGGGGCGCCGATCAAGGCGGTGTCGCCGTGCGAGGGCACCGGCTACGAGATCGGCTCGATGACCTTGATCAAGGGCGCGAAGAACGCGAAGGAAGCGAAGATCTGGTACGACTGGGCGCTGACCAAGGAGGCGCAGGAGCTGGGCGCGACCGCCAAGGCCTATCAGGTGCCGTCGAACAAGAACGCGAAGGCCCCGCCGGAAGCCCCGGATTTCTCGAAGATCAAGTTCATCAACTACGACTTCGCGAAATACGGCTCGTCGGCCGAGCGCAAGCGCCTGCTGGCGAAGTGGGACGCGGAAGTCAAGAACCTGCCGAAATGATCGCACCGCAGTGACAAGGCGATCGGGGGGCGGCGGCCGCCGCCCCCTTCCCTTGCCGCCATGACCCGCGCGATCCGCTTGTGGCTTGCCGTCGGCTGGGCCGGGGCGCTGATCCTGCCCTGGTACGCCATCGACGCGAGCTTCTGGGACTTCCAGTGGCTGGCGAAGTTTCCGGACGGCGCCACCGCGCCGCTCGCGCTCCAGGTCCTGGGGTACGGCCGCTGGTGGCTGGCCCCGGTGCCGCTGGCGCTCGTCGCCGCGACGCCGGCGCTGTTCCTGCACCAGGACGATCCCCGCCTGCCGCGGCTTCTGATCGCGGCCGGCGTGGCCGGGCTCGCGCTGACGGCGGCCGAGGGTTTCGCCATCGACCATCGCGGCTGGTCGTTCGCCTGGCTTCAAGCCCTGATCGGCTCCGCCGGGCCCAAGCAGCCGGGCATGGGGTTCGGCGCGCTGCTTCTGTCCGGCGCGTTCCTGCTGCTGATGTGCCAGGGTCTGGCCGGGCGCGGCTGGTGCCGGGGCGACGCCTTCACGGTCGGGGCGATCGCGCTGGTCGTGGCGCTGGTGGGCGCGTTCGTGTTCTTCCCGGTGTTCAAAGTGCTCTTGAGCGCGATCAAGGACGACGACGGCAAGGTCGCGCTCGCGGTGTTCGCGGCCAAGCTGTTCGACAACAGCATCTGGGGGCTGGATTGCCTGACCTCCAGCCTGCGCTGCGGCGTCGCATGGAACACGCTGTTCCTGGCGGTGGTCGTGGGCGCGGGCTCGACGCTGTTCGGCCTCGCCTTCGCGCTCATCGCCACGCGCACCGCTTTCCGCTTCAAGGGCCTGCTGCGCGTGATGAGCGTGCTGCCGATCATCACGCCGCCCTTCGTCATCGGCCTGGCGATGATTCTCCTGTTCGGCCGCTCCGGCGTGGTGACCGGGGTGCTGTACGACTGGTTCGACGTGCCGCGCTCGCGCTGGATCTACGGGCTGCAGGGCGTGGCGATCGCGCAGCTGCTGGCGTTCTCGCCGATCGCGTTCCTGGTGCTGATCGGCGTGGTGCAGGGCATCAGCCCGTCGCTCGAGGAAGCCTCGCTGACGCTGCGCGCCAAGGGCTGGAAGACCTTCAACACGGTCACCTTCCCGCTGCTCCGGCCCGGGCTCGCCAACGCGTTCCTCCTCGGCTTCGTCGAAAGCATGGCCGATTTCGGCAACCCGCTGGTGCTGGCCGGCAACTACGAGGTGCTGGCGACCAAGGTGTATTTCGCCGTGGTCGGCGCGGCGCACGACCAGGGCCGCGCGGCGGTCCTCGCGATCGTGCTGCTCGGCTTCACGCTGGCCGCGTTCTACGCGCAGCAGATGTGGCTCGGCCGCAAGTCCTACACCACCGTCACCGGCAAGGGCGATGCCGGCCTCCCGGTGCCGCTGCCGCGCGGCATCAAGTGGCTGTGCTACGGCGCGATCGTCCCCTTCACCGTGCTGACCGCGGCGGTCTATGCGACCATCGTGATCTCGAGCTTCTGGGGCGCGGTCGGGCGCGACTACTCGCTGACCCTGCAGCACTACCTCACCGGCTTCTCGGTGGAATGGGGCGCGCAGGGGCTGCATTTCACCGGCTCGGCCTGGAACTCGTTCTGGACCACGATCCAGATTTCGGCCGTCTCGGCGCCGCTGACCGCCGCGGTCGGCCTCTTGACCGCCTACCTGCTGTCGCGCCAGCAATTCGCGGGCAAGCGCGCGTTCGAGTTCTGCACCATGCTGAGCTTCGCGATTCCGGGCACGGTGATCGGCGTCAGCTACATCCTGGCGTTCAACGTGCCGCCGATCGAGCTGACCGGAACCGGGGTGATCCTGGTGATCTGCTTCGTGTTCCGCAACATGCCGGTGGGCGTGCGTTCGGGCGTCGCGGCGCTCAGCCAGATCGACCGCAGCCTGGACGAGGCGTCGCTGACGCTGGGCGCGCGCTCGTTCACGACGGTGCGCCGGGTGGTGCTGCCGCTGCTCCGGCCCGCGATCGTCTCGTCGCTGGTCTATAGCTTCGTGCGCGCCATGACGGCGGTCAGCGCGGTGATCTTCCTGGTCTCGGCGCAGTACAACATGTCGACCGCGTACATCGTCGGCCGCGTCGAGGCGGGCGAGCACGGCCTGGCGATCGCCTATTCCAACGTGCTGATCGTGGTGATGCTGGCGGCGATCCTGCTGATCCAGCTCATGGTCGGCGAACGCCGCCTGGGCCGCCGGACGGTCCAGCCGATGGCGGCCGTGGCGGCCGGGGGATGACGGAAAGGAGAGCCAAGATGCGCGTGGCGGCTTTAATTCTCATGCTGACGCTGGCCGCGCCGGCAAGCCCGGCTTGGGCGCAGAAGGGCGAGCTGGTGGTCTATTGCAGCGTGCTCAACGAGTGGTGCCTGCTGATGACGCAGACCTTCGAGCGGCAGACCGGCGTCAAGGTGACGATGACGCAGAAGGGATCGGGCGAGACCATCGCGCAGCTGCGCGCCGAGGCCGCGAACCCCAAGGCCGACGTGTTCTACGGCGGCGTCGGCGATCAGCACCTCGAGGCCGCCGGGGCCGACCTGACGGTCGAGTACCGGTCGCCGCTCTTGACCGAGCTTCACCCCTGGGCGCGCAGGCAGGCCGAGGATTCCAAGTACCGGACCGTCGGCATCTACGCGGGCGCCCTCGGCATCGTCTGGAACACCGAGCAGCTGGCGAAGAAGAACCTGCCGGAGCCGAAATGCTGGGCCGACGTGATCCGCCCCGAGTTCAAGAACGAGGTGCAGATGTCGAACCCCTCGTCCTCGGGCACCGCCTACGTGGCGCTGGCGACGCTGATCCAGGTGATGGGCGAGGACAAGGCCTTCGACTACCTGAAGAAGCTGCACGCCAACATCAACCAGTACACCCGCTCCGGCCCGGCGCCGGTCCGCAACGCCGCGCTGGGCGAGACCACGGTCGGCATCAACTTCCTGCACGACGCGGTGGCCGAGGCGGCGGCCGGCGCGAAGCTCAAGATCGCCGCACCCTGCGAGGGCACGGGCTACGAGATCGGCTCGATGTCGATCGTCAAGGGCGGCAAGAACCCCGACAACGCGCGCAAGTGGTACGATTGGGCGCTGACCGCCGAGGCGCAGAACCTGGCCAAGAGCGCGAAGTCGTTCCAGGTGCCGTCCAACATGAAGGCGACGGCGCCTGCCCAGATGCCGCGCATGGAGGACATGAAGCTGATCGCCTTCGACCACCTGAAGTACAGCGCGACGGCCGAGCGCAAGCGCATCATCGCGCGCTGGGAAAAAGAAGTCGGCAGTCTGCCGAAGTAGCCGGGCAAACCAGGAGGCTTTCGGCACATGGCGAAATCGGCGGCGTCGGTGGAGTTCCGCAACGTCACCAAGCGCTACGGCGCGGTGACGGCGGTCGACGACGTGTCCTTCACGATCGAACCGGGCACGCTCGTGACCCTGCTCGGGCCCTCGGGTTGCGGCAAGACCACGACGCTCCGGCTGATCGCAGGGTTGGAGATGGCGAGCGCGGGCCGGATCCTGATCGGCGGGCGCGACGTGACGCGCCTCAGCGCCGCCGACCGCGACGTGTCGATGGTGTTCCAGTCCTACGCCCTGTTCCCGCACATGACGGTGCTGGAGAACGTGGCCTATGGGCCCACGGTCAGCGGCACGCCCAAGGCCAAGGCGCAGGAGATGGCGCGCGAGAAGCTGCACGTCGTGGGGCTCAAGGGCTTCGGCGACCGCCTGCCGTCCGAGCTTTCCGGCGGCCAGCAGCAGCGCGTGGCGGTGGCGCGCGCGCTGGTGCTGGAGCCCCAGGTGCTGCTGTTCGACGAGCCGCTGTCGAATCTCGACGCCAAGCTGCGCCGGCGCGTGCGCGAGGACATCCGCGAGCTGCAGCGCCAGCTCAACCTCACGGTTGCCTACGTCACCCACGACCAGCAGGAGGCGCTGGCGGTCTCCGACAACGTGATCGTGATGTCGAACGCCGCGATCGCGCAGACCGGCGCGCCGCGCGACCTGTACGAGGACCCGGCGAGCCTGTTCGTCGCCGATTTCATCGGCGACGCCAACATCATCGAGGCGACCATGGGGCCGCACGAGGGCGACACGGCGGCGGTATCGATCGGCAAGGTGACGGCGCGGCTGCGGCACCGGGGCGTCAAGCCCGGTAGGATCAAGGTCGCGATCCGGCCGGAATCGCTGCTGCTGATGGGCGCGCGGCCCAACGCGCCGGCGCTCGAGGGCAGCATCGACAAGGCCGCCTATCTGGGCACGCACATGGAATACACGCTGGCGACCGAGCTCGGCGAGCTGTTCGTGGTCGACCGCGCGGTCGAACGGCCGCTCAGGCCCGGCACCGCGGTGTTCGTGACCCTGGGCGAGCACGGCATCACCGTCGTTCCGGCCTGACCGTCCCGCCGGTTGAATGCCGCCGCGCGATCAATGCTATGGTCGCGCCGCATGGAAACCGTGGGCATCATGGGCGCGGGCGCCTGGGGCACGGCGCTTGCCGTGGTGGCCCGGCGCGCGGGCCGCAAGACGATGCTGTGGGCGCGCGAGCCCGAGGTCGTCGAGGCGGTCAGCCGGCGCCACGAAAACCCGCTGTTTCTGCCCGGCATCAAGCTCGATCCGGCCATCAGCGTGAGCGCCGATCCGGCCGCGCTCGCGGGCGCCGACGGGATTCTTCTGGCCGTGCCGGCGCAGTTCCTGCGCGCGGCCGCGGCTTCCCTCGCCGCCGCGCTTGGCGCCAGGCGTCCGCCGGTGCTGATCTGCACCAAGGGCATCGAGGCGGGCGGCGCGCTGATGACCGAGGTGGTGGCCGAAACGATGCCGGGCGCAGCGACGGCGGTCTTGAGCGGACCCAGCTTCGCCGCCGAGGCGGCGCGCGGTCTGCCGACGGCCGTGACGCTGGCTTCGGCCGACGCGGCGCTGGCCGCTTCGTTCGCGCATTGCCTCGGCACCCCGATGTTCCGGCCCTATCTCAGCGACGATCCCGTGGGCGCGGAGGCGTGCGGGGCGGTCAAGAACGTCTTGGCGATCGCCTGCGGCATCGCCATGGGCCGCAGACTGGGCGACAATGCGCGCGCGGCGCTGATCACGCGCGGCCTCGCCGAGGTGCTGCGGTTGGTGCTCGCCCTGGGCGGACGCGCCGAGACCTGCATGGGGTTGGCGGGCTTGGGCGATCTGACCCTCACCTGCACCGGCCCGCAGTCGCGCAACCTGTCGCTGGGCATCGCCTTGGGCCAGGGCCGGCGCCTCGCCGACATCCTCGCCGAGCGCCGTTCGATCGCCGAGGGCGTGCCGAGCGCCGCGGCGGTGATGGAGCGCGCGCGGCGCGCGGACGCCGACATGCCGATCGTCGCGGCGGTGGACGCGGTCATCAATCGCGGCGCCGATATCGATGCGGAGATTCGTGCCCTGCTCGCGCGTCCGGTGCGCGAGGAATTCGAGAAACACGCGGGCTGACGATGCGCTACTGGCTGATGAAGACCGAGCCGGAGGAATGGTCGTGGGACGACCAGGCGAAGAAGGGCACGGAGCCCTGGACCGGCGTGCGCAACCACCAGGCCGCCAACAACATGAAGGCGATGCGGCTGGACGATCTCGCGTTCTTCTATCACTCGGGCGAGGAGCGGCGCATCGTCGGCATGGTGTCGATCTGCGGGGAGTACCGGCCCGATCCGACCGATCCGACCGGCAGGTTCGGCATGGTCGAGGTGAAGGCCGTGGGTCCGGTGGAAACGCCGGTGACGCTGGCCGAGATCAAGGCCGACAAGCGCCTGGCGCATCTCTGGCTGGTGCGCCATTCCCGGCTTTCCGTCATGCCGATCGATCCCAAATCCTGGGCGATCATCTGCGAGAAAGCGGGCCTGCGCGCGTGACGGTGCTGGCGCCGCTCGATTCCATCCCCGAGGGCGCGGCGCGCGGCGTGACCGTGCGCGGGGACGGCGGCAAGCGCGAACTGATCCTGGTCAGGCGCGGCGGCCGCGTCCATGCCTACGTCAACGCCTGCCCGCATCTCGGCACGCCGCTCGAGACCTTCCCCGACAGGTTCCTGGACTACACCGGCCGGCGCCTCTTGTGCTCGACGCACGGCGCGTCGTTCCGCATCGAGGACGGTCATTGCCTGCGCGGCCCGTGCGCCGGCCGAAGCCTCGTGCGCGTGCCGGTCAAGGTCGAGGCCGGCGCGGTCGTGCTGGCGGGCGCCATACCGCCTCCGCCGCCGCCGATGCGCTAACCGCGCCGGCGCCGGCGTTCCGCGCGCGGGGCAGGCTCGCCGTCGCGCCTGGCCCCTGCGCCGAGGGCGCCGAGCCGCGCTTCGATGGTCGCGAGATCGGGCGGCGGCCCCGGCATGTAGCCCTTGAGCGCGTCGGCGATGGCCTTCAGGTGCGCGGACTCCGATCCGCAACACGCCCCGATGATGCGCGCGCCGGCGTCGCGCGCGAGCCGCGCGTATTCCGCCATCAGCTCGGGCGTGCCGGTGAACTCCAGCTCGCCGTCCCGGTATTGCGGGATGCCGCAATTCCCCTTGGCGACGATTACGTCCTCGCCCGCCACGCTGGCCTTCGCCAGGCCCAGAAGCGAGGCCACCAGTTCGGCGGGGCCGTTGCCGCAATTCGCGCCGAACGCGATCGGTCGCGGAATTTGCGCATGGAACAGGCGCGCGGCGTCCGCCGGCGCGATCCCCATCATGGTGCGGCCGTTGGTGTCGAACGTCATGGTCGCGACCACCGGCAGGCCCTCGCTGCCCGCGCCGGAAACCGCCGCTTCCAGCTCGTCGGCCGCCGACATGGTCTCGATCCACAGCACGTCGGCGCCGCCGGCCTTGAGGCCCCGCGCCTGCTCGGCGAACACCGCGCGCGCCTGGTCCTTGGTTAATGGCCCCAGCGGCTCCAGCAGGTCGCCGGTCGGGCCGATCGACCCCGCGATCACGACTTCGCGTCCGCTTTCCTCGACCACCCTGTGCGCCAGGCGCGCCCCGGCGGCGTTCAGCTCCTCGACCCGGTGTTCCAGCTTGTGCAGCTTCAGGCGCTGCCGGTTGGCACCGAAGGTGTTGGTCAGGACGATGTCCGAGCCCGCCGCGACGAAGCCGCGATGGACCTCGGCGACGCGCTCGGGATGGTCGAGGTTCCACGGCTCGGGCGCGTCGCCGCTCGCCAATCCGCGCTTGAACAGGTTCGTGCCCATGGCGCCGTCGGCCAGCAGGTAGGGCCTGGCCGCCAGCAGCCGGGACAAGAGATCGGTCATCGCGCTTGCTCCATCGGGGCGGCGGAATGTGGGCAAGCGGCGTTTGCGTGTCAAACGCATTCGGCGTTGCGGCGGCGGGGCGGAGTGGCGCATAGTCCGGCCCCATGTTCCCCTTCCGCATTCCAGATTGGGCGCGCGCCCTGCGGCGCGCGGCGGGCGTGGCGCTCGCCTCGGCCGCCTTGGCGGGCTGCCTGACGCTCACCGGCGGCGGAGACGATGCGCCGCGCGGGGAATGGGCCAAGGCCGGCGCCGACGGCGCCCGCACCAGCCGCGACCTCAGCGCCTGCCAGGCCGATGCCCGCCGCGCCGGCGGCAGCGAATCGCGCATCAACCAGGACATCGCCGCGGCGCGCGGGGACGATTGGCAGCGCAGCGGCTCGTACACGTCCAACGTCTCGCAGATGAACGAGCGCGGCGCCGCGCGCGAACGCCAGTACGTCGGGGCCTGCATGCGGGCCAAGGGCTACACGCAACCCGCCGCGAAATAGCGTCGGCAGGCGCGGCGGGACTGGCGTCTCGGTCCGCCGCCCCCTATTCTCCCCCCGCTTTTCGTCCACCCCGCGCCGGAGGCTCGCGCAAGCGCCATGACCGTCGACGTTCTCGTCCTGCACAAGCTCAATCATTGGATTCTCGAAGGCCTCGACAAGAACTTCCGTTGCCACCACGCCTGGCAGGCACAGGACCAGGCCAAGTTCATCGCCGACGCGGGCGCGAAGGTGCGCGGCATGGCCTGCGGCGGGCACGGGCCGGTCGGCCCGGCGCTTCTCGACAAGCTGCCGAAGCTCGAACTCGTGTCGTGCTTCGGCGTGGGCTACGACGGCGTGGACGTGAAGGCCTGCACCCAGCGCAAGGTGCGCGTCACCAACACGCCCGACGTGCTGACCGGCGACGTGGCGGACCTCGCGATCGCGCTCGCCATCGCCACGCTCCGGCGCCTCGTGGCGGGGGACAGGTTCGTGCGCGCGGGCCAGTGGCTGAAAGGCGCGCTGCCGCTCTACGACACGCTGGGCGGCAAGACCGTGGGCATCGTCGGCATGGGGCGCATCGGCCAGGCGATCGCCCGACGCTGCGTGGCGTGCGAGACCACCGTGGTCTATCACGGGCCGCGCAAGAAGGACGTGCCCTACCGCTACTATCCCGACCTCGTGGCGATGGCGAAGGACTGCGACATCGTGATCGTCGCCTGCCCCGGCGGCGAGGCCACGCGCAACCTGGTCGATGCCAGGGTGATCGAGGCCCTGGGCAAGGACGGCTACCTGGTCAACATCGCGCGCGGCTCGGTGGTCGAGGAGCCGGCGCTGGTGAAGGCGCTGGTCGAGGGCAAGCTCGCGGGCGCCGGCCTCGACGTGTTCGCGGACGAGCCCCGCGTGCCGGAAGCCCTGTTCAAGCTCGACAACGTGGTGCTGCAGCCCCATGTCGGCTCCGCCACCACGCAGACGCGCAAGGCCATGGCGGACCTCGTGGTCGGCAACCTGGTCGAGCATTTCGCCGGCCGGAAGCTGCTGACCCCGGTGAATTGACGCCAATCCCTAGGCACAAGGACGGGGTTCAACCACCAGGGCTTGTGTGCTAGAGTGCCGCCGGCTCGGTTCCCCGGAGGCGGCGGTGCGATTGGGGCGTGCGGCTATTCTCGGTTTGGCGATCGCGCTGGCGCTGCCCGGCGCCCGGGCCGAGGCCGCCTGCCGCGACGACCTCAAGCCCGTGAAAGAGGAATTCAACCGCCTGAACGACGTGCGCAAGAAGGACCTGGTGCGCAAGCAGATCAGCAAGGCCGACACGGCCTTGAAGCAGCGCAACGAGACGGTGTGCAACCGCGCCGTGGCCGACGCCAAGAAGATCATGAAGCAGCGACCCTAGCGCGCGCCGCCGCCGCTCCAGCCCAGGATCCGTTCAACGCTATCCAGCAGCCGCGCCAACAACGCCTGCGCCCGCGGCTCGCCGCCGCTCTCCGCGCACCACGCCGCCAGCACCGCCAGGAACACGGCGCTGAGCGCGATCTCCTCGGCCTGGCGGCGCGAGCCCTCGGCGTCCAAGAACGCCGCCTCGCGCAGCCACCAGATCAGGCGCGAGAGGTGGAACGGCAGCGGCGCCCAGTGGTGCGCGTGGCTGGGATGCAGCTTGGCGCGCAGCATCTCGGCCACGACGCGGCGATGCGGCGCGAGGGCGTCGAACCAGCGCAGCATTGCCCGTTCCACCCGCCGGCGCGGCGGCAGGCGCGCGAAGCCCGGCGGCGGCGGGCGCAGCATGGCGTCGCGCGCGCGGGCGAACACGATATCGGCGATCGCGTCGGGATCGCGATAGTGCCGCGCCAGCTCGTCCACCCCGGCGCCGAGCGCGCGCGCCAAGTCGCGCATCTTGAGATCGTACCAGCCGGATTCCGCCGCCAGCCTCAGCGCCGCGTCGGCGACGCGGTCGCGCGCCAGCGCGTCGCCGGCGGGGCGGCGAAACCTTGTTGCGTGGGCCTTGGCCATGCGTCCATCCTATCACCCCCGCTCGAACCGCTCACCGCCGCCTGCGGCAAGGACCGACAATCGATGCCCCGTCTCCGCGTCGCCCTGATCGGGCTCGGCATGGCCGTAGGCCCGCACGCCAAGAGCCTCCTCGACCTCGAGGACAAAGCGGAGGTGGCCTGGGCGGTGAGCCCGAGCGAAGGGCGGCGCGCGGCGTTCGCCAAGACCTTTCCCTTCCCCACCACGGGCGACGTGGACCGGGTGCTGGCCGACAAGTCGGTCGATGCCGTGTTCGTCCTGACCCCGCCCAACACGCATCTCGACGTGGTGAAACGCGCGGCGGCGCACGGCAAGCACGTGCTCCTGGAGAAGCCGCTCGAGATCACGACCGCGCGGGCGCGCGCGCTGGTCGCGGCCTGCGCCGCCGCCAAGGTGCGGCTGGGGACGGTGTTCCAGCACCGCTTCCGCCCCGCCGCGGTCCTGGTCAAGCGCGCGGTCGCGGCCGGCGCGCTGGGCAGGCTCGCGCATTGCTCGGTCGCGGTGCCGTGGTGGCGGCCGCAGATCGGCTACTACGACCAGCCCGGGCGCGGCACGCTCCGGCGCGACGGCGGCGGCGTGCTGATGACCCAGGCGATCCACACGCTCGATCTGCTGCTGCATCTCGCGGGGCCGGTGACGGAGGTCTGCGCCTTGGCCGGCACCAGCCACGTGCACCGGATGGAGACCGAGGACCAGGTCGTGGCGACGCTGCGCTTCGCGGGCGGCGCGATGGGCTCGCTCGATTGCACCACGGCCGCCTATCCGGGATACCCCGAGACCATCCTGCTCGCGGGCGACGGGGGCAGCGCGCGCATCCAGGGCACCGGGGCCGTGGTCGAGTACGCCGGGCCGCCGCCCCGGCGGGAGACCGCGGGCGGTGCTTTGGGTGGCGGCGGCGGCGCCGACCCGATGGCCTTCCCGCACGACTGGCACCGCGATTTGATCGCCGACTTCCTCGACGCCGTGGCCGCGGATCGCGAACCGGCGATTTCCGGTGGCGAAGCCCTGCGGGTGCATTGCCTGATCGACGCGCTGCTCGCGTCCGCGCGCGAGCGGCGCGCGGTGCGCCCGGAAGGCTGACCGGCTACTGCAGCCTGGGCGGCGGCTCGTCGGTCTCGGGCGCCTGCGCCAGGGGGCCCGCGTGGTGGTGCGCGAGCTTCCAGTGCCCGCGCTCGCGCACGAACAGGTTGGTCGCGACCAGGTACGAGCCGTCGATCACCTCGTGGCAGATCACGTAGGCCGCCTCGCCCAGCACGTGGGCCGTCTCGTTCTTGCACAGCACCGGCGGCGAGCCGGGATTGCCGAGGATGTTGCGCCAGCTCTGGAGGATCGCGGCGCGGTCGCGGATCGCATCCCACCCGGGATGCACGCAGGCTACCGGCGCGTCCTCGGCCCACAGCCGCGCCATGGCCTCGAGGTCGCGCGCCGCGAAGGCGCGGTAGAAGGCGCGGTTGGCGGTCAGCACGCTTGCCACGTCGCTCATCGGGCGGCCCCCGGGGATTGCGTCGAGCCCTGCGGCCGTCAGTCCGACGGCGGCGCGCTTTCGAGGTAATGCGGCCCGGGCCTGGTGTAAAGCTCCTCGTAGTGCACGAGCTGCGGCGCACCGAGGGGCACCGGCCGGCCCGCGCGGAACGCCCATTCGCCGCGGTCGCAGTCCTGGGCGCGCACGTAGCTGTTTAGATAGAGGCGCCGCTCGTCGCTTCCCCGGTTGGCGCCGGAGCCGTGCACCAGGAACGGGCCCCAAAGCCCCACGTCGCCCGGCGCCAGCTCGAGGTCGACCAGCGTCGCGGGATCGAGCCCGGCCGCCACGAGCTTCGCCGCGCCCTCGCCCTTGCCCAGTACCGTGCCCTCGCCCAGGGCCGCGATTTCGCCCAGGCGGTGGCTGCCGGGGATCACGCGCATGCCGCCGTTGCCGCGGCGGTGCGGATCGACGGCGATGGCGGTCTGGACGTACGCGGTGTCCAGGTTGCGGAACGCGGCGCGCGGCCGGCGGAAGCGCACGTCCTGATGATAGGCGTAATCCACGGCCGCCGCGCCCGGCGGCTTCCAGTGGCACTGGTTGATGATCTGCTTCAGGTCGCGGCCGACGAGGGGCTCGAGGATCGCGAGCAGGCGCGGATCGGCGCGGAACCTCGCCAGCACGGGATCGTGATAGGCCGGCCACTGCGCCATCGTGGCGATGCGGCCGAGCACCGGGTCGTCCGCCACGCGGTAGCACAGGTTGCCGTGCCGCCAGTTGCGCGGGCGCCTCAGCGCCGCGGCGCGCTCGCGGTCGAAGGCCCGCTTCAGCTCTGCGATTTCGGCGGGAGCGAACACGCCGCGCACCACGGCATAGCCGTCGCGCCGGAACCCGGCGACATGCGCGGCGACGCCGGCGGAGAGCGGCGCATCGGGCGCCGGCGCGGGTGCGAAAGGAGCCATCCTGGTTCCGGACATGGCGATCGTCCCGTTCCCGTCGGTCCGTCCCCCATCCGCACCATAGGCAAGCGCGGACCAACCGACAACGAACCGGCGGCGCCCGGCGGCCGCGCGGCGGAAATCCGCGGTTCTGGCGGTCCCCGGCGGCTTCGGGCATACTTGCCCGGCGCCCGCGTGTTAACGGAGTGCTTCGCCATGGACGACGCCGCGCGCGTCCCGCCGCCCGCACCGGCCAAGCCGCTGCTGGTCAACCGCAAGCATATGACCTTCGCGCTCGACGACGGCATCGGCGCGCGGGCCCGCATCGGCCTCATCGTGCTCGCGACCGATTTCACCATGGAATACGAATGGCGGCGCATCCTCGCCTTGCCCGGCGTCGCGTTCTACGAAAGCCGCCTCTACAACTCGCCGACCATCACGCCCGCGACCCTGGCGGCGATGGAGAAGCTGATCCCCGAGGCTGCGGGCCTGATCCTGCCCAACGGCCGGATCGACGTGGTGGCCTACGGCTGCACCTCGGCGACGGTCGTGCTCGGCGAGGAGACGGTGTTCAACCGCATCCGCGAAGGCCGCGCGGGCGTGCAATGCACCACGCCGATCACCGCCGGCATCGCGGGCATGAAGGCGCTCGGCATGAAGCGCGCGGCGCTGCTCACGCCCTACGTGGACGAGATCAACGCGATGATGCGCGGCTTCATCGAGAAGCAGGGCATCGAGGTGCCGGTCGTGGGGTCGTTCAACAACCCCGACGACGGCGAGGTCGCGCGCATGTCGCCCCGGACCACGCGCGACGCCGCCATCGAACTCGGCCGCCACAAGGACGTCGACGGCGTGTTCGTCGCCTGCACGTCGTTGCGCGTGGCCGAGATCGTGGACGACGTGGAGAAGGCGATCGGCAAGCCGCTCACCTCGTCGAACCACGCGATGGCCTGGCATGCGCTCCGGCTCGCGGGCGTCGCGGACAAGGTTCCGGGCTGGGGCCGGCTGTTCGCCGTCTAGCGGGCCAGTCCCTGCGTGAGGCTGCCCTCGACGAGCGGCAGGGCGCCGCGGCAGACCGTGATCCCGCCCGCCGGCCTGATCGTGATCAGCGTGTCGGCGTCGGCGGTGACGCGGATATGCGCGATGGCACCGGCGAAATAGAAATCGGGCCGGCCGAAGCGCGGCGACTGCTCGAACGCCACGGAGCTGTCGACGTCGCGGCGCCCGAAATCCTTCTCCGAGCCCATCGTCCACAGCGGGTCGGCGGCGGCGAGCGTGATCTTGCCGCCCGCGACCGTCGCGGTCACCGCGCTGGAGAATTCGGTGCCGGGGTTGAAGCTGCAGGTCACGGTGCCGCTGAACACGGCTTCGGCGGCGGCGGCGCGGCCCCCCGCCAGGGGCAACATGGCGACCGCCAGCGCCGCCAGCGCGGCGCCGATCGATGTCAACCGTCCTGCGTTCAATTGAAGCGGTCCACCAGCATGCCGCCGACGTCGATCGCGGGCTTCTTGCCCTGCATGAGGTCGGCCGTGAGCCGCCCGGTGCCGCAGGCCATGGTCCAGCCCATGTGGCCGTGGCCGGTGTTGAAGTACATGTTCTTCTGCCGCCCGCGGCCCAGCACCGGCGGGCCGTCCGGCGTCATGGGCCTCAGGCACGACCAGTATTCCGGCTTGGCGAAATCGCAGGCGTCGGGATAGAGGCTGCGCGCGGCGGCAATCATTCCGTCGAAATCGGACGGCTTGTGGTCGTTGTCGTAGCCCGAGAACTCGGCGATCGCGGTCATGCGCATGCGGTCGCCCATGCGGGTGATCGCGACCAGGTTCTCCTCGTCCACCGTCGGCACGCTGGGCGCGCCGTTGTGGCCGTCGATCGGCAGCGTCAGCGAATAGCCCTTGACCGGATAGACCGGGAGCTTGAGGCCCAGCCGCCGCGCGACCAGGGGGCTGTAGGAGCCGAGCGACAGCACGTAGGCGTCGCCCTTGACCATGCCCTTGTCGGTCACCACGCCCGAGACCCGGTCGCCGTCGACCGCGATCTCGCGCACCGTGGTGTTGTAGCGGAACTCCACGCCCATGCGCTGGCAATGCGCCGCCAGCCCTTGCGTGAACTTGCAGGCGTCGCCGCTTTCGTCGTCCGGGCAGTGGATCGCGCCGGCGACGCGGTGCCTGCTCGCCGCGAGCGCGGGTTCCAGCTTGACGGTCGCTTGGGTGTCCAGGACGTCGATCCTCAGCCCCTGGTCGCGCATCATCTGCATGTGCTGGACCCCGGCTTCGAGCGCGGTCGGGGTGCGGTAGAGGTACAGGATGCCGTTGGCGAGCGCGTCGTAGGCGACGCCGGTTTCCTTCACCACTTCCTTGGTCTGCTGCTGGCTGTAGAGGTTGAGCGCCAGCTTCACCAGGGTCTTTTCGCGCGCGCGCGCCGGCGTGCAGTTGCGCAGGAACCTGAGGCTCCAGGCATAGAAGCGCGGGTCGGTCGAGAACTTGAGCCTCAGCGCCGTCTTGGCCCCGAACACGGACTTCAGCAGCGTCACCGGGGCGCTGGGCGAATTCCAGGTGAAGGAGTGCCCGGGCGCGATCATGCCGGCGTTGGCGAAGCTGGTTTCGCGCGCGGCCTCGGGCTGGCGGTCCACCACCGTGACCTTGATTCCGTCCTTGGCGAGGTAATAGGCGTTGGCGACCCCGGCTAGGCCGGCGCCCAGGATCACGGCGTGCATGCGCTCGGTTCGTCCTTTGCTCTAGCGGCGCGAATATGGTCTAGGGCAGCGTGACGGCCTCGCGCCGCACCGTCTTGCCGAAGCTGCCGGCGAGCGGCGGCACCATCGCCAGGGCCACCGACAGCGGGTCGCCGCCGCTGACGTCGACGTAGGATTGGCCGATCCAGGCGCGCTTGCCCGTGCCTTCTTCCTTGACCGAGGCGTAGAGGCGGTAGCGGCTGGAGCTGCGCGCCTTGGCCGAGCGGTCGGGGTCCTGGAACAGGCCGCCGCCGCGCGTCGAGAACAGGTTGACGCGTGCCTCGACGTCGGTGTCCTGGCGCGCGCCCGTCCCGCCCTCGCCGCCCAGTTCCAGCAGCCCGCGCCGCGCCTGCTGCTCGCCCGTGTCGAACGTGCCGGTGAGCCAGAAGGTGAGCGTGAACGGCGCCTGGGGCGCGATCTGGTAGCCGCGCGCAGTCAGCTCGCGCCGGAAGCCGTCCGCCAGGTCGCGGCTGCCGTCGTTGTCGTCGAGCAGGTGGATCGCCACGGGCGAGCCCGGCGGGATCGGGATGTAGGAGGACGCGAACAGCAGCGCCTCGCGCCCGCTGTGCGGCGCCTGGGCGAAGGCCGGGCGCGCGCCCGCCGGCGCCAACGGCGCCGCCAGGACGGCGAGCAGGGCTGCGATGCTGAACCTGAGGCGCATGTGCCTGTCCCTGGCTTTCGGCATGGCTGCCGCCGCAGGCAGCCGCTTGGAACCTGTGGATAGCATGGAGGCAACCCGCGAACGGGTCAAGAACGCCCGGACGGTCACGGCGCCGCACCGGAGGCCGCCGGCTTGAGCCATGCCGGGAGCACCAGCACGATCGCCAGCGCGGCCACCACCAAGACCAAGGCCAGGATTTCGCGGTATCCGACGGTCTCGCCGGTCAAGGGCATGCTCGACAGGACGCCCACCACCGGAATCATCAGCGTGCCGACCACCGCGACGCTGGCCGGCACCAGGCCGACCAGCCGGTTCCAGGCCCAGTGGCACAGGACCATGGGAATGGTCGCGCTGTAGGCGAGCGCGATCCATTGCACCGCCGTCACCTGGGCCGGGTCGGGCAGCCGGCCGAGCAGCACCGCGCCCAGCACCACCGGCATCCCGCCCAGCGCCATCTGCCAACCCGTCAGCGCGGCTGTGCCCATGCTCCAGCGGTGGCTTTTCAAGGCCACGGTACCGCCGGCCCAGAACACCGCGGCGGCCACGATCAGAAGCGCGCCCCAGGGCGCGGCGCCGAGCTTGGCGAACTCGTCGCCGATCAGGAACGCCATGCCCGCCAAGCCCAGGGCGAGGCCCGCGAGGCGCAGCGGCGTGAGCCGCTCGCCCAGAAACGCCCAGGCCATCACCGTGGCCCACAGCGGCATGGTGTAAGCGAGGATCGCCGCGCGGCCGGCCGGCATCATGGCGATGCCGAAGGCGACGCAGACGTGCCAACCCGTGATGCTGAGAAGCGCCGTCCAGCCCAGCATGCGCCGGTCGCGCCGCGGCACCGCCAGGCGCTGGCCGCCCGCCCGGGCGATAGCGAACAGCCCCGCCGCGCCCGCGCCCAGGCACACGACCCGGAACAGCCACGGGTCGAACGCGTCGAGCGCGAGCTTCATGAACGGAAAGTTGATGCCCCAGAACACCGTCAGCAGGCCCAAGAGCGCGAGCCCGGCCGCCGGGATCGCCGACTGGGGCGCGGCCTTCGCGCCGGCGCCGGCCGGTTCCGCAGGCTGCGAGTCGTCCATCGCCGCCAACTAACACCGCCGGCGCGGGACCGGAAGCGCCGTCCGCGCAACCCTGCCAGCCTTCGGCCGGTTTCCGGCGAGCGGGGGCGATTGCGGCCGCTCCACTTCGCCGGTGACTCGGCGAGGTGCGGGCGGCATACTGTTCTGCAACCGGAGCGGCAATGCTCCGGCGGCCCGGAACGGCGCCGCACGCACCGAAGCGGAAGGGGCCGCGGGTGGTCTAGGAATGGCTGGACTCGAAACCCTGTGTACGGCCGCGATGGCGGTGCCGCGGGCGGCCTTCGTCGCGCTTGCGGATTCCGCCACCGGCCGGCTCCGGCTCGAAACGGTGAACGACGCCTTCGTGTCGCTGACGGGCTGGGGGCGCGCCCGCGCCGCGGGCGCGATCTTCCCGCCGCCGCACGCTCCGACCGACCTCGCCGACCGCCTGGCCGCCGCCGTGCGCCAGGGCCGCGCCGGCAAGTTCGAGCTGGAGTGGCCGGGCGGCGCGGACGGGGCCATGCGGATCGAGCTCGACCTGATGCCCGCCGGCGACGGGGCGTGGCTGGGCCTAGCCGAGGACGTGACCGCGGCGGCGGAGTCGAGGCGCATGGCGCAGCTCAGCGAGGCGCGGCTCGACGCGGCCATCGAAAGCATCAACGAAGGCTTCGCGCTGTTCGACGCCGGCGACCGCCTCGTGCGCGCGAACCGCAAGCTGCCGGAGATGGTGCGGGCGGACGCCGGCCTGTTCGCGCCCGGCGCGGCCTATGCGGATATCCTGCGCGCGGTCGCCGCGCGCGCCGCCTTGCACGGAGCGCCGGTGGACATCGAGGCGTTCGTGGCCGAGCGCCTGGAAGCGCACCGCCATCCGCCGTCGGAGCTCGAGCACCGCACCGCGGACGGCCAGTGGCTCCGGATCACGGAAACCCGCACCGGCGACGGCGGCGTGGCGATGGTGTACCGCAACGTCACCCACCTGAAGCGCGTCGAGGAGGCGTTGCGCAAGGCCGCGGAGGAGGCCGAAACCGCCAACCAGGCCAAGAGCGAGTTCCTGGCCAGCATGAGCCACGAGCTGCGCACGCCCTTGAACGCCATCATCGGCTTCGCCGAGATCATCGGCAGGGAAATGCTGGGGCCCATCGGCAACGCGCGCTATGCCGGCTACGCCCGGGACATCCGCACCAGCGGCGCGCATCTGCTCGAGGTGATCAACCAGGTGCTGGACATGTCGAAGATCGAGGCCGGGCGGTTCGAGCTCAACGAGGAAGAGCTGGACGTGGCCGAGGTGCTGGGCGCCAGCGCGCGCCTGCTCGAGAACATGGCGGCCGAAGGCGGCCTCGCCCTTTCCGTCGACGTTCCCGATCCGCCGCCGGAGCTCCGCGCCGACCGCCGCGCGCTCCGGCAGATCGCGCTCAACCTCCTGGGCAACGCGATCAAGTTCACGCCGCGCGGCGGCCGGATCGAGCTCGGCGCGCGCGTCGAGCCGAACGGCGACCTGGCCATCCGGGTTCGCGACACCGGCATCGGCATCGCGGCGGAGGACATCGCGACGGCGCTCGCGCCGTTCGGGCAGATCGACAGCCCGATGACCCGCGGCAAGCCCGGCACGGGCCTCGGCCTGCCGATCGTCAAGGCGCTGGTCGAGCTGCACGGAGGGTCGCTGTCGCTGGAAAGCGAGCCGGGCAAAGGAGCCACGGTCACGGCGCGGTTTCCCGCGCGCCGCGTCGGCGGCGCGCAAGCCGCCCAGGCGAACGCCTAGGCGGCGGCGCCGGACTACGGCACGCGCTGCGGCGGCGCAACGCCGGCCGCGGGAGCCGAGTGCAGGCGCCGCGCGCCCGGCGGCAGCTCGAACAGCGCCGGGTTCTGCGGCGCGTAGCGCAGGTTGTCGAGCTCGAAGCGGATTTCCGGGTCGCCCGGCCGCGGCCGCGCGTCGATGCGGAGCGCGATGCCCTCGGCGCTGAGCCAGACGTATCCGCCCGGCCCCGTCGCGGTGGCGGGAAACGCATACTTGGTCGCGGGCACGTCGTTGATGTCGTCGTTCTCGATCGGCATCAGGCCGGGCGCCGGGCTGCCGGGCGCGGGCGCCGGCGCGCCGGGGGGACGCAACGGGAACTCCGCGAAGGCGCCGCCGCCGGGATAGACGGTCCACGCCACGCCCAGGTCGTAGCGCAGGATCAGCGTCGTGCCGCCCCAGGGATCCGGCGTTTCGCGCCGCTCCTTGCCCGGCGCCCCGTACACGCGCCCGCGCAGCTTGGGCCCGTAGTTCTGCACCTTGAAATCGGCGCTGTAGCCCGCGGCCGGGCCGCCCCCGGCAGGCGGGGTTTGCGCGCGGCCGGGCGCCGCGGCAAAGGCGGCGAGAACGGCCAGGGCGAGGAAAGAGGACGGATGGCGCATGACGGTCGCTCCGGCGTCGGCTTCGTCCCCGACGATCAAGGTAGTGCCGCCGGACCGCGCCGGCTAGGCCGATTCGTCCCCGCCCGCCGCGGCGCGGAGAAAGCGTTTGCGGCGCGGAATCGCCGCGCCCCGCCCGGAAATTAACCGCTCCAGGTCAGGGCTTTAGTCGCGGTTGCCAAGGGCTTGGCCGCGGCGCTTGCGAGGGGGGTTTATCGGGTTTATATTGCGTTGCGAATGTTGCGCTGCACAATTTTTCGCGGCGCGGCCCGCACGCGCCAAACCGGGCAAGCAAGGAGCCGTTGATGACCGCGACCCTGCGTGCCGACGTTCCCGCGCCGCCGCCCCGCGCCAATTTCGACGAGCTGCACGGCCTGTATCTGGAGGACCTAAAGGTCGGCATGACCGCGGTTTACGCCAAGACCGTGACCGAGGCCGACATCGTGATGTTCGCGGGCATCTCGGGCGACATCAATCCCGTGCACCTGAACCACGAATTCGCGTCCGAAACCATGTTCGAGGGGCGCATCGCCCACGGCATGCTGTCGGCCAGCTTCATCTCCACGGTCATCGGCACCAAGCTGCCGGGGCCGGGCGCGATCTACCTGTCGCAGAACCTGAAATTCAAGGCGCCGGTGCGCGCCGGCGACACGGTGCAGGCCCGCACCACGATCACCGAGATCATCCCCGACAAGCGCCGCGTGGCGATGCGCACGGTCTGCACGGTCGCCGACAAAGTCGTGATCGAGGGCGACGCCCTGGTCATGGTCCCGTCCCGGCCCCGATAGGGCCGGAGGGGAGCCGCAAGCCTTGGGAATTGCTCGGAAAATACCGTAGCGGGCCGTCCCGGAGCGCGATATTGTCGCGCCGCCGCCGGGCCGGGGCCCGGCGCTTTGGACCCTGGGCGGATGCTGATCTTCAGGAACTACCGCAATTTGCCGGACGAGGCCCGCGGCGCGGTCGCCGCGATCGGCAATTTCGACGGCGTGCACCTCGGCCACCGCGCGGTGATCGACGCGGCGCGGCGCGTGGCCGCGGCGCACGGCGCGAAGCCGGCGGTGCTCACCTTCGAGCCGCATCCCCGCCGCCTGTTCCGCCCCCAGGACCCGCCGTTCCGGCTAACCCCGTTCCGCGCCAAGGCGACGGTGCTGAAGGCGATGAACGTCGAGCTGATGCTGGCGCTGCGCTTCGACCGGCAATTCGCCGCGATCGGCGCCGAGGCGTTCGTCAGCGACGTGCTGGTGCGCGGCCTGAGCCTGCGGCACGTGGTGTGCGGGCCGGATTTCATGTTCGGCCACAACCGCGCGGGCGACGCCGCGATGCTGCAACGGGTCGGCTTCGAGCACGGGCTCGGCGTCAGCGTGATCGACCCGGTGCGCGAGAAGGACCTGATCTACTCCTCCAGCGCCATCCGCAAGCTGTTGCAGCTCGGCGACCCGCGGGGCGCGGCGCGGCTGATGGGCCGGCCGTTCGAGGTCAGCGGCCGCGTCCGCCGCGGCGACCAGCTCGGCCGCAAGCTCGGCTTCCCCACCGCCAACGTCGATCACCGCAGCTACCTGGCGCCGGCCCAGGGCGTCTACGCCGTGCACGCGGCCGTCGCGGCGGCGCCCGAGCGCTGGCTCGGCGGCGTGGCGAATTTCGGCATGCGGCCGACAGTGGACGGGCTCAGGCTGCTGCTGGAGGTGCATCTGTTCGATTTCGCCGGCGACCTCTACGGCAAGCGGCTGTGCGTGCGGCTGATCGAGTACCTTCGCCCCGAACGGCGGTTCGACGGGCTCGACGCGCTCAAGGCCCAGATCGCCGAGGACGCGCGCCAGGCCCGCCGCATCCTCGCCAGGACGCAGGAAACCCCGCACGGCGCGGCGGCGGCCAAGGCGTTGGCGTCATGAACGACGACAAGAAGCCCTCCCCGGCGCCGCAGGCCAAGGGCGTGGACTACAAGTCCACGGTGTTCCTGCCCAAGACCGCGTTCCCGATGAAGGCCGGCCTGCCGCAGCGCGAGCCCGAAATCCTCGCGCACTGGCGCAAGATCGGCCTGTGGAAGCGGCTGCGCGCGGAGAGCAAGGGCCGGCCCAAGTACATCCTCCACGACGGCCCGCCCTACGCCAACGGCAACCTGCACATCGGCCACGCGCTCAACAAGATCCTGAAGGACGTGGTCAGCCGCTCGCAGCAGATGCTGGGCAAGGACTCCAACTACGTGCCGGGCTGGGACTGCCACGGCCTGCCGATCGAATGGAAGATCGAGGAGCAGTACCGCGCCAAGGGCAAGGACAAGGACGCGGTGCCGATCGTCGAGTTCCGCCGGGAGTGCCGCGAGTTCGCGGCCTACTGGATGAAGGTGCAGAGCGACGAGTTCCAGCGCCTGGGGTGCCTGGGCGACTGGGAGAACCCCTACAGCACCATGACCTTCGAGGCCGAGGCGCTGATCGCCGCCGAGATCCACAAGTTCCTGATGAGCGGCGGGCTGTTCCGCGGCGAGAAGCCGGTCTTGTGGTCGGTGGTGGAGAAAACCGCGCTGGCCGAGGCCGAGATCGAGTACGAGGATTTCACGTCGGACACGGTGTGGGTGAAGTTTCCGGTGGTCGCCGGCGAACTCAAAGGCGCCTCGGTCGTCATCTGGACCACGACGCCCTGGACCATTCCCGGCAACCGCGCGATCGCGTATTCGCCGAAAATCGAGTACGGCCTTTACGAGGTCATCGGCGCGCCGGCGGACAACTGGGCGAAGCAGGGCGACAAGCTGGTCCTCGCCGACAGCCTCGCGGCCGCCGTGTTCAAGCAGGCGCGCGCGACGGCGCATCGGCGCCTGCGCGACGTCACGCAAGACATGCTCGCTCGCACCACTTGCGCGCATCCCCTGCGCGGGCGGGGCTACGAGTTCGACGTGCCGCTGCTCGCGGGCGAGCACGTGACCGAGGACGCCGGCACCGGCTTCGTGCACACCGCCCCCGGCCACGGGCGCGAGGACTACGAGATCTGGACCGCGAACGCCGAGGCGCTGAAAGCCCGCGGCATCGACACGCGCATCCCCTACACCGTGGACGGCGACGGGTTCTTCACCCAAGAGGCGCCGGGCCTCGCGGGCCGGAGCGTCATCACCGCCAAGGGCGAGAAGGGCGACGCCAACGACGCGGTGATCGCGGCGCTCAAGGACGCCGGCATGCTGATCGCGCGCGGGCGCCTGAAGCACCAGTATCCGCACTCCTGGCGCTCGAAGAAGCCGGTGATCTTCCGCAACACACCGCAATGGTTCATCGGCATGGAGAAGAACGACCTGCGCAAGATCGCGCTCCGCGAGATCGAGAAGACCGAGTTCTACCCGCCCTCGGGCAAGACCCGGCTCTATTCCATGATCGAGCAGCGCCCGGACTGGTGCGTGTCGCGCCAGCGCGCCTGGGGCGTGCCGATCGCGGTGTTCCTCGACAAGAAGACCGGCGAACCGCTCAAGGACGCGGGCGTCAACGCGCGCATCGTCGCGGCGTTCAGGAAGCACGGCGCCGACACCTGGTTCGAGCGCGACCCGCAGGAATTCCTGGGCAACGCCTACGACGCGCAGGACTTCGAGCAGGTGCGCGACATCGTCGAGGTGTGGTTCGAGAGCGGCTCGACCCACGCCTTCGTGCTCGAGCAGCGCCCCGACCTCAAGTGGCCGGCCGACCTCTATCTCGAAGGCTCGGACCAGCATCGCGGCTGGTTCCATTCCTCGCTGCTGGAATCCTGCGGCACGCGCGGCCGCGCGCCCTACGACGCGGTGCTGACGCACGGCTTCGTGCTGGACGAGCAGGGGCGCAAGATGTCGAAGTCGCTCGGCAACATCACCGCGCCGCAGGACGTGGTGAGCCAGCACGGCGCCGACATCCTGCGCCTGTGGGTGGTGGCCTCGAACTATTCCGAGGACCTGCAGATCGGCCCGGAGATCATCAAAGGCCAGGTCGAGGCGTATCGCCGCTTTCGCAACACGCTGCGCTACCTGCTCGGCGCGCTCAACGGCTTCGCGGAGAGCGAGCGGGTCGAGCCGAAGCAGATGCCCGAGCTCGAGCGCTTCGTGCTGCACCGGCTGTGGCAGCTCGGCCAGGTCGTGCGCACCGGCGCGGCGGAATACGACTTCCACCGCGTCTATACCGAGCTGCACCAGTTCTGCGCCGTCGACCTGTCGGCGTTCTATTTCGACATCCGCAAGGACGCGCTGTACTGCGACCGGCCGGACGCGCCGCGCCGGCGCGCCTGCCGCACCGTGCTCGACCAGGTGTTCCAGTGCCTGACCGCATGGCTCGCGCCGTTCCTCAGCTTCACGGCCGAGGAGGCGTGGCTGTGCCGCGCGGCCGACGCCGGCAAGCAGGCCCTGGACAGCGTGCACCTGCGCCTGTTCCCCGACCTGCCCGAGGTCTGGCGCGACGACGCGCTGGCGGAGCGCTGGGAGAAAATCCGGGCGGCGCGGCGCGTGGTCACCGGGGCGCTGGAGATCGAGCGCGCGGCCAAGCGCATCGGCTCAGCCCTTCAAGCCGATCCCGAAATCTCGGTCGGTCCGACGTTCAAAATGGTTCTTGGCGGAATCGATTTTTCCGAGGTTGCGAATACGTCGAGCGCCAGCATCAAGGTCATAGCCGCCGGAACCGAAGTCTCCGGCGCGTTCAGGCTCGAAGACGTTCCCGAGGTGTTTGTCGTATCGCGCCCGGCCCAGGGTGCGAAATGCGAGCGCTGCTGGAAGGTGCTGCCGGAGGTGGGCAAGGCGCCCGCGAAGCCGGGCCTGTGCCTGCGCTGCACCGAGGCCGTCGCGCGTTGAGCCGGCGCTTCAGCCTGGGGCTCGCGGTCGCGGTGCTGGTGGCGCTCGCCGACCAGGCCGCGAAATGGTGGATGGCGGGCCTGCTGGCGCCACGCGGCGGGCGGGCGGTCGAGCTGCTGCCGTTCCTCCGGCTGGTCGAGGTGTGGAACCGGGGCATGAGCTTCGGCCTGTTCAACGAGGCCGGCCAGTCCTGGGCGTTCGTGATCGTGGCGGCGGCGGTCTCGGCGGCGCTCGTATGGTGGCTTGCGCGCGCGGACCGGGGCTGGACCGGGGTCGCGATCGGCCTGGTCCTGGGGGGCGCCGCCGGCAACGTGGCCGATCGCCTGCGCTTCGGGGCGGTGTTCGATTTCCTGGATTTTCACGCCTGGGGATGGCATTGGCCTGCCTTCAATTTGGCGGATTCGGCCATTACCGTGGGGGTCGTGCTCCTGGTGCTGGACGGCTTGTCCGGCGCGGGGGAATCCCGTAAATAGGCCCTACCACAGCATGGTCATAGACCGGATGGTTCGCCGCTGCGTCACCCGAACCGCCGCGATCGCGCTGGCCGCGCTTGCGGCCGGCTCGCTCGGCGCTTGCGGCGGCGTGCGCGAGACGCTGGGCCTGGAGAAGAAGGCCGCGCCCGACGAGTTCCAGGTCACCACGCGCCAGCCCCTCGCCCTGCCGCCCAACTACCAGCTGCGCCCGCCGCAGCCCGGCGCGGCGCCGCTGGAGCCCGCGGTCACCCAGCAGGCCAAGCAGACGGTGTTCGGCAAGGAGGCCGGCAAGCCGGCCGGCGGCATCGTGCCCGCCGCGGGCGCCGCCCCGACCCTGGGCGCGGCCCCGGCCCTGGGCGCGGCCACCGCCAGCGGCAAGGCGGGCGAACCGGGCGTGCCCGGCTTCCAGCGCCAGAGCGCCGGCGAGCAGGCGCTGTTGGCCCGCGCCGGCGCCACCGGCGCCGACCCCAACATCCGCATCCTGGTCGACCGCGACTCGCAGCAGCTCGCGGACGCCAACAAGACGCTGATCGACGACCTGCTGTTCTGGCGCAAGCCGCCGGAACCCGGCGTCGTCATCGACGCGGCCAAGGAGCAGCAGCGCCTCAAGGACAACGCCGCGGCGGGCAAGACCGCGACCGAGGGCGATACCCCGGTGATCAAGCGCCGCAGCCGCGGCATCTTCGACGGGCTGCTGAACTAGCCGCCCGCGCCGGGACGGCCGGCTCGATCACGTGTGCGTCATGACGGCGAGTTCACTTGAGGGCGGCTCGCGCCCGGCCCTATCCTCGGGCCGGCGCAAAACCGAGGGATGGCGATCGCGATGAGGGTCCTTCCGCTCAGCCTGCTGGCCGCCTCCGGGCTGGTTGCCGCGGCGGCGGCGCCGGCCGAGGCCGGCGTGTTCAATCCCGACAGCTTCACCCTCGCCAACGGCATGCAGGTGGTGGTGGTGGAGAACCACCGCGCGCCCGTCGTCACGCACATGGTCTGGTACAAGATCGGGGCCGCGGACGAGAAGCCCGGCAAGTCGGGCATCGCGCATTTCCTCGAGCACCTGATGTTCAAGGGCACGCCCAGCGTGCCGCCCGGCGAGTTTTCCAAGACCGTCGCGCGCAACGGCGGGCAGGACAACGCCTTCACCAGCTTCGACTACACCGGCTATTTCCAGAACGTGGCCAAGGACCGGCTCGAGCTGGTGATGAAGCTCGAGGCCGACCGCATGGCGAACCTCAGGCTCACCGACGCCGAGGTGGACCCCGAGCGCAAGGTGATCCTGGAGGAGCGCCGCTCGACGCTGGACAACAGCCCGGCGGCGCGGCTGCGCGAGCAGATGCGCGCGGCGCAGTTCATGAACAGCCCCTACGGCCGCTCGATCATCGGCTGGGAGCACGAGATGCGCGGCCTCACCACCGAGGACGCGATCGCCTGGCACCGCGCCTACTACGCGCCCAACAACGCGGTCCTGGTGGTGGGCGGCGACATCACGATGGCGGAGCTGAAGCCGCTGGCCGAGAAGTACTACGGGGCGATCCCCGCGCGCGCGGTGCCCGAGCGCAAGCGCCCGCAGGAGCCGACCCAGCACGCCGCGCGGCGCCTGACCATGGAATCGAGCCAGGTGCGCCAGCCCTCGTGGCAGCGCACCTACCTCGCGCCCAGCTACCAGCGCGGCGAGACCGGGCACGCCTACGCCTTGCAGGTGCTGGCGGAAATCCTGGGCGGCGGCGCCACCAGCCGGCTTTACCGCACGCTCGCGGTCGAGCAGGAAATCGCGACGAGCGCCGGCGCCTACTACGACGCCCAGGCGATCGACCGGACCACCTTCGGCGTGACGGCCAGCCCGCGCATCGGCGTGGACGTGGCGAAGGTGGAGGCCGCGGTCGACAAGGTGCTGGCCGACCTGCTGGCGAAGGGTGTCGGCGACGACGAGGTGGCGCGCGCCAAGCAGCGCCTGCAGGACGCGGCCAAGCTGGCCCGCGACGGCTACTCCACCGGCGCGCGCGCCTTCGGCGAGGCGCTGGCGATGGGCCGCAGCATCGCCGACGTCGAGGAATGGCCCGACCGCATCGGCGCGGTGACCGCCGAGGCGGTGCTGGCCGCCGCCAGGCACGTGCTCAGCGAGCATCGGTCCGTCACCGCCATCCTTCTGCCCAAGCCCACGAGCTGAGGCGCCATGACCCCGTTCCGCACCCTCGCCGCGGCCCTCCTCGCCTGCACGCTCGCCGGCGCGGCCCAGGCGTTCCAGATCGAGCGCGTGACCAGCCCGGGCGGCATCGAGGCCTGGCTGATCCGCGACCGCACCGCGCCGGTGATCGCGATCCAGGCCGCGTTTCCCGGCGGCTCGTCCCAGGACCCGCAGGGCAAGGAGGGCCTCGCGAGCCTGATGACCGGGACGCTGGACGAGGGCGCCGGCCCCTACGACAGCCAGGCGTTCAAGGCGCGTCTCGAAGACCGCTCGATCGAGCTCAGCGCTGACGCCGACCGCGACTACATCACCGTGGGTCTGCGCGTGATCGCCGACCGGCGCGACGAGGCCGTGGCCCTTTTGGCGCTGGCGCTGACCGAGCCCACGTTCGCGCCGGCCGACCTCGAGCGCGTGCGCGGCCAGACCCTGGCCCAGATCCAGCGCGACGCCGAGAATCCGCGCTCGATCGCCTGGCGCACGCTGTGGAGCGATCTGTTCCCCGGCCACGTCTATTCCCGCCGCTCGCAGGGCACGCTCGAATCGGTCAAGACGCTGACGCGCGACGACCTGGTGGCGTTCCACCGCGCCGCGCTGTCGCGCGAGGGCCTGAAAATTGGCGTCGTCGGCGACATCACGGCCGAGGAGCTGAAGCCGCTTCTCGACCGCGCCTTCGGCAAGCTGCCGGCCAAGGGCGCGCTCCGCCCGGTGCCGGAAGCCGGCGCCGCCGCGCCCGGCACCACGACCGTGCTGCGCCGGCAGATCCCGCAGAGCGTCGTGACCTTCGGGCATTCCGGGGTGAAGCGCGACGACCCCGACTACTACGCCGCCTACGTGGTCAACTACATCCTGGGCGGCGGCGGGTTCAACTCGCGCCTGATGGCCGAGGTGCGCGAGAAGCGCGGGCTCGCCTACGGCGTGTCCACCTCGCTGTCCACCTTGAGCCGCGCCGGCGTGGTCGTGGGCAGCGTCGGGACCGAGAACGGCGAGACCGCCACCAGCATCGACCTGATCCGCAAGGAATGGCGGCGCATGCGCGACGAGGGGCCGAGCGAGGCCGAGCTCGAGCACGCCAAGACCTACCTCACCGGGTCGTTCCCGCTCCAGATGTCGAGCACCGGCCGCATCGCCCGCCTGCTGGTGGCGATCCAGACCGAGAATCTCGGCATCGACTACCTGGACAAGCGCAACTCCTACATCGAGAAGGTGACGATCGAGGACGCGCGGCGCGTCGCGCGGCGGCTGTTCGACCCCGACCGGCTCACCGTGGTCGTGGTCGGCGATCCGGCCAACATGAAGGTGAACTAAAACCGCCCTCCCCGGCGTCCATAGAACGGCTGCCATAGCGGGGGAGGCCATGCCGACGGCGCCATCGCTGCCGGGAGCGGCCCGGCGCAATCCGGTCCTGGAGCTCGCGCTCGGCTTCGCCGCGGGGTTCCTGGCGGTCCTCACGTTCCACCAGCTCCTGATCGCCGCGATGGCGGCCCTCGGCCTGATCCAGAGCGCGGGCGTCTACCGCCTCGACCCCTATGGGCCGCTGGGGGTGCCGCGCGTCGTCAACACCGCGTTCTGGGGCGGGGTGTGGGGCATCGTCCTGGCCTGGATCCGGCCCTGGCTGCCGAAATCGGCCCTCGCGTTCCTCGCCTCGGGGTTCCTGTTCGGGATCGTCGGCCCCACCTTCTTCGGCTGGTTCGTCCTGGCGCCGTTGCGCGGCCAGGCGGTGGCGCAGGGGTTCCGGCTCGCCGCGATGTGGCGCGGGCCGCTCATCAACGGGACATGGGGCCTGGGCGCGGCGTTCTTCCTGCTGCTGTTCGCGCGGCTCAAGGCACGCGGCTGACGGCCTTATTGACGCCGGAGGCGGCCCCGGACGATTCTCCCGGGCGCCATGCCCCCGCTTCCGCTCGAACGCGGCGACCGCGTGCCGAACTTCGTGCTGCCCGACCTCGGCGGCGCGTTCCGGCTGTTCTACGACCTGACCCAGGGCAAGCCCGGCGTGGTCGCGCTCATGCGCGCCTCGGCCCCGGGTGCGGCGGCGGCGCTCCAGGCGCTGAGCCTCCGCGCCGCCGATCTGGCCGCAGCCGGCGCCGAGATGTTCGCGGTGATCCACGGCACCGCCGACCAGGCGAAGGCGCTGGCCGGGGACGCGGCGTTCCCGGTGTTCGTGGACGCGGAGGGCAAGGTCAACGCGGTCTATCCCGTGGCGGGCGAGCGCGACGGCCGCAAGACCGTGGTGATCGACCCGAACCAGCGCGTGCTGGCCGCCTACGCCGAGGCCGACCCGGCGGCCGAAACCGGCCGGGCGCTCGCCTACCTCAGGGAGAACTGGCGCCCGTTCGAGGCGCGCCCCGCCGGCCGCGTCGCGCCGGTGCTCTTGATTCCCGACGTGCTCGACGCGGGCCTGCGCCGGACGCTGATGGACGCCTGGACCAAGGACCACCGGGAGACCGGGGTGTCGGGCTCGACCGACGCGGTGCTGTACGACCGCAAGAAAAGCCAAGACCACATCGTGCGCGACCCCGCGATGGTCCGGCACATCAGCGAGACGCTGAACCGCCGCGTGGCGCCGGAGGTGATGAAGGCGTTCACCTTCAAGGGGCCATACGGATTCGACGGGCACATCGTGCTGGGCTACGACGCGTCGCGGAAGGATTTCTTCGGCCTGCACCGCGACAACATGTCGCCGCGCACGCGCCACCGCCGCTTCGCGATCTCGCTCAACCTCAACGACGACTTCGAGGGCGGGGAGCTGCGCTTCCCCGAGTACGGCGGCGGGCTCTACCGCCTCGACGCCGGCATGGCCTGCGTGTTCAGTTGCACGCTGCTGCACGAGGCGCTGCCGGTGACGCGCGGGCGGCGCTTCACGCTGACCACGTTCATGTGCGATCCGACCGGGCCGCAAGCCGCGGCCCAGCCGCCGGCGCGGGCGTAGACGATCAGTCGCAGATCACGCTGGTGTTGAACGTCGCGCAGTTGCGTCCGCTGTTGAGCGGCGCGCCCTGCTGGCCCGCCTTCTGCTCGGCGTTGCCGAGCAGGCGGATCTGGTTGTCGGCGCCGAAGACGCGCAGGTTCTGCCGCTCGTACTGCGTGGGGCCGGAGCGGCCGAGATTGGTGACCGGCGGCTTCACGTCGGGCTGCACCGCCGGCGTGGTGCCGAGATAGGGGCGCGTCGGCGTCTCGTCGGTGCAACTGGTCACGCCGCCGACGGTCGAGCATTTGACGTCCTGCGCCGCGGCGGGCGCCGCCGGCGCGAGCAGGCCGGCGGCGAGCAGCGCGCCGGCGAATCGGGCGGACCGAAACAGCGACATCGCGGATCCTCCGCGTTTTCCACCGCCTCTGCGGCGTAATTGTTGATAACTATGGGTAATTGCACCCCCGCGCTCAAGGCCCGGCGGCCCGCCCGGCGGGCAATCTCTGTTAAGATCATGTCATGCAATCCGCTCCGCATAGGGTTTCCGCGGCGTCCGGCGCTGTGACCGGGCGGCAACGCTCGCCGGAAAAGCGCGCGGCCGCCGCCGGCACCATCCGCCGCCTGCCCGAAACCCTGGTCAACCGCATCGCCGCCGGCGAGGTGATCGAGCGCCCGGCCGCCGCGGTCAAGGAGCTGGTGGAGAACGCGATCGACGCCGGCGCAACGCGCATCGACGTGGCGCTGCGCGACGGCGGCACCAGCCTGATCGTGGTGGAGGACGACGGCGCAGGCATGACCCGCGACGAGCTCGCGCTCGCGGTCGAGCGCCATGCAACGTCCAAGCTGCCCGACGACGACCTGACCCAAATCGCGACCCTGGGATTCCGCGGCGAGGCGCTGCCCTCGATCGGCGCGGTCAGCCGGCTGTCCATCGCAAGCCGCGCCGCGGGGGCGGCCGAGGCCTGGCGCCTCGACGTCGAGGCCGGCGCGGTGGGTGAGCCCGGGCCCGCCGCGCGCCAGGCCGGCACGCAGGTGACCGTGCGCGACCTGTTCTTCGCCACCCCCGCGCGCCTCAAGTTCCTGAAGGAGCCGCGCACCGAGCTGGCGCACGCCGTGGACGCGGTCGAGCGCCTGGCGATGGCGCACCCGCACATCGCCTTCTCCATCGCCGAGGACGGGCGGCAGACCCGCCGCTATCCGGCGGCCAAGGGCGACCTGTTCGACGCGCGGCTCGAGCGGCTGTCGGCGATCCTGGGCAAGGAGTTCGCGGCCAACGCCCTCCGGGTCGAGGCGGCGCGGCCGGGCATGCGGCTTTCCGGCCATGCCGGCGTGCCGACCTACAACCGCGCCACATCGGCGCAGCAATGCCTGTTCGTCAACGGACGGCCGGTGCGCGACCGCCTTCTGGGTGGGGCGGTACGCGCGGCCTACCAGGATTTCCTGGCGCGCGACCGGCACCCCGTCGTCGCCCTGTTCCTCGAAGTCGACCCGGCGCTGGTCGACGTCAACGTGCATCCCGCCAAGGCCGAGGTGCGGTTCCGCGAACAGGGCCTGGTGCGCGGGCTGATCGTGGGCGCGCTGCGCCGGGCGCTGGCCGCCGCCGGGCACCAGGCCGCTACCACCGCGGCCGCCGCCGCGCTCCAGGCGTTCCGCCCCGGCGCGCCGCAGGCCGAGCCGCAAGCCTCGAACGCGCTGCGCGAGACCCTTGCGGTTTGGCAAGGCCCGCCGCCCGGCGAAGGGTCCGCCCTGCCCGGCCTCGCCGCCGCACCGGCGTCCGCGCCGGCCCAGGCGGGCGACGATTCGCGCCTGAGCGAATTCCCGTTGGGCGCGGCGCGCGCGCAAGTGCACGAAACCTACATCGTGGCGCAGACGCGCGACGGCATCGTGTTCGTGGACCAGCACGCCGCGCACGAACGCCTGGTGTACGAACGGATGAAAAGCGCGCTCGCCGCGCGCGGGGTCGAACGGCAAGTGCTCCTGATCCCCGAGGTGGTCGAGCTGGGCGAAGCCGCGGCCGGGCGCCTCGCCGCCCGCGCCGGGGAGCTGAAGGAGCTGGGATTGCTGATCGAGCCGTTCGGGCCGGGCGCCGTAGCGGTGCGCGAGGTGCCGGCGCTGCTGGGCCAAGTGGACGCGGCCGGCCTGGTGCGCGACTTGGCGGAGGAACTTGCCGAACTGGACCAGCACCTCTCGCTAAAGGAGCGCCTGGCGGAAGTCTGCGGCACCATGGCCTGCCACGGCAGCGTGCGCGCGGGCCGGTTGCTGAAGCCGGAGGAAATGAACGCGCTGCTGCGGCAGATGGAGGCGACGCCGCATTCCGGGCAGTGCAACCACGGTCGGCCGACCTACGTCGAGCTCAAGCTCGCGGACATCGAGCGGCTGTTTGGGCGGCGCTGAGTGCCCGGCCGATTCGGCGGGTTGGGCCTCGAAGCGGCGAATCGGCGCGAAGATTCCACTCAATTCACGCAATCAACCGCACAAATTCGTTGAACCCCCGATTCCAGGCGTGTTACTATATTTAGACAACAAGAGACTATGTACCCACGAAATCAAGTAGGGTCCGGCGGCAGAGCCGGGCAGGCCAATCCGGCCCCGGGACGACGATCCAGGGGGCGATTCGAGGTTCCAGGCCATGACGTTGAGGCTGCATACGATCGTCGAAGGCGATGGCGCGTTGCTCGCGCGCCGGCCGAAGACCAAGTACCAGGCCGCCACGGTGATGAGCATCTACCTGCCGGAAAACCTGGCCGAGGCGCTGGACGAGTTCCGCCGCCCGCACGCGCTGACGCGCAGCGAGGCGATCACCGCGATCCTGCGCGGCTTCTTCGCCCAGGAAGAGGGCGAGCAGCCGTAACCGCCCGCTTCCGCTAGTCTTTCAGCACGCCGCTTTCGCGGTAATAGCGCTCCGCGCCGGGGTGCAGCGGCACCGCCAGGCCGTTGAGCGCGGTTTCCAATTTGATCTGCTGCGCGCGCGGGTGGCTCTTGTCCAGCACCTGGCGCGTCGGCTTGTTCCACAGCGCGGCGGTGATGTCGTGCACCAGGGCCTCGGAAACCCTAGCGGACACAAGCCACTGCGCGCCGACGCTGATGGTGTCGGTGCGCTTGACGCCGGCGTAGGTGCCGGCGGGGATCAGGTCCTGGGCGAGGAAGCCGTAGCGCTTCAACAGCCGGTCGATCGGCGGCCCCGCGACCGGCAGCAGGTCGATCTCGGCGGCCTCCGCCAGCTCCTCGACCGCCGGGGCGGGATAGCCGGCGAAGAAGAAGAACGCGTCGAGCGTGCCTTCCTTGATCGCCTTGATCGCGCCCGCGGCCGGGAGGTAGCGCGCCTTGAGGTCGGTTTCCCTGATGCCGAAGGCCTGCAGGATCAGCCGCGCCGATACCAGCGTGCCCGAGCCCTGCTCATCCAGCGACACAGGGCGGCCGCGCAAGTCGCGGATGCTCTTGACGCCCGCGGTCTTGCGCACCACCAAGTGCAGGTTCTCGGGGTAGAGGTTGGCGATGGCGCGCAGCTGTTCCATGCGCGGCTTGCCCTCGAACACGCCGGTCCCGGTATAGGCCCAGTAGGCCACGTCCGCCTGCACGAAGCCCGAATCGAGGGTGCCGGCGCCGATCGCCTGCACGTTGGACATCGAGCCGTGCGAGGACTGCGCCACCGCGACCAGGCCCGGCACGCCGCAGCTGCCGCCCTTGTCGCAGGGGCGCGAGCCGGGCGGGTTCGAGATCGCGAGCGCGATCGCCCCGCCGATGGGGTAGTAGACGCCCCCCAGCGCTCCGGTGCCGATGCGGAAGAACTTGGCCTCGCCGCCCGGGGGTTGGGCCTGGATTTGCGCCCAGGCGGGCACGGCGGCGCCCCCAAGCCCGGCGACGAGCCCGGAGGCCCCGGCGAGAAACAGAAATCGGCGGCGCGATCGTTGCACGGCTAGGCGAATCCCAGACCTGCGGCGGCGCCCCAAGCGCCGCTCGCAACGCCCCTCAAATCATAGAGATAAACGCTTCCGTTGCCCGAGCCAATCCCGAAGCGACGAAAATGTGCGCGTCCGGGCGCTTTTTTCCCGCCCGGCCACCCGCGCCCGGCCCCGCGGCCGGTTTGCATGTCCCGCGGTTTGTTTCTAAGAGAGCCTGAACCGCTCCGGGAGAACGCCGCTCCATGTCCGCCGCCGCCCAATCCGTCCCAGGCCGATCGGTTGCCGCCGAAGCCGCCCGCATCTTGCTCGAGGTCAAGGCGGTGAACCTGCGCCCGCACGAGCCGTTCATCTTCACCTCGGGCCGGGCGAGCCCGGTCTACGTGGACTGCCGGCGCTTGGTGTCGTTCCCCAAGGCGCGCAAGCGGCTGATGCGCCTGGGGGCGGAGGTCCTGGACCGCGCCGCGGGGACGGGCGCGTTCGACTATGTCGCGGGCGGCGAAACCGCGGGCATCCCGTTCGCGGCCTGGCTGTCGGACGAGCTCGGCCTGCCGATGCTCTATGTCCGCAAGAAGCCCAAGGGGTTCGGGCGCAACGCGCAGATCGAGGGTGAATTCCCGCCCGGCGCGCGCGTGCTCCTGGTCGAGGACCTGGCGACCGACGGCGGCAGCAAGCTGCTGTTCGTCAACGCGCTTCGGGCCGCCGAGGCCAGGGTTTCGCACGCCTTCGTCATCTTCCACTACGGCATCTTCCCGGAAGGCATTGCCCGGCTTGCCAAAGAAGGCGTGGCGCTGCATGCGCTGGCGACCTGGGCCGACGTGGTGGACGCGGCGGAGAAGGACCGGCTGCTCGACGGGAACGCGATCGCGGAGATCCGCGCCTACCTCAAAGACCCCGACGGCTGGTCGCTCGCCCACGGCGGCAAGGCGCCGAAGGCGGAGGGGTAGGTCCCCTACCGCCCCAGCATGCGCTTGGCCAGCGCCTTGGCCTTGGCGTACCCCGCGCCGGCGAGCGACAGGGTTTCGCTCAGGGTCTGGAGCTCGACCGCCTTGTCGGTGAGCCGCCACTTGTAGCGGTAGTCCCCGCGCAGCATGTCGAACACCGGCACGCGCGCGTCGACGGCGCGGCGCACCAGTTCGTAGATCAGAAGCTGCCCGGGCGAGTCGGCCTGGAAGTCGGGGTTGTAGGCCGGGACCCAGTAGTAGAACCGCTCCGCGTCCACGAATCCCAGATGCGCGGCGAGGATCGTCCCGCCCGCCTCCAGCACCGAGACGTGGGTGCGGGCCGACCCGACCCGCTCCCCGGCGAAGATGTCCCGGGCGAAGGGCGCGAACACGCGTTCGTGCCGTTCGGCCGCCTCCGGCTCGTCGGCGAGCTGGCGGCGCTTCTCGGCGATCACGAACTCGACCGCCGCCTGGCGCTGCGCCGCGTTCGCGGCCTCGACATAGGCCCAGTCCATGCGCTTGGCCAGCCTACGGCCCTTGCGCCGCATCTCCTGGCGCAGCTGCGCCGAGAACCCCTGCTCCACCTCGTCCCAGGTCTTGCCTTCGAGCGCGACGAAGGGCGCGAGCATGGGCTTCGCGCCCGCCTCGGGCCACGCGCCGGCGAGGCCGGCGAGCACGCCGTCGGGCCGGATCTGCGTCAGCTCCGCCAGGGCCGCGCCGCTTTTCGCCATGGCCGCGCGCAAGGCCGGCCAAACCGGCGCGGCCGCGGCGCCGGGCGCGGCGATCAGGTCGCAATAGTCGCCCACGTCCGCCGCCATCCACTGCAGGCGCCGGGGCCACAGGTCGCGCCGCAGCGCGAGGGGCGCGATCGCCGCCGGCCCGTGCGCGTCGTCGAGCATCACGACGAAGAGCGAATAGCGCTGGGCGTATTCCGCGTCCGCGGCGACCGCGCGCCACCATGCCGAAAGCCAGGCATGGTCCTGGAACAGGGAAATCCGCGCGCCGCGCCGGGCGAGCGCGTCCCAGTCCGCGCGCGCGGCCAGAAGCCCTTCGGTCGTCGTTGCGATCCGCCTGCCGGCGATCCCGGCGGCGGAAAACGGAACGGGGGCCGCAAGAGCGGCCCCCGATTCGCGCTGAATGTTCGCCGGATCGGCCGGAATCAGCCGCCCGTGCCCGGCTTGGTGGGCGCCGGGGATTGCGGCGGCGAGGACGCGGTGGTCACCGGCGTGCTCTGCTCGGCCGTGTGCGCCGGGGCGCAGCCCGCCTGGGCCAGTGCCGGAATCGCAAGGAACGCCAGGACCGCGAACGGCAGCATCAGGACGCGCATAAAGGCCTCCCCCGTTGAAACCGTGCCGCGAGAATGCCGCCGATTTACCCATGGGTCAATGCACGCCCAAGTGATAATGCGCGGCCGGGGGATCAGGCGGCCTTGGCGGTTTCGCCGGCCGAAGCTCGGTGCGCCCCCTGCCAGCGCCGCCGCGCGACGCGGGCCAGGCGCTCGATCGGCAGGTAGGTGCGCCCGGCGAACGTCAGCCCGCGGCGGTAGGCCAACAGCGGCACCGAGGCCTTGGAAATCGCCCATTTGAAGGCGTAGTCGCCGCGCAGCATGTCGAACACCGGCACGCCGGCGCGGCAGCACGCCTTGATCGTCTCCAGCACGAGGAGCGTGCCGGGGGAGCAGCGCTCGAACGCTGGGTCGTGGGCGGTGAGGTAGTAGTACAGGCGCTCGCGATCCTGGAAGCCGACATGGGCCGAGATCGGCCCCCGGTCGGCGACGATCGCCGTGGCGACGATCCGGGCCGATCCCACGCGGCCGAGCGCCGCCAGCGCGCGCGCGAACGGCTCGAACTGCTCGATGTGCCTGCGCAGCGACTCCGGGTCGCCCGCGAGCTGCCCGTGCTTGTGCTTGAGGCAGAACTCGAGCGCCGAGCGTACCGTCTCCGGCTCCTCGCTTTCGACGAAGCGCCAGGCCACCTGTTCGCCGAGGCGCTTGGTGCGCCGGCGCATGGTCTTGCGCAGCTCGGAATTGAGGCCCTTCATGAACGCCGCCTCGTCGCCGTGCGCGGTGTCGACGAAGATCGCGCGGCCCTCGCGCGGATCGGGTTCCATGTCCGCGGGCGTTAGGCGCGCGAACGCCGAATCGGGGCGGATCTGCCTGAGGTCGACCATGGCGGCGCCGCTCGCGCGCATTGCCGCGCCGAACGCGGCCGTCAGGGCCGCGGGGTCGGCGCCGCGCGCGGCGATCGCGTCGGGGTAGTCGGTCGCCTCGCTCGCCATCCAATCGAGCGTGGGCAGGCGGCGGTCGCGGCGCAGCATCAGCGGCAGCACGCCGCACGGACCGTCGGCGCCGCTTGCCAGCACCACGTAGGGCGACAGCGCGCCGTCCGCGCAGCCCGCGGCGTTCCACCAGGTCCAGTGCCAGTCGAACTCCTGGAAAAAGCGCACCGCGCCGGCGCGCGCCGCGACGGCGGCCCAACCCGCGCGCAGGTCCGCGAATTCGGCCGTGGTGCGCGCGACGCGGATGGAAAGTCCTTGGGCGGCCATCGATCACTACCTGTGCAAGCCGACGCCATGTTCGGCGTCCCCGGGGGGCGGAGAATAGTCGGCGATTGATAAACAAAGGGTTAACCCGGCCTCCGCGCCACACCGGGGGATAGCCGTTTTCGCGTGCGAATTCAGCGGCTTGTCCCCGCGTTGTGCGGCGCGGCGCGGCCCCCGCCTCGTCTTGCCAAGGCGCCGCGGCCCGCCGATACTCGCACTCCAAGCCGGCCCGCCTTGGGCTCCAGCGCCCGGGCGCCCGGCAGGGGAACGGGGAGCCAAAACATGAAGCGATCACTGCTCGCGCTGGGCGCTTGCGCCCTGGCGCTGTCCGCCGCATGGCCGGCGGACGCGCAGAAAGTCTTCCGCTATTCGACCTCCGGCGACGTCATCGGCATGGACCCGCACATCAACAACGAGGGTCCGACCAACACGATGAAGAACAACATCTACGAGGGACTGGTGGTGCGCCAGCCGGACCTCTCGGTGCATCCCTCGCTCGCGACCGAGTGGAGCAATCCCGATCCGAGCACCTGGCGCTTCAAGCTGCGCCAGGGCGTCAAGTTCCACGACGGCACCCCGTTCACCGCCGACGATGTGGTGTTCTCGTTTGCGCGCGTCAATTCCGAGCAGTCCGACATGAACACCTATGTCGGCACGGTGAAGGAAGTGAAGAAGGTCGACGACTACACGGTCGATTTCGTCACCAAGGGGCCAGACCCGATCCTGCACCAGAACCTGACGCTGTTCTACATCATGTCGAAGCCGTGGACCGAGAAGAACAACTCGGCCAAGCCGGTGCGCGGCACCTCGGCCGAGATCTACGCCAACCGCTTCACGAACGGCACCGGCCCGTTCAAGTTGGTCGAGCGCGTGCCCGACACCCGCACGGTGCTGGAGCCGAACAAGGAGTGGTGGGGCAAGCCCACGCACAACCTGAGCCGCGCCGAGTTCAAGCCGATCGGCAACAACGCCACGCGCGTGGCGGCGCTGCTGTCGGGCGAGATCGACATGATGTACCCGGTGCCGCTGCAGGACATCCCGAAGCTGAACCAGACCGACGGCGTGAAGGTGATGGAGGGGCCGGAGCTGCGCACCATCTTCCTGGGCTTCGACCAGGCGCGCGACGAGCTCTTGTACTCGAACGTCAAGGGCAAGAACCCGTTCAAGGACGTGCGCGTGCGCCGCGCGTTCTACCAGGCGGTCAACATCGAGGAGATCAAGCGGGTGACGATGCGCAACGCCGCCACGCCCACGGGGCTGATGGTGGCGCCGGGCATCGTCGGCTTCGACGCCGAGATGAACAAGCGCTACCCGTTCGATCCCGAAGCGGCCAAGAAGCTGTTGGCCGAGGCCGGCTATCCCAACGGCTTCGAGGTACAGCTGGACTGCCCGAACGACCGCTACGTCAACGACGAGGCGATCTGCCTGGCGGTCGTGCCGATGCTGGCGCGCATCGGCGTCACGGTGAAGCTGTTCGCCCAGACCAAGGGCAAGCATTTCGACAAGATCGGGCTCAAGGAGAACCGCAACACCAGCTTCTACATGCTGGGCTGGACCCCGGGCACCTACGACGGGCACAACCCGCTCTACAACCTGATGATCATGAAGGACAAGGGTTCGGGCTCGAACAACTCCGGCGCCTACAGCAATCCCAAGGTCGAGGAATTGACCATGAAGATCGCGGTGGAAACCGACCAGAAGAAGCGGCTGGAAATGCTGAAGGAAGCCTTCCGCGTCCACAAGGAGGACTTCGGCCACCTGCCGCTGCACCAGCAGGCGCTGGCCTGGGGCGTGCGCACGGACAAGGTGGAGAAGATCGTCCAGCGGCCGCAGAACGACGTGGACCTGCGCTACGTCAACATGAAATAGGACAACCGCGTCTTCGTCGGCGCTCATCCGTCCCGCGGGGCGGGTGAGCGCCGTTTCCTTCGGTCGATCGAATGGCCGCCTACATCGTCCGCCGCCTGCTGCAGGCCGTGCTGGTCATGCTGACCGTGGGCCTGATCGCCTTCGCCATGTTCAACTACGTCGGCGACCCGGTCTTCAACCTGGTGGGCCAGGACGCGACCGCGGAGGACCGCGAGCGCATCCGCGTCTCGCTGGGGCTGGACCGGCCGTTCTACGTGCAGTACGCCCGCTTCATCGGCAACGCCGTGCAGGGGCAGTTCGGCACCTCCTATCGCGTCGGCATGAAGGTGACGACGCTGCTGGCCGAGCGGCTGCCGGCGACGCTCGAGCTGGTGTTCGCCGCGGCCGTGATCTCGCTGTTCGTGGGAGTGCCGCTCGGCGTCTATACGGGCATCCACCGCTACGGGCTGTTGAGCCGTGCGTTCCTGACCTTTTCCCTGGTCGGCATTTCGCTGCCGACCTTCCTGATCGGCATCCTGTTGATCCTGGTGTTCTCGGTGATCCTGGGCTGGCTGCCGTCGTTCGGCCGCGGCCAGGTGGTGAGCCTGGGCTGGTGGTCCACCGGGTTCCTCACCAAAAGCGGCCTGCGCTCGCTGGTCCTGCCGGCGGTGACGCTGGGCCTGTTCCAGACCACGCTGATCATGCGCCTGGTGCGCGCCGAGATGCTCGAGGTGCTGCGCACCGACTACATCAAGTTCGCGCGCGCGCGGGGCCTGAGCGAGCGCACGATCAACTTCGGCCACGCGCTGAAGAACACCATGGTGCCGGTGATCACCATCATGGGGCTCCAGATCGGCGGGCTGATCGCCTTCGCCATCATCACCGAGACGGTGTTCCAGTGGCCGGGCATGGGCCTCTTGTTCCTGCAGGCGATCCAGTACGCCGACATTCCGGTCATGTCGTGCTACCTGATCCTGGTGGCGTTGATGTTCGTGCTGATCAACTTGGCGGTCGACCTGCTGTACTACGCGGTCGATCCGCGGCTCAGGGCCGACCGCGCGGCCGTGGCCGGACGATCGGTCTAGGGGGCGCCGATGGCCTTTGCCGACACGATGCGCCGGGCGCTGGACAGCGACCTGTTCTACAGCTTCCGCCGCTCGCCCGTCACCGTGGCCGCGGCCGTCACGGCCGCCCTGTTCCTGTTCGCGTCCGGCTTCGCGCCGTGGATCGCGCCGCACAACACCTACGAGGTCGTGACGCTCAACCTGTCGAACGCCTTTCTGCCGCCGGCCTGGACGCCGTCGGGCCGCGCCGAGTTCCTGCTCGGCACCGACGACCAGGGGCGCGACGTGCTGTCCACCATCATGCTGGGGGCGCGGGTGTCGATGGCCGTGGGCTTCGCGGCAGTGCTGTTCGCGGCCGCGCTGGGCATCACGCTGGGCCTGGTCAGCGGCTATGTCGGCGGCATGGTGGACGCCGCGATCATGCGCGTGGCCGACGTGATGCTGAGCTTCCCCGCGATCCTGATCGCGCTGCTGATCGACGGCGTGGCGCGCAGCGTGCTGCCGCGCGACCTGCACACGAAGGTGTCGATCTACGTGCTGATCGTCTCGATCGGGCTCAGCACTTGGGTGCAATACGCGCGCACGGTCCGGGCCATCACCATGGTCGAGAAATCCAAGGAATACGTCCAGGCCGCCCGCGTGATCGGGCTGCATCCCGCCCTGATCATGCTGCGCCACGTGCTGCCGAACGTGCTGGGGCCGGTGCTGGTGATCGCGACCATCGGCCTGGCGCTCGCCATCCTGACCGAGGCGACGCTGTCGTTCCTGGGCGTGGGCGTGCCGCCGACCCAGCCCTCGCTCGGCACGCTGATCCGCATCGGCAACAACTTCCTGTTCTCGGGCGAGTGGTGGATGACCATTTTCCCCGGGGCCGCCTTGGTGATATTGGTGCTGGCGGTGAACCTGCTGGGCGACTGGCTGCGCGACGCGCTGAATCCGAAACTGCGATGACCCCCCATTCGACCGCGATGAACGCCGCGACCGACCCGCCCACGACCAGGCCGCCCGCCAACCAGCCCCTGCTTCAGGTCGAGGATCTGGTGGTCGAGTTCCCGACGCGGCGCGGGACCTTGCGCGCCATCGACGGCATCGGCTTCCACATCGACCCGGGCGAGGTGCTGGGGGTGGTGGGCGAATCGGGCGCCGGCAAGTCGCTGACCGGGGCCGCGATCATCGGCCTTTTGGAGCCGCCGGGGCGCGTCGCCGGCGGGCGCATCACGCTGGAGAACGAGCGCATCGACGGCCTGCCGCCCGAGGCCATGCGCCGCATCCGCGGCAAGCGCATCGGCGCCATCTTCCAGGACCCGCTGACCAGCCTGAACCCGCTCTATTCCGTCGGCCGGCAACTCACCGAAACCATCACCACGCACCTGCCGATGGGCCAGGCCGAGGCGCGCAGGCGCGCGATCGAGCTGTTGGCCGAGGTCGGGATTCCGGCGCCGGAGCGGCGCGTGGACCAGTACCCGCACCAGTTCTCGGGCGGCATGCGCCAGCGCGTGGTGATCGCGCTGGCGCTGTGCGCCAACCCGCGGCTGATCATCGCCGACGAGCCGACCACGGCGCTGGACGTCTCGATCCAGGCGCAGATCATCGCGCTTCTGAAGCGCCTGTGCCGCGAGCACGGCACCGCGGTAATGCTGATCACCCACGACATGGGGGTGATCGCAGAGACCGCCGACCGCGTGGCGGTGATGTACGCGGGCCGCATCGCCGAGATCGGCCCGGTGCGCCAGGTAATCAAGCATCCGCTGCATCCCTACACCGTGGGGCTGATGGGCTCGATCCCGTCCGTGGGCATGGAGCGCGCGCGCCTGGCACAGATCGACGGCGCCATGCCGCGGCTCACCGCCATTCCCCGGGGCTGCGCCTTCAACCCGCGCTGCCCGCGCGCGGTCGAGCGCTGCCTCGCGGACCGGCCCGAGCTGATGGCGAAAGGGACAAGCCGGGTGGCTTGCTGGCTGCATGGCGGCTGAAGCGCAACGCGCCGCGCCGGCTGCGCCGCCCGCCGGGCCGCTGGTGCGCGTCGGCGCGCTCAAGCGCTATTTCGACGTGTCGCCGACGCTGTTGACGCGCGTGCTGGAGCGCCAGGGCCGGCTGATCCTGAAGGCCGTGGACGGCGTGGACTTCGCGATCGCGCGCGGCGAGACGTTCTCGATCGTCGGCGAATCGGGCTGCGGCAAGTCCACCGTGGCGCGGCTGATCGTGGGCCTCTATCGTCCGACCGCGGGCGCGATCGAGTTCGACGGCGTCGATACCGGCGCCCTGCGCTCGCGCCGCGCGCTCGCGCCGTTGCGCCGGCGCCAGCAGATGATCTTCCAGGACCCCTATGCCAGCCTCAACCCGCGCTGGCGCGTGTGCGACATCATCGCCGAGCCGATCCGCGTGTTCCGGCAGCTCGACGGCAACGCGGCGATCCTCGCGCGCGTAGGCGAGCTGTTGCAGCACGTGGGCCTGGCCGCGGCGGACGGCGAGAAGTACCCGCACGAGTTCTCGGGCGGCCAGCGCCAGCGCATCTCGATCGCCCGCGCGCTCGCCTCGAAGCCCGAATTTCTGGTGTGCGACGAGCCGACCTCGGCGCTCGACGTCTCGGTGCAGGCGCAGATCCTGAACCTGATGAAGGACCTGCAGCGCGAGCTGAACCTCACCTACCTGTTCATCTCGCACAACCTGGCGGTGGTCTATCACATCTCCGACCGGGTGGCGGTGATGTACCTCGGACGACTGGCCGAGGTGGCGCCGACGCGCGCGCTGTTCACCCGCCCGCGCCATCCCTACACGCGCATGCTGCTCGACACCATCCCCGACCTCGCGATGACCGGGCGGCAGCGCACGCCGGTTGCGGGCGAGGTGCCGAACCCCTTGAACCCGCCCACGGGCTGCGCGTTCCATCCCCGCTGCCCGTTCGCCGACGCGCGCTGCCGCGCCGAGCGGCCCGAGCCGCAGCGGCCCAAGGACGGCGGCCCCGAAGGCGCGCTGGTGGCCTGCCACGCGGTCGAGGAAGGAAGGCTGCCGGCCGACGAGCGCGCGCCGAAGCCGCCGGCGGCGGCGCGATAGGCTGGCTGGAAGCGGCGTCGGTCCGGTCGGAATAGGCCGGGCGCTACTGCGCGCCCGAGACCACCTG
>Ga0233425_10000758_pt1 | contig 79895 bp, 83 predicted proteins | sample Watercolumn_Towu_2_FD_181712 | JGI IMG/M metagenome (GOLD analysis project Ga0233425, IMG submission 181712) | Freshwater microbial communities from Lake Towuti, South Sulawesi, Indonesia - Watercolumn_Towuti2014_140_MG | ecosystem: Environmental > Aquatic > Freshwater > Lake | place...
CAAGACGATATGAATATTATTCAAGAAAAGCTCAACAACAGGCCAAGAAAGACCTTAAAATACTTAACGCCTAACCAGGCATACCAAATATTATTACAGGGTGGTCGGATTAGGGGTTGAATTTAGGCATTCAAACAGGCTCTTGACCCCGCCTTTTTTCTCGTGTAGCCTGTTTTGGCTTTAGCGAGCCGCATATTGCCATGAGCGCGATGTGATTTCTTGGCTCACACACGTACTTTGGGCGGATTTTTCTGGCCCTTTACATAACATTTTTTACCATGAGACTTTCTACAAGCCCCGCTTCTCGCGAGACCCTGCTACCACCTCTTTTCCCTGGTGATGTGGCTAAACTGACGAAACTCCATCCTGTGGATCGCACGCTTGCCGGTGTTTTTCAGCAAGTCAGAATTGAGTTGAGTATTGCGAAGGCATTTTTTCCTGACGAACTTCTGGCTCTGTACGATCTCATTGATCGACATCACTCGCTCGTGGAGTGGACGACCATTTACGATTTCATCGCTATGAGACTCTACAATGCTCCGGTGTTTCCCGGAAAACTCCCCTCTGTTGAATACGATATGACGCACAGTGTTTTTGCTTCGTATGTCGAGAATTTATGGCATGATGAAGCGATTTTGCGAGGTGTTGTTCTCGAGTTTTTCCCTTATCTTTTCAAGATAGTCCGTAGACAGGTGTCGTGAAGTGTGATAGGCTCCCCACCATGCCATTCAAACTCATCTCTCCATTTCAGCCGAAAGGGGATCAGCCGCAGGCGATCGAAAAGCTCGTGCGTAACGCCAAAAGAGGCATGCGGGACCAGGTGCTGCTCGGCGCTACGGGAACGGGGAAGACGTTTGTGATGGCGCAGATGGTTCAGCAGCTTCAGAAGCCAACCCTCGTACTTGCCCATAACAAGACTTTGACTGCGCAGCTGTGTGCTGAGTTCAAAGAGCTCTTTCCGGAAAATGCGATTTCATATTTCGTGTCATACTATGATTATTATCAGCCGGAGGCGTACATGCCCTCGACGGATACCTATATTGAAAAAGATGCCTCGATCAATGAGGAAATTGAGAAGTTTCGACATGCGGCGACGGTGAATTTATTGACGCGGCCGGATACGTTGATTGTGGCTTCGGTGTCATGTATTTATGGTCTCGGTGACGTCACTTCGTATGAACAGTTGGCGATTACCTTGCGTGTCGGCGAGGAACGGAAGCGCGATAAACTCCTGCGGCATTTGACCGATATCCAGTATCGTCGCAGCGATTTGGAGTTCAAACAGGGAATGTTCCACGTGCTCGGAGACAGCATTGAGATTTTTCCGCCGCATAAAGATACGGTGTACCGTGTGGAGTTTTTTGGAGATGAGATTGAACGGATTTCTGAAGTGGATGCCATTACCGGTGAGGTTATGAGCGATCACGCGTCGGTGGTACTTTTTCCGGCGAAACACGACGTGACGACGCGTGAAAAGATCGAGAGGGCTGTGGATCGCATACGCGCGGATCTCGAGATTCGTCATGGTGAATTTCTCAAAATGGGGAAGCTTGTCGAGGCAGAGCGCATCAAGACGCGCACAGAGTATGATATTGAACTTCTCCTAGAAACGGGTTACTGCAGCGGAATCGAGAACTACACCCGCTACCTTGCCGACCGTGAACCCGGGCAGCAGTGCGCTACGCTTTTGGATTATTTTCCGGATGATTTTCTGCTCATCGTGGATGAGTCGCACATCACCGTTCCGCAGATCGGGGGCATGTACAACGGCAACTATTCGCGGAAACAGACACTCATTGATTATGGCTTTCGTCTGCCGTCGGCGCATGATAACCGGCCTCTCAAATTTGATGAATTCGAGAAACATGTGAATCAGGCCGTGTATGTGTCGGCGACTCCGGCGAAGTATGAGATGCAGCAGGTAAAAGGGGATAAGGAAAAAATTATTGAGTTGATCATCCGTCCAACAGGGCTTGTAGATCCCATTGTTGAGGTGCGACCGTCGAAGCATCAGATTGATGATATTCTGGAGATGATTCAGTCGCGCGTGAAAGACGGCGAGAGGACGCTCATTACTACTTTGACAAAGCGGTCGGCCGAGGATCTCACCGAGTACCTCGTCGATGCCGGCGTGAAGGTGAAGTATCTGCACTCGGATATCGATACCCTGGAGCGTATTGAAATTTTACGGGATTTGCGATTGGGTGTTCTGGATGTGGTTGTGGGTATCAATTTGCTCCGTGAGGGACTTGATTTGCCGGAGGTGTCGTTCATCGCGATTCTGGATGCAGATAAGGAGGGTTTTTTGCGTAGTGCACCTGCGTTGATCCAGACGATTGGCCGTGCGGCGAGGAATATCCATGGAACGGTCGTGATGTATGCGGATCGCGTAACCGATGCGATGAAGAGCGCTCTGAATGAGACTGAGCGTCGTCGGGCGAAACAGATCGAGTACAACCGTGTCCATGGCATTACTCCGCAAACGATTATCAAGGCGATCAAGGATATCGCCATGGGCAGGAAGAAAGAAGACGTGAAAAAGTTTGATGTGAAAAAAATTCCAAAACAGGAAATTTCGCATGTACTCCACATGCTTGAGTCACAGATGGAGCTCGCTTCGGAAAATCTCGAGTTTGAGAAGGCCGCGGAATTACGCGATCAGATTGAGGAGCTTAGGAAGGTTTCGGCGTGATAGGAGAGGGTTTTCGTCTTGCACCTGCTCTGTGATTTTGCTATAGTCGGGTCTTATTTTTAACTTTCTTTTTATGAGTTCCCCAGATCTTCGCAGTTCCATTTCACCGCGTTTACCTGACGGAGTAAGTGAAGAATCGCTTTTGGCTTCTATGCAGGCCGTAATAAATAGCCTTGATCTTGAAAAGGTTGCCAGATGTTCGCCCATGCGGATGAACCAAATGATTATTGACCGCTTAGGAATTGAGAAGACAGGGCGGATTGCATTGATGCAATTGCTTTCTTGTGATTATTTTTTCAGTATTTGTGAAGTAAATTCTCCGGACGTGATGCCACATTCTTCCGATCAAGCTACTTCTTGTGAGAAGTTTTTACTAGGACTTGCCGCTGATCCTATGGCTTTTCAGTCGGCGTTTGCCTCTTTGCGTGAGCTGGTAAATGCCGTTGCAGCCAGTTTGCCGAAACGCGATCATGTTCGAATAAATGATAGGCACATCCTTACCTATCAGTATCTGGAATCGCTTCTTGCTCGTATTGTTCAACCTCCCAGTTTGAGTTTTGCTGAAGAAACATTGCTCTATCCTGCGGCTTTTTATGCTCATTTCATACTTGCACAGCAGCCAGTTTCTGCTAGGGAACTAGGTCAATTTACGACACAAATAGGCCGTATGGTCAGCGATATCCTCTCTCCTGAAACTCTCATGGGTGAGTCGCAGGAAGATCGTGAACATGAGGTATGTAATGTCCAGAGTTGGGTACTTGACTGGGTCGAAAAAAATATTTCCATTGTCGCTGTTTAAATAGCATTGCACTCCAAAGCTTTTCGCCGCCTGCAATAAAATTGCATTATGGATTGATACCGTACTTCGTACCTCCGTTGTTCCAGGCGCTTTCCAGTGCGGCTGTTGTCTTGTTGATGAGAGGGGTGCAGTTGCCTGCCGTGGATCGATATTGTTCCACAAAGTCTCCGACTGTCGCGGCATGTTTGTAACCAATGATTTCACACGTATCGCCGTCTTTTGGTACGAGATCCACCTTTGTTACTTCTCCATTGAGTGTTCCATTCTCGTTGAGATCGTCGGCCTGAGTTACAACGAGACCATTTTTACCAACGATATGCTGCACAGCATTGTATTTGGATTTGGCTATCTTCGTGAGCGCTTGCAGAGTTCTGACCTTAACCGATGGTGCTTCCCCCATTTGTGCCAGACGCTTGGTTTTGTTTATTCCATCTTGACATATGACGAGTCCCTGGACGGTCTTTGTGCTCTTTCCCCAGGCGAATACGTGCGAAAGTGGATGAGTTGCGGGCATAATGCTTAATTGTAGGCCGAGGCACTTTTGTGCATCGAGGGCATTGTCGATAGCTTCACGGACTGCCCATGGGACGTCAGGGAGGGTTGGGGTTGTTACCTCGGTGGTCGATGCAGCATATGCGTCTGCGGAACCGGCGGTGTCGATTCCTACTTCCGAGGCTGTTTCTGCGATGGTGGCGTCGGTAGTGTCGGAAGCTGTTGTTTCGGCTGTTACATCATGCACGGCTGGCTTGGTCACTTGACCGTCGCTCTGATCACAGGCGCTGAGGGTAAAGGCTGCTGCACTGAGGAATGCTGCTTGCGAGCTGAGTTTCATCATGGTGTGAATTTTTAAAATTAATTATTTTTCATAAAGAGTACGCGCAGAAACGTGAAGAGTGAAATGACGCCGATGACGATGAGAAGAATGAATGAGAGAGAATGATCTTTTGTCTGATTGTCCTTGACTTCCTGAACAAGTTTCTTCGTTTCGGCGACATCCTTGATACACTCTGTGCAGGAGGTGTCGGGCTTTAGCGTTGTTTCCGTTGATTGAGTTGCCGTGGATGCGATTTTCACCGGTGCCGTATAGGTTATTTTTGCTTTTTCCACTGCGGGTTTGATGATGATGGCATCATCGTCTTTGGTGAAGTCGTAGACACGGGGCGGTTCTCTCCAGAGTGAAAGCATGGCTTCAAATGGGAGAGATGGAGGCGTAACGGCGCCAGCGCTCACGGGAGCATTTACGGGAGAGTTCACATTTACATTGACGATCGGTGAGGCGTTGATGTTGATTTGCGGCTGTGATGGTGCGAAGGTGAAGGCTGGGAGGGAAGGCGGAGCGGTGTACCATGGATTAGTATAGACAGGAGTAGTATAGACCGGAACCGTTTCTACGACCGTTGGTATGATGGTCATAGGTGCCGGCTCGAGTAGGATAGTCGGCGTCAGCGTCGTCCACGAAACGTTTTTTGGAAGTGAAGATTGAAATGACCCATCGAAGTGACTGTTCACGATTTCATTCATGACTTTATTGGCTTCCCAGAGCGGATTTGATTGATTTGCTGTCCATTGACTGGAAGCGAGTTGAGCGTCAAATGCATCGAAATCAAATGCATATGCCGATGTCGGTCCGAGCAGCAGTGCCGCCAGAGCGATTGAGAAGAGTGTTCGATGGAGTTTCATGCGGTATGGTCAGGTTTATATATAAATGAGGGGTCATTGTATATCTCATTTTTTCCATCTACAAGCGATTTTTACCATTTGGTCTCCAGTATGTGTTGACTTTTGGTCAAAATCGCTGTGAAGTGTATTTATTTTAAGCGGAAAATAGCCAGTTCTCGCAACTTCTTCATTAACTCCCTTTTTTTCCTTTTAGAGACTGTCCGGGACTTCTTGCAACACTTCCACTCCCTCTGGCAGTGAGTCCAAAAGCGCTTTGCCCCAGCTTTTTTTGAGAATTCTCGTGTCGAAAATGAAGATGTTTTTGTGTTCGTTTTCCGTTTCGTTCTTGATGAATTTATTGAGAAAGCTCAGGAATCTCAAGATGGTTTCCGGCAGACTGTACTCCGTGAACGAATCCATGTACCGCTGCATTTGCAGACTCACAAGCGGATCGGATGGCGGGTCGAACGGAATTTTCTGGAAGACGAGATTGTGGCATGGGAGCCTGCTTAACTCTATTTTTTCGAGAAATGAAAATGTCCCGAAGAGTACGGTACCGCTTGGATCGTTTTTATATTTTTCCGTTATTTTCCCCTTTCCTCCGCTGAAGTCTTGGCTGAGCAGATCTATATTCGTACGTTTGAGATTTGTGGCGAGTCCGTAGTACGTGCTGTGCAGCGTTCTTTTTGAGCCGAAGATGGCAATGGTTTGCCCCGGTGTTTGCTTAATTATACTACCGAGGATGGCATTTGCCCGTGATGCGTATTCTGCTTTTTCCTGATCTGGGAGCTCTTTTGGTATAATAATGCGCAGATTTTTCGTGAGCGATAACTTGGGTGGAATGACGATTTCCCGCGCGTGTTTTTCGATCGAAAGGCGGCCGCGAATGTAGTCGAATGACTTTGCTACCCGCATCGTTGAGGAGATGAAGATTTTTGTTTTTACATTTTTGAAGAATGAAGATTTCCAGAATGATTCCATGGTTTCGAGGGAAACCAAGCGGATGCGGATTTTTTCTTCGTGATTCTGGAAAATAACAGCTGTTGCTTTCTGTTCGTGGTTTGCGAAAAGATTTGCGAGCGGTTGCAGTTCATCCAGGAGTTCGCCTTCGACGTTCTCTTTGAGAATTTTGCTTAGAGTGCCGTATATTTGCTCTATTTGCAGCCATTCGTTTGTATTTCTGTGCGTATCCTGAATGAGAAGCGACTGCGAATCCCTCTCATTGTACTTGTCGTACATGAGAGAAAACATGCCGAAGAAAAATTCGAGTTTTTGATGCACCGCCGAGTCGAGATTGAATTTCTCCTCGAGCGTATCGAGCGCGTATGTCCTTGATGAGGCAGCGAGAATCTGCTTTTCAAAGAGATTTGCTTCGCAGACAATCAGATTTTTTATGTCTTTTATATGGCTTTTGCGTATACTGCTGCTCTCACCGAGCGCTCGATGGTAGCAGACCAGTGTTGATGCATTACTCGCTTTTGCGTTTGCTTTTTGAAAGAATTTTTCCTGCTCGAGGTTGCATCTCCATGGATTCACATTTACATTTTCCCACTTGCGCATATCTTCGTTGCTGAAGTTGATTTCGTCGCGTTCGCCACGCTCTGTGTATGTACTCCAGAGAAAAACTTTTGCCATAAAATTGGCTTCTTCAAGCGATTTATTTGATTTTTCCATGTAGATATGCAGGCGCGCCATCGAAAGGTAGCGTTCCATTTCTTTCACGAGAACGATTGATTCATCTTCCGGAAAAATCTGCGTGAAGAGGTGCTCCTGAAGTTCCGGCGTAGCTACGCTTATGAGTGTTTTTCCGGTTTGATTTTTTACAACGGAATTAGTGAGAGCCGTATATTTTCCCTTTCCTATCCCAATTTCCATGAGCAGCGTCTCGTTATTCGCCAGCGCTCTTGCGATTTCTTCTTCGATGCCGCGTTCATATTCACTCTCGAGAGATTTTCTTTTCGATTTTTCCGTCTTTATACCTCTTACATACTTTCCTCCGAGAGTGCCGTTTGCAAAAATTGCTGCGATATGAGGCGCCGATTCGGCGAAGATTTTTTCGATTTTTCCAAGAATTTCCGGATCGAGCGTCTGTATTTTTTTGAGTAGTTGCTGGAAGAGTTTTGCGCAGGCGATAGTGTCACTGAGGGCTCTGTGGTCCTGTTTTTCTGCGATGTCGAAGATGGATGAAATTGTTTCGAGACTGTAGGAGGGGAGTGCCGGATGGAGAATAGCGGTGAGCGGAACCGTGTCAAATTCCGCATTGGCGAGTTGAAATCCTTTGTTGCGTAGAAAGCCCGTATCAAAACCGATATTATGCCCGACAATCGGAGAGTCCCCGATGAAATCCAATATTTGTTGTTTTACTTCTTCGAGGCGCGGCTTGTTTGCGATGTCTTCATCGGTAATTCCCGTGATGTGCGTTACGATTTGCGGAATGGCGACCCCCGGGTTTATGAGCGTCTGGAATTTTTCGTAAATCCCATGTTCGTCAAATTTGATTGCTGCGATCTCAATGGGATAATCTGAGACCGGATCGAATCCTGTCGTTTCGAGATCGAGAGCGATAAACCTTTGCATTTTGCCACTTTAAGTATATCAAGTTTTTGGCTTTTTCCAAAGTACTTCCACGAACTTATCAAACAGCCACCCTGTGTCGAGGGGACCGGGCGTGGATTCGGGATGGAATTGAACGGCAAAGAAGGGGAGGCGCTTGTGTTTCACGCCTTCGATGGTTCCATCGTTGGCGTTTTCGAACCAGACGGACCAGTCTTTTTTCGGGAGCGTTTTTGGATCGACCGCAAATCCGTGGTTTTGTGTGGTAATGTAGCAGCGTCTCGTCTCAAGGTCGGTACAGGGTTGATTCTGTCCGCGGTGACCGAATTTCAATTTGTAGGTTTTGGCGCCGGCGGCGATCGACATGAGCTGGTTACCGAGACAGATGCCGAACGTGGGGAGGCGGGCTGCGAGAGCTTTTTTCACGATGACGTGAGTTTCTCTGATGAGCATCGGGTCGCCGGGTCCATTGCTCAGGAAGAGGCCGTCGCACTTCATGCCTTTGCTCATGAAATCATAATTCCACGGGACGCGGATGATGTTCACTCCGCGATGGAGAAAATTTCTTATGGAGTTATTCTTGATGCCGCAATCGAGGAGAACGATCGTTTTTGCCCTGCCTTTTCCGTGTTTTGTTTTGTAAGTTATTGGTTTTTTTGTGCAGACTTTTGCGACGAGATTGTCTCTGTTCGGGTCGTGGAATTTTCCCGGGTCTTCGTTGTCGATGACGATTTTTCCGAGCATGGCTCCGTGCGTGCGCAGGTGCTCTGTGAGTGTGCGGGTGTCGATGCCGGTTATTCCGGGAATGCTGTTTTGTTTCAGCCAGTCGCCGAGGGAAATTTCGGCTTGCCAGTGGGAATAACTTTCGCTGTACTGCGAAACGATGATGGCGGAGGTGTGGATTTTAGGTGATTCAAAGTTGTCTTCGAGCCCCTCGTGTTTTGTTGTCTTGGGTATGCCATAATTTCCAATCAGAGGATAGGTGAATGTGAGCAGTTGACCTTCGTATGACGGATCGGTGAGGGTTTCCGGGTATCCCACCATACCTGTATTGAAAACAGCTTCACCAAGCGTAGAAATCGGTGCGCCAAAAGAAGTTCCGGTAAAAACGGTGCCGTCTTCCAGGATGAGCTTGGCTGGAAGAGGAATTTTTTCTCGGGCCTGCGCGGATTTCCCTCTCATTTGGAGGTATTGTAGAGGAGAGTCGACAGTTGGGGAAGGGGAAGTTGGGCTCGGCATTTTTTTATGATATAATGTCCCCGTATGAGTATGATAGACTTTCGAAGCGCCGATATTCTGACTACGGAACAGTTTTCGAGAGAGGATATTCTCCGGGTGTGTGGGGTGGCGAGGAGTTTTGAGAAGGTAACGGGTGACAGTGAACGGAGCGAACTCATGAAAGGGCTTGTGCTGGCTTCACTTTTCTATGAACCTTCCACGAGAACGAGATTTTCTTTCGAGATTGCTATGAAGCGGCTCGGCGGTATGGTTGTTACGGCGGTGAGCGAGGATACGTCTTCTTTGTCGAAAGGAGAGACGTTCTATGATACTGGAAAAATGATGGATGGATATGCTGATATCGTGGTGATGCGGCACTCGCGGATTGGTTCTGTGGCGGAACTGGCTCGGGGATGCGGCGTTCCTGTCATCAATGCCGGAGATGGGCCCGGGCAACATCCGACACAGGCCTTGGTTGATGCGTATACGATTTTAAAAGAGAAGGGTCGCCTGGGGGGCGACGAGGGGCTCGACGGTTTGATTTTATGTTTGGCTGGAGATTTGAAATATGGCAGGACGGTTCATTCTTTACTTATGCTGCTGCGACATTTCGACGTGAAATTGGTGTTTGCGTCGCCAGAAGAGTTGCGGCTGCCTGAAGAATATAAACAGTTTTTACGTGAGAAGAATGTTGAATTTCGTGAAGTCGCGACACTCGAGGAGGGCCTCGCCGGTGGTGGATTTGGACGATGCGCCGATGTTGTGTACATGACCCGCGTTCAACAGGAGCGGTTTGAGAATCGAGCCGAGTATGAGCGGTTGAGATTGGCTTTTGTCCTTGATCGGGCGACGATTGAACGATGTGGTGGCGTGGCTGGGTCAGGTGATCTCACAGTTATGCACCCGTTGCCACGTGTGGGTGAGATTTCTATGGATGTCGATGGTTTGTCCGGGGCTGCCTACTTGAGACAGGCGGCCAATGGCGTACCGATGAGGATGGCGCTTCTGGCTTTGGTGGCCGGAAAAGTATCATGATGTTAGGATTTTCCACTTATTTTTTTGTACGTTGAGATCGATCGCGTGTGCGATTTCGTGATGTTCTTTGCAGAGCGGAGCGAGATAATTTGGGTCGTGTGATGGGTCGAGGGCCTGGCGACGGGTGTGATGAATGTGCTCCGCCGGTTTATTGCAGCCTTCCTTTGCACATTTTGTGCCATATTCTTTTTTGAGGAGTTTTTTGATGTTTTGCGGGATTGAGCGCGCAGGTGATCTCCCTTCCTCTTTGCGTTCAGATTCTTTTTTACGTTGTTGCCGTGAGATTTTTTGCTTTTCTTCTGCGATATTTTTTTCGCGCAGTTCGAGCAGTTCAGTTATGAGTTCGTTGAGATCGAATCCTTTTGCTCGAAGATTTTTGAGTTTCGTGACTGTGTCGGAAGTGAGATTGAGATGAATAAAATCTTGAAGGTTGGGCATTGAGCCGATTTTAACCGCTGATCCGTTTGAATCTGTCTCAATGATTAATTGTGGCTGATCAATTTCCAGTGTTTGCTTCGTTTCTATTTCGTTATTAAATGTAGCTTTTTGGACGTCCAGAAGCTGGATGTTATGCGAACTTTCTTGCTGAATTTCAGTTTTTGTTGCTAAATCATATTTGATGTCGCGTACGAGTGCATCAATTCCACGTTTTGAAAGAAGCTTTACCTGACTTGATAAAAACTCTTCATTTTCTTTTTTTGCGATTGATGCCACGCGAACGAGTTTGTGATGACTTACTCTGCCTTCAATGAGCAATTGATGTAATGCAGGCGTTTCTTTGAGTTTTCTTTCCAGATCAAGTACTTCATGTACTTGTTGCTGGCTGACTCCGGCTAGGGTGCAGGCGAATTCAGTGATCGAGCTAAATCCTTTTTTGAAGTAGAGTTTGCGGCGGGCGACTTCGGGGAGAAGACCGAGAAAGCGCTGTCGCCAGAGACGAGTTTGGAGGCCGGATTTTTCGCACCGCTCGAGGAGTTCGTCGTCGGTGAGAGTGGCGAAATGTTCATTTGAATTCATGGTAATCAACGCTATTCCAGAAATTCAGCTTTTTTAAGCTGTTTTCATAAATTTACGTTGGTGCGCTTCATCGACAGGGTGTTGTTAAAACAGTCTGACATGGGTCCTGTGTGTCTCCTCAGTCTCGCTCAGCTCTGTTAAGCTCTTGACTTAAATTGTAAATGTGATATTCGTGGAGTATGGACAGAAGAATTGATGGCGATTTCGCTTTGCGAAAGGATGAAGATGTTCAACAAAAAAACCTTCAAAGTGATGGCGTAAAGCCATTTCGATCGTTCGATGTCCTTCTCGGCTGTCGAGAGCGAAATGGACTTGAGGCGTGGTATGCAGCACTGCAGACACTGGCAATCTGGCGGCCAGACCTTTATCGATATGTTGCTGAACTGGATTGGATGTAGCGTGCACGGACAGGTATTTGGAGATTTTTTTGGAACATACCCCTTCACGTTGCGTGCGCATTGCCATGCCCGCTGATTGTTCGCAGAGTACCCTCGAACTGTGGCTTCATGCCTATGCGACCGGCAAGGCGCTGGATGAACTTCGTGAGATTACAGATATTTTAGCCAGCATTGACCGACAAATTGCCGATGTCCAGTCAATTGCCACTCGAGATGATTTTCCCGAGTTTTGCGCATATCCGACCTATGGGAGACAGGTTATTGACGTTATTGAGCGATGTCGTGCTGGAGTTTTTTCCTATCTGGTCGTAGAGGACAGAGCCGCGGTTGCCTGATGGGTTTTCGTGTTGTATAGTTTCGACGATGTATGGTCGATCTTGTTTTCAAAAAGGGGAGAATTGTCTTTCTCGACGGTGTGCGCGAGGGCGATCTTGTCGTCAATGGAGGACTCATTGAAGAGATTACATTGGATTATCGAGGAGAGGCGGTGCGCACCATTGATTGTCAGGGAAAGTTTATTTTTCCCGGCGTGATTGATTCGCATGTGCATATGCGCGTGCCGGGAGCGCTCTATAAAGAAGATTTTACAACCGGATCGATGGCCGGAGTTTCCGCAGGAGTAACTGGTTTTCTTGACATGCCAAATAATACGCCACCGATTATTTCCAGAAAAATGCTCAGCGAGAAGCGCGACCTGATAGGGGATAATTCCTTTGCCAATTATGGATTTTTTTTCGGAGCGACAGATGATAATTTTGATGAAATCAAGCGGATAGAAAATATTGCGGGCGTGAAGATTTTTATGGGTGAGTCGACCGGAAATCTCATTGTCCGCAGCGACGAAACGATAGAGAATATTTTTTCGTATGGGAAGTTTCCCGTTGTGGTACATGCGGAGAGTCAGGAGTGTCTTACGAGATTTGCGCAGCAATATGCGGGTGAGGACGCGCGTGCGCGGAGCGATTTCCATTCTGCCGTCCGGCCGCCAGAATGCGCGAGGGAAGCGGTGAAGCATATTCTCCATTTGGCAAAAAAATATAATGCCCGTGTGCATATTGCACATGTTTCTACTGCTGAAGAACTTGATGTGATTCGAAAATTCAAATCGGAAAAAGTAACGTGCGAGGCGACTCCGCATCATCTGATTTTCGATGTTTCGGCGTATGAGAAGCTCGGTATGCGCGGGAAGGTGAATCCACCGCTGCGCTCTTCGGAGGATCGGGAGGCGCTTTGGGCGGCGATTGCCGATGGAACAATTGACGTGATCGCTTCCGATCATGCACCGCATTTGCCGAGTGAAAAAGATGTGCCGTATGAGCAGTCATCGGCCGGTTTTCCCGGCATTGAAACCATGTTGCCGATTGTACTTGATGCGGTTAATCGGGGACTACTTGATTTGCCGAGAGCTGCAAAATTGCTCTGTGATAATCCTGCGAGAATTTTTGGCGTGAAAAATAAGGGGCATATAGAAGTCGGTTTCGATGCGGATTTGGTCGTTCTTGATATGGAGATTGAGCGCGTCGTGGACAATGCAAAAATTATGAGCCGATGCGGATGGACGCCGTATCATGGTATGATGCTCAAAGGTTGGCCGATCTCCACCATTATAGGCGGAGAAGTGATTTATGAAGGGGCGAAATTTGTTTCTGCCAGCCGGGGCCGCGAGTTCCGGTTTTCCTGATTATTTGCTGATGTACATAAGCGTCAGTCCTGCAGCTCGATAATTCCCTGCAGGTAGCCATTTTCGCCCTGCTCGCAGAATGCTTTTCCGGTAGTTTCGTTTTGGAGTTTATTCTCGAAATCGACACCGGCTGTGAGGCAGAGCTCCATTGATTTCCCTACGACGCTAAAGTTTTTCCACGGAGGAATGCCAAAAAAATCTTCAGTTTTTTTGATCTTGTTTTTAGATTTCAGCGCCGTTGCCTTATTTTTGAATGCCAGAAACTTCACCACCTCTCCTGGCGCAATGCTAAAAACGGCTTGATATGCATCTTTTCCGGTGCTTAATGTTTTTACTCTTTTTCCGACGTATCCGAATCCTTTTTCATCGAGCGTAATTTTGTACATATTTACAAACTTATTCTTGAGGACACTCGTCTCATCTTCAATATTTTTTCTTACCTCTACCTGATACGCGATATTCCATCCTTCGTCCTTTGCCCATGTGGCAGGCGCTATGAGTGTCATGAGGATCACGGAAATTATTGAAATGCTGGTAGATCGTTGCAGTGTAGTCATGTTTTCATTGTTATGTATTGCTTGTAGTTTAGGTAAATACGAAAATCGTTGCAAGGAATATGTGCGGAAAATTGCGCAGTATGCTGGTTTTTGCTATAGTTCCGCCGATATGATCGATCTTTCCGTGACATTTTGCGGCGTTGAGTTCAGGAATCCGCTGGTGCTGGCATCGGGAATTCTCGGGATTACCGCTTCATCTTTTCATAATGTCGTGAAGCATGGCGCTGGCGGAGTGACCACGAAATCACTTTGGCTCCATGAACATCGCGGACATCCAAATCCTGTCATGATTGCCAATGAACACTACATGCTGAACGCTGTGGGTGTTCCTGATGCGGGTATCGAGAAGGCGAAGGTTGAACTTGCGGAATATAATAAGAAGAAAAAGGCCCCGATCATTGCGAATATCATTGCGGGGAAGAAGGCCGATTACGGTGAGATTGCGGAGGAGATCGTGAAATTGTCGCCGGATATCATCGAGGTGAATATTTCCTGTCCGAATGTGGAAGATGAGTTCGGTAAGCCATTTGCGTGCTCTCGCGATGATGCTGCGAGTGTAACGAGGGAGGTGAGGAGGCGCTCGGGCCGCGTGCCCGTCATTGTGAAGTTGTCGCCGAATGTGACGGATATTCTTGAGATTGCGCGATCGGTGGCGCAGGCGGGGGCGGATGGGTTTTGCTGTATTAATACGTTGGGACCAGGACTTGCGATTGATCTTGAGATGGCGCAGCCGATTTTGGCCAATCGCGTTGGCGGGATTTCCGGACCCGCTATCAAACCTCTCGCGGTGCGTATCGTGCACGATGTGTGGCGGGCGACGAAATTGCCCATCATTGGTACCGGCGGCGTGAATACCGGTCGCGATGCGATTGAGATGATGATGGCGGGAGCGACTTTGGTTGGTGTTGGAACGGCCGTGTATTATCGAACCGTTGCGGCGTTTGGATTGATTACGAAGGAGATTGAAAAATGGCTTAAAGATCAGAAAATTTCGAAGCTTAGAGGTATCATCGGAAGGGTGCATGATTCGGCGAAACCAGGGCTGATTTAATTTTTTTGTATTTTTTTCGAAAAAATTTAATGGATAGACAGAAGTTCGACACATTTCCGATTACGCTCCCCATAAAAAAAATCATTCGCGAAACGCCATATGTGAAGACGTTTGTTTTCGCGTATCGACTGGGTTCGCGGCCGGGACAATTCGTGAATCTCTGGATTCCGCGCGTTGATGAGAAGCCGATGTCGATTGCGTATGATCATGGTGATGAATTTGGACTCACTGTTTTTGCTGTTGGAGCGATGACGAAGAGACTGCATGAGATGAAGCCCGGTGATCGCGTCGGCGTTCGCGGGCCTTTCGGGCGGGGTTTTGAGTATCGCTCCGGTCAGCACCTTATGATGGTTGGTGGCGGGTATGGGGTGGCGCCACTGTATTTTTTGACAAGAGAGGCGCTTCAAAAAAAGTGCAGCGTTGATTTCGTCGTTGGTGCTCGATCGAAGGAACATCTCCTCTACACTGATCGTGTGAAAAAAATGAAGGGTGTGAAGTTGCATGTCGCTACCGATGACGGGTCGGTTGGAGTGAAGGGTTACAATACACTACTGCTCGAGAAATTGATTTTCGATATGAAGAGGACCGCTTCCGGTCGTGCGAAATTGAGGAAGTGTACCGTGTTTGCCGTCGGTCCGGAGGTGATGATGAAACGCGTGAGTGACATATGCACTACTGAAAAGAAAACCGGTATTGCGTGCCAGGTTTCCGTGGAGCGCTACATGAAGTGCGGATTCGGTGTTTGCGGTAACTGCTGCATCGACGAAAGTGGTATTACCGTCTGTACAGAAGGTCCCGCGATGGATCATCGGCAGGCCCGAAAAAACAGCGATTTCGGGTATTTCCATCGGGATTCGGTCGGAAGAAAGCATCCATATTGATTTTTTCGGTGTTTCAGCTTTGATTTTTGCTTTGGCGAAGCCAGTTCTTGAGGTTTCTTGCTTTTTTCACGAAAGGTAGTACAATTGCTTCTTAAAATTTGATAGATTACTGTATTTATGCCTTCAGGATCAGAAAAACCAAGACCAGCTGATCTGCTCCAGACTCTTGCAGGAGATGTTGGCGCTGATGATTCCTCTCATTTCTCGGGCGTTGAGGCCCCTGGCGCTCTCAAGCCAGTTCCTTCCTCTGGTTTACCCGTAACCGATAAAGTTGATTCCAATTTAGGGGCCAATGTTACCATTGTGGCGCCCCGCACTCCGACTCCACCGGATATACCTCCTCCTCCATTCCTGCCATTTTCTGAGCGTGCAATACCAATTGAGAATGTTGCTTCTTTTGCTGAAGAGCTTCGGGATCGAAAATCTGCCGATACGCCCTATGTCTATGATGAATTAACCTTTGCCTTCCGGCTTGATGGATTTTCTCCTGATGAGTCTTTCCTCGCTTCTATAGCGCCCTATGTCCAGAATTTTCGCAACATTCATGGTGATGATCCTCCCGTATGGGCTTTTACTATTTCCGGTGAAAGACAGACGTGGCGCTTCATGCAGGTTCGTAGGTTCCTCGATGCCCGTGCAAGATTACTCGGTCAGAGTCAGCCGGGGTTTATGGCCTGGGGAGCCAGAGTTGCTCTTCAGGATGCCCGTCAGAATGATGATTCTATAGACGAGGAAATCCGTCGATACCTTCCCGTTTTTAGAAATTGTACCTTTGGACAGAGTATTATCATGGACTTGGATGCCGAAAGAATTTCTTTCGGAGATCGTAATAGAACGTATGTTACCCCCAGGGTTTCCCAATCTTATGATAAGGATCATAATCTCGTTCTCTTGCAGGAAAGTGTCCAGTTGCAGCCCGGCGGGTCGAAGCATCAGTATATGCGCGACAGTGAAATGGAGGCGGTACTCAGCAGGCTTCGTGCGTGGCATGAGTCCGGCGATTTCACGGCATTGACCGTGGAGGGCCCTCTTCGTATTGGCAAATCCCGTCTTGTTCTTGAAGTTATCAAGACTTTTGGTTCGGAGTTTCCCGACGTGATTGTCGGTTTTGTTCCCGCGATGGATGCTGAAAAAAATATGCCCCGAAGTTACTTTCTCCGTTATGTAAAAAAAATACTTGAGGCAACGAGGCACCTGTCATTTTTGCAAACGACCGATGAATTTCGTACTCTCGCCCGCTACGTTCTTGGTCAATCTCCCTCTCTGCCCATGGAGGAAATTGCTTCTGCTCTTGCCAGATACATTTCTTTTTTCATGGATCAGCCAGATTTGCGAGTGATCATTTTTCAGGATGATGCTCATTGGGTTGATGTTGAGAGCCAGGATTTACTCGCGCGAGTTTTTCGTGAAAAAAGACTTCTTGGCTCTCTTGCCAATGTTATTCCTGCGCGAGAAGGTGATGAGCCTTTACCTTTGGCTTTCCAGCAAATTTTCAATCTCCATGAAAAACAGCGCATACGCTTGGGTCATCTCAAATTTCTCGATGATAACGGAGAGCCGGTTGCCGAGTATAAGAAATTTGTCTGTGAGCTTCTCGGATATAATGTCACTGATCCTACTTTCCGTGTTCAGATCGGAGATACTGCCCTTATCATTCTTGCAGAAAAATCCGATGGAAATCCCGGCGTACTTGAGGGGCTCGTCAAAGAGGCAGTTCGAACGCGCATCATTATTCCTACGCCTGATCGTGTCGAAGTCGATATAGATCAACTGCGCAGCCTTGCAAGTGCAGGCGAGGCAGACAGCGCTCTCATCAATGAAGTCGAACGTTTTATCGCCGATCCCGATGAATGTGCTGTATTGTCCTACATTCTTGTTTTGTCTGAGATTGGAAATTGCACTTCGTCACTCCTGGAAACTCTTTTTGATCGAGTTTTTCAACAACCCAGGCTGCTTGCGGCATACAACAACATTTGTGATCATAAAAATATTCTCAGTCAGGATCTCTATACCGATGAAGTTACCATCAGCCGTACCCGACGATTTATTATGTTTTTTAGGAAACGAGTTGGAGATAAGTATTTTCAACATATCTATTCCCAGATTGGCGACGTATTCCACCGCCTTCGCGAAGTGTCTTCAGGAAAGCAGATTGTTGGACAATGCTCCGCATATAACATTTATCGGTGCGCACATGAAGGAAGAAGAAATGATTTAAAGAATCATTATTGTTTTGATGCTTTTCATGAAGCCTACGCGATGAAGGATTATCAATTAATGCTTGAGATCTATGAATATGTGAAAAGTGAACCGCTTCTCTCCTCAAGGATGCTTGCAGATAAGGAATTTGTATTCCGTGTTCTTGAGGCAATGTACAATATTCTCGGTAAGTACATTGGCAAGAAGGGAGAAAGAGGAGAGTATCTCGACCTTGGAGAATCTCTCCATAATATTCTCGCTGCGCACGTAAATACAACTCATGATCCTGCCGATTTTGCAAGACTTTGTGATATTATGATAGGACTTTCCTATTGGAGAACCTTTACAGATCCAATTCGTGGCATGGAAGAGATTTACCGATGGATGTATCGATATCGCAATGTCGTTCTTCCAATACTGCAGTCACAGAATCCGAAAAATAACATGGAAATCATTTTCGCCGAATCATATCATCTCTATCCGCTTGCACTTCTGGATTATTTGGCCCATCAGTTTATTTCTCAACCTTCTGAGCAAAAGGAGTTTTTTTCCAAATATCATCATAATGCCGAAGATGGTATAGAGGGTTTTTTGAATGCGCACAATTTTGATCTCGGAAAGAACCTTTCCGAGGATCCACGTTATATACGTATGCGCGCCGAGGTTCTTCGTCTCCACGCCAATATGGCTATGGTGCGCGACGCATTTCTGGTTGAAGTTGATGACGGTATCGTCTCGGCTCGGGATGATGTCATTCACGCACACATGCTATACAAGCCCATTATTCGACAGGAACCCGAGGGAGCAGCATATTACGCGATGCATCTCGCTTATCAGCGTTTCAAAGAATATCTCGAAATTGTTACTCAACATCCGGAGCGTATGGAACATAGGAATGCCCGCTACATGGCGCTTCAGGCTGCTGGCCGAACCTCTGCTATTATTGGCAGTTATTCGGATTCTCTGGCACATCTCACAGGTGCACGCAATCTGGCACAGAATTCCGGTGACTATGGCAGACTCGGTGAATTTACCGTAGATCTTGGAACTGTCATACAGTATCTCATCGAAAATCTTCTTGCTGATCCACAGGGTAAGGATGAGGCACTTTGGGATGAAGCCCGGAAAGTTTATCGAGCACTCAGTCTTGATTATCCGCGAGTTGCTTCTCCCACTGCGGATTTGGTACAGAATCTTTTGATATTTGGCAATTTCTTTCTCCGTAAAGGTATTGATACTTCACGGGAGAATCAAAAATTACTGAGCGCTGCGCTCGGACGTTTTTCCCGTTTGGAGAATGCGTCATCCGCTCTTCAGTACTCTCTGTCTCACAATCTTCCCTTGCCTGATATTTCGGAAGCTGCCGAGGATGTCCACCTCCTCTATCTCGACTTTTGTGCTCTACTCGCTTTTGAAACAACAGACAAGAGCCTTCAGGAGTATTGGCTGCTCTATGGCATGCCTGTTATCGCCAGATTTCTTGGCAATCTCCGCCGCAGTGCACAACAGGGACATGAATCGAGCGGTGTTCATTTGGCGACCATTGTCGATGCCTTGAAGTGGAAGTACGATGAAGTTGTATATCGTCTTCTTGATCCAGTTTTGGATGCTACCGGTAAACCTGTTCCCGATCCTGCTTTTGATGTTCCTGTTATGCGCGGAGGGCAGCCCTGGATCGATCCTCGAAATCAAAATACCATTCTCAAATCATATCAGATTCATCGTCGATCCGGTTTGCCCTACTTGAATGAGGATGGTACCTATCGTCGTCATGAGGGGGCGTATCTTTTTAAACCGGAGCCGCGAATTCTCCGTGAGAAGAAGTGTATTGGCATTAATCCGACTTTTTATGATTACGTGCTCCGTTCTCTTCAGGCCTGTTTTCATCAAAGTTTTCTCGCTACCAGACCAAGTATAAAAACGTTAGAGACGAGACTTCAGCAATCCCGCGAAGATTTGGTTCTCCTCATGAGGTCAATGTCACCTTTTGAAGAAGAGACTAGACTCTAACCTTGTGGACCGAATTCTCTGTAGCCTTGAGGACCAAACTCTGCGGAGTCCCGTGTATAGCTGCGTTCGTCGTAGACGGTGGGTTCTTCGTATGTGTAATCGCGACTGTAATCTCCTGATGTATCATAGGAGCGATCGTATGTGTAATCGTATTCGCCACGGAGAAGATCGGCTCGTGTATTTGAAGCCATGAGTGAGTTGAGCATCATGGTTGTGAGAACGACGACTGCACCGGTCAGGATGCCGAGCCAAAAGTAGACAAATGTGTTGTGTGAGACGAGAGCGAAAGCTTTCATGGAGATTTTTTTACGATGTATTTTTGTGTTGGTCTCATTGTACCATAATTCTTGCTCTGGCGCAAGGGTCCTGGTTGGTTTATACTGTTTTCGAATATGACTTCACGGGAAATTGCTGGAATACTTCTTGATGCAGGAGCGGTAAAAATCAGCTTCGATCCGCCTTTTACCTATACTTCGGGGATGCGGGCGCCTATTTACACGGATAATCGCGTACTTATTTCCCTCGTGAAGGAGAGGGGGGCTGTGGTGGCTGCGATAGCCGGGGTTTTGAAAGATTTGGGAGTTGCCGAGAATGGCGAGGTTTTTTTGGCGGGGACTTCTACCGCTGGAATTCCGTGGGCTTCTTTTCTGGCCGAGAGACTCGCGATGCCGATGGTGTATGTTCGTCCAAAGCCGAAGGAGCATGGTGCGGGAAAGCAGGTTGAGGGGAGTTTGAAGCGTGGGGCACGTGTGGTTGTCGTAGAGGATCTCGCTACGACAGGAGGAAGTTCCGTCGGAACGGTGCAGGCTTTGCGTCGAGAGAGTGATGCCGAGGTGCGAGATGTGGTTGTGATTTTTACTTACGGATTTGAGAAGATGTATCGTGTATTTGATGAGGTCCAAGTGAAGCTTCATGCCCTGTCGGATTTTTCTACACTTCTTGATATAGCTCGTGAACGCGGGCTTGTGAATGATGAACAGTATGCGAAAATCCTTCAGTATAAGGCTGATCCTGAGGGGTGGGCCGCGAAGATGGGACTCGCGTAGGGTCGGTGCTAAAGTGGATAGTTTTTAACGAATACTATGATTGAACATTTTGGAGACAAACTGTTACGGGCCGTGAGAGCGAAGAAGAGTGTTGTATGCGTGGGGCTCGATCCACGACTCGAGAAAATTCCGCAGTTCATTTGCGAGCGCGCGCGCGAAAAATTTTCCAGTGATGTTTTTGCGGCGGCTGGGGAGGCGATCCTGCGCTTCAATATGGGAATTATTGATGCGGTTTCCGATCTGGTACCTGTGGTAAAACCGCAGATCGCCTTCTATGAAATGTTCGGGGCTGCCGGAGTGCAGGCGTTCACCGATACGTTGAAGTATGCAAGGTCGAAGGGGCTTCTCACCATTGCCGATGCGAAGCGGAATGATATCGGATCTACGGCTGAGGCGTATGCGAGCGCATTTTTGGGTGCGAGTGAAGTTTTCGGCAAGCGCGTGCATGCGTTCGACGCCGACAGTATTACCGTGACGCCATACCTTGGATGGGATGGCATTAAGCCATTTCTTGAAATTTGCCGCAAGGAGGGGAAGGGGATGTTTGTCCTCGTGAAGACATCGAACAAGAGTTCGGGGGATCTGCAGGATTTGAAAGTCTCCGCCGGAATGGATGGGAAATCCCTCGCAGAGACCGTCGGGCATTTCGTTGAGTCATGGGGGAGCGATGATATCGGTGAAGAGGGATACTCGTGTGTCGGAGCCGTCGTCGGTGCGACATATCCGCAGCAGGCGGCGAGGTTGCGCGAGATTATGCCGCAGACAGTGTTTCTGGTTCCCGGTTTTGGGGCTCAGGGAGCTACGATTGACGATGTGCGTCCTTGTTTCCGCAAAGACGGTATGGGCGCCATCGTGAACTCGTCGCGCGAAGTGAATTTTGCCTATGAAAAGTCGGCGAAGTATTCCTCGTCTGAGGATTTTGCGGCTGCCGCGCGGGAAAAAGTCATTGAGATGAATCGAGAACTCGGCATCATCCTTGCCTGACGTTTCTTTCATTTTGCCGAGCCTCCTGAATCATGATTTCTGCGATTTTCGTTATTGAGTCGATTTTTCTGTGCAGGCCGTGACCCTTGATGGTATCGGGGAGAACCCAATTGTATGGTTTACCGTCGGGTGCTGCATGAATCAGTGTTTTTTGCACAGGAATGCGATGTCCATCCGGAAGTAATTTGCTTTCGAAGGGAACGATAGCATCATGTTCATTGCCGATGGCGGCTATGTTACTTTTATTATCAAGTTGTTTGAGTTGTCGTAGACAGAAATCCGCGAGGTCCGGGCGGTATCTGTACTGTCTCCAGAACCAGTGGTGCATTGGTTTTGCTGGTTGGACCGGTACATCGAGATTGAGCGGGCCGTCGATGAGAATGAGTCCCAGAACGCCTTTCATTCTTATGCGCATGGCATGACCGAGGGCGAGGAGAGCGCCGTAACTGTGACCGATGAGCAGCAGATCGTTCGAATAGAGTTCGCTTATGTCTCGGGTAACGTCGGTAACAAGATCGTGCGGGTGCTTCATGGCTTTGTACCATGGACACCCCTGAATGGGGCTATAGCTTCTTGGTTGTAATTTCTCTATGAGCATCTGTCCCAGCTCTCTTACTCCTTTGTCCCCAAAACCCGTGACAATGGCGAGGTCGAAGTTGTTTCGAGTTTCACTCATAGGCACGAGCTTAGCATGATCCAATCCTCTACGGCAAGCTCCTGCGGACGAGTTACCGGGTTAATGTTAGCTTTGGAAAGGAGTTTTGCGAGGTCGGATTTCGGAATGATGGACTGGAGGGAGTTCAGGAGGGTTTTGCGTTTTTGTCCGAAGGCAGCGTGAATGAGAGAGAAGTAGTTTCTTTGAAGATGGGGCGCGAGAAGCGGTGTTTTGTGTGGCTCTATGAGGAGAATCGCGGAGGTTACTTTTGGCGCGGGATAGAACGAAGAGGGCGGAACGTATGCGATGATTTTTGCGCGACCGAAAGGCTGAATGGTCAGGGAAAGGACAGAGTGGTCGCCCGTGTTTGCACAAGCTTTTTCCGCGACTTCTTTTTGAACGAGGACAGTGACGCGTGAAGGACGATGGACACTTGTCACGAGGAATTTTTTCAGGAGGGGAGTGGCAACGTTGTAGGGAAGATTGGCCACGAGTTTGTAGGGAGTTTTTATTGTTTCCGGATCGAAGTTGAGCGCATCTTTTTCGATGACGGTGAGGTTTTTTGATGTTGGTTCTCGAATGAGCGTGTTTTTCAAAACATGCACCATCTCCGGATCCATTTCTATGGCGATGACTTTTTTTGCACGTTTTGTGAGTTCATACGTGAGGACGCCCAGCCCCGGGCCGATTTCGATAATGGTATCTTTTTCGTTTATTTCTGCGGTTTTTATGATTTGATCGAGAGCATGTTCGCTCGTGAGGAAGTTTTGGCCGAGTCGGTGTTTCCCCGATTTTTTTCCGGCGAAGATAGTGAGGAGGTACTTGATGTTGGCGATATCGGTGAGACGTTCCTTGAGGCGAACCTGTCGTGTACCGAGTTGTTTGAGATGGGTGCGGAGCTTCATGCGGGTTTGCGGCGAAAGAAGTATTTTCTTGTTTCTTCGGCGATGAAGGTGAATGCGCTGATTCCTATGGCAATAAGCCATTCTTTTGCCGCAAGTGATACCGTTCCAATGTATGCTTGTGCGAGTGGCAGATGTACCGTAGCGACAGTTATTGCAATTGAAATTGCAATGGCGCCAATGAGAAATGAGTTATTGAATGATTGCTTGAGGACGGATTCTCTTGAGTCCCGTGCGTTACATACATTAAGCATTTGCGAGAGGATCAGTGTAACGTAGGTCATTGTCATGGCTGTTTTTTCGTTTCCAAATCGGAGCCCCCAGAGATATGCGGCGATTGCCGATAAGCCGATGACCATGCCGAGAAAGCACATTCGTACGACGAAATAATGATTGAGAATTTTTTTCTTCGGATCACGAGGCGGTTTTTTCATGTAGGCAGTTTTTCCCTTTTCGACTCCAAGGGCGAGCGCAGGCAAAACATCCGTTCCGATGTTGATGATCAGTATCATGATGGCCGTAAGAGGCATTTTCAATCCAAGGAGCATCGCTGTAAATATGACGACGAGTTCGCCCATGTTGCTCGAAAAGATGTAGAGGATAAATTTTTTCAGATTTTCGTAGATGGTTCTACCTTCCTGAATGGCTGCGACGATACTGCCGAAACTGTCGTCGGAGAGCACCATGCTCGATGCTTCCTTCGCTACGTCCGTGCCCGTGATACCCATGGCGATGCCGATATCGGCCCGTTTGAGCGCGGGTGCGTCGTTCACGCCGTCACCGGTTACCGCCACCACTTCATTGTTTTCTTTGAGGAGCGATACGATGCGGAGTTTGTCTTGTGGGCTTACCCGTGCGAAAATCAGCGGTTGTTTTTTTGCGAAAATGTCGAGGAGTTTCCGGTCTGGCGTTTTTTCGAGTTCCGTTCCGGTCATGACAGTTTCTGTTTCGAGTCCGATTTTTTTGCCGATTGCCTGTGCCGTTAGACCGTGGTCGCCTGTAACGATATAGATCATTATTCCGGCTTGCTTGGCAATTTTTACCGCTTCCGGAACTTCTTCACGAGGCGGATCCATCATGCCGCAGAGTCCGATGAAGGTGAGATTTTGCTCGGCCTGTTCTTTCGTCATACCTTCGGCGTTTTCAATTTTTTTGCACGCAAAAGCCATCATGCGCATGGCTTCGTGCGCGCCTTCTTCGTTTTGACTTTCTATTTTTTTCCGTTCGTCATCGGCGAGATTGCATATCGAAATCATGCTGTCCGGAGCGCCTTTTACCAGAATATATTTTTCGCCATTTTTTTCTACGATGACGCTCATGCGCTTGCGATTTGAGTCAAAAGGAAATTCATGGACGAGCCTCCACGACTTTCTGAGTTCGTTTTCATTGTATTTGAGTTCTCTCGTGAGCATGAGCAGCGCTCCTTCAGTTGGGTCGCCAAGAATTTTTCCTTCTCTGGTGATCGATGCTTTGTTGCAGAGGCTCGAGATGATGGCCACCATTTCCTTTTCTTCTGTATGGAGCTCCTTTACCGTCATTTCATTCTTTGTGAGCGTACCCGTTTTGTCGCTTACAATTATGGTGGTCGAACCGAGTGTTTCTACTGAAGACAGCTGTTTGACGATGGCGTTTTTTTTCGCGAGACGTTGAACGCCCAGAGCGAGTGCGATGGTTATTGTCGTTGGAAGCCCCTCCGGTACCGCCGCAACTGCGATGGCTGCGGTTAAGAGAATGGCTTTTGGAAGCCGCAAATCCTGAATAAGTGTCGTATATGACAGGAGCACGACTGCGATGATGAGCGTTATTTTGCTCACGAATATGCTTATGGTATCGAGCTCTTTTTGAAGCGGACTTTTGTCTTTTTCCGTTGCGGTTGTGAGGTTTGCGATTTTGCCGAATTCCGTGAACATTCCCGTTGCAATGACTATCGCTTTTGCGCTTCCATGAGCTATCATCGTTCCCATAAAGAGTTTGTTTTTGCCTTCTTCTGTTGTTTTTTGGATGGGCGTCGATTCGCCCGTGAGGACTGCTTCCTGCGTTTGACACTCTTGCTCTTCGATGATTTTTGCGTCTGCCGGAATGAGATCGCCTTCAGAGAGTAGGATCAGGTCGCCCGGTACGAGTTTACTTGCTGCTATTTGCTGTTCCCTGTTGTCACGAATCACACGGGCTTGAGGCGCCAGCATTTTTTTGAGAGCGTCGATCGCTTTCTCCGCTTTGAATTTCTGAATGAAGCCTATGCACCCGTTGAGCAGGACGATTCCCGCGATGACGGCGCCGTCCTTACCTTCTCCTACGGCAAAGGAAATCGTAGCTGCTACGACGAGAATGAGCACCATGAGATCGGCAAATTCTCCCAAGAACATCTTGAGGAGTGAAGTTTTTGTTTCGAGCCTGAGCTCGTTTGGGCCGTATTGGATTTGAAGTTGCGCTACTTCCTTTGAACTGAGGCCGACTGTTTTCATCGTTGCCAGTATACCAGATTAGCTTAGATTTTTTTTCCGCCATTCTCTGATCTTTGCGTGGTGGCCGGATTGCAGAACTTCAGGAACTTTGCGTCCTTTGAAAACGGGTGGACGGGTGTAGTGGGGATATTCTTTTTTGCCTTCCAGCGCCTGTGAGAAGGACTCTTCCATGACTGATTCGTGTTTTCCGATAAAGCTTGGAACGAAGCGTGCTACGGCATCGAGGACGACGAGGGCGGGGAGTTCGCCCCCGGTGAGGACGTACTTGCCTATCGAAAGCTCTTCATCTACACAGAGATCGATGACGCGCTGGTCGATACCTTCGTAGCGGCCGCAAACAAGGATGAGGCCTTCATGTTGCGCGAGAAGCTGGGCTTTTTTGTGCGTGAGAGTTTTGCCCTTTGGTGAGAGATACATGACCGGGCCTTTGTTTTGTTTTTGTACGTGTCTGATGGCATCGTAGAGCGGTTGCGGTGTCATGACCATACCCGGGCCTCCGCCATAGGGGATAGCGTCGACTTTTTTATGGCGATCTTTGCTGAATTTTCTGATGTCGTGAATTCGGATGTCGAGAATGTTTTTTGCTTTGGCACGTTTAAACATGCTCTCATTGAGATATGAATCGAAGATTTCCGGAAAGATGGTGAGAATATCGAAGCGCATGTGTGGCTTAACGCTTGCTCCACTGTGGGGCGCGGCGGGCGCGATGGAGGCCATACTTTTTGCGCTCTTTCATGCGTGGGTCGCGGGTGAGAAAACCGGCGCGTTTAAGTGTGACGCGAAGAGATGGATCGAACTCGAGGAGGGCTTTTGCAATGCCATGGCGAATGGCATCTGCTTGGCCACCGAGACCACCTCCACTTGTTTTGATACTTACGTTGAATGTCTTGCTCTGTCCGGTGATCCGTAGAGGGGCTTTGATGGAGTCGCGCTTTGAGGGGACGCCGATGAAATCTTCGAGTTTTTTTCCATTGACGGTGATCTCACCGTTGCCGCCTTTGTAGAGACGAACGCGAGCGACTGAGGTTTTGCGATTGCCTGAGGCGTAGAAGAATTCGCCTTTCGGGGTTTGCGTGTTGGAAGTTTTTGAAACGACTGGAACCGGCGAAACGGGAGTTTCCGCCGTTACTTTTTTTGGCGCAGGCTTCGCTGCAGCTTTTGCAACAGCTTTTTTCTTTACTGCTGGTGTCTTTGTTGATGTCTTTGCTGGTTTCTTGGCTGCTGCCATAGAGAGGGAAATTTTTAGAGTGTAATGGTTACGGGTTTTTGAGCTTCGTGGGTATGGGTTTCGCCGGCGAAGATTTTCAATTTTCGCATGATGTCGTCACGGAGTTTATTTGCAGGTATCATTCCTTTGACGGCTTCGATGAGTATTTTTTCCGTTTGTCCTTTCGCACGGAGTTCAGCTGGAGTAACCGCTTTCATATGGCCCTGGTAGGTGGAGTGGGTGCGGTAGAGCTTCTGTGTTTCTTTTTTTCCGGTGAGGACGATGCCATCCATGTTCGTGATGACTACGAAATCGCCGCAGTCGAGATTCGGGACGAAATATGGCTTGTTCTTGCCACGGAGAAGATTTGCAATCCCTGTGGCTACTTTTCCGAGAGTTCGCCCTTTCACATCGATGTGGTACCAGTTGCGCGTGATATCGTTCTTTTTTGGCCTGAATGTTTTGTTTGGGTTCGTCATCATATTTTACAGATCGGAATTTTTGATAAATTATACGAGTTCGAGTTGAACGAGCGGTGCGTTGTCGCCTTTGCGGTTTCCAACCCGAAGGAGACGGGTGAAACCGGAAGAACGAGTGCTGTAGCGCTTTGTGAGCTCTTCAAGTACTTTTTTTGAGGCATTCTCGTGCTGAAGTGCACCCATGAGCTGCTTGATGGCGTTTTGCCCCTCCAAGCGTTTTGCGCTGGCGATGAGCCTTTCGACAACACTCTGCGTTGCTTTGGCACGCGGGCGGGTGGTCTGGACTTTTTCGTTGATGAGGAGGCTCACGGCAATGTTGCGCACCATAGCGACGCTATGTTCTTTGTCGATGCCTACCTTGTTCATTTTTTTGACGCGATGTCTCATGCCGGAAAATTAATTATCATTCCTCTGATAGTTTCAAGCCGCGACCTTCGAGGGCTATGGCGACTTCTCCGAGAGCTTTTCTACCGAAGCCGCGAAGATTTGTCAATTTTGATTCTGTGCAGCGGGAGAGCTGTTCGACTGAACCGATGCCGCCGTTGATGAGGGCGTTTAAGGTTCTTGGAGAAAATCCGAGGATTTCGATCGGCGTGTAGGACTCCTGAGGTGGCTTTTTTTGCTCTTCTTCCTGCTGTTTTGCGACGATTGTGTTTACATCGCTCATAAACTCGGGTTCGACGACGATGCTTTCTTCGTTGAAGAGTTTGAAGTAGGACTGGAGTATGTTTGCGGCAAACTTCATGGCATCTTCCGGCGTGATGGATCCACTCGTTTTCATTTCGAAGGTGAGCTTATCGAGGTTCGTCATTTGGCCGACGCGTGTCGATTCCACGTCATAACGGATCTTTTTGACCGGACTGTAGACAGAGTCAAGTGTAATGATGTTCGTGATAGTTTCTTCACGCTGCTTCACTGTAGCAGGGACGTATCCCACGCCTTTTTCAACCCGAAGTTCCATGTGGAGCTTTCCGCCTTTTTCCAGGGTCGTGATGTACTGATCCGGATTCATGATCTCCACATCGGAAGTTGATTTGATGTCTTTGGCGCGGATAACTCCTTCCTTATTCGCATCGAGCGTGATCCATGACGCATCTTTCGATGTCTTGCGAATGTCAACGAGCTTCAAATTGAGAGTGATGTCGAGCACACTGTCTTTGACACCTTTTACGGTCGAATACTCATGACTGATGCCGTCGATCTTCACTCCCGTGATGCAGGCTCCAGGAACAGAGGAGAGGAGTACTCGACGTAGGGCGTTACCAAGCGTCACTCCATATCCCGGAGGAAGCGGAGTCAGCGTGAAGATAACGTGGTTATCACCAATTTTCGTGATTTTGATTTTTGGGATACCAATTTCTTCCTGGATGAGATGCATAGGGCGGGTAAAATAGGGGAATAAAAAGTGTCTATTTCGAGTAATACTCAATGATGTACTGGCTCTCGACGGCTTTTTCGAAGTCGTCTTTTTCCGGTTGGGCGATGACTTCTCCGGAGAGATTTTTCAGATCGACCTTGAGCCAACGCGGAGCCGAAGGTTTTTTTGCCGAGGCATCTTTGAGAATTGGCATCTGTTTGCGGTTGTCTTTGATTTCAAAGGTGTCTCCCACCTTGAGTTGAACCGATGGAATATCGACACGTTTTTTGTTCAGCGTGCACAGACCGTGGCCGATGAGTTGGCGCGCTTGGGCACGGGAACTTGCAATTCCCGAACGGTACAGTACGTTATCGAAACGCTGTTCGAGCATGCGAAGAAGTTCGTTGCCGGTAACTTTTTTCGAAACACTCGCCTTTTCGTAGTAATTTGAGAACGCCCGTTCGTTCAGACTGAACATGCGTTTTGCCTTCTGTTTGGCACGCATCTGTTTGGCGTATTCGGATTTCTTGGCTGCGAGCGACGTTACTCCATGCTGTCCGGGAGCCGGACGTCCTTTCGTGATAGGGCATTTTGGCCCTTCACAGCGGCTTCCTTTGAGGTAGAGTTTTTCGCCTTCTCTGCGACAGAGTCTGCAAACTGGTCCTGTGTATTTCATTTCTTAAAAAATTTATAATTAAACACGTCGCGAACGAGCCGTCCTGCAGCCGTTATGAGGAACGCCCGTCGTGTCGGTTATGGATTCGATTGAGAGTCCGCCGTTGATGATGCCGCGGAGTGCCTGTTCACGTCCCGGTCCTGCGCCTTTCACGAAAACGTGCACGCGTTCGAGGCCGAAGATTTTTGATTTTTCTGCTGCTGTTTCTGCGGCAACCTGTGCGGCGTAGGGTGTGGATTTCCTTGCTCCCTTGAATCCGCACGAACCGGATGATGCCCAGGCGAGAACATCACCGTTCGGCTCTGCAACGGAAACGAGCGTGTTGTTGTATCCCGCGTGAATGTAGAAGTGTGCTTCCGGTACGCTCTTGCGTTTCGTTTTTGCCGACTTTTTCACCTTCTTTTTTTCAACCGCACCTTCCTTTGTTGCTTCTGCCGGTTTTTTCGCTTCGTTTTCTGCCATGGGAATTGTAAAGTAATAGTAAGATTTTTAAGTTTTCGTTTGCGCGGTTTACTTCGCCACGATCTTCTTGTTGGCTACTGTTTTCTTCTTTCCTTTGCGCGTTCTCGCGTTTTTACGTGTTCTCTGGCCTCGTACCGGGAGACCTCTGCGATGCCGAAAACCGCGATAGGTACCGGTGTCGATAAGGTGTTTGATATCCATCTGCATCTTTCTTCGAAGATCGCCTTCAGTCTGGAATTTTGCAATTCTCTCGCGGAGCTTATTTACTTCTTCTTCCGTGAGTGCATCAACTTTTTTATTCAGATCGATTCGAAGTTCCGTGAGGATTTTCTTACTCGTGCTGCGTCCGATTCCAAAGATGTATGTGAGACCAACTTCGATGCGTTTTTCTTTGGGCAGATTGATTCCAGATATACGTGCCATTTGTAATTAATTTTTTTACTTAAATTTAGATTGTTGATTGTTAACCCTGGCGCTGCTTGTGTTTTTTTGCCGAACAGATCACTCGAATTACGCCTTTCCTTCGAATGATTTTACACTTGTTGCAGATTTTTTTTACGGATGAACGGACTTTCATTCTTATTTGTGACGGTAGGTTATGCGTCCTCTCGTGAGGTCGTATGGACTGATCTGGACTGTTACCATATCCCCGGGGATGATGCGGATGTAATTCATTCGCATTTTTCCTCCTATGTGAGCATGAATGATTGGCGAGTGAGGCATCTTCTGATCCTTGATCTGCACTTTGAACTGTGTGCTCGGAAGTGTTTCAACGATGATACCCTGGACTTCAATACAGTCCTCTTTGCTCATACCTTAAAGGAAAAATCCTAAAGTTTAGGGACAAAAGCGAATGGATTTTACACTAATGAAAATCGTATTGCAAGAAAATTTTTATATATTTTTTGAGGAAGATTCAAGCTGGGAAGTTTTCTTAACGTTCTTTTCTTTTTTTGAAGCTGGATTTTTTCTTTGCAAAGCTGAAGTGCCTTATCCGAGAAGTGTGGAGTGATCTTTGCGCTGCGTGAGAACCTCTGAGCCAGTCTCGGTAATGAGAATAGTGTGTTCAACCTGAACCGCCAGTGAGCGATCTTTGGTGATGATGTTCCAGCCGTCGGCGAGATGCTTGATTCCTGCTTTGCCTGCGCAAAAAATAGGTTCGATTGCGATGGTCATACCGGGTTTGAGATGAAAATTTGGGGCATCGGCCTCGAAGTTTGGGATGGCGGGGTCTTCGTGGAGGGTTTTTCCAACACCGTGACCGGAAAGTTCGCGTACTACCGAAAAACCGTTCCGTTCGATGATTTCCTGAATGAGATGGGAAATTTTGTGAATAGCCAGACCGGGTCGAATGATGTCAATGGCTTGAGAGAGCGCCATTTCTGCCGTTTTTATGAGTTTCCTGATGGTCGGGTTCGCGACTGCTTTTGGCCCTACCGGTACGGCGATGGCGGAGTCGGTATGAAAGCCCTGATGATAGACTCCACCGTCTATTTTGAGCAGGTCGCCGTCTTGAAGGATGCGATCTGATGGAATCGTGTGTACAACTTCCTCGTTAATTGCCGTACAGATGACTGCCGGAAAACCCTTGTATCCGAGAAATGATGGCTGCGTTCCGTACTGCTTGATGAGCTGCCGCGCTTTTGCATCGAGTTGCGCTGTCGTCATCCCCGGTTCGGCCATTTTTCCGAGTTCAAGCAGTATGCGTCCCAAAATGGCTCCACCTTGGCGCATGGCCGCGATTTCTTTGGCGGATTTGTAGGTGATATTCATGAATTTATGCGAAGACTTTTATCTTTTCCAGCAGTTCTTCCGTGACGGATTCGATCGGCGGTGCGGCGTTGATGGTGATGACGTTGTAGTTCGTTTTCCATTCTTCAATGACCGGAATCGTTTCTTGATAAAAAATTTCCAGACGCTTCGTGATGGCTTCGCTCTTATCATCGTTTCGGGTAATGAGTTCTCCGTCGCAGGCTTCACAGGTTTGTTTGTCGTATGTTACCGGGTAGACGGTTTTACAGTTTTTACAGATGCGGCGAGCAAGGAGCCGCTGCTCTGCTTCTTCTCTCGAGAGTTCGAAGTAGAGTCCGATGAATGTCCGATCCATGTCCTTGAGAAGTTTTACGAATTGATCGCTCTGTTCCTTGTTTCTCGGAATACCATCGAAGATGATCGGGGAGCCGGGTTTTGCCACTTTCGTGACGAAGTTGCCGACGATTTCCATGACGACTTCAGTTGGAACGAGATTGCCGGCTTCGATGATGGACTTCACTTTTTTTCCAAGCTCCGAGTCTTCGGACGCGAGTCTGCGGAGTTCACCGCCCGTTTCGAAGTATTGGTAGCTCTTTTTTTGTACGAGAATTTTCCCCTGCGTTCCTTTTCCAGAGCCCTGAATGCCGAAGAGAATGAAGTCCATGCCTAGTAAAACTTTTTGTAATCGTGCATGATGAGCTGAGCGTTGATTTGACGGATCAAATCGAGGACAACACCCACGACGATGATCATACCTGCACCCGAGAGAAGCGTTTGAAGGCTTCCAATTGAGCCGGGGAAAAATTTCTGGTAGAGCATTGGGACAACAGCGATGAGTCCAATGAAGAGACCGCCGAAGAGATTGAGATGATTGGATACTTTACTCAAGTACTCCGCTGTCTGCGTTCCCGGTCTGATGCCCGGAATGTAACCGCCGCGCTTCTGAATATTTTCCGCAACTTCCTGCGGGTTGAATGTGATCGAGACGTAAAAGAAGGTGAAGACGATATTGAGGAGGAAGTAGAGAATGATATAAATCCAGGATTGCGTAGTGAAATTGGTAATGATCCACTTCGCCGCTTCCCTCAACCAATCTGTTTTGGCACCTTGGAGAAGTTGCGAGACGATCACCGGAAAGGAAAGGATGGCGAAAGCAAAAATGATCGGAATCATGCCCGCTTGATTGATGCGAATCGGAAGCGAGGCGTCTTCAGCGCCCGATGTTTTTATTCCGCGGCCTGCATAGGTGATGGGCAGCTGTCTCTGACCCTCCGTAACGAGGATTACGATGATAGCGAGTACGATTGTCATGATGAGCATGAGGATGAAGCCTGTGAGTTTCTCGCTGTCCGCGCCTGCGATGAAGAGGTTTTGCGCTATAGATTGCGGTAGTTGCGTGATGATACCGGCAAAGATGAGAATGGAGATACCGTTTCCAATGCCTTTTTCACTCATGAGTTCGCCAAGCCACATGAGGAGGATGGTTCCCGCGGTCAGGGTAATCATGATGGGAAGGATTACCATTGGGTTTTTGACGTCAGCGATGATCGCGATTTGAGACTGTGAGTTGAGGAGTACGATCGTGCCATACGACTGAAGCAGGGCGAGAGGAAATGTAATCCATCTCGTCCATTTATTGAGCTTGCGCTGTCCCATTTCGCCTTCATGTTTGAGATTTTCCCAGCTGGGAATGATAACCGTGAGGAGCTGAATAATGATCGAGGCATTGATGTACGGGGAGAGGCCCATCAAGATGATCGAGAAGTTTTCCGCCGATCCGCCCGTGAGCACGTTGAAGGCTCCGAGTAACTGATTTTTATTGAATATCGCCCTGATGGCTTCGAGGTTCGCCCCAGGAATACTTACCTGGCTCAAGAGTCGGAAAATGACGACAGCGAACACCGTGAAAAGAATCTTCTTCCGAAGATCGGGCGAGTTCCATATCTGAGTCAGGTATTTGGTCACGAGGAGGGATTTTAAGATTTTTGAGCCGTGTTGGCAGGGAGCAGTTCTTCGACCGACCCCTTGGCGCTTTCGATTTTAACACGAGCCGAGCCGGCTACGCGATCTATTTTTACGGTGAGTTTTTTTGCAAGATCGCCCATGCCGAGAATTTTTACCGGAAGCGTTTTGCTGCGGATGAGTCTTTTTTCGAAGAGCGTTTCCATGTTTACCGTATCGCCGTCTTCAAATTTCCCATTCAGGAGTCCGGTGTTGACTATCTGGAATGATGTTTTTCCGGGATTTGTGAAGCCTTTGAGTTTGGGAAGACGTCTGGCGAGCGGCGTTTGACCGCCTTCAAAACTCGGAGGAATGCTGCCGCCGCTTCTGGCTTTTTGGCCCTTGCAGCCTTTTGTCGAGAAGGTTCCGTGGCCTGACCCATTGCCGCGTCCGATGCGTTTGCTCTTGTGTTTCGATCCTGCAGCCGGTTTGATGTTCGTTAGTGATGGCATAGAGAGATGGGTGTTATGGTATTATTCTTGAGGAAGGGGTTCTCTTGGAGCTGTTGTTTCCGGAGCTTTTTTTACTTCCCCCCCCGCGTGCCGGTTTGAGTTTTTTGAGAGCCATTATGGTCGCTCTCGCATTGGCAATCTTGTTCGTGGTTCCGAAGCGCTTACTGAGGATGTTTTTCACACCGGCTAGGTCGAGAATTTTTCTGATAGCCCCGCCGGCGATGATGCCTGTTCCTTCCGAGGCCGGTTTCATCATGATTTTTGCGCTCTTAAATTTCTGGTCTGTCGGGTGCGGAATAGTGTTTCTGCTGATTGGTACGGTGATGAGATTTTTTCGTGCCTTCGCGATGCCTTTTTGAATGGCGATCGCAACTTCGCCGGCCTTTCCCAATCCCATTCCGACTCTGCCTTTCCGGTTTCCGATGATGACCGTTGCCCGGAAGCGGAGACGTCGTCCTCCGGCTACCACACGGGTAACACGATCGATCTGGAGCACTTCTTCATCGAACTCTTTTGGTTCTTTCGGTGTCATCGATCTGCGATTTTGCGGTTTTGCCATGGGGTTATTTTGAGAGTAATTGAATTGCCAAGGTATAATCGTTAGAACTGTAATCCACCTTCACGGGCTCCCTCCGCGACTGCCTTGATGCGGCCGTGGTACTTGTAGCCGCTGCGGTCGAAGACGACCTTGGAGATGTTTTTTTCCTTTGCGAGCTTCGCAATGTCGCTGCCGACTTTCTTTGCGTTTTCGGTCTTTGTTCCTTTCTTGCTCTTCATGTCGGATGATGAGACCATCACTTTTTTCGCATCATCATCAATGAGCTGGGCGTAGGTGTGCGTATTGCTGCGGAATACCGAGAGGCGCGGATTCGTTCCCGTACCCTGTATTTTGGCCCGGATGCGCATGTGTCGTCTCTGTCGCGTGCGATTTTTTTGGTTCATGGTAGTGGTAGTAGGTTATTTGGCTGTAGCAGCTGCTTTACCGGCTTTTCTCGGAACATATTCTCCGACGTATCTGATGCCTTTGCCTTTGTATGGTTCCGGTTTCTTGTATTCACGAATCTTGGCTGCCGTTTCGCCAACGAGCTGCTTGTCGATGCCCGAGACGGTGATGATGTTCTTTTTTTCCGCGTCGATGGCGATCTGAATTCCTTTTGGCGCCGGGAAGTCGATGGGGTGAGAGAAGCCGAGGAAGAGCGTCAGTTTCGAACCTACCAATTGAGCCCTGTAACCTACTCCCTGAATTTCAAGCTGTTTCGAGTAGCCCTTTGAGACTCCTTCGATCATGTTGGCAAGAAGTGTCCGGGAAACACCGTGCAGACTCCTATCTTGTTTTTCATTACTCGCCCGTTCAACTTTCAGCGTCGATCCTTCGAGCTGAATTTTCACGCGTGGGTGGAAGGTGAACTCCAATTCGCCTTTCGACCCTTTTACTTTCACGTGTGTCCCCTTGACGTCAACGTTGACGCCGTTTGGGACTGTGATGGGGAGTTTTCCGATTCGTGACATTGGTTGATTTCTTTAAGGTGATTAATAGATTTCACAGAGGAGTTCACCGCCGAGTTTCTGTTTGCGCGCTTCGTCTCCGGTCATGATGCCTTTTGAAGTCGAGACGATGCTCATGCCATAGCCATTGTTCACGCGTCTGAGCTGTTCGTATTTCCTGTAGATCCGCTGTCCCGGCTTACTGATTTTTCTCATGGTCATGCGGTCGGAGTTTTCATTGAACTCGACGACGAGTTCGGGATACTTTCCTTCTCTTATTACTTCCATGCCTCTGATGTATCCTTTTTCTTTCAGGATTTTCAGGATACTCTCCTTGAGGAGAGAATAGGGAATTTTCGTATTTGTATGCCTTGCGCCGACGGCGTTTCGCATTCTTGTGAGCAGGTCTGATATTGGGTCTGTAAACATTGGAGAGCTATAAATTATTTACGAGTACTTACCACGCTGATTTCTTCAGTCCGGGAATGAGGCCTTTTTGGGCCAGTTCACGGAAGCAGATGCGGCACATGTTGAATTTTCTCATGTAGCCGTGGACACGTCCGCAGAGACCGCACCGATTGTAGGCGCGGGTCGGAAGTTTGGCCTTTGGTCCGGTTCCGCGCTTGCGGTATCTTGTTGCTTTGTTGATGAGAGAGAGTTTTGCCATAGGAATGTAAAGTGGTAGATTGCAGTTGGTGTGCTATTTCGTTCGTTTTTTTTCTGAAATGAGTTCGTCTTTCTTGAACGGGAAGCCCAGCGCGCTCAAGAGGGCGTAACCATCATCTTTGTTGCTGGCCGATGTTACGATGGTTACCTGTACGCCGTGCGCTTTTTCGATGTCGTCCGGATTGATTTCAGGAAAGACGGTGTGTTCGCGCAGGCCGACGGAGTAACTCCCGTTTTCGTCGAAGGCTCTCTTGCTGATGCCACGGAAGTCGCGGACACGAGGAAGGACGACATTGATGAATTTGTTCATGAAATCCATCATTCGTTTTCCGCGGAGGGTCGTTACGACGCCGACGGGAAGTCCGATACGGGTTTTGAAGTTTGATATGGCCTTTTTTGCCTTGGTGACGATTGGTTTTTGGCCCGTGATCGCCGTAACATTGGCGATGACATTGTCGTAATCCTTGTTACCGCGCGTCATGATCGATCCGATGCCGACATGCACTTTCACCGCCTTGACCATCGGAACGGCCATGCTGTTTTTCTTGCCGAGTTCCTTCTTCAGGGCCGGAAGAATGTTCTTTTTGTAGTTTTCGGTGAATGTTGCTTTTGACATTGTTTACTTAGGTGATTATTTGGCGACTGCTGGTTCGGCTACAGGCTCCCCTGATCGAACCGCGATGCGAATCTTCTTTCCTCCTACTTCGCGGTAACTGATGCGACTTGGTTTTCCGGTTTTACTGTCGATGATTTGCACATTGGATGCGTGGATGGGAGCTTCATACTTGATAATTTCACCGGCGCCCGCTTGGGACTTCTTCACGTGTTTCGTACGGATATTCACCCTCTCGACGACGACTTGATTTTTGTCCACCAGGAGGCGCAGGATTTTTCCTTTCTTTCCTTTGTCTTTTCCTGCAGTGATGATAACAGTATCGTTCGTTTTGAGTTTCATAGAGTTGTATTGAATTGCACTAGACTACTTCTGGAGCGAGTGAAATAATTTTCTGGAAGCCGCGTTCACGCAGCTCACGTGCGATTGGGCCGAAGACGCGAGTACCTTTCGGTTCGCCTTCTTTCGTTACAATGACGACGGCGTTTTCATCGAATCGCAGGTATGATCCATCTTTTCTCGGAATCATTTTTTTCGTACGGACGATGACGGCTCTCTCGACCGCTTTTTTCTTCACGATGCCGCGTGGGGCCGCTTCTTTCACCGAGACGACGATGACGTCGCCTACTGTGGCGTATCTCCGTTTCGAGGCTCCCAGAACCTTGAAACAGGCTACTATTTTTGCTCCGGTATTGTCTGCGACGATAAGCCGCGTGCGTAATTGAATCATAAAATTATTTCGTGGTAACAGGGGGTTTCGTACTCCAGCGCTTGAGCTTGCTCATCGGCTTGGTTTCGTAGATGGTGACTCTCTCCCCCAGAACACCCTTGCCGTCTTCGTCGTGCGCGTAGAACTTCTTCGAGATACGATACTGTTTCTGGTACTTTGGATGCTTCTTATAGGAATCTACCGTGACGACGATTGTTTTTTGCATCTTGTTTCCCGTGACTGTTCCCGTGACTGTTCGCATAGTTTTTGAGAGTGGTTATTTTTCAGCTTTTTTAGTGGCCGCGCCATTTTGCCCTTTTTTGGAGCCTTTTTCAAGGCTTTCTTGCATCTCGGCCGGAACCATCCTGAGAGCGGTGAGGATTTGCGCGATTGATTTTTTCAGCGTTTTGACTTCATGCGACGCCTTCGATTGCTTATTGGCAATTTTATAACGGATGTCAAAGAGCGATTTTCGCTTGGATACCAGCTCTTTGAGGAGTTTATCTTTGTTTATCTTCAGAAGATCAGTAAAAGTTTCCATCAGATCAAGTCTTTGTTAAAATATTTGGCTTTGATTGGCAGTTTGTGCGAAGCGAGCGTGATGGCTTCCTTCATCTGTTTTTCCGGAAGACCATCCATTTCGAAGAGTACCGTACCCGGTTTTACCTGTGCGCAGAAAAATTCGGGTTCACCCTTACCTCCGCCCATCGGCACTTCAGCCGCCTTCCGCGTGATCGTTTTGTCCGGGAAGATGCGGATCCATATGCGCCCTCCACGCTTCGTGAACCTCGCCAGTGTTTTTCTTGCCGATTCGATCTGGCGTGAGGTGATTTCTCCAGCCTGTTGGGCCTTGAGTCCGCTCGAGCCGAAAGCGAGTGATGTGCCTTTCGTGGCAACTCCTCCTGCGTGACCTCTCATGCGGAAGCTTTTTCTAAATTTGGTTTTCTTGGGTTGTAGCATGGTTTACGTTCTTTAATATGATTTAGGCGTTTATCTCCTGAAGTTCATCGACCTGCTTCTTTTTGAATATCATGCCGCGGTAGATCCAGACTTTGACGCCGATGGTACCGTAGGAGGTGTGGGCCGGCAGGAAGGCAAAATCAATATCCGCGCGAATGGTTTGGAGCGGCACCTTTCCTTTCGTGAAGAACTCACTCCGTGAGATTTCCACTCCATTGAGGCGGCCTGCGACGAGTACTTTTGCCCCCAGTGCTCCCGATTCCAGCGCCTTGTCGATGAGCATCTTGGCCGCACGACGGTATGAGATGCGTTTCTCGATCTGCTGAACGACGAGCTCTGCAGCAAGCCGCGCATCGAGATTCGGTTTCTTCACTTCGCGAATGTTGATAATGTATTTGTCTCCGGTGAGTTTCTCCAGTGCGGCTTTCAGTTCCTCAACGGCGGTTCCGCCCTTTCCGATAATGTTTCCCGGCTTGCCGGTGTAGATATTGAGCGTGACGTTGTGTGCGGTACGCAAAATTTCTATGCGGGAGATACCTGCCTCTTTGAGCTTCTGCTCAACAAATTTTCTTACCTTGATATCCTGGTGAAGAATTTTCGTAAATTCTTTTCCCTTTGCGAACCACTTTGAGTCCCAGGTGCGGAAGCTTCCGATGCGAAGGATGTTTGGATTGATTTTGTGTCCCATGGGATTCTTAAAGAGGTAAAGGGGTTATTTATTGAGCTTTGACGGTGCTGTTTCGAGAACGCCAACTTTAATTGTCATGACCGACATTCGCTTGAGAATAGGATGGGCGCGGCCGCGGGAAACCGGATTGAAGCGCTTCAAGGTCGGGCCTTTTCCGACGATGATTTCTTCCACCATGAGAGATTCCTTATTCTGTTTGAAATTGTTTTCCGCATTGGCCACCGCTGATATGAGGGCTTTCCTGATAATTTCCGAGCCTTTCTTTGTGGTGAACCTCAAAATATTTTCCGCTTCCATTACAGGTTTTCTGCGAATCATCTCGGCCACGAGGTTGAGTTTTTTTGGAGAGATGCGAATGTTGGTAGTTGATGATTTCATGCGTATGTAAAGGGAAAAATGGCAGAGAAATTATTGTTATGCAGCCGGAGCGCCGCTCGATGCGGCTTTGGCGAGTTTTCCGCCGTGCCCCTTAAACTTGCGAGTGGGCGAGAACTCACCCAAACGGTGACCGACCATTTGTTCGGTGACGAATACGGGAATGAATTGTTTTCCATTGTGCACCGCGAAGGTGTGGCCGACGAAGTCCGGCGAGATCACCGAGGCGCGCGACCAGGTCTTGATTGGTTTTTTCTGGCTTGTCGCGTTGAGCGCATCAACTTTTTTGATGAGTTTTGCATCTATGAATGGACCTTTTTTGAGACTTCGTGACATAGTATGTGTGGTAGTTTAGTAGGAATTATTTACTCTTTTTGCGTGAGGGCCTCCTCGTAACGATTCGGGCGTTGCTGTATTTTTTGCGATTTCTCGTCTTGTAGCCGAGAGCGGGACGCCCCCATGGAGTTTTCGGATGCTTCAGACCGATGGAGTTTCTCGCTTCACCACCGCCGTGCGGGTGATCGATCGGGTTCATGACCTTTCCGCGAACGGTTGGCCTCCAGCCCATGTGTCTGCGAACACCTGCTTTTCCGTGAATGACATTGGCGTGGTCGAGGTTGCTCACGACGCCGATGGTCGCGTAGCAGTTCTTGTCTACGAGACGGACTTCGCCGGAGGGCATCTGGATGTGCGCCATTTCACCTTCGAGCGAGGCGAGTTTACCATAGGAACCGGCCGATCGTATCATTTGTCCGCCGCAGCCTGGCGTGAGTTCGAGATTGTGAATGTCGAAACCGACCGGGATGTTGCCGAGTTTCATGCGGCTGCCCGTTTTTGGCTTTGCTTTGGCTTTCGCCATGATGGAATCGCCGACTTTCATACCCTGCGGGGCTATGTGATAGCGCTTCTCACCATCGGCGTAGTGTACGAGCATGAGGAAGGCCGAGCGGTTTGGATCGTATTCGATTTGTTTTACGACGGCTGGAATACCGAGTTTGTCGGTTTGCTTGAAGTCGATGATGCGATAGATGCGTCTCGCGCCTCCTCCTCGATGACGCGTGGTGATGATACCCTGATTGTTGCGGCCGGCGTTGTTTTTCAGCCGAACGATGAGGCTTTTTTCGGGATTATGCGTCGTGATCTCTTCGTAGGTGAGCGAGACCATCTGTCTTCGGCCCGGCGTCGTTGATTTAAATGTTTTGATGCCCATTGTACAGGAAATTATTTTTTATCGGAGATATTTTTTGATTGAAATACGTCGACTTTTTTGGCTCCTTTTTTTAGGGTAATGATCGCTTTTTTCCCGTGCGCTCTTTTTTCCATTTCCCTGTTTCGTCCGATTAGGCGAACTTTTTTTCTGATGTTTGAGATGCGCACGTGTGCCACTTTTTCACCGAAAAGATGTTCGAAGGCCTGCTTCACGCCTACTTTTGTCCCATCTGTAGCGATGAGGAAGGTATAAACGTTTGTCTCCATATTGCGTGAGGATTTTTCGGTGACCATTGGCTTTTTGAGAACTTCGAGATTCATACTTGTTGTTATTTGATTGACGGAGTGAATACTTTTGACAGATTTTCAATAGCGCTTTTCATGAAGACAACTTCGCTGAATTTCATGAGGTCTTTGATGTTGAGGTAATTCACGAGGAGCGTTTTTACGTTTCCGATGTTGCGCGCTGAGCGCTGTACGTTGTCATCTTTTGCTCCGAGAACGATGAGGGCATCTTGTTTCACCGGAAGTTTTTTCACGAGAGAGGCGAATGTTTTCGTGCTCGGTTTCTCTGTTTTGAAATTTTCGAGGACAATGACTTCTTTGTCACCCGCTTTTTTGCTGAGTGCGCCGAAGATGGCCATACGGCGCATTTTTTTCGGCATGAGTTTTTCGTAATTGGTGTTATTGCGCGGACCGAAGGCGACTCCACCTCCTTTGTAATGGGGATTTCTGATGGAGCCCTGACGGGCTTGCCCCGTACCTTTCTGCGGATATGGCTTCTTGCCCCCGCCGCGAACTTCGGCTTTCGTTTTTGTGTGGGCGATGGCTCTACGCGAGTTGCTCAATTGGCGGAGGTAGGCTTCGTGCACGAGGCCGCCGTGAAACTTTACCTCAAAGAACTCTTTTGGAGCCTCGATAGCCCCTGTTTTTTCTCCCTGCTGATTGTAGAGATCGAGTTTCATGTACTTTAGAATTATTTTCTGATGATGACGAGTGCTCCTGTCGCTCCCGGGACGGCCCCTTTCAGACCGATGAGGTTGTTTTCGGGGTTCAGGTAGGCGATTTTCACTTTCGAGACGGTGACGGTATCGAGACCCATGTGTCCCGGAAGCTTGCGTCCCTGAGCGATCTTTCCCGGTTTGGCGCGCTGGCCGACCGAACCCGGTTCGCGGTGGAAGTGCGAGCCGTGCGAACGGGGACCTCCACGGAAGTGGTACCTCTTCACGACACCCTGGAATCCTTTCCCTTTTGAAATGCCGGTGATGGTTACCGTTTCCGCATCTTTGAAGGCTTCGAGTGTTACCTGATCACCTTTTTTGTAATTCGACTCTTCGCCTTGAGCGAGCTTGAATTCTCTCATGTAGCGGAATGGTCGGGTCTTCTTCGTTTTGTGTGTCGCGTCAAACCCAAGAACCATAGCCGAATACCCATCTTTTTCTGCGGTTTTGATCTGCGTAACCGTGTTTGGTTCGCACTCGACGACCGTGATGGGGGTGATTTTGCCGTCTGCTTGCTGCAAACGGGTCATGCCTACTTTTTTTCCGAGGATGCCAGTCATAGCTTTTGTAAGCTTAATATTGTCGTACAGATGTTCGAGGAGGTTTGTGCGCCCTGCAATGCTTTCGGATGTAAGAAGATCGCAGCGGCTAAAACACTCAAACTGGACTTTGCGGGGGTAGTTTAGTGATGAAGAGGGGAGTTGTCAAATGGAATTTAGGCTTCGATTTGGAAGCCAAATTCGGATATTTTACGATTCGGAGTCAAACTTTTTTCAAGTTTGTTGATTATCTTCTCAATATTCTTTCCAACTTGAGCAACTTGAGCACCCTTTTTTCTTGCTTCGGCGGTTTTTTCGATAATGATGTCGCCGTAACGTTTGGCGAGTTCCTCTAGTCCCTCAATTTCTTCAGATGGATCTCCGTATGTGTCTTCATATCTGATGCTCTCGAAATGTTCGGCTTCGTCCCGCTTTCTTTTTCTTTCGGCTATTCTTCTTTCAATTTCAGCTATATCTTCTGGTGTTTCAGGTACGAAGGCGTGGATTTCGGCAGCAAGTTTTATGATTTCATGCATTTGAGCTATGAGTTTTTCCGTGTCGACCGGTTTTGCGTTCCGTGCTTTTCTTTCTTCTTCACGCCCCTCAAATTGTTTTTGTTTCAGGGCATCTTTCCATGTCAGTTGTGGCCTTTTCTGCTTTAATTCTTGCATTTTGCCCGGGTGTTTTCCTATTTTTCCTGAGTGCTGCCGCGGTGTTGCGCCGCGGAAATGGGACAAGACCGCTTCGCGCTGACTCGCTGTTATTGCACCGATGTCTGATGGTCCGAATGGTGATTTCTTTGATTTTTCTCGAGTTTCGTATTCGTGTGTTATGCCTTTTTGAAGCCGTATTCGAGGTTTTGCATCTCCACCTGATACCATTGATGGTCTCTGTTCTTCTAGCGTTCTTTCGAATCGAATGTGAGCCGGTGGTTCTGGTGGGAGCGAATAGTCGAGCGGCATGGATAGGGTATTGAGATTAGATTTCGGTGGTGGATTTTACATGCCTCATGACATGAGTCAAGAGATTTGTAAATAGCGTGTTAAAGCTGAATTTCTGGACGTCCAGAAGCCAGAAATTATTGAGATAATGATGCAACTTTCGGATTGCTGTTAACAGAGCCGAATGCTGTATTGATGATCTTTGCGACTTCGCCTCGATTTACTTAAAAAAGTCCTCTACCCACTATTTTTTCTGCCTCCTCGAGAATTGGACGAGTGAGATGATGAACCAGAGGATGAGGAGTATGCCAACTCCCGTGAAGATTTTTTTGAAGATGGGCCAGACGGTTTTTTCGCGGAGGAGTGAGGCTTTGCCACCGGAGGCGTTCTTGATGAAGAAGTCGTTGGCATTGTATTCGGAGGCCTGCGTGACGCGGAAACGATACTTCACTACCGGCGAGATAGCGTTGTCGTCTTCGCGTATGGCGTAAGCAATAACTTCGTGTTCGCCGAGAGTGAGATTTTCGGGAGGGCGAATTTCAAGGAGGCCAGTTGGCGTGTCTGAAATGAGAGTTGCGGTACCGATCGCGGAACGGAAGGTGATGATGGCTTTTCCGCTCAGGAGCCGCGCTTTGATGAGCGGACTCGATGAGACTTCGGGCTGGTAGTTTTCTTTGAGGGGTTTGTCGTCGATGGTTTCGAGTTTTGGCGGATCGACGTTGAGATTTGAGTCAATGGTTATCGCAACCTGTGGTGAAGTTTCACCCTTTTCATTCTGCGCTTCGAGGAAGTAGGCGCCATTTGGGAGCGGGTTCAAGTCGGCGGCGAAGATGTTGTTTTCCGAGGCCTGCGTGCGGCCGATTTCGCGCTTGAGACCAAATTCGTTTTTCGCAATAATGGAGATTTCGCTGTTGGCTTGTGCCGTTCCCTGTACGAGGGGAGAGGCGGCGATCTTCATACCGCTTTGGATGTTTGTAATTTTGAGTTTCACCGGTTCGGATTTTGCGTTGAATTTGAGCGGTTCGGCATCGAGACTGTCGATGATGCCATCCCCGTCAGTGTCCGGATTGTTTGGGTCTGTGCCAATGGCTGTTTCACAGCGGTCACAGAGGCCGTCAGAATCCGAATCCTTCGTTCCCTGTCCAATTTCTATGTCACGGGGGAAGTCGAGCGGATCGAGAGGGTCAGTCTTTTTTTCGATTTCTGTTTTGTCGGAGAAGCCGTCTCCATCGGTATCGATTTTTTTCGCATTCGTCTTGTATATTTTTATTTCTTCATAGTCGGAGAGGCCGTCCCCATCGGAGTCGGCGGAGAGTGGGTCGGTTTTGTAGTTTAATGATTTATCTTTTGGATTCAGCGGGTCGGGTCGCGATGCGCTGACTTCTTCATGGTCGGAGAGGCCGTCCCCATCGGAGTCGGATTTTGTCGGATCAGTCCCATAGATGTTGATTTCGTCCCAGTCGGGGAGTTTGTCGTGATCGGTGTCAAGCTTGCGTGACCGCGCCTGGTTTTGTGCGGCGAGGTAGTTTTTGCTGCTGCGGAAAAGCGAGTCGGAAATTTCTTTCGTGAGTTTTTCGTTTGGATTCGGCGGTGCGCAGAAGTCGAAGATTTTCTCTTTGCAGGCCTGTGCCTCAGTGATGTTGATGGCGATGAGCATGGCGGCAAATGCTTCGCGATTCGTGAGAAATTTTGTTTTGTCGTAGGTGCCGCCCGCATCCGTGAATACGGAGATAATGTTGAGTTTTTCGGCGATTTTTTCCGGCGATTCCTCCTTCTTATCAATGGCTTTGCTGTAAACTTTTTTGAGATCAAGATCGGAAATAAGCGCTGCGACGAATGTTTCCCGTGTGATGCCGGTTTCCGCTTTTGTTCGAACTTCCTTCTTGAGTCCTCCGATCTGGAAGGTGATGAGACCTTCTTCTTTCTGTTTCTTGAGCTCTTCGATTTGCTTTTTGAATTCTTCGGGGTTTACGTAGGAGCTGCCGCCAGAGCCACCAGAGCTGGAAGTGCCGCCTGCAGTGCTCGAATTATCAACGGCGGATGGTGCAGGTGCTGGCGTCGGAGTAGGCGTGACAGTAGGCGTTGGTGTTGATGGTTCGGCGGATGGTGCAGGTGCTGGCGTCGGAGCTGGCGTGACAGTAGGCGTTGGTGTTGATGGTTCGGCGGATGGTGCAGGTGCTGGCGTCGGAGTAGGTTTTGGAGTTTTTACAGATTCTTCCGCTGGTGTTACCGTGGGTGTCGGTGCCGGTGTTGGAGAGGATGGCGTAGAAGTCGTGGGTGTTGAGGAACTGGAGCTGCCGCCAGAGCTCGCCGTAGTGCCGCCTCCTGCGCCTGCTGCTGTTGATGTACAGACGGCCGCCGCCGCAGTACCTTCAGCGCTATGACCGTTACGTCCTTTTATCGTGAAGCAGTATTGCGTCGAAGCGCTCAAGCCGCTTACGTAGGTCGAGTTTGTTGGCGTGAGATTGTCGAATGTTGACCAAGTGGATGAGGTTGAAAGTGCATTCGTGACCACGTACTTACCCGTGGAACTTTCACTGATGAGATACTCTGTTCCAGCCGGATTGCTTGCCACTCCCCACGAGAGATTGATGCGTGTGTCGCTCGCTGCCGTTGCCGAGACTGATGTCGGGGTGGCTGAGGCAGTGTAGATCGTTACCGTTGGAGAGCTGTAGCCGCTTGTATTGTTGCTGTTTCTTGCCTGCGTCCTGAGCGTGTATGCTGTGTTCGAGGAGAGACCCGAGATCGTCAATACTTCATCCGCTGTTCCGTCGTATCCGAACCAGTTGATGAGTGTAGTCCAGGATGGTGTCGCTGTGAAGGTGTTGTTGGTGCCCCCACTTTGCAGGTAAGTGCTTGAGCCGGAGGAAGGGACGAGTTCGAAGATGTATTCAGTCAATGGTGAGTTGCTGTATGGATTTACACTCAATGAAACTGAGGATGTCGTGACACTTTCCAGTGTGATAAATGGTCGATTTGCACTCAGCACCGCTGCAGTTTTTTGAGAGAAGGCGGTTTCGACCGGCGTGCCGTTCGTTGTTTTCTTGGCTTTTATTGCGAAGTGATGCGTGACGTTTGGCGGAAGTCCCGTGATGAGATAGCCATTGCTCCCACCCCAGTCGGCATATTTAGCCCAAGACTCCGATGCTCCGAGTGCGCCATTTCCGGAGGTTGCTCCTGAGACATTTGTTACATATTGATTTGTTGTTGCATCGTAGATGGCGAAATCAACCTGACTGAGCGTCAGCGTTGAGAAGCCGCTTACATTGATGATAATTCTTGCCGCTGAAGCGCCGGTTGCGTCGGAAGTGACAGAAACTGTCGGAACAGCCGGAACTGCAGGGTTCGTCGAGGCCACTCGAGAAGTACTGTAGGCGGATTCTATATTTTGGCAGTTGCGCGCTTTGATTTCGAATTCGTAGTCTTCGGCGGCCGTCAGGCCGGTGATGATGACTCCCGTGTCGCCTCCGAAGTTCGCTTTTGTTGTCCAGATCGTTGACCAGTTGACCGCGTCGGGAGAGACCAGTGTGCCGAGCGTTGTGACGTATTTGTTCGTGACAATTTCATGAATGAGATACTCGGTCGATGTCGGGTTTGTCGATGCGTTTATGGCAAGTCGAAGCTGCTTATCCGTGAGAGGTGTTGTATCGAGAGAAGGTGTTCCTGGAACGAGCACTCCTCCGCAAAATGCCATCGTAACCGTCGGAGTATCCGATCCGTTATTGAGTTTAATCGTGTGATTGGCCGAGGTGTTGTTCGATACGCTCACATTTTTCGTGTTCTGTGCCTGCAGGCCTCCGGCATCATTATCGAAGAGATACTGGTATCCTGATTGAGAGTCGACGTAGAGACTAGCCTGCATGTCGGAGAGAGCGGTTGCGCGGAATGAAGTTGGCGAGCTTGCTTGCGTTCTTGCCGCTGCAGGGAATGAATAGGTGGGAATGAGATCGCCGTTGTAGGCGATCGCCTGCAGTCGAAAGTTTGTCGATGTCGGGAGATTTGTCATCTGGAGCGACCCCCATGTCGCTGGGGTTTGCGTTACCGAGGCGTTGCTGAGAGATCCATTTGTTTGCGCATACCTCGTCGATGTCCCATCGAAAACTGTTACCGCCGCGAGGGTTCCTGCTGGATTTCCGTTCGTACCGATGGAAAAATTGAATGAAGAAAATGCCGGTGAACTCGTGGAGACGATCATTTTTTCTGCCAGCGTATAGCGCGTAGTTGAGCTTGAGGCTGATGTCGCCTGATTGTTGCGATCACGGGCGATCACGTTCACGATGTAGGCGGTGTTCGGAGAGAGACCGGTCACGGTGACGCCGCGTTCGCTCCAACCGTAGATGGCCTGATAGGCTGCAGATGCTCCCAATGTTCCGTTTGCCTGTACGTATTGCGTCGTGTTGACGTTGATGGCGTACTGGACACTCGTATCGTTCGATGCCGGATTGATGATGACGCGAAGTGAAGTTGTCGAGAGGGGTGTTACGCTCGGGGCGTCGGGAGTTTGTGCGAGCGGACTGAAAGAGCTCGAGCAGGTGAGATAGCTAGATGAACCGGTATTGTTTACCGCCCTGATGCGGTAGTAGTAGATTTTATTCGGGGTGAGTCCCGTGATGTCGTATGAAACGGCGTTTGCCGGAGCTGTGGTGATGCGGCGCCAGAGGCCGTCGTTTACTTGTGAAAATCCGGTGGCGAGAGCCTGTTCGATTTCGAATCCTGTTTCATTTGAGGCGTTGTCGGTCCAGCCCAGAGTGAAGGAGGTTGCCGTTGTTGAAGCTTGTGTGCAGGTCGTTGGTGGCGAGATGACACTGCTTATGATGAGCGTTTGTACCGAAGAGTAGCTGCTGGCGGTATCGGTTGAGTTGTAGGTACGTACTTTCCAGTAGTATGTTCCGGCAAGGAGCGTTCCGGTGCAGATGTTCGAGTAGGTGTGGGCTGAGTAACGATTGGTTACTTTTCCCGAGTCGCAAACGTAAGTGCCGCCGCTTAGATTTGCTTCTGAAGTTGCGATGAGGAATTGGAATGCGCGCTCGGAATCCGATGTTACGCCCGGGACGAATTTCCACCCGAAGAGAGGATTTTCTGTCGCTACGGTTGCGGGGGTGGGGGAGCCGTTTACCGTGAGATTTGTCGGAACAGAAGACGATACCGATGATTCTTTTATGGTGAGTAGATGTGTCGTATTGGCGCCAAGATTTGCATTCGTCGGTCCGGAGAGCGTGAAGAGCATCGTCTGATTTATGGAATCGGCATCGGTGACGAGCGTCGGTGTAATGTTCAGTGGAGTAGTGTTGGTGAGCGTAATTGTTCCCGGAGAGGCGAGAATGTAGTTTGTCGGATTCGTCGCCGTTCCCGTGATCGTGTAGGTAACCTGCACGTCCTGTCCGTTTGCCGGAGCTTTGCTCAATTGAACGGCGATATTTGGCGTTGTGCCTTCCGCTGCCTCTGAATTTGTAAGTACGAACTGTACCGTTGGCATACCATCATTGTCTTTGATGGTGTAAGTGTGCGTGCCGTTTGCCCCAACAGTTGCATTTGTGGCATTGGAAAGCGAAATGACGATGGTTTCATCGGATTCGACGAGACTATCATTTACGCCCGTGATTTCAATGTTTTTGGATGTTTTACCCGCTTCTATTGTGAGCGTCCCATTGGAGAGTGTGTAATCGGTACCACCGCCTGTCGCTGTGCTCGCACCACTTACCGCATAATCCACGGTAACATTTTGAGCCGATACCGCTGAAAGAGAAACGCCGATGAGCGGCTTGAGGTTGCCTTCAGAATCACTCGAAGTTGTCGATGTGAATTGCACGGTTGGGCCACTATCGTTGTCGATGATGGTACAGGTGTGTACCGTAGTTGAGCCGATGAGAGCATTTGAGCTCACATTGTAGAGAGTGAGAATCACCGTTTCGTCGGCTTCATCGACGCTGTCGTCTATGTACGTTACATTAATTGTCGTTGAAGTACTCCCGCCTGTTATAGTGAGATTTCCGGTGAGAGCGGTATAGTCCGTTCCCGAAGTTGCGGTTCCTGCAACCGAGTAGTTTGCCGTAACGTCTGATCCCGTTGCACTCGAGAGAGTGACGGTTATGGCGCAGGAACTGCTTTCTGCGAAGCTTGAGGATGAGGAAGAAAATTGGAGCGTTGGGGTCCTCTGTTCCGTTGTGAAACTGCCGTCTGCTCCGGTACCGTTTGTTGCGAAGCCCGCTCCGCCGGTGACGGTGATCGTGGCACCTGTGTTGGTATATGATGTGTATGAAATGCGAATGTACCCACCGCCCCCACCACCACCTGAACGGTCCGTTGTTCCCGATGCCCCACCATTGGCGCGAATCGTTGCGTTACTTACGTTTACCGTGTTTCCGTAGAGTTTGATTGCGCCGCCGGATCCACCTCCGCAGTCGTTACTTCCATCTTCGCAGCCATCGCCACCATTTGCGGTAATGCTTCCTGCGACGGTGATATTTCCTGTAGATGTGAGACGAACGAGTCCGCCGCCATCGCCGCCTTTGCCGACAGTCGGCGTATTCCCGCTACCGCCTCCACCGGAACCGAGCGTTGCCGGATCGGTGCTACTTCCGTACGTTCCACCTCCGTTTTCCTGTATGGCATCATCATTTTTTCCACCGATTCCGGCGTGGCCTGCGCCCGAGCCACTCTCAAAGGCTCTTTGATTTAAACCCTTTCCCGGACCGTATCCATTGTGGCTGTCGTCTCCTGCCTGGTAGGCCTGGTCGCCCTGATATCCGCGCGCATTTACATTTATAGTAGCTCCGCTGTTGATTGTAATGGTTCCGGCAGTGATATCGATTTTGTATGATTCTGCCGTCGTGTTGTCTTCGTGTTGCAGTTGCCCGCCGCTATTTATCGTCAGAGTTCCGGAGATGGTTTGAGCCACCCAGTTTTTTTGAATGAATGAACCGCCATTTTCGATGGTGATGCTCCCTCCGGATGTAATATTTGATACGAGTTGAAAAATATTCTGATCTCCGTTGCCGCCAAGCGTCAGTGTGCTGAAACTTATATTTGAACCGCTCGATGCCGTGACAATAGCGCCTCCGGCTCTGTTGATGGTGACATCGTCGCTACTCGTCGGGACGGCGTTGTTGCTCCAGTTGCCTGCCGTTTCCCAGGTACCCGACATGCCCCCCGTCCAGCTCACCGATGCAGCTTCGACTCTCGGCGCGTGGAAAATAAATGTCTGTATGCCAAGTGTTGCGCTCAAAACTGCAGCAAGAAGACTTACCGAAAGTGTTTTATGAAGGATTTTTTTTGAAAATTTTCTTTGCACTGTCTTAAGTGGAGTGAAGAGAGGTGCTTTTTTTATTGTATAGGAAAAATGTCGGGCTTGATAGCTTTTCAGCTTCTTAAAGCACTTGTAAAAAATGCCGGTTGTTTTCTTTATTGTGCCAGCATCTTGATCTCGATCTCGACACCGGCGGGAAGACCGAGGTTCGAGAGGGCATCTATGGTTTTCGGCGTGGAGTGGGTAATGTCAATTATGCGCTTGTGAGTCCGTATTTCGTACTGGTCGCGGGCGTTTTTGTGAACGAAGGTTGAACGATTGACGGTGAACCTATCAATTTTTGTCGGGAGGGGAATCGGACCGGCTACCAGTGCGCCTGTTTTTTCTGCTGTTTCGATGATAAGCTTGGAAGATTCATCGGCGATCTTGTGATCGTAGGCGAGAATCTTGATGCGGATTTTTTGCTGGGCGGCTACTTGGGTCATGCGTTAAAAAAATTAATAGGTTTTGAAAGGACAAGTCCCCAGCTATTGCTGGTCTTAAGAACTTGAGAAATTATTTCACAATCTTCGCGACGACTCCGGCTCCGACCGTCTTGCCGCCTTCGCGGATGGCGAAGCGCGTACCTTCGTCGAGGGCGATGGGGCCGCCGAGAGTGACGACCATCTTGATGTTATCGCCCGGCATGACCATTTCCACACCGGCCGGAAGTTCGATCGTACCGGTAACGTCTGTGGTTCGGATGTAGAATTGCGGTTTGTAGCCCTTGAAGAATGGCGTGTGGCGGCCACCTTCTTCTTTCGTGAGAATATACACTTCTGATTCGAAGACGGTGTGCGGCGTGATGGAGCCCGGCTTGGCGATGACTTGACCGCGTTCGATTTCTTCGCGTTCGATGCCGCGAAGGAGAAGACCGACGTTGTCTCCGGCCTGACCCTGATCGAGTTCTTTCTTGAACATTTCGACACCCGTTACGACGATCTTTCTCGTTTCTTTGATGCCGACGAGTTCGACTTCTTCATTTACTTTCACGATACCTTGTTCGACACGACCGGTAGCTACCGTACCACGTCCTTTGATTGAGAAGACGTCCTCGACCGGCATGAGGAATGGCTTATCGAGTACGCGAACCGGTTCGGGAATGTAGCTGTCGAGTGCATCGAGGAGTTCCTGAATGCACTTTGTCGCCTCCGGGTCCCCCGGATTTTCGAGAGCCTTGAGAGCGGAACCTTTGATGATCGGTGTTTTGTCCCCCGGGAAGCCGTACTTCGTGAGAAGGTCACGGACTTCCATTTCCGAGAGTTCGGCGATTTCCGGATCGGCCATGTCCATCTTGTTCATGAAGACGACGATGTATGGAACATTTACCTGTTTGGCCAGAAGGATGTGTTCACGGGTTTGCGGCATCGGGCCGTCGGCTGCTGAACATACGAGAATCGCACCATCCATCTGGGCGGCACCCGTAATCATGTTCTTGACGTAGTCGGCGTGACCCGGACAGTCGACGTGCGCGTAGTGACGCTTGTCGGTTTCATACTCCTGATGAGAAGTGTTGATCGTAATACCGCGAGCTTTTTCTTCCGGTGCGTTATCAATTTCATCGTATTTTCGTGCTTTTGCCATGCCTTTTTGGGCACAGTAGAAGGTGATAGCTGCTGTAAGCGTGGTTTTGCCGTGATCGACGTGACCGATGGTACCGACGTTGACGTGCGGCTTACTACGATTGAACTTTTCTGCCATAGAAGTTTAAAGGTTAGGAGAGTGTAAAGTGTTACTTTTAAAGCAAAATTTTGAACAAACTTGCCATAAAGCGGAGGCATAGTACCGAAGTTCAGGCTTTGATGCAAGGGGAAATTGTACCTGAATTTCTGATGGGACGCTTCTCAATCTGTACTGGTCGCTTGTTTTGCTTTGCATGAGATCATATTCATGAGAAGGTCGGGCTCTATGTACTTTGATTCCATTATTCTTCTGTATATCTCTTCCATGATTTCTTTGAAACAGGCTTTGAGATATTTTTCCATTTCATCCCCTTCCCCGGGATTTTTCAGGTGCCTTTTTATGCCGTTATCAAGTATCACATATGTTTGAAACAATTCACCTGATAGAGGTCGTGGAGATGCCAGTGTTCCAAGTAAGATCCTTCTGCATATTTTCCCGATTTCTTCTTTTTTTTCGGGCCCCATAGTTTTGGCTAGGGCGATGACAGCTGCCAATCTGTCCTCTTTCAGGGCGTTTTCCAGATCCCTGAGAGTCGCTTCTATTTCTATGCCGTTTACACTTGCGGCTTTTTGCATTCCGATTGGATCGCTTGCCTCTTCGACCATTATTTCTTTGAAGAGTGATGCGAGGTCGACATCAAATCCGTAGTCGTTCAGCAGCTTCGTGGCTTTCACCATTCGCCCTAGAGCCTCAGGTGACGTTCTCACTTCCATGGTTCTCGCGAGACGTGCTATGACCTCTTTCTTTTTTTCCGGCTCCAGTGGCGTTTTGTCCTCTTCGAGGTACTCCAGAGTGTTTTTAAGTTTTTGTAACCATGCATCACCTTTTGATTCTTCAGCTTCTTCTATCCAGACGAAAGATAAAAGTGCTTCCATGGCTGCATATTTGACATTTATTTTTTTTGCTTCAGCGTTTTTGATCAATTCGGCGCTTCGTCCACTTTCCGGATCATTTATGAGATGTATCGCAAGGAGCTTTTCGCCGATTACGCCATGATCGCCGAGTTTCTGGACGATGTAATTTTCATCTGTTTTTTTCAATTGTTCATTCAGTAGCACCAATGCTGCCTCCTTGCGAACAGCCTCTTCACAGTCGACTCCTGCGCGTTTTGCGACTTCGATGAAGAGCGCGTACTTTTCCGTTTGTTTTTCAACATTACCTGCGCGCGTTGACTTCAAATTTAACATGATAGTCTTGATATTTCCCTCCTTTGTGCTTAATTCAGGAAGGGTTTCACCCTGGTATTTCTTCAGGAGTTCATTGAGCATGTCGAGATATCCCATCTCCACTCTTATGCTAAATGACGCGAGCACTTTTCGGACTGATACTTGGAGAATAGCGTCCATATCCTGCATCTCCAGATCGAGCATCATTCCTACTTGTGTGAATTTTTCGAAGAGCTGGTTCGGCTTGTATTTACCTGATTTACTTACATCTCCCAGGTTTTTTGTGACGACAAATTGAGCTATCGCTTTTCTCGTATCAGGAGCGGTCGATCGTAGTATTTTTTTAAGATCAATACTATATTCGGCTGCGAATTGCGTTATGGCGTCGAGATCTTTACCTTCACACAGCCGTATTGTGTTTAGCGCCAGAGAGTGGAGTATCTTTGTAAACTCGGCCATGACTTCCTGGCCATATTCTTTGGGAAGTGCGCTGATCTCTTTTGCTATGAGTTCATATTCTGGTTTTTTTGCCGCGAATGTTTCATCACTCATCTGTATTTCTTCTAACAATTGCACACAGAGGTTTGCGAGGTTATCTCTGCGATAGAGGTCTGAATATTTCGCCTCTTCTCTATTCCATTTAAGTTTGTTTTTCTTTGTTTGTTCGATTCGCTCGATGATTCCCTGCAATATGGTAACTCCATTGTTTTTCCATCCGGTAAGCCTGTCGGAAGTCTCGTATTGAGTAATCCATTTTGACTTTTGTCCATTCGTCATGATATTTTGATCTTTTCCGATAACAATGACGGTATCTTCATTTTCGATTCGACCTATGCAGTTTCCTTCGCTATCTATGGAGATGCGCGTTACGAATACTGTGTTTTGCGGATCGGCACAGTTTTGACCTGCGAAGTCAAGAAAATCCGAGAAATAAAACCTATGCTTTGGTATTGTGGCTTCAAGTGTTCCACTGTGAACGAGTTCAAATTTCTGTTTTTTTGTTTTTGCGTCGGTCGTTTTTGTCATCGTGAAAACTTCCGGCATTTCGACGGCGATTTCCATGATTCCGTCTTCCGATCTCGTCCGTACTTCAATTCCTCTCCCCTGATATTCGAGGCATGCACTGAAAATCCAGTCACATTGAGCAAACAGTTCTTTCGTCTCTTTTGGACTGTAGGTTTGGTATTTCGGCGCGAGCGCGAGATTGCCGACAGAAGAATCTGCGTGCGAATGTAAAGTCATCATGAGTGTGTCCTAGTAATGAATACGAGGTGGTATCTTATTCTTCTTTGTATTTGCGTGTCAAATTTCAGCTTTTAAGCCATGATAAATATGCCGTAATTGCTCGGTAATTCTAAAAACTTGGAAATGTTGCCGGAGCTGAATTTGCCGCTCGGGCGGCAAAAATAGGTCAGAATTTATTGAGATAATGGTGCAAGTTGTGCGGGGAGGGGTGGCGTTTGGGTCGTATCGTGAGGCCTTTATGACTGCACAATTTTTGTTCCTTTTCTCCGTTTACGCGATGGCCTCGTGTCAATTGTTTCCGACAACTGCTTGGCCGCCCCGAGGGCAGCTTCAATTTCGGTTATAGCCTTCACTCTGTTTGCCGCTCCATTCCCCAGCATTTTCCTGAGTGATCGGATATTTGCCTTCGCTGTTTGCCTTTTAGGGCACTTCTTACCGCATCGTGTACTCCTTCCTCGATCTCATACAGTACACTTGTTGCAGTATCAATTCTGCTTATTCTCCTATCGGAATCGGGAAACCAGAATCCCTCTGTCCGCACCTCTATTGACTGCGGACCCATTTTTTTCTTGAGTCTGCTTGAGTCGCGGTAGTAGATGCCGATTTTTGGATTTTCGCGTGGCATAGGTAGTTGATCAGTCTCGTTTGGTTTTATTCTTGATGAAATCTTTCACTGCAGAAATATGGATTTTTGGTACGATTCTATCGTAGAATCTGCTTTTCCATTTTTCCTGCTTCGTTGATGAAAAAATTCTGCCAGATTTTTGGGTTTAACGGAATCATCATTCTAGGATAATCTTTTACCTCTTCTACCTTTAATAATTGACTCCCAAATTGCAGTAGGTCGATATGGTAATCAAATTTTAGTCGCGCTTTTTTCAGTAAACTTTTTAGGCTCCACCTTTTCTTTTTCATGATCAGATAGAGGTCGATAAAATCGCGGGATCGTGGTTTTTGATATATGGTAAAAACTTTATTGACGGCTATATCCAGCAGACTATCGATTTTCAGATTTTTTATTTTTTCTCCTTTTTCAATGGTGCGAAAGGGGTAATAGGTGAATTCAGTTTTTATCGTATTATTGTCGACAGTTATGAAAAAAAGATTCCGATTAAAACTTTGTTGATAGTCTATTTTTTTGATGCGCAGTTTTTTTTGAATTTTTTTGAAGAATGTCGTGATCGTGAATGGATCAAATTCTGTTTCTGAAAAAAAATCCAGGTCTTCTGAAACTCGATGCTGAAGATAAAATTCAGCAAGGGCGGTTCCGCCACCAAGATAAAATGTACCGGTAATGTTTTTTTCATTCCCAATTTCATCCAGCAGCATTTGCTGATTTCTGCTTAAGATTGTTTTCTTTTTGGCCATAGGAGCATAGAGAGGAATTTTTTTCGTGAAAGATCAAGCGTCAGATCTTTCCAGTGTTTTTTTAAATCTTTTTTATTCAGTTTTTTATTATTTAAACCAAAATTAATAGTCTGTTCCAACTTCCAGACGGCGTATTTTTTTGGATCTTTTTTGAGCTCTTTTGTATCTGTTGACCAGTTATACATGCCTTTATTGTACGCTTTTCTTTGTTTCCCTGCTACCAAAATTTTATCAGTTTGGATGTGAGGCCGATTTTTTGGCGCACAGAAGGGAAGTCGGTTTCGATCTTAATTTTTCCTGCTGTGGGCTTACTTGAGGCCTCGAATCAGATGATTGTCTACTGTTTCGTGATTAATTCCAGATGTGCTGTTTGAAAGTAACGATGCCAAGAGGATCTTTCTTTATTTTTACTTTCTCTCTTTCCTCTACAGCCATTGTGGACATGTCCAGTTCTTTTGGCGGGTTTTCTTTGACCGGAATGGCTACCTTGATTTCACCTATTGGTTTTTTCATGCTCGAATCGTCTTTGAATTGGAATCCTGCGAGGGCATGCATGACTTCATTGCGGGTTTTTCCTTGAAGAGTTTTGCAAAATGTCTCGAACGTGTCTACCCATGCTGAAGTTGTGCGTTGGAGATGATTTCTTTGCACCTTGAGTTCCGAACAGTCGAATTTGAAGGCGATTAGAGGGGCGGTTGCCGGTGACGGATGATCTGATAATGCGAGAGCCAAAATTCCCATATTTAATTGGTCTGGTTAATTAATTTGGGCGGTATTCTGACATGATTTTTGGCTTTTTACAAGCTAAAATGTGGTTGAAAACCTTTCTGTTGATTTGTAAATAGCGTGTTAAAGCTGAATTTCTGGACGTCCAGAAGCCAGAGAGTTTAACTTTGATGAGTCAAGTGCCTCTTCTACGATTCCAAAAACTTGGAAATGTTGCCGGAGCGTAATTTGTCGCCCGGGTGGCAAAAATAGGTCAGAAGTTATTGAGATAATGGTGCAAGTTGTGCGAGGAGAGATGGCGTTTCCTTTTGGAAAAGAAGCGCTCATGAGATCTGGGTTTCTTTCGAATGCACTTGCCTAAATGTCACTTTAAAGGGGTAAAATTGTTGCTTCTGAATTTTGCGAGGCGTGCCTTTTGTTTTTCATGCAGTTCTTTTAGTCTCCAGGGAGAAATTCCCGGGTCGGGTTCTGGAGCATTGGGAAGCATTTTTCCTGCTACGGCTCGACATGTCTCGGCCGCTTGCATGGCTATCGAGTCGCAGACGTTTGCAGGACCGACTGCCACATCATCAATGAGACATGTGCCATTGTTGCCTTTTTTGATCACCATAACTCTTGTTGTACCACTGTAGATTTTTGTTATTTCCCGAGTGCTGAGTCTTAGCGTTCCATTTGGTTTTTCATCTATCGCGGTAACTTCCTCGGGGTATACATCGCCATTTGGTCTTGTGCGCTTTTGCAAAGTTTGACAACTGCCATCTGGCTCATGATCAATCAAGCCTTCAATGACTTCGCCTCCCGGATAGATACGTCTTGATTCTGCAGTGAGATGGCCTCTTGCGTCTTGTACAATTTTTGCCTTTCCTTCTGGATGTAAAAAATCTTCAGACCGTTGTCTTGTCGCCCCGATAATCTTCATAGCCACTGCAACTATTTCCGATGGATGTGTTTCCCGTGCTCGAGGTTGGGTATAATAACCGAATCCTAAAGCTCCGATTCCGATCGTCAAAACTGCAGTGTAGTACAGTCTATCTGTTATTTCTTCTGAGAGCATAATTATTTACCTTCTAAAGCCCGTGTTTTCAGTATAGGACAACACCCATGCTGCAAGTACTTTGTTACCCCTTCGACCGTTCTTCGATGATTTTGGCCATGATGTTGTTGGGGCACTTCTCGTAGTGGTCGAACTCCATGGAGTAGGCGGCGCGGCCCTGAGTGTTGCTGCGGAGGTCCGTGGCGTAGCCGAACATTTGGGCGAGCGGGACGAAGGCGTGAATGACTTTGGCAAGGCCGCGATCGGACGATTCGGTGATCTGGCCCCGGCGGGAGGAGAGGTCGCCCATGACATCGCCGAAGTACTGTTCGGGAGTGGTAACTTCGACCTTCATGATGGGTTCGAGGATAACCGGCTGGGCCTGGAGAGCTGCATTTCGGAAGCAGATGGATGCGGCGATTTTGAAGGCGAGTTCGGAGGAGTCGACGTCGTGGTAGGAGCCGTCGAGGAGTTCGGCTTTCACATCGACGATTGGGTAGCCGGCCTGAATACCTCGGGTGAGCGCTTCCTGAATACCTTTCTGAACGGCGGGAATGAACTCGCGCGGGATGCGTCCGCCGACGATTGAGTCGACGAACTCGAAGCCCTTGCCCGGATTTGGAGAGAACTCCATGACGACGTGACCGTACTGACCCTTGCCACCAGTCTGTTTGATGTACTTTTCTTCCATTTTTTTCGGCGACTGGATTGTTTCACGGTAAGCGACTTGGGGTTTGCCGATATTTGCCTCGACTTTGAACTCGCGCTTCATACGATCGACGATGATGTCGAGGTGGAGTTCACCCATACCGGCGATGAGCGTCTGGCTCGTTTCTTCATTGGTCGAGACACGGAAGGTCGGATCTTCTTCGGCGAGTTTCATGAGGGCGATACCCATTTTTTCCTGATCGGCTTTCGTCTTTGGCTCGATGGCAATCTGGATAACCGGTTCCGGAAAGTGGATGGACTCGAGGAGGATTGGTTTGTCTGGGTCACAGATGGTATGGCCGGTGATCGTACCTTTGAGGCCGACGGTTGCGGCGATGTCGCCGGCGCGGACTTCTTTAATTTCTTCACGATGATTGGCGTGCATGCGGATGAGACGGGAAATGCGCTCTTTTTCGCCGGTGGAAGAGTTCAAGATATAGCTTCCCGACTGCAGAACGCCTGCGTAGACGCGGAAGAAGGCGATCTTTCCCACGAATGGATCGGTGGCGATTTTGAAGACGAGGCCGGTGAACGGTTCTTTATCATCGGCTTTTCGCGCTATTTTTTCTTCAGTATCGGGATCAGTGCCTTCTACCGGAGGAATGTCGAGAGGAGATGGAAGATATTCGACGACGGCATCGAGCATGAGCTGAACACCTTTATCTTGAAGCGAGCTTCCGCAGAGGACCGGGAAAATTTTTCCTGCGATGGTTCCTTTGCGAATTCCGCGTTTGATTTCTTCGAGGGTAAGTTCTTCTCCGCCGACATACTTGTCGAGGAGTGTTTCGTCGTGTTCGGCTGCTTTTTCTACGACTTTGTGCCGGTACTCTTCGACCTGTTCTTTCATATCCTCCGGAATCGGTACTTCTTTGAGAAGTTCGCCGTGTTTTCCTTCGAACATGAAGGCTTTTCGCTGGAGAAGATCCACGACTCCGTTGAACATGTTTTCCTGGCCTATGGGGAGCTGGATGGCGAAGGCGTTTGGGTTGAGGCGTTCGTGAATGGACCTGAGAGACATGTAGAAATCACCACCGATCTTATCCATTTTGTTGACGAAGGCGATGCGAGGGACATTATATTTATCGGCTTGTCTCCATACCGTTTCCGATTGCGGTTCAACACCCTGCGAGCCGTCGAAGACGACACAACCTCCATCGAGAACGCGCAGCGAACGTTCCACTTCTACCGTGAAATCGACGTGACCCGGAGTATCGATGATGTTGAAGCGGTGGAGATCTGCGGGTTCGCCGTGACCGTTGTGCTGGCTTGGCGACCAGAAACAGGTGGTGGCTGCCGCCGTAATGGTGATGCCGCGTTCGCGTTCCTGTTCCATCCAGTCCATCGTGGCTGCTCCTTCGTGTACTTCACCGATTTTGTAGTTCTTTCCCGTGTAGAAGAGTACCCGTTCCGTCGTTGTCGTTTTGCCTGCGTCGATGTGTGCGATGATACCAAAATTACGGAGCCGCTCAAGGGGTACGGTACGGACGTCGTCTGCCATGGGATTGAAGAAGGGATTAGGAGGATAAATTAGACTCCCTGGTACTTGGCCAGGTGGGCAAAGGCTTTGTTTGCCTGTGCCATGCGATGGGTTTCATCGCGTTTCTTGATGGCGTTGCCGGTTTCGTTCGCGGCGTCCATGATCTCGGTGGCGAGTTTCTGTGCCATTTTGCGGCCTTTGCCGCTCTTTGCGCTGCCGATAATCCAACGAAATGAGAGGGCGATTTGTCTGTGCGGCTTCACTTCCACCGGAATCTGGTAGACGGCTCCACCGATACGGCGAGGTCTGACCTCCATGTTTGGCTTGGCGTTCGCGAGAGCTTTCTCGAAGGTTTCGAGAGGCTTCTTGTTGCCTTTGGATTCGATGATTTCGAGCATTTCCCGGAAGATGTTTCGGGCTACCGACTTCTTGCCGCGCTCCATGATGTAGTTGATGAACTTTTCCTGCGTTGCGTTCGAGCCCTCTGGAATGTAGATGATGCGCTTCTGTGCCATAGAGAATTTATGAAAATAAAGGCTTAGGATTTCTTGGTTTCTTTAGGTTTTTTCGTGCCATATCGTGAACGACCCTGCCTTCGCTTGTCGATGCCCTGGAGGTCGAGTACACCCCGCACGATGTGGTAACGGACGCCGGGAAGGTCCGGGACACGACCACCTCGGATCATGACAACCGAGTGTTCTTGGAGATTGTGCCCTTCGCCGGGAATGTAGGCGATAACTTCGATGCCGTTCGTGAGGCGAACTTTGGCGATTTTGCGGAGAGCCGAATTTGGTTTCTTCGGCGTCATGGTCTTCACTTGAATGCAGACACCGCGCTTGAATGGGGCGTTGATTTTGAATGGGCCGTTTTTCAACGTGTTGAAGCCGGAGAGCAGGGCTGTCGACTTCGATTTCGCCTTCGGCGATTTTCGTGATTTTCTGATGAGCTGGTTGATTGTTGGCATAGTTCGGAACTTTAGCGCAGGTAATTTAGCTTACATCGAGGCCTATTGCAACTGAATTTTCAGCTTTATACAATCGGGCACGTATTCGAGCTGCGTTCGAATACGACGAGGTATTCGCTTCGTTCTGCCTCATCGACTGGTTCACGGCGGAGTTCTTTGCGAATTTCATCTTCCATGCGGTCGTTCATGTGAGCGACGACATCACTATGGCGTCTGCGGTAGGTTCCGCCCGCTGGGATCAGTTTACCGATGATGACGTTTTCCTTGAGGCCTTCGAGTTTGTCGATGCGCTTGGTTGTCGCCGCTTCAACGAGTACGCGAATGGTTTCCTGGAAAGATGCGGCGGAAAGCCAGCTGTCGGTGCAGAGCGAGATACGCGTGAGACCGAGGAGGAGACGTTCACCACGGGATGGTTTTTTACCTTCTTTTCTCGCTTTGTGATTGCGGTTTGTGTAGGTAATAATGTCGATGATTTCACCCGGGAGAAAGTTCGTATCGCCGGATTCGATGATTCTCACTTTCGAGAGCATCTGCCGTGCGATGATTTCGATGTGCTTGTCGTTGATAGTCTGACCCTGCGAGGCGTAAATGTTTTGCACTTCAGTCATGATGTAGCGCGAGACGGTGTAGATGTCCGTCAGGCGCATGAGTTCACGAAGATTGAAGTGACCGGATGTCATCGGTTCGCCTTTGCTCACGCTCTGTCCGTCTTTGATTCTGATCGTTTTTCCTGTTGGAACTTTGTAACGTTTTTCGACGCTTCCGTCGGTGGTGATGGTGATTTTGTCGTCGGTGATTTCCTTTACCGTGCCGCTCGAATCAGATTTGAGCGAAGACTTGTTATCCGGATTCTGAGCCATAATCTCGTTCTCCTTCACCTTTTGCCCCACTTTCACCGTAACCTGCATTTCTGCCGGAATGAGGTAGTTTTTTTCAACGGGACGATCGTTCGTGAGTATGATTTCGATTTGCTGGCCCTTCTTGTCGAGCGCGACCTTGCCGTCGAATTCCGCCAGAATGGCGGGAGATTTCGGCGTGCGGGCTTCGAAGAGTTCTTCCACGCGGGTTAAGCCCTGTGTAATATCTTTTCCTTCAGCGACACCACCCATGTGAAAGGTACGCATGGTGAGCTGCGTTCCCGGTTCACCGATGGATTGTGCGGCGATGATCCCCACGGCCGTTCCGATTTCTACCGTTTGATTGCTTCCGAGATCCTTTCCGTAGCACTTTACGCAGATGCCTCCTTCGGTCATACAGGTAAGCACCGACCGGACACCGACGGAGTCGATATTTTCTTTGCGGATTTTCTTGATAATGGCATTGTCGATTTCGACGTCTTTTTCGATGAGAACTTCGCCCGATTTTCCTGAAACAACCGGCTGTGCCAGTACGCGGCCGTAGATGCGGTTTTCAAATTCTTCTCCGATGGCTACCGATTCGGTTCGCGTAACCGTATGTACCATGTCCGATCCGCAGTCGTATTCGCGAATTACGACGTCCTGAACCGCGTCGACGAGACGGCGCGTGAGGTATCCCGCTTCAGCTGTTTTCAGAGCGGTGTCGGATTTGCCCTTTCGTCCGCCGTGCGTGGCGATGAAGTACTCGAGAATCGTGAATCCTTCCTTGAGATTTGATTTAATCGGGAGTTCGATTGTTTTTCCGGCCGGGTTGGCGACGAGTCCTTTCATGCCGCAGAGCTGCGTAACCTGTCCCCAGTTGCCACGGGCTCCGGAATTGATCATGTAGTGCAGGTGATTTTCATCTTCGAAGGATTTGATCATCGAGGTGGCGATGTCGGATTTCGTCTGAGACCAGACCTTGATGGTGTGGAGGTAGCGTTCATCGTCCGTCATGAGACCCTGTGCGTACTGCTGATTGATCTCGTGTACGATGTCGCTCGATTTTTCGATGATGCTCTCTTTTTCTTTCGGAACGATCATGTCAGCCGCTCCGATAGAGAGTCCGGAGGCCGTTGCGAACTGGAAGCCGATGCGCTTGAGGGAGTCTGCGGTGATGGCCGTGATATCTGTTCCGCAAAGTTCGAAGGTGTCGGCGATGATGGCCTCCAGACGTTTCTTGTCGATCGTTTCGTTGAGGTATCCGAGCTGCTTTGGGAGGAATGAGTTGAGAATGAGACGACCGATGGTTGTTTCGACCACCTTACCCCCCTGTTCTTCATTGAGACGGGCTTTGACGGGGCTCTGAATGTGCACAACTCCCTGCTGGTAGGCTAGTACCGCCTCTTCCATGTTGGCGAAAGCCATGCCTTCTCCCAGTTTTCCGGGAGTCATCTTCGTGAGGTAGTAGCAGCCAAGTACCATATCCTGTGTCGGAGCGATGATTGGATGACCGGCGGATGGTTTGAGCAGGTTCTTCGCCGAGAGCATGAGTTCGCGCGCTTCTGTTTGGGCTTGTCCCGAGAGGGGAACGTGGACGGCCATCTGATCGCCATCGAAGTCCGCGTTGAAGGCGGCGCATACGAGCGGGTGAATCTGAATAGCTTTTCCCTCCACGAGTACCGGCTGGAAGGCCTGAATACCGAGACGGTGAAGCGTCGGGGCGCGATTCAGGAGTACGCACTGATTCTTCGTTACTTCTTCGAGAATATCCCATACTTCTTTTTTTCCGCTCTGAATGAGCTTTTCTGCGTTTTTGATGTTGTGCGCGTACCCGTCGCGAATGAGTTTGCCGATGACGAATGGCCGGAAGAGTTCGAGGGCCATGAGTTTCGGAAGACCGCACTGGTGGAGTTTGAGTTTTGGACCGACGACGATGACGGAACGTCCCGAGTAGTCCACACGTTTTCCGAGAAGGTTCTGACGGAATCGGCCCTGTTTCCCTTTGAGCATGTCAGAGAGAGAACGAAGTTTGCGCTTGTCGCCTGCATTGAAGACGGAGCGGCCCGATCGGATGTTGTTGTTGAGGAGCGTATCAACGGCTTCCTGAAGCATGCGTTTTTCGTTTCGAGAGATGACTTCAGGAGCGCCGATGGCCAGCAGTCTCTTCAGACGGTTGTTTCTGTTGATGACGCGGCGGTAGAGATCATTCAGATCGGAAGCAGCAAAACGACCTCCGTCGAGCTGAACCATCGGACGAAGGTCCGGCGGAATGACCGGAAGTGCCGTGAGAATCATCCACTCCGGATTGATGCCGTTTTTGTACAGGGAGCTCACGAGTTTGAGGCGCTTCATGATCTTTTTCTGTTTCTGGCCTGAGGATTTCTTGAGATCTGTCTCGAGTTGAGTTTGGAGTTTGCCGAGATCGAGCGCGGCAATGATGTCACGAATGGCTTCCGCTCCGGTTCCTGACTTGAAGACGTGTCCGAATTTCACCGACATATCGCGATATTCGTATTCCGAGTAGACTCTTCCTACCGAGATTTTGGTGAGTTCTTCTTTGGCCGTCTGATACTGCGAGTCGATTTCTTCGAGTTTTTGCGTGTAGTCCTTTTGAACACTTGAGACGATATCGGCTTTTGCTTCTGCCTTGAGGCCTTCTGATCGCGTATCAATCTCCTCCTTCATATCGTCCTGTGTTTTCTTTCGGTGCTGTTTGTACTCGCTGTCGAGCTGCGTTCGAGCTTCCGCTTTTGATTTCTCATCAACTTCTGTCACGATGTACGCTGCAAAGTACACGACCTGTTCGAGAGATTTGATGGCGAGATCGAGGAGCAGGCCGATGCGGCTTGGCGTTGAGCGGAGGAACCAGATGTGTGTAACCGGTACGGCGAGTTTGATGTGGCCCATGCGTTCGCGGCGTACGCTTGAGCGCGTTACTTCGACCCCACATTTTTCGCAGATGACCCCCTTGTAACGAATTCTCTTATACTTTCCGCAGTAACACTCCCAGTTTTTGGTGGGGCCGAAAATACGTTCACAAAATAAACCGTCGCGTTCCGGTTTTTGGGTGCGGTAGTTGATGGTTTCCGGTTTTTTTACTTCACCGTATGACCAGGAAAGAATGGTTTCCGGTGATGCCACTGAGATGCTGATTGCATCGAAGGCATCGAGCTTGTTGTTTTTTGACTGTTGAGCGGATGATTGCTGCATGGGAGAAGAATTAAGTAACTAGGGAAATAAATAGAGCGTTTAGACCTTGGAGCTCGAGCTGAACTCGCTATCGCTCGTTTCCCAACTACTTACTTCGTTGGTACTTTCGAGAGATGAATCTGAGTCCGCTTCACTTTGTGGAGCGGACCTTTTATCCAGCATGACGAGATCGTCGATGACGATTTCTGTTTTGAATTTGCGGATGCCTTCGGGCGTATCCCAGTTGCGGGTTTTCAGGTACCCCTCGATGTAGAGGAGTTTACTCTTGCGAATGTGTGTTTTGCAGAGTTCGGCGAGATGTGCCCACGCTACGACATCGTGATACTCCGCTGATTCCATCTTTCGATTGTCGCGTGTCATCCACGTGCGATTCGTGGCGATGGTGAAGGTGGCGACCGTCTGTCCGCCGCTCGTTGTGCGTATTTCCGGATCTCTCGTAACGTTGCCGATGAGAATGACTTTATTGATTGTGCGCATGTTTTTTGAAGTGTTAAAAACTATTCATCGCTGTTTTCCAGTTCGGCGAGTTCTTCAGAATTTGGCTCTTCTTCTGCTGCAAATTCGTTCGTGGCCGGACTTTCTTCCTCAAATTCTTCTTCAATTCCGAGAGCTTTTTTTGCCTCCTCCTTGGCCGCAATTTCTTCCGGTTCCGGGTTTTCCGCCACCGTTTCGGGGGCAAAGTGATCCATTTCTTCCTCTACGAGCGTATACTGTTCATCGCGGTCATCATCGTCTTTTGGCGTTTCATAGTTGATTGGCGTAACGTCGAGACAGAGGGACTGGAGCTCTTTTGCGAGAACGTTGAAAGATTCCGGTGTGCGCGGTTTGCGGATGGCTTCGCCTTTGATGATTGATTCATAGGCTTTGCTCCTGCCGAAGACGTCGTCTGATTTGATGGTGAGCATTTCCTGAAGAATGTGTGCCGCACCGTAGGCTTCGAGCGCCCATACTTCCATTTCACCGAAACGCTGACCGCCGTGCTGTGCCTTGCCTCCGAGAGGTTGCTGTGTTACGAGGGAGTAGGGACCGATGGAACGGGCGTGAATTTTGTCTTCGATGAGATGGGAAAGTTTCAATATGTAGGCGATACCAACGGTCGATGGGTGATCGAAGGGCTGCCCCGTTTTTCCATTGTAGAGTTGAATTTTTCCTGATTCGGGGAGTTTAGCCTCCTTGAGGAGATTGTGAATGATTTCTGTCGGAACTCCGTTGAGGGCGGGTGTGGCAACCTTGAATCCAAGTGTGTAGGCGGCCCATCCGAGGTGCGTTTCGAGAATTTGTCCAATGTTCATACGGGAGGCGACGCCGAGAGGGTTCAATATAATATCGATCGGTGTACCGTCGGGCAGAAATGGCATGTCTTCCTGTGCAACGATCATCGAGATAACGCCTTTGTTTCCGTGGCGTCCGGCGACCTTGTCTCCGACGGAAATTTTTCTCGTTTGAGCGATGGATACCCTGATCTGTTTCAGAACGCCGGTTGGGAGTTCGTCGCCTTGTTGGCGGGTGAAGAGCTGAATGTCCACGACCTTGCCGCCTTCACCGCCTGGCAGACGAAGCGATGTGTCTTTCACATCGCGAGCCTTTTCTCCGAAGATGGCGCGGAGGAGACGCTCTTCTGCGGTCAGTTCCGTTTCGCCTTTCGGCGTGATTTTTCCAACAAGAATATCACCTTCGTGCACCATGGCTCCGATACGGATGATACCGTCGTTATCGAGGTCCTTGAGACGGTTTTCGCCGACATTTGGGATATCACGGGTGATGATTTCGGGACCAAGTTTCGTTTCACGGACGTCTACGGTGAATGTTTCGATGTGAACCGAGTCAAATTTTCCGATTTTGAGCAGTCTGTCCGAGACGATTACGGCATCTTCGTAGTTGAAGCCTTCCCATGCCATGTAGGTGACGAGAATGTTGTGACCGAGCGCGAGTTCACCATTTTCCGTGCCGGCTCCATCGGCGAGCACATCGCCTTTTTTGACTTTTTGGCCCGAGACGACGCGTGCACGCTGATGAATGCAGGTTGCCTGATTCGATCGTTCGTATACCTGGAGCATGTAGCTCGCTTTTCGCCCGTTATCGTAGATGATCGTGATTTGATCGGCGTCGACTCCGGCGACAATGCCGCTCCCTTCCGCGAGGACTACCTGTCCGGAACTCTTGGCGGCGATTTCTTCGATGCCGGTACCGACGTAAGGCGCTTCCGGAGAAACGAGAGAAACGGCTTGACGTTGCATGTTTGAACCCATCGATGCGCGAGTGTTGTCATCGTGTTCCAGGAACGGAATGAGCGCCGTCGTTTCCGAAATAATTTCTTTCGGAGAGACATCGATGTGGGTGAGTTCTTTTACATGTTCCATACCCGCTTCGAAATTTTTTCTCGCCGGGACGCGGGCGGCCACAAACTCCTCCATTTCATTGAGTTCGCAGTTTGCCTGAGCGATGACGAGATGTTTTTCTTCATCAGCGTCGAAGTAGGCCATTTCATTTGTGACGTATGTGCGCACCGGAATTTCTGCCAATTCGAGAGATTCGAGTTTTTTCGCGATGGCTTCGCTTATGAGCGTTTCTTTTTTTACGACGACCGACTTCGTTTTTGGATGGTGAATATCTTCCGATGTCGTGTGACCGATGAGATTTTTTGCCTTGTTGATGCAGGTGTGTACCACTTTTCTGAATGGGGCCTCGATGAATCCATATTGATTTACCCGCGCATACGTCGCGAGGTGGACGACGAGACCGATGTTCGGACCTTCCGGAGTGGCGATCGGGCAGATGCGGCCGTAGTGGGATGGATGCACGTCACGTACATCGAACGATGCACGTTCGCGGGAGAGACCGCCCGGACCCATGGCTGAGAGACGGCGTTTGTGTGCGAGTTCGGCGAGGGGATTCGTCTGATCCATGAACTGCGAGAGCTGTGAACTTGCGAAGAACTCCCTGAGGGCTGCGGTGATCGGACGCGAGTTGATGAGCTGGGTCGGCGTGACGGTTTCGAGATCCATCACCGTCATGCGATCTTTAGCGATGCGTTCCGTTCGAAGTAAACCTACACGGAATTTGTTTTGTACGAGTTCTCCTACAGCGCGAACACGACGATTGCTCAGGTGGTCAATGTCGTCGGGCGTGAGTTCGCCTTTGTTCAGACGAATGAGATATTTGAGGATCTCGATGAGGTCTTTCACCTGGAAGGTGTGGTAGTCCTTCTTGTTTGGAACATCGAGACCGAATCGTTTGTTGAGTTTGTAGCGCGCGACGTGCCCCATGTCGTATTTTTTGTAGTCGAAGAACATTGATTGAATTAATGCTTTTGCGTTTTCCGGAGTGGCGAGATCGCCCGGACGCAGTTTCTTGTAAATGTTCTGGTAGGCTTCATCGACTGTCTTCGAGGTATCTTTTTCAAGGGTCAGCGTGATGAAATCGTTTTCCGGACCGGTGATGATGTCCTTGAATATCTCTTTCATCTGCTTATCGGTTTCATAACCAAAGACGCGAAGAAGTGAAGTGATATGAATTTTTCTCTTGCGGTCGATTTTTACCGTGATGATGCCTTTCTTATCTGTTTCCACTTCGAGCCATGCACCACGCTTCGGAATGATTTTTGCATTGTGAAATTGGGGAGCGGCGTTGTTTTTCGAGAAAAATACACCCGGTGAACGAACGAGCTGTGAAACAACGACGCGCTCGATGCCGTTGATGATGAAGGTGCCGCGATTCGTCATGAGCGGAATGGAGCCAAGGAAGACGTCCTGTTCCTTGATTTCTCCGCTTGCTTTATTGATGAGCTGGACGTGAACTTTGAGCGGAGCTTCGTAGGTGATGTTTTTTGCACGCGCCGTTTCGGCGTCGTATTTTATTTCCCCGAGCGTGTGCTCGAGGAAGTGCATCTCGAGTTTTTTTCCTGAAAAGTCACTGATCGGGTTGATTTCGTCGAGAAGTTCACGGATGCCGTCCTCGAGGAACCACTTATAGGAATCGAGTTGTACCTCAATGAGATTCGGGAGCTGAACTTTGGCATCGATACGTTGCGTGTAGTAGTTGCGGAGTTTCTCGTTTTGGAGGTCGCTGATATCGGTGTTGAGATTGGAGGGTTTGATGATTTCATGAGACGGACCGGAGCGTGAAGCTGATGTAGCTTTGGGAGCCGGCTTTACTGGTGCCTTTGCGGCAACTTTTTTCACCGGTTTTGAAGCTGATTTTGGTGGCGCTTTTTTTGCCACAGCTTTAAGAACCGGCTTCGCCGCTTTTTTTGTCGGCTTTTTCGCTGGTTTTGAGATTTTTGAGACTTTTGAAGCTGATTTGGCCGGTTTTTTATTTGTTTTTTTTGCTGTAACTTTCTTTGCTTTTTTTGCCATAGAAAAAGATAGTAAGAGATATCAAATACAGACAAGGCGCTATCTCTCACAACACATCTTTTTTGGCGTGATAGCGTTGCTCATTGTATTTATTTTTTTTCAATAGTCAAGTTTTTTTCGAGATTTTGTTTAGGACCATTTTTTTGAATTCACGAAATCGCATTTGATTTTTTTCATTTGCCCATTTCGTGAAGCTGGATTATCCTTTTTAGGATCTTAATATATATTTTATGCTTTCCCGACTAACGTCTTCTCTTGGCCTTGATTCGTTTGTCAATAAAGTTGCCTCAAAAATTCATTCAGGGATTGATTCAGGGTTGGAAAGTACCCGTTCGGCCATTCATGGAATTCAGAGATCGGCGAAAAGAGCGATCAATTCTGTTCTTGCCGCCTCTCTTGCTCTCGGAACTTCTTCCGTTCCCGTTGGAGTTCATTCTGCCGCAGAATTCCAACTCGGACCCCAGTCAACTTATTCTCCTACGAGGCATACTCTTGTAACTTCAGGAGCCGCTCCGAAAGTGACTCAGGTTGCTTCAGGTTCCACTCCAAAGATTGTTCCAGTGTCAGTACCTGTTACCCAGAGTCATCGATTGGATAATGTTGTCCTTGATCTTCCGCCACTTCAGAAGCGCACCGTGACCCCAATGGGCTGGGCACCCGGTAAAAAATATCCCGGTCTCTTTGGAGTGCAGATGACCCCCACGACAGATGATATTATTGCTCATGATCCCCACAGCGTGTTTCATCAGTTTGGAAAGGTTGGACTTATGGATGAGACACCAATTTTCAATGATTCTCTTGATGCGCTTGAGTCATTTGGTCAGAGGTCTATGTTTCATCAGGAGGCAGGCGGTCTTGTTGATAGGTATTATGATCCGCTTGAACGTCCCCTTGCCGATGCCTATCGCAGCATGATGCCTGAACTTCCTCCGGTTCATCGCGTTCCGGTTGCGGGGCCTGCCGAAGTCTCTGTTGCTGCGGTTTCGCCACGCCAGGAATCAACACTGCAAAAGCCGCAACGCAAGGTTGATGACCTTTTTGGCGACTTCTTTGTGAAGACGAATGCGCAGGGGAGAGTTATTGGGTAGGTCAGCGAGTTGTTCTCTTTTTGATTTTTTCCGTTACCCTTTTTTCTCGATTTTTGTTCGGCCGTTCATGTATGGTCGGAGTGCTTCCGGAATGGTGATCGAGCCGTCGGCGTTTTGGTAGCATTCCAGAAGTGGAATGAGTACGCGCGGTGAGGCGATGCAGGTGTTGTTGAGGGTGTGGCAGTAGCGGGTTTTGCCTTGAGCGTCTTTGTATTTGAGATTGAGGCGGCGTGCCTGAAATTCATGAAACATCGAGCAGGAGTGAGTTTCGCCGTAAGCGTTGCGAGATGGCATCCAGGTTTCGATGTCGTTTTTGTAGACCTGTCCCTGTCCCATGTCGCCGGTGCAGACGGCCACCACGCGGTAGGCGAGCCCGAGTTTTTCCAGGATTTCTTTCGCGTTGGCGAGGAGGATGTCGAACATTTTTTGCGATATTTCTTCTGAATTTTCACAGACGATGACTTGTTCGACTTTTGTGAACTGATGAACCCGATAGAGGCCGTGCGTGTCTTTGCCATAGGTTCCCGCTTCACGGCGGAAGCAAGGAGAGATGCCGGCGTAGAGTTTCGGAAGTTCAGTATGTTGGAGCGTTTCTTCGCGGTGGTATGAGGTGAGAGATACTTCCGATGTACCGATCAGGTTGAGTTCGTCCCGCTCGATGCGGTAAGCTTGTTCTTCGCCGCCGGGAAAGTAACCGGTGCCGGTCATGGCGTCGTTATTGACGAGGAGGGGAACGCTGAATGGCGTGAAGCCCTTGGAAACGAGGTGATCTATGGTGAGGCGCATCACGGCATTTTCCAGGAGAAGGCCGGCTCCTTTGAGAAAGTAGTTGCGGGCTCCTGCGATTTTCACACCACGTGGAATGTCGATAATACCCAGCGCTTCGCCGAGTGCGACGTGGTCTTTCGGGGTGAAGCTGTCGAATTGCGTCGGTGTGCCGACTTTGTAGAGTTCGACGTTTTCCGAGTCGTCTTTGCCGATGGGCGCCTCTTTTGAAGGAACAGCCGGGACGAGGAGCATGAGTTTGTCGAACTCTCTTTGCACGTCTTTGAGCTGCTCGTCGAGGTCTTTTTCCTCCTGCGTGAACGATTTCATTCTGTCGAGCAGCTGCTGTTTTTCGTCGCCATTGAGTTTTGGTATTTGACTTGATGCCGCGTTTTTTTCTGCACGGATGGATTCGACTTTCTGGAGGAGTTCGCGGCGTCGATCATCGAGGCGAATGAGTTCGTCGAGGTCGGTATTGATGCGCTTGATCTTTGCTGCATTTTTGACGAGGTCGAGATTTTCTCTGATGTATTTGATGTCGAGCATGGAGGGAGAATGGTGGACTTGTAAGGAGATGAGACCAAATGAGCCAATTGGGAGTGTAGCATGTTTTTTTCATGTTGTGTACATTTCTAGGTTTTGGTATAATTCTTTGCCTTTTTGATGTTTTTTTATGACACCTTCATCGCCATTATCATTGCCACGTGTCGCCATGACGGCTCTCGCCACGCTTGTTTTGGCCGGTGTCGGAGTACGTTATGCCAGAGGTGTCGATGACGACACCCTTTCCATTCGGGATGTTCAGCAACGTGTTGTTTCGAGAATCGTGCAGGCAAGAGTGAAGAAGTGTCTTGCCGGCATTGCGCCTGCAGCGGGTGATTTTCGCGATGAGCTGAAGCCTATTTTCGGTCAGGTGTCAGAGCGTATTAATCTTGTTTGTCTCGGAGGTGTCGGAGGACGAAATGGTTTGACGTTTCGTGCCGGGACGGCTGATTGCTATGGCGGCTTTTATACGAAGGACGGACAGCATTTTGAACCTATTTTTTCTGTCCGATCATGTCCGAGTCCAGTGTCATTTTTGGCAGGAGCGAAGATAAGGGAGTGACATTCGAGTTTTTTCTTGTTATTGTCTTATATTTTTTTTACGACATTCAATTCGAAGCTTCTCGATTGCCTGCCCTAACTCTAGCGAAGTACAGCCAAAAGGTCCGAAATGCGATCCGAGTGGCTCTAGAGCTTTATGGACTTCTGGAGTTTTGGTAATTCTACCTTCCCTCACGTCGAGAATAACTCTTTCGACAAGAGCAACTCTTTCCAGATTTGTTTGAGGTTCTGCCTGCAATGATGGTTTTTCCATAATTTTACTTGTTTAGTGATTGGTCGCGGAGTATATCTGTTTTTTTTGCCTTCATGCAAGTTTTTTTGTGAATAATGAAGCTCTTGGCTCACCCAAAAAGCCTTGTTTTTGCCTATCCTTACTCACTTGGAAATAAAACCTTGTTCTTTTTTCTCATGATTTCCATGGCATCGAAGAGTTTTTGCATGTGAGTCGCGACCTCATCTACGGGAAGGGTCGCGCTCTTTTCTGTTGAAAAATTTTGTTGAAGTTTGGACGTACCCGGAATTGGTCCTCCGCCGCAGGGTGTTGCTGATTTTTTATCTTCGTTCGGGCAGCTTTTGTAGTTTGCGCCCACTGTTAAACATGCAAAATTTTGTTGCTGTTCCTCATTTGTTGTCGCACTCACCATATTTTCTTCGATATACCCCTTTCCTTCTTCCCCATCGTTTTTGCTTTGCCATGAAATTTGAGGTACGGTTGTTGATTGATCTATTCTTTTTCCTATTCTCATTTCATGTGCTGTTGAGAGTACACATTGCCCCGATAAGTCTTGGGTTGAAATTTGTACCAGTTTTATTTCTCCGGTTGAGTGTTTTTTTAAGAAACTCAATTTGAATTGCGTGTACACTGATAATTCATTTTTGGTAAACGAATTGTCGACTTGTAGCGTTGCCCGAGCCCACCCTTTTTCTGTCAGAAGATATGAAAAATTAATTTGCCAATCATCGTCATCCTTGCTTTTTGCGTATACCGTTTGTCCTGCGTCGATCAATGCTTTTGCGGTAAAAAAATTTCCTTTTGAAAGTACACAATCAACTTCCTCCAAGATTTTTGCAGCATGATTCATTGCAGCTTTCGACAATTGTGCCGCTTCGATAGAGCATGGATCCGCTTTTATCTCGAGCGATAGCTTCCCTGAGCATTTTTCCGGTATGGCCCCTTTTGATTCTATTCTTTTTCGAATGGTATCCCCGCAAACCATCGGTTCGATTTTTCTTTCATTGATTTCTGTCTGTGAAGTTTCCGGGCTTGCTGCGTCGCTTCTCGATTCAGCATCGCCCGTTGTTCGACTTATTTCCCCATATATATCGTTTATTGTGCCCTCTATTTCTCTACTTCCCGCGATGGTTACATCTTCGCTACATCCCATGACCATTCCTGTCGCCAATACTGCCATTTTTCCCAGGATAGTATTTGGCCATGTTGAACGTGTGAAATTTTGCATAGAGCTTTACATAATTATTTACACTTTCCTCCGTAGTGTAGGAAAAATAAGGTTCTAAAATAACACTTTTTTATCGCTGTGGCAAGCCGAATTTAGAGATGTGGGTGGAACTGCCCATTTCAGGTGAAGCTGAATTGCCTACACTCTGTTCGACGTAAAGAGCAGAATTGTTATTCTATGCGGCCATGCCGAACAGTGTTTTGTTCAGAAGATCTACCTCATTCGCGAATATGATACTTACTTGCTGTTGAGGTATTTGCGGCGGATGATCCTCGGAATTATGTTTCGTAATGAACTCCCCCAGACTCCTGCGTCTTCTCCTCCGTCTCCAGTTTCTCCTGTCGTCATGAAAGCCTTGGCTGCTTTTGTTGCCCTCGGTGCTGGCGTCGCTGCTCTTAACGATTGTCAATCTCAAGATTTCAATCCCCGTCGTGCACTTCGTAATCTTTCTGATGAGCAGGAGGTCAATATCGCTTCACGCGTGAAGGCAGATGTTGATCTCTGTATGAGGGGTTTGCTTTCTGGACATACAGGGCTGCCAGGAATTCTTCGGCAGAATGACCCGAATCTCATAAATGTTCCCATTTCTGCCCGGTGCCAGTCGACTCCCGGTGCCTCAACCGGTAGCCATCTCTATACCGTGAGTTTTGGTCCTGACGATTGCAGCAACACTTTTACGACTACTGATGGAAGTAATTTTTCATTATGTACGCTTAAAAAGCGGTTGCGTGTCGAATACTATTGTGCCGAAATGTTCTCATTTCTATCATCTAATCCGCCCTTACTTTCTTCTTCACGCCCTCATTCAGTGCGTGCAGAAAAAAAATTCTTTGTATTATTTCCGAACACTCTGAATCAGCTCCCGCTGCTCTTTGCTTGCTTTTCTTGCTACTTCCAGGAAAATTTTCTTTTTTTCTCCCGCAGAAGCGTGGCGGAAAAATTTTGAGAACTTACTCGAAGTATCTTCGCTTTCTTCAACCTTTCGTCCGGTAATTTTTGCAATAAGTGCCTTGAACATGCGTTTAGATAATTATGAGTTTCTCAAGTTGAGCTTTATTGTACTTTTCTGGTGCGTATGGGTCAATTGTATCAATATTTTTTCGGTAACTCAAGTCCGTTCCGTCAATATTTTTGGTAATCAAATCTACCTGAATTTGGCTTCCAAACTCATTTTTTAGCAGATTAACATTATTTCTTGCCATGAAATATTGTCCAATAAAGGCTTCTTTTGGCACTTTTCTTCCATCTTTGATTTCTCGTGCTTTTACGAACTCCCATGCCTGCACAGGTTCTTGATATACGTACACAATTTGCACAAATCTCCCTTTCCCCAAGGAGCGTTTGATATTTTCCCTTGATCTCTCTAGGTTTGAAAACGTTCCGTCAAAAATGAAACTTTGTGAGTTTTGTAACGCGTAATCCTGCATACGATCTGCAATAATCGATGTGGCTGCAATGAAGAGTGACGAATTGCGACCTGTATATGCCTCAAATTTTGAGCGTAAGTCGTCCGGGTCAATTCGTAGAATCGAATGATCATCTTTGAGTGTTTCGATAAGATTTCTCGAAGATTCTGTTTTCCCTGCTCCCGGTGATCCCGCCATAAAAACCGATACCGGAAAATTATCGGAAAGATAGATGGTTGGATCGGTCAAATCTTTTGCCATCTTGTCCTTATTTTTTCGAGCGAACTGTTTTGCCCATTCCTGTATGATTAATTCTTGTTCGGTCATGGTTTCATTGTAGCTTAAAATGAGCTTTTTGGAGATTGAAATTATTTTGGATTTGTAAAAAATCCGGGCCCTCCAAAGCTGATATTTGACATATTTCCATTTTCAGCGTATCGTCGCATCTTGCTGGATTTATAACCTTCACCTCATATGAAACGTCTTATTTTTACTTTTTCCACATTACTTCTTTTTGCCCTTAGCGTTCAGTTCGTTGGAGCTACGAGTTATAACGACTTGACGTCATATCAGAAGCAGAAATATTGGTCCATGTGGGAAGCCGAATGTCAGGGACTTCTTATATCCCAAAAGTACACCGATTATCGTACTTGCGCCCTCAATGTCATGGAAAAGGCTGCAAGCCTTGTCGAAGCAAAAGATGCCTGGTGTACCGACAGCGATGGCGGTGTAGATTTTATGAAAAAGGGTGTTGTAAAAACCGACCTCAATCCAAACGGTATTGAAGATTATGTTTATACTTGGGGCACAACTGCGTATGTAATTGAGGGGGCTTGCTCCGATAGCAAGCAGTATCTCATGTACTACAAAAACTGCTCTGAATTCGGATCAAAATATGTGGCTGATGCGGCGGCCGGGGCTTGTGTTTTGAAGAATAATCCGCCGGTGATTGGTGCGACATTGGGTGATCAGGTCGTAAATGAGGAACAAGAGCTTAAATTTGAAGTCATTGCCTCTGATCCAGATGGTGATAATGTCACTATTAGTTATAAAAATTTACCAGAAGGCGCGTTCGTTAAAAACGGTGTTTTTCATTGGACTCCAGCGTATGGAAAAAGTGGTTCTTACGAAATAATTATTGAGGTTAGTGATGGACAACTCACGGTTCAAAAGGTTTTCAAGATTACTGTAGTAAAGGTTAAGTGTGATTCTCAAAAAGGAACATGGGCACCAACCTCTGATATTAACGTACCTTCCGCAAGATTTGGCCATACTGCGATTTGGACTGGTGAGGAAATGATTGTATGGGGTGGACATGCATCACAGGGAAAATCTTATGATGGGGATAATACTGGTTATCGTTTTAATCCAAAAACTGGCACGTGGAAGAAAATCAGCGATCCTCCGATGGAATTTAGTGGACGCTACGGACATTCTGCGGTCTGGACCGGAAAAGAAATGCTTATTTTCGGAGGTCAGAGTTGGAATGTTGGTATTTATACGACTCTTAATTCCGGCGCACTTTATAATCCAGCAACAGATTCATGGAAAATAATAAGTAAAGTTAATGCCCCTTCACCACGAGAAAACGCTTTATCTGTTTGGACGGGCTCAAAATTCATTCTTTGGGGTGGTGATTCTAAGTTTGGTTCGGCTGAAAATAATTACGCTTATTTTTATGATGGTTTTGCTTATGAACCTATCACTGATCAATGGAATAAGATTCTAGATAATTCAATATTAGATAATACTAGCACCGATGGCAGTGCAGTATGGACAGGGAAGGAAATGATTATTTGGAATTCAAAGAAAAACGGATCTGCCTATGCTGGTTCTCGCTATAATCCAATGACAAATACATGGTTGCCTATTTCAGATCCGGGTACTCTTTATCTTGGCAAATATAATCATGTTGCTGTCTGGACTGGCGAAGAGATGATTATATGGGGTGGACAGAATTTAAAAACTGGAGATTGGCAAGATTCTGTCGGTGCCAGATATAACCCTACCACTGATACATGGAAGATAATCCCCGTTAGCTGTGCCCCAATTGGCCGCGTCGATCCCGCTGTCGTTTGGACCGGAGAAGAAATGATTGTTTGGGGTGGTTGGGGTGGTACACCATTGGATGATAAATTTTATCCATATCCGAATAGTTTGAATTCTGGTGGACGTTTTAATCCTGTTACTAATAAGTGGATTAGTACTTCAATGACTAATGTACCATTTGCTCGTCAGGTTATTTCTGGAATTTGGACCGGAGAAGAAATGATTGTTTGGGGTGGTGTTGGCGGTGGAATTCAAAGTGATATTTTAAATGATGGTGGAATTTACAAGCCATAAATTTTCCTATATCAAGATGTTTAATGTTGAGATCAAGGGGATTAAGGGATCAATGCCCGGATCCAAAATACTTATCTCAAATATGCGATATTCTCTCCTGAGGTTCACGCATTATTTTAATGGCATCTTTTTCCATCAATTTATTTATCCGATCTACCGCTTTCATACTTCCATTATAATTCTCTATATCTTTTTTGTTTTTGAAGTATTTAAAACTTATGCCCTCATACTTCCAAATCGTCAAAAGTTGATTTTGCATTAATTTGAGATTGTAAGCTTTAGCTTGCGCAATGGAGTGCGCACTATCTTTTTTGAGGCCACCTACGAATTCCTGGATCATTTTAATAAATCCTTCAAAATTATGAATATAGGCCGCTCTTTGATCTACAGGGAGCATCTTTTTTTCATCAGCAAACCGTTCATTTTTCCCTAGTAATCTTTCATAGTCATAACGGAACTGTAGAATGTTGCTATTGGCATCCCTAACTAAATAATCGACAATCAAAATTTTGTTATGCAGGTAATAACTATTGAATTTCATTTTGATTAGCTCTTCATCAAAATATATGTTCATTGTTGCAGGGAAATTCGTTTCATCAAGAGAATAACTTTTTGGATTGGTCACACTTTTAACTCCACTAATAATAGTTTCTGCCCTTTCAATGAAGCCTTCAAGTTGATATGCCGCAATAAGAATGTGACTTAGAGTTTGAGATAGAGCAACCTCGGTTCTTCTTATGGCTTCTTTTCTATCTTTTGCTTGCTGACGCTTTTCTTTATACAGAAAAGCTTTGGTAGAGAGAAATATTGCTAAAAAAGGACCAATCGCAGATCCAATTAGCGTTTGCCATTTATCAATAAATTCCATATTTGATTTTTTTATCAAAATATTCCAATGCTTCTTTTTCATTATAAAATTCTGCAACTTGTAACTCGATATGTGCCCTATCGTCTCCATCAAGACTCATGTTGTATGAATGTATTTGATACATGTTATTTTCGGGCCAATGAGTTATACTATATCTGATATTTCCTATGATCTTTGATTTGATTTCCTTTGGCGACATAATGGTTGTTTTTAATTTTAATAACTATGATCGTGGCTTTAATGTGCAATTTCTTCACAGTTTTTACATTTGTATATATGAGCTTTCTTCTCTCCAAAGTTCTTTCCTGGAACGTATGATTCGATCCCTCCGAATGTTACTCCAGGATATGCATCTTCCATGTTTTCGTTCCCGCATTTTTTACATATTTTTTTCATCTTGCGAATTGTAATTTTTTATTTTTCCACATCTATCACCTCGTTTTCTGCATCATCATATTCAAAATTCTTCCTAATTTTTTCGATATCATATTCGATGCTTTGTATGCTTTTCATTATTTTATCTAATACATGACCACCTGCCATAGCTAATATCGTTATCAGGAGCACCATTTTTTCAAAATCGCTCCATGATTTTACATCCAAAAATAAACTAAGAATATATATAGGAATTAACCACCAGAATTCTTTCAAGAATTTCATTAATATACAAATAGCCCCTTCAAGAATAGTTTTCATGTGTATTACATAAAATAAATTAGGCTCTTGCCCAGCAAACGTTAATATTTTTTCACAATTGTTAACAGTTTAGCATACAAATCTTCATGTTTATAGTTCCATCGGAACTCACACTCTTTGAGGTAGAGGTGGAACTTCTGTGAGGCAATACCATTGAATTTAGAAAGTCTTCGTTTAGCGTAACTCCAGAAAGATTCTATGCCGTTGATGTGGTTCTTTCCTCTGGCAAACTCATTCTTTCCGTGATGAACACGGTAATGATCGTAGCCATTGAGAATCAGACCATCATAGGCTTTCCAGCTGTCAGAATGGATGGTTGATCCTTCCAGGATTTTGCCTTGGATAATAGGCAAAAGCTCATGCCTGGAGCAGTTTTTTACGATCGTAACAAATACCTTTCCTTGTCTCTTGAGAATGCCGAAGACCGGGGTTTTTCCTGCGGCACCTCGTCCACGTTTACCCCTCACTCTTCTGGCCCCAAAATAACTCTCATCGATCTCTACCTCTCCGGAAAAACGAGCTTCTTCGATACTAAAGCGGGCCATTTTCTCGCGGAACATGGTAAAATACAGATCAATAGTTTTACGATTAAGACCTAAAAACTCTGCGGTTTTGACGGACGTAAGGTCTGCACAAAAGCACTTCAAAATCTTTTTCTGTACCGATGGTCGTATTTTGGCTCTAGGAAGCATAAGAACAGCTTAGACGGTTAGTCTTTGCTGGGCAAGAGCC